>SWCB01004482.1_pt1 | contig 380090 bp, 329 predicted proteins | sample 4692901 | NCBI WGS metagenome assembly SWCB01 (sample SAMN10267276, study PRJNA491770) | bioreactor metagenome | isolation source: DHS bioreactor inoculated with subseafloor sediment | place: Japan: off Shimokita Peninsula | collected 2006-08 | reverse complement strand
GGGGGGGGAACTACTTTTAAACCATCGTTATATACTCTTATAATTCTATCAACATTCTCACTTATGTCGTTATAATTTTGTCCGGCAACTAAAGCAATAATAAATGTTAATTTTTCTCCCGGAGAAATTGAATAAGGACCACTTGCACCAATTGCATCAAGCCTTTCACCACTTGGATTTAGAAGGGAAACATCATCATAATTAATGTCGTTCCCGTGAAAAAGATTTGGCCATCTTCCGTTTGAAGCTAAAGCCGGATCACTACTCATCCACTGATAAAATATTTTATCTTCTGCAACAATATCTCCCCAAGGAGAATCACCATCGCTGGAATAATGCCAGTCAGTAATTCCGGTTTTCTGATTTGTTGTAGTGGGAGTTTCTAAAAATACTAGTCCAAGTGAAAATGGTTCTGTTTGCGGCCAGTCTGTACTAATGTTGTTAGCATCATAGATATAATAAAACTGTCTGTTTTTTTCAAATCCCCATAAATCATCTTCGTAATCTTCTACTGTACCGCCGGCATCAAAATCTGTGTACATGCCAAAATACAAACCATCGTATGAAATTGTTGTATCGTTTTCTATTTCAAATTTAATAATTATATAATCCTCATCTTTAGAGGTACTCCATGCATAAGTAGTTTGATAAACAACCAGGTTGGTTTGATATTGTAGGTTAGTTTCATCTCTATAAACAGCATAAGAATCTTCTTGTGAGTTTATGCTATCACGATCATCCGCTGTTCTGATAGGCCAGAAGGGAATTCCCATAGAATTTTTTGGCCAAGATAAAGTGTCTGTGCTTATTGCAATTTTACCGGAATCCGGATTATGAAATCCTGGCACAGCATCCCATTCCTTTGAATTAGCAGCTCTAGTTTGAATAACATTGAATGGAGTGCTTCCACTTCCGGGAAGACCAATATACATGTTCATTTTATAGATTGCATCATGATCTGTACTAATGGGCCATCTTCCGGCCGGAGTAACTCCGCCAAAAGGATAAAACTGTCCCAAGTTAGTTATAGTTTGACCAAGCTGATTTATCGTTATAACATTTTGGGCACGGTCTTCAACGCTGCTAATGTTATTTAATTTATTTCTATTTTCGCGTTCATTTCTTTCTTGAGCAAAAATTGTAGTCAAGAAAAAGAATAACAAAATAAAAACATTTTTAATAAGGAATTTCATTTTTGTAAACTCCGTTTAATTTCTTTAGAAACCTAGATTTACACCTAAGTATATTGTTCTTGGTGAATAATAATTTGTTGGATCTTGATCATAATCCGGTGTAGCTCCACTTAATAATGAACCTGAATCACTTGGAGAACCGGTTGTTCCATAAACTGATCTTACATTTTTTCGATCAAGTAAATTTCGTATATCAGCAAATATGGATATGTAATAATTACTTATATAGAAATCTTTTCTGATTAACACATCAACAAAAATAGTCTCAGGCATTCTTGAATTATTTCTTTCGGCTACATATCTGGCTCGAGCCGGGTTGAAAGTATAAGGCAAACCGCTTCCATATCTTGCAATTATATTGAATGTTGTATTCTCAAAAATGAAAGCTGCAAAATTAAATGGACCCTCATCTTCGTAAAAACTAAAACTTAATTGCGTGTTTGCAGTATGATTTTGATCGAAATCCAGAGGAAGATATTTTAATGATTGTGTTCCAACAACATCAAATGCGCCCGAATATCTCTCCTGTTGTGAGGATGAGCTTCCTTCGGCTAAAGAGTATGTATAATTTGCGCTTGCATAAATATTTCTGTTATTCCATTTTGCCGAAACTTCAAATCCTTTTACAATTGCAAAATCTTCATTTACATAAGAGGCATAAGGGAGACGATCATAATTCCAAACAACTCCAATAAGGTTTTCAATTTTCTTGCTGAAAAAAGTTGTTTGAAGAGTTGTATTTTCAAAATTTGTTAATAAACCGAGTTCGTAACTAGAAGTTTTTTCAGGTTCTAAATCGGGATTTCCAAAAATTGGTTCAGTATTAGAAAAAGTTCTGTTCAAGTTTTCATACATAACTTGGAATTCCGGTCTTTGAAAAAACTGTCCATAAGCAAAGTGAAAAACAGTATTCTCCAATACAGGATAGGCAATTCCAATTCTTGGAGAAAATGAAGTTTTCATTTTACTATCAGAAGAACTTGTAGGATCGAAAGGGTTTGTTACGAATGTTGCTTTCGGATTATAAAAATCGTAACGCATTCCTAAGTTTAATATTATTGTTTCAAATTCAATTTTATCTTGAAGATAAACTGCGCCCTCAAATGGTTTCTCATTATAATCTATTTCAAATTTAGCACTTGGATTATTTGGATTGTTGATATAAAAATAATCCAGATTGTGATATTTAAAATCAAATCCGGCTTTTAATAAATTAAATCTATCTATCTGATATGTTAAATCGCCTTTAGCAGCAAGGGTTTGAGTCTTTTGGTCTTCATAAGCTGCTCCTGCCCAGCTTCTGTAAAAACGAGTGTTACTGAATCTTAGAAAAGTAGGAACCGGATAATCTTGATAATTCATTCCGTTAATATTTCTTAGAAAATCATATTTATAGTATGAAAGTCGGATCTCATAAAAAAGCTTTTCAGAAGCCGCATGAGTAAAATTCAAACCAAGCAGACTGCTTGAGCTGTTTCTGATGTAAGTGCTGTCCGGAATAAATCTCATTAAGTGATCGTAATTTTGCCAGTCTCTATCAGAATAGTTAAACAGCAAAGTTAATTTTCCCGATGGAAATGGGCGGAAATAAGTTTTCCCTAATAGAGTTAAGTATTTATCATAACCAAATGGTTTGTTTTCAGAGAATTCAATTGATTCGTAATTTATTGCACCTGATGTATCTTGAATTTCTCTAGAATTTCCTGAAAAAAAGTAATTATCTGCTGAAGTATATTTTGCTGAAAGTAGAATTCCAACGGGACTTCCTTTCCATAAAGGGCCGTTGAAATATCCTTCATAATAATTTTCATTTAGGTTAGAACTCGCATCACCTAAGCCTACATTGGTTCTTTTGTATGTAAACTGACCCGTTAATTTTTCAAAATTTTCTTTAGTAACAATATTAACTACTCCGGAAAGGGCGTTACCGTATTCAGCATTAAATGTTCCTGTTAAAAATTCCATTTGCTGAATTGCTTGATTGTTAACTTCAACAACTTGTTCATTAAATAAAGGATCCTCAATTCTGTAGCCGTCAACGTAAAAAGCTACTTCGCCGGAGCGACCGCCACGGATATGTAAACCACCTGCATTTACAACACCGGTTTGTAATTGTAGAACACCACTAACATTATTTACAGGAAGAGTTTCAAGCTGTTTTTCATCAATGTTTTGCATTGTAGAAGTTTTATCTCTTTGCACATTTGGTGAACGTGCTTCTACAACCAATACTTCCTGACCTTGAATTGCTCCGGACGGAAGATTAAAATCCAAGTCTGTAGTTTTATCAACCTTAACCGAAACATTAGATTTTGTAACAGACTGAAAACCAATATAGCTTGCGGTTACCTCATAAACTCCCGGTGGAATATTCAAAATAAAATAATATCCATTAACATCTGTACTTGCGCCTGTGCTTAATGCTTTTATAAAAACATTAGCTCCAATAAGGGGTTCACCCGTATCTTGATCAACTATTCTTCCTGCAATTTTTCCAGTAGTTCCTGCAAATGTTAAATTGCATGCAAGCGTTAAAGTTGTGATAAAATAAAATATTTTTCGAAGCATGATTTATTCTGCCTCCATTTATAAATTGTTCTTTGCCATCATCCCGAAAATTTCATTTAGTCTTTCTAAAGTATTTTCAGCACGTTTTTTATTTTTTATTGCAACTTCAGTTGCTAATGCATTTATAAGCATTGTTATTGAAGCTACTGAATTTGTGAAAAGCATATTTTCTGTTTTTACCGGAATAACTATTTCTGAATGCTTTGTTATTGGGGACGCATATGAATTTGTATAAGAAATAACTTTGATGTTTTTACTTTGCGCATATTCGGCTAATTCAATAGTTTCTTTATGATTTGGCATAAATGAAAAAAGTATTAATGTGCTCTTCTTAGTTACGTTTATAGCTTGTTCTAAAAATGTTAATGGACCTTTTCTAAAAACTGTTGATTGAACTCCAATCAAGTTTAGCTGATAACTCATTAGGTCAGCTAAAATATTAGAAACTCCCAAGCCCGCGCAATAAACCAAATCTGATTTGTTTATTATATCTGCAGCTTTTTTAAAACCTTTTCTGTCAACTTGGTTTATAGTTTCATTTATATTTTTGATTTCTAAATTTGCAACGGAAGTTAAAGTATCATCGTTGAGGTTGTCTAATAAAGGGAATAAAGATTTGTTAGCAATTTGATTTTGAAAATCTTCTGCTAATTTGGTTCGTAATTCTGTAAATCCCTTATAACCAATTCTTTGAGAAAAACGAACAACAGAGGCAACACTTACATTTGTTTGTTTTGCAAGTTCTTGAACATTCATGAACATAACTTTTTCAGTATTGTTCATAATATAATCGGCAACTTGAACCAAATTATCAGGAAGTTTTTTATAAACTTCCTGAATAAACTTGTAGATTTGTAGATTTCCCATTACGTCCCTTTTATATTATTTGAGTTAACAAAAAATGTATTTTCACATTTCAGTTTAACCCATTAACTTAAATAGTTATTTAACGAGAATCATTTTCTTTGTTTGAACAAAATTTCCAGAAGTTAATGTATAGAAGTAAACACCGGAAGTTAACTTGGAAGCATTAAAATTCACTTCATAATTTCCCGCTTCTTTTGTTTCATTAACCAAAACTGAAAGTTCATTTCCTAAAACATCATAAACTTTTAATGTAACCTTGTTAGTACTTGGAATTGAATAATTGATTATTGTTGCCGGATTAAAAGGGTTTGGATAATTCTGATTCAAACTAAAACTATTTGGAATTTGATTTAGTTGATCATCGATAGAAGTTACTAATACGCTATATTTATTTATAGCAAGCTTCATATTTGCTTCTACATCATCATCTGTTTTGCCTGATGCGAATGCTATGTACATTTCGAAAGTTTCGTCCGAAGCTAATTCAACAGCAGTTTGCGAAATAAAACTAACAACACCATCTGCTCCCGAAGCATATGAAGAATCGAAAGCATTATATGCTAACCAATTCCACAAATCAGTATCTGAACCATTGTAACCGTCAAACCATTCAATAGTTTTTAATGAAGCTAAAGGACTATTTAGAAGTTTAACTCCAATATAATCCACATCATCTTTGTAAATAGTAAAATCACTTGATCGGCTGCTTAAATCAACTTTTTCAAATCCATATTCGTTGGAAATTTGAGGAAGGATTTCCATACCGCCCGTTAAGCTTGCAGAAGCACTTTCTTTATTTGTTACAGAGAATTTAAAAATAACATATTCTCCATCATTCCACATCAATGCATTAATTCTAGCTTCCACTGCAGGTGGCAAACCGCTGTAAGAGTTATCTAAAACAACTGTCGCTTCGTAATCTGCTAGCTCAGAAGGATCAATAATTGAAGTTGCTTCAATGTTTTCGGCGTCATTAATGTAATCGAAAACTTGATTCTCAGCACCGCCAACCAGCAAAGATGCTCTATCAATTTGAACCAAAGTATCTGTTCCAGAAATTGTAGAATATCTTAATGCGCCGTATTGCTCAACTCTGACAACTGCACTGCCATTAGAGATAAATACATTTTGACCATAAGTTGTAATTAAAGAAAATGCTAATAAAAATAAAAAAAGTATAAAGTTTTTCATTGAATCCTCCGTTTGATTTTAAGAGTAACAAACAATTCACTTTTTATAAAATATTGTAACGTTTGTTACACTCATAATAAACCAAATTAGTTTTTTTGTCAAGTGAAAAATCATATGCGCTAATTCACATCCAATAATATATCAATTGACAGTATTATCCTTTTTTTATATGTTTCCGATGCCCTCACTCTAAGCTAATTGGCTAATTGTATAATAATATATAAACCATCAACAGCCTGGAGGGCAAATGAAAAACTTACACAGATTTACAATTCTTATAGTCATCCTTTCACTATTATTTGTTTCTTGTAAAAAGGAAGACAGTCCAACCGAACCCGGTGATGAAAATCCCACTTCTGAATCAGAAGTTATGACGGTTTCTTCAACCGGATTTGGTGAAGTTTCAGTTCCATCCGGAGTTACAGTTTCGGTTATCCCCGGAGCAGTTCCAACAAATAACCAAGGATCAAGCGGCAATATTTCATTTTCAATTGAAACACCAGTAACTCCTCCCGCACCATTAAGTTCAAGTTATTCCTTGGTTGGAAATTATGCACAACTCGGTCCGGTTGGATTTAATTTTAGATGGCCAATAACCATTAAACTTCCATATCCTGCTGGAACTGATGTTTCTTCAATATTTATAGTCCATTATGATTCTTTTGACGAAAAATGGGTCATTATTCCTTCGTCCGGAGTTGAGTTTTCAAATAATCTTATTACCGCAACTGCAATTGAATTAGGATATTATGCTGTTGCAACAGCTTCCGGTTTTGGAAAAATCAATTCAGAAAGATCAGCCGGAGGTTTTACATTTAATGGCGAATTTGGAAACTTTTATACTTTAACGGTTGCTTCTGTTTCTAATTTCAAATATCCTGATCAGCAAAGCTGGTATGGCGGAAGTATTGTTGGTAGAACCGGAGGAAACGGATCAACTCCAACCGGAACTCCGACACAACCAACTAGAATTATGCTTCCTCAAGCAGAATATCAAATTTGGATCACTAAAACTATTCCAGGCACACTTTCTAATTTACCACAAATATTTACTTATTCGATTCCCGCAAGCGGAACAATTTCCGGACCGGTAACATATTCAACTATGTTTTCAACCGGTGACGGATGGGTTTCAATAGATTTACCTGGAGGTGGTTCATGGGTTGAGGGTCGTCCAAACGGATGGGCTGCGGAAACTTCAACTTATGGTACCGGTGAAATGCAGATTACATTAACTTGGGTGAATAATAATTCGCGTCAGACAGATGTTGATCTTCATCTTTACGGACCAAATGATGTTCATGTTTATTATAGTAATGAACAAGAAGGCGGTTTTGAATTAGACAGAGATTGGTTAGAAGATCTTGGAAACGCTACAGAAAACATTTATAGCATTAGCACAATCCCTTCCGGGGAATATATTATAAGAGTTAATTTATATTCCGGTGATCAAACAAGTTATAATGTGCGTGTGATTCAGGGCTCCAGTGTTAGAAATTATAGCGGACAAGTTACTACAGAAAATAGTGGTAATGATCCTAATTCAATGATGACAATAGAAACTTTCAATAAATAATTATTACCCGGTTTGCATTAAAATGCAGACCGGGGGATATTTTTACTTCCTCATTTAAATTATTTATAATTTTTGCAGACTTAAATCGACTAAAACCTTAAATTAGCAGTCAAGAATTCATTTATTTAATAAAAGCTTGAGGTGTTAAATATGGCTGTGATTAGAGCGTTTAAGGCTGTGAGACCCGATACAAAAGTTGCTCATCTAGTTGCAAGTGTTCCTTATGATGTTGTTAATAGAAAAGAAGCTGCTGAGTTAGCAAAAGGAAACCCGATTAGTTTTTTAAGAGTTACGCGTTCAGAAATTGAAATGGATGAAAATATTGATGTTTATTCTTCCGAAATTTATGAAAAGGCGAAAGAAAATTTTAAGAAATTAAAAAATGATGCCCCTTTAGTTCAAGATGAAGAATCACATTTTTATGTTTATAAACTAGTTATGGGTGAACAATCTCAAGTTGGAATTGCAGCAACTTTTTCTGTAGATGATTACGATAAAGATGTTATTATGAAACATGAAAAAACCCGCAAAGTAAAAGAGGATGACAGAACAAATCACATTGTAACTACAGAAGCTCAAACAGGGGCGGTCTTTTTAACTTATAACGGTGTTGAAGAAATAAACAGAGTTGTAAATGAAACTATGGAAAACGAACCTCTCTATAATTTTACAACGCTCGATGGAGTTCAGCATACAGTTTGGGCTATGCCCGATGATTATAAAGACATTGTAGTTTTTGAAATTGAAAAAGTTGAGAAATTATATATTGCAGACGGCCATCATAGAGCGGCAAGTGCCAGCCGTGCTCAAAAAGTTAAAAAAGAAAATACTGTTGGCGTAACGGGCGAAGAAGAGTTTAATTATTTTATGGCAGTTCTTTTTCCCGCAGAGCAATTAAAAATTATGCCTTATAATAGAGTAGTTTTTAATCTAAACGGATTAATGGAAAATGACTTTATCGAAAAAATAAAAGAGAATTTTTCAGTTGAAGAAACAACTGAATCAACTCCGGCAGAACCTAAATCTATTTGTATGTATTTAAGTAAAAAATGGTATTTGCTAAAACCAAATGAAAATGTAAAAGAAGCCGATACTATTGGTGATAATTTGGATGTAAGTATTTTGCAAAATTATCTTCTAACGCCTTTTTTGGGAATTGAAGATCCACGCACAGATACAAATATTGATTTTATTGGCGGAATAAGAGGAACAGAAGAATTAGAAAAATTAGTAAATACAAATCAAGCTGCGGTAGCGTTTTCACTATATCCTGTGTCGGTTGAAGATTTAATAAAAATATCAAACGCAGGTGAAACTATGCCCCCAAAATCAACTTGGTTTGAACCAAAATTAAGAGATGGTCTGCTTGTGCATGTGATTTAAAATTTGCAATAAATAAAAGGATAAGTGTTATGAAAAAGAGAATTTTTAATTTTAGTGCAGGTCCGGCCGTTATGCCAGAAGAAGTTCTTTTAGAAGCACAAAAAGAATTTTTTTCATACAAAGAAGCCGGCATGTCTGTGATGGAAATGAGTCACAGAGGAAAAGTATTTGATGGAATTATAAAGGAAGCGGAAAAAGATTTAAGAACATTATTAAATATTGGTGATGATTACGCAGTATTATTTTTGCAAGGCGGAGCTACGTTGCAGTTTTCAATGGTTCCATCTAACTTAATGAAAGGTGCAAATACTGCAGATTATATTGTTACGGGTTCTTGGGCAAAAAAAGCTGCTAAGGAAGCCAAAAAAGTAGGAACAGTTAATATTGCCGGTTCTACTGAATCAGAAAATTTTGCCAGACTTCCAAAACAAGAAGAATTAAAATTGGATGCCGATGCGTCTTATGTTCACTTCACTTCAAATAATACAATATTTGGAACTCAGTATAAAACTGAACCTGAAGCTGGAAATATTCCTTTAGTCTGCGATGCTTCATCAGATATTCTTCATAAAAAAATTGATATTAATAAATATGGATTGATATACGCAGGGGCGCAAAAAAATCTAGGACCTTCAGGATTAACTTTAGTAATCGTAAAAAAAGAACTTCTTGAGAGATCATCAGATTCGCTTCATACTTATTTAAATTATAAAGTACATGCTGAAAATGATTCCATGTATAATACTCCGCCAACTTTTGCTGTATATATTGTCGGGTTAGTTCTTAAATGGTTATTAAATAATGGTGGATTAGATTCAATGCACCAAAAGAATTTAAATAAAGCGAATATTCTTTATAATGCTATTGATAACAGCGATGGATTTTATAATGGAACTGTTACAAACAAAGACGATAGATCAATTATGAATGTTTGTTTTACATTGCCAAATGAAGATTTAACAAAGAAATTTATTAGTGAAGCTGCCGAACAAGGATTTAGCGGATTAAAAGGTCACAGATCTGTTGGCGGCATTAGAGCCTCTATTTATAATGCTTTCCCAACAGAAGGTGTTGAAGCTTTAGTAGAATTTATGAAAGAATTCAAATCGAATAATTAGTTCTTCATATTTAAATTGTCATTCCGGTTCCCGCTTAGCGGGATACCGGAATCTAAAGTTATCAAAGTGATAAATAATTATAAGCCTGTTCTAAGTTCATTTTTAATGCCCCTTCCCAAGCTTCAATTCTTTTTGGTGTTCCGGAAATTTCAGATGAAGAAATAATTTGTTCTTTAGTTTTTCCGGATTTTATTTCACTTTTTACAAAATCTAATAATTTTGATAAATAATCTCTCATAACCATAAAATTTTCTCTATCACCTGTTAATTTATTTGGATCAGTAGAATGACCAAAAATGAAAGTTGTATTTGCGTCAAATTTATTATAAGAAGTTTCTAGATAATTAATCCATCCTTCAAAATCCGCTTCATCTTCTAGATTTACAAATGGATATAAACCATTAAAAACAATATCTCCCATGTGAACTACATTATGATTTTCGAAATGATAAATTGCATCTCCGCCTGTATGAGCTTTCCCAAAATGATATGCCTTAATTTTTTCAGAACCTAAGCTGATTTCCATTTCATTTGCAAAAGTTTTTGAAGCAGTAAGACTATCGGGAGAATCAATTCTAATTTTTTGTAATCTCACACAATTTTCAGTTGCAACTATTTCGTTTGTGTAACTGCTCAAAAATTTATTTCCGGAAGTATGATCGCCATGATGATGAGTATTCAGTAGATAATCAATTTTTCTATCGGTTTTGTTTTTTAAGTGATCAATGAAATTCTTCGCTGTTTCTGGGAATTGGGAATCAATAACAACAACCGAATCATCGCTGATAAACCAGCCAATAGTTCCACCTCGTTCAGTAAAAATTCCGATATTACCTTTTATAATTTTAAAATTTCCATTACTTAGAGTAAGAGCATTTAACAAACTTGATTTACTTGAAAAAGCTAATCCGGCAAGAAGTCCGGTACTTTTTAAGAAATTACGTCTATTTATTTTCATTTAATTCTCCGGTTTAATACTTAGATTTGGTAAGTAACAAAAAAGAATTTTCAATCAATTAGTTCAACTTATGGATTCAATTTCTGGAATAAAAATCACAACTGACAAATCAAAATTAGATATTCAGAGTATTTATGAGTATTTAACACAATCATATTGGTCAAAAGGAATATCTTTAGAAAAAGTTGAAAAAGCAATTTCAAATTCCTATTGTTTTGGTTTATTTCTAAAAGACGAACAGATTGGATTTGCAAGAGTTATAACAGATTTTATTTCTCTTGCCTACTTGCTGGATGTATTTATTCTTGAGAAATATCAGAATAAAGGATTTGGTAAAATTTTGCTTGAATCAGTTTTTAATGATAAAAATTTAAATGGAATAAAGAAATGGATGCTTGCAACAAAAGACGCACAATTGCTTTATAAAAAATATGGTTTTGAAATAATTGATAATTCTTCAAACAAATATATGATCAAAGAAAAAGAGAGAAGTTGATTTTTATGAATCAAGTGAAAACAGATTTTCTAATAATTGGAACCGGTTTGGCAGGATTGTATTCTGCGTTTTATGCTTCTAAATTTGGTGAAGTAACTCTTATAACTAAACATTCTCTAGAAACCAGCAGCTCTTATTGGGCGCAAGGCGGAATAGCTGCGGCTATTGATCCGCAAGATTCAACAGAATTTCATTTAAAGGACACACTTACTGCAGGACGCGGACTTTGTAATACAAATTCCGTTAATATACTTGTAAATGAAGGGCGGGAAAGAATACTAGAGTTGATTGAAGAAGGAATGATTTTCGATTCACTTGATGGAAAAATTACACTTGGACTTGAAGGCGGACATAGCCAAAGAAGAGTTCTTCATGCCGGCGGTGATGCAACCGGAAAAGAAATTGTTGAGTTTTTAATCAAAAAAATTAAAGCCAACCAAAGTATAAAAGTTCTTGATAATACTTTGGTTCACAAACTAGTTGTTAAAAATAATAAATGCATAGGAGCTGAAGCATTTAAATGGTTTGCAAAGGAAGATATTGTTCTAAATGCAAAATCAATAATTTTAGCTAGTGGCGGGGCTTCCGGTATTTATTTGAGAACTACTAATCCGCATTCTTCAACCGGTGATGGAATTGGTCTTGCATATAATTCTGGAAGCGAAATAAAAGATTTAGAATTTATTCAATTTCATCCAACTGCGTTTTCTTCTCCAAGCGGAAAAACATTTTTAATAAGTGAAGCAATACGAGGGGAAGGGGCTTATTTGGTCAATTCAAAAGGTGAACGGTTTATGCTGGATAAACACGATCTTGCAGAATTAGCTCCCAGAGATATTGTTTCAAAAGCTATTTTTGAAGAGATGCAAAAATCAAATTCCGAAAATGTTTTTCTAAAGCTCGATCATCTTGATTCAGAAAAAATCAAAAAAAGATTTTCCAATATTTACAGAGAAGCGCTTAGTTTTAATATTGATATAACTAAGGATTTAGTTCCAATAGCTCCCGCAGCACATTATATGGTGGGTGGAATTAAAACTGATTTAAATGCAGAAACAACTATTAAAAATCTTTTTGCTTGCGGAGAAGTTGCATCAACCGGAGTTCATGGAGCGAATCGTTTAGCTAGTAATTCATTGCTCGAGTGTTTAGTTTTTGGAAAAAGAGCAATCGATCAATCAATCGAAAGATTAGAAGATGATTTTGAAAACATTGATACTGAGGAAAAATTATTTTTTGTTGATAAATCTTTAGATGAAAAATATCTCAATCTCAAAAATAAAATTGCTTTAATCATGAGTAAAAATGTTGGAATTGTTCGAAATAAAAAATTGATTAAAAAAGCAATTTTCCAAATTGAACAAATTGACTCGGATTGGATTTATAATGAAAATGAATATTTTTCAAATCGATTAAAAAGTCTGAAACAAGTAGCTCTATTAATTACCAGCGGAGCAATAAAAAGAGAAGAAAGTCGTGGCGGGCATATTAGAACTGATTTTCCTAATGAGTCTGAAAACAAATATCATATTATTCAAAAAATAAATTGCGAACCGGAAATTGTGAATGCTGAGAAATGAAAGTATAAATAAAATAATAGAAATGGCTTTGGAAGAAGATATTCAAACCGGTGATATAACAACAAATTCAATTATTGGAGAAGCTCAAAATGCAACATCATTTATGATTGCTAAAGAATCCGGGATAATTGCAGGCTTACCAATTGCAGAAAAAGTTTTTAAAAAATTAGATCCAAATTTAATTTGGAAGCCTTTAGTTAACGATGGTAGTCAAATAAAAACAGGAGAAATAATTGTAAAATTTTCCGGAAAGTACAGAGCTTTATTGACTGCCGAAAGAACAGCATTAAATTTTTTACAGAGAATGAGCGGCGTGGCAACTCAAACTAATACTTTTGTAAATGAAATTAAAAATTCAAAAACTAAAATACTTGATACAAGAAAAACAATTCCAGGACATAGAATTTTGGACAAATACGCCGTTAAAATTGGAGGCGGAGAAAATCATAGATTTGGTTTATACGATCTAGTTATGATTAAAGATAATCACATAAAAATTGCAGGAAGCATCACAAATGCGGTTCATCAAGTAAGGAAAAAATTAATTGAGAAATTTAAAATTGAAGTAGAAGTCACAAATATTGCCGAAGTAAAAGAGGCTCTTAATTGTCATGTTGATATCATTATGCTTGATAATATGACAGATGAAATGATGAGCGAAGCAGTTTCACTTATTGGTACAAAGGCAAAAACTGAAGCATCGGGAAATATGATACTAGAGCGATTAAAAAAAACTTCTGAAATTGGAGTGGATTTTATTTCAATCGGAATGCTTACTCATTCAGTAAAGGCGCTTGATATTTCAATGCGCATTGAATAAAATTGCTCCAAAATAAAATTGTGAAATTAAATTAGCAAGGTGGGTTTACAATGTTAACAAACAAAGAAATGATAGACGAAATTAATAGATTAAAGAAAGAGAAAAATGCAGTAATATTAGCGCACAATTATCAAATTCCGGAAATACAAGATATAGCTGATTTTGTTGGTGATTCACTGGGATTATCTCAAATAGCAGGCAGCACAGAGGCTGAAGTAATTGTTTTTTGCGGAGTTCATTTTATGGCAGAAACTGCTTCAATTATTTCTCCAAACAAAAAAGTTTTAATTCCGGATTTAGATGCCGGATGTTCATTGGCTTCAAGCATAACGGCAGATCAATTGAGAGCATGGAAAGCTGAACATCCTGAAGCTCTAGTAGTTTCTTATGTTAATACAACCGCGGAAATAAAGGCTGAGAGTGACTACTGCATCACTTCATCAAATGCAGTTAAAGTTGTAGAAGCAATTCCTTCCGACAAAAAAATATTGTTTCTGCCGGATAAATTTTTAGGACAATATGTTCAGACTGTTACCGGAAGAGATATGGAAATTTGGGATGGTGCATGTCACGTTCATGAAAAAATTGGCGTAGTTGAATTTGATAAAGTAAGAGAAAAACATCCTCATGCTGAATTTCTTGTTCATCCCGAGTGTGGATGCTCTTCTTCTTGTATGTTAAAATCAACTGTTTCCAAAGACATTCATATTTTTTCAACTGAAGGAATGGTGAATTATGTTAATAAATCAGATGCTGCTGAATTTGTAATTGCAACAGAGGAAGGAATTCTTCATAGAATGAAAAAAGCCGCTCCTGAAAAGGACTTTTACGCCGTAAGCGAAAATTCAATTTGCGAATACATGAAAATGATTACATTGGAAAAACTTTATAACTGTTTACTTAACAATGAATTTGAAGTTAAAGTTGATGAAGAACTAGCCAAGAAAGCTAGACTGCCGATCGAAAGAATGCTGGAAATTGTTTAGGAATTATTCAAAATTATTTGAACGAGTCTAATTCACTTATAAAAAGCAATCTATCATTTTTAAAATTTGAGGTTTTGTATTTTGTTTCTAATTCGTCAATTATTTTAATGTGGCTTTGCAAGAATTTTTTATAAGCTTCAGATTTTTTATTTCGCACTTTATGGTTTCTTGCGTTTGTAATTGCTAACGCTTCTTTCATGTAAATTTTTGTTTCTTCATTGAAGATAGATTCAATAAATTTATTTGCAATATATTCAACACCTAATTCATTTGGATGAAGAAGATCATTTTTATAAAATCTGTAATCTCGCAAATCATCAATCATAATTTCATATGACGGGAAATAATAAACATTAGTATTAAATTTCAAAATTTGCTCAATAGCTAATATTAAAGAAGCTTTACTGCGTTGATTTTCAGCTGCACCATCTTTCCAATGCCTCACCGGGCTTACAGTAAATACAATTTTTATACTTGAATTATTTTCACGAATGATTTCTATAGTAGAATTAAGACTATTAATAATTTCTTCAATAGTCATTCTTCTTTTTTCAAATTCTTTTTGAGGAATTTTATGACAATTTGAAACAACCTTTTTTGTTTCAAAAAATTTATAAATAAATGAAGTGCCAAGTGTAATTGTTAAAAGTTCAGATCCTTTAAGAAAATTTAATGCTTCTAAATTTGTTTGTTTTATTTTTGAAATTAAATTCTCTTTAATGTGTGATGAAAAATCTGAATGATGATAAAAGCTGTGCCACTCATACTGATTGTAGATAAGATCAGATTCTTCGAGTTCAATTTTTCCGATTAAAAGTTTAAATGCATTCTCTATTGAGATTGGGTTATATAGCACTCCAAATGGATTTGACAAAATTTTAATTTTTCTATCGTTCAAATATTCAGCTATATTCTCTGCAAAACATGATCCGATAGTAAAGATTTTATCTGAATAATTAAGTTCAAAACCAAATTCCGGAGCTTCAATTTCAGTTCTTAATTTCATATCAGCCACTTTATTGATCCGACAAATTTACTTTAAGCAATAATGCTGGATCAGTTCTTTCGCCAAACCACTGAACGCTCCAGTGTAAATGCGGTCCTGTCGATCTTCCGGTTGTGCCAATTTCACCAATCTTTTGTCCTTGTTTTACAAAATCTCCTGCTTTAACATCTTTTTTGCTTAGGTGAAGATAAGAGCTGTTCAAGCCTTGTCCGTGGTCTAGAATTATAAAATTACCAGAATAATAAAAATCATCTGCAGCTAATATTACAATTCCGTCAGCCATTGCATAAACAGGAGTTCCGGTCGGAGCGGCAATATCTAAGCCGTTGTGAGCATTTCTTGGAACGCCATTTAATATTCTCTGACTACCAAAAACACTTGTTAAAACTCCGCCTTCAACCGGGCGAATAAAACCATTTCTATATAGAGCGTTTTTTTCTTCGCCAATTTTCTTTTTAGCTTCTCTAATTATTTCTCTTTCCTTTTTAATTCGCTCTTCTTCAGTATTTGGCGCAGTTACATATTTCGATTTCATGTTATTAATTCTTTGGATTTTATATTCTCTTTCCGACAAAATTATTTTCTTAATTAAAGATTTCCCAGATTCAAATTTTATTTTTAAATAATGAGTTCCTTTTTCATCTCTATCAAATCCAAGTACAAAGTTTCCTTCTTTATCAACATCAATAAATTTTGAATTAAGAAAGACCTGCTGAATTCCTTCACCACTTGCGAAAACTAAACTTCCCGGATTAAAAGACCCAAAGAATTTCACTTCATTTGCTTTAATCAAAAAAGAAAAGACAAATACAAAAAGAATAATTTTTTTCATTTTTAAAGTTCCTTTAAACAGCTACATAAGACATTAAAATAGCGGAAAGCCAAGCTCCATAAGTACCAACGGCATATCCCAATACTGCAAGAATAACTCCAACTGTTGCAAGTGACGGATGAAAGGCCGAGGCAACAATTGGTGCAGATGCTGCTCCGCCAATATTTGCTTGACTTCCAACGGCAATAAAGAACAATGGTGCTTTTATTAATTTGCCGACAATCAGCATAACCACAGCATGAAATAACATCCAAACCACTGCTATTAACAGAAGTCCAGGATTATCGAAGAAAGCAAAAATATCCATGCTCATACCAATTGTTGCAATAAGTACGTATAAAAATAAACTTCCAACTTTTGAAGCTCCGGCGCCTTCAAGATTTTTTGCTTTCGTAAATGATAACAAAAAACCACCGCTTGTTGCAAATAAAACAATCCAGAAGAAAGAAGAAGTTAAACTGAACTTTGCAAGTTCCGGAAAATTATTTTGAAAATATGGAGCAATATAATCAGCTAAAAAATGAGATATTCCTGTAATACCAAATCCAATAGCTAAAATTTTCATTAAATCAGCTAGAGAAGGAATTCTCATTATACTATTATGATAATCCTCAATTTCCTTTTTTACTTCATCAATTGCTGAAGTATCTGCATTCAAAAATTTGTCAATCTTTTTTGTAATCCCCGCACCGTATAACAAAATTGCCATCCAAATAGAATATGCAATTACATCAACTGCAATTATTGCAGAGAATAAACTATCGCTTACGCCAAAAACTTCCTTCATTGCTGTTTGATTAGCTCCGCCGCCAATCCAACTGCCGGCTATTGTTGCCAATCCTCTCCAGACAGCATCTGCACCAGTACCTCCAACAATTTCTGGAGCAAATGATTTTATAACTAAAATTGCAAAAGGTCCACCTAGAATTATACTTACGGTTGCTGTAAATGTCATAATTAAAGCTTTGGGACCTAATCTAAAAACTGCTTTTAAATCTATATTTAATGTTAGCAAAACTAAACTTGCCGGCAGCAAATATCGTGATGCAACAAAATATAATTTTGAATTATCAGCTGAAATTATTCCAATAGAATTTAAAATCCCCGGGATGAAATAACAAAGGAGTAATGGGGGAACAAATTTATAAAATTTTTGCCAATATTTATTTTTGCTTCCGGAAGTAGAAAAAATAAAAGCTAATATTATAAATAAAAGACCAAGCACAGTTGCGTCATTAGAAAACCAAGAATTCATCAACATTCCTTTCGAATGAATAAGATTGACTAAATAACTAAATTTATTTAAAATGACAAACTTTTGATGAATGTTCTATACAAAAAATTTTTTAATTTTGATCGAAATGATTTTAATAGAGGAGGGGTTTTTAATGGATAAGCTAAATGGATTCAGATTATTAATGTTTGTTGATGACATTTATGAAGATTTAGAACTATGGTATCCTAAACTAAGAATGATTGAGGAAGGAGCAGAAGTAATTGTTGCCGGTTTAGAAGCAAACAAAATTTATTCCGGAAAGCACACTTATCCTTGTAAATCTGATATAACTATTGATGAAGCTGATGAGAAAAGTTTTGACGGACTAATAATTCCGGGTGGATTTATGCCTGATAAATTAAGAAGATTTGATAAAGTAAAATCTTTAACAAAAGCTTTTAATGATAATGGAAAATTAGTAGCTCACATTTGTCATGCGGGATGGATTCCAATATCTGCGGGTATAATGCATGGTTATAAATGCACATCAACTCCGGGAATTAAAGATGACCTAATTAATGCCGGAGCAGAATGGTTTGATGAGCCTTTAGTAATTGACAGGAATCAAGTCTCAAGCAGGAGGCCTGATGATTTACCGTTTTTTGTAAAAGGAATAATTGAAGTTTTACAAAAGCAAAGCAAATAAATAAGTATGCATTTTATGCTGATCAAATTTTAGTTTTTTGATCAGCATAAATTATTATTTATCATTATGAATTTTCAGAAGTTCATTTGCTCTAGGTTTATAAACTGTATGGTACAGAAGATCAAGATAAGCCTCCATCCCTCTGTTTTCCATATCTTTAGAGTATTTCCAAAAACCATAAATTTTTGCTTGCGATAAAAGATTCTTGGTATAAAGAGGCCAGTTATAACTTTCATCAACTCTACTAATTGCTTTTTCCGAAATTTTATTCCAATAATCCGGTTCATCATCCATTCTTTTAATAGTCTGTTCAAGAATTTTTATTGTTTCTTTATCATTTGCCGGATCAATATGAAATCCGTTAACTCTATTTTGAATAATTTCTAATGGTCCGCCGTATTTAGTGACAAATACGGGAACGCCGCTTGTCATCGCCTCTATAACAGTTAAACCAAAACCTTCGAATAGAGCAGGTTGAATAAAGACACCTTTCATTTCAGCAATTCTTCTATATGCTTCGCCGGATTCATCTTTTCTTAAAGGTCTTCCAATCCATCTTACTTTATCATGAAGTTGATATTTATTCAACAATTCATGAGTGAGAATTATTTGCTCTTTCTCTTCATTGTCTGAAGTTTCATCAGGATTAATTCTACCTGCAGCAAGAAATAAATTTGTGCTTTTCTGAAGTTCTTCCGATTCGCCAAACCATTTTATTAGTCCAGTAATATTTTTTATTTTATCTAAACGCGACATTGTAAAAATTGGTCTTTTGTTTGGATCAGAAAGTTTACCAAATAAATATGGTTCTTCTACATTTTCAAAAAACATCTCATTTACACATTTTATTATATCATCTTTTCTCATCTCTTTTTTTGAGGGATGAAAAAATACATGTTGGTTAACTCCTGGCGAAACAATATTAAATTTTGTATGCCGCGGGTCAACTCCATTTTCAACCCGATATAATCCTGGCATAGTAAAATGTTTATAGGATTCATACTGCCCCATAGATTCTTCGGTTCCGGCAATTTCTTGGTAAGATGAAGTAATTAAAAAGTTAGCAGAATTTATGGCAATTAAGTCAGCTGTAAATTGAAGTGAAAAATGATAATGACTTTCCAGGTCTTTCCAATAAAGAGCACTGTATAGATATTTACTTTTTTCTAATGCATGCGCAATACAACACTGAGTAACTTTGAATTTTTTCGCAAGAAGATAAGAAACCAAATTACCGTCAGAATAATTGCCAATAATTAAATCAGGTCTGGCACCAAATTCAGCAAGTAATTCTATGTATGAATCTTCGGCATAATCATCAAGATAGGGCCATATTTCAAAACGAGAAATCCAGTTATCTGTATAATCTTTATTATGATCTCTAAAGGGGACGCGCAAAATCCAAGAATTTTCTGTACCGTAAATTTTTTCTATTCGTTTATTGCAATCAGTTCCTCTTGAGTTTGGAATTAATCTTGTTAGGATAATTATTTTAGGAAGAATATCCAACCCGGCTTCTTCTAATGATTCACACAAAGCTTTTTCTAAAGCTTTAACTTGATCTAAAATATAAACGACTTGTCCGCCAGTATCCGGTAAGCCCATTGCGCTTGTCTGCGAGAAAAATCCATGAGGAGAAATAATTGCAATCTTAAAAAGCATGGGAATTCTAGAAATGAATTTAGCCAGCACTTCATTATCAGGAGAATGAATTACATTATCTAGCAAGTTTAAGCTTTTTTTAATTTCGAAAACATTTTTCCCCAGTCCTGGTTCAAATCCTAAGCTTTGTAAATCATGTCTAATATCTTTATACTGAACTTCATCTTCAAGTTCATTAAGCATAACTATTGCTTTATCTAATTGCTCTGAAAGATGATCGGCATCTTCAATTCTGTCATTTAAGATTAATTGTTGTCCGTCATATTTATGAAGATGAAGAAAATCAAAAAGAATCTCTCGCCATTTGCTAGTATTACTAAACATTTGACTAGATAAGAACCTATTTAAATACTCAACTCCGCGCCCAATACTTTTTGAATCTCTCACGAAAGGACTGTTTTCATAAAAGGGAGAAAAATCTAGGTTAATTATATTATTTGAATTGTTGACATTAACAAAGCTCTCTTTCAACATCAAATAATCCTTTACAGAGATTTCCTCGGTCATACCTTCTTCAATATTTACATGATAAAATCTTGTGAAGCTAATTTTCTCTCGCACTTCAAGATAAACTGAACTAGATATTGCCAAAGATTCTTGACAATATTTAATAAGTGCTGAAAGGTCTTTACTAGAATTTCCATGGTTCTCAATAAACTCATTAAGATATTCTAAAATATTTCCGGTTACACATAATTTTTTATCACGCTGCGATAGATATCCCATAAAACTATAAAATACATTCGAGTTTGTCTCAATGTTCTTTAAAAAAGTGTATTTCATCTTTATTGATCCTTTCTAAGAAAATTATAATAGTTGATGCCTTCAATAATCCCATCAGCTCTGTTTTTACGAGCAAAATAAATTCTTCTTCTACCTTTTAATTTTTTTAATTCACTGCCATGGTTTCCTACAACTACGCCAAGCAATTCGCCGGTAAGCATATCCTCGTCATTACCAGAATCACCTGCAACTAAAATATTATTGTGGGATAAATTCCATCTGTAAGCTATGTATCTTACTGCACGTCCTTTGCTTGCTCTTGCGGGAAGAATATCCAAATAGCTTTCGTGACTCAAAATGCAATTAGCTTTCATTTTATTTTTTACAAGCCAGTCAATTACTTTTTTATAATTATTTTCTGCATCTTCAATAAAATAACTTACTTTAAAATCTCGTTGTGTATCTTCTTCTTGATAATCAAGAAAATCAAATTCTGATAGTGTGTTAAAAATTTGTTCGCGCTTCCACCCTTGTGAAATATGGGCTTTCCATCCTGTTGATAAGACATAATTATCATGATCTCTATAATATATTTCAGAACCAACAGAGGAAATAATTAAATCCGGTAAAACAAATTTATTCTCTTTGAGAACTTCTTTCGCTGAATCAATTGTTCTTCCCGTAGCAACTCCAAATCCAATATGGATATTGTTTTCTTGAATTAACTTTTTCATTCTCTCAGCAGCTTCATTATCTCCTAACAAAGTATCATCAATATCAAAAATCATAAATTTATCAAATGTTAGAAATTTATCTCCGGTACTTATAAAAGTTTTTGATTTTCTGTCAACTTTTTCTAAAACTTTATTTAGCACATTTACAAATTTTTCTGTATGAGCCTCCCAAGAATAAAAATCTTTAACATTCTCAATTCCCTTTCTGGAGTAGTGTTCCCATCTTTCTTCATTATCTAAAATTTTATGAATTCCACTTGCAATGTTTTTTGATTGTGAAACATCAACTAATTCACCATTATCAAGATTTGATAAAATATCTCTAGGACCGCCATCGTTTGTTGCAACAACGGGAAGTCCGCTGGATGCGGCTTCAATTAGAGTAAGCCCAAAAGGCTCGTTATAAGCAGAGTTTACAAAGACACCGCGTGTTTCAGCACTGATTCTATATAGTTCCGGAACTTCATCATCAACATTATGTGTTTTTGGGACAGCCATTTTCCCGTATAAATTATATTTATCCATCATCAATAAAATTTCAGTTAAAACTTCTCTTTCTATATCCTGCATTTTAGTAATGTCTTTTCTGATTCCTGCAAAAATGGCTAAGTTGGCTTTTTTCTGCAGTTCCTTATCTTCACCATAAGCTTCAATTAGACCAGTAATGTTTTTTCGTTTTTCAGGTCGGCACAACGAAAGAATTAGTGGTTTGTTTAAATTTGTAAAAAATCTCCATAATTCTTCACGGATCTTTTCTCTAATTTCTCTTTCTTCATTATCCCATTCGCGTTTTTCGTTATATGGATAAAATCTTTTTAGTTCTACGCTAGGCGGAATTACTACAAATTTTTCTGAACTGGAATTTTCATAGATACTATATTGTTTTTCGATTTCTTGATTTGTACTTGTAATTATTTTATCTGCAAAAAATATTACATTTTCTTCTGCTTCAATTCTTTGAAATATTTTATAACGTTTGTCAATTTCCTCTTTTGTTAATCCTTGCTTAAGTAAATTGTTAAATTTATCTCGACCCAAAGAATGCCCTGTATGAATTAAAGGAATTCCAAAAAATTTAGTTAATTCTGTGCATACATAACCGGCATCTGCATAATGGCTGTGAATAATATCTGGCAGTTCATTATTTCCCTTTATGTACTTAATAGATTTATCTACAAACTCTTCGAGAAAATTCCATAGCAATTCTTTTCTCACATACTTCAATCCGCCGCAACGAATTCTAATTATTGAAAGCTTTTCATTAACTTTTTCTTCCCTATGTGAGTAATCAGTTGAAACAGCTTTGTCTTCAATCCGGCGCGTTAATATTTCAACTTTTCTTACATCATCTCTTTCCGATAATGATTTTGCAAGTTCAAGAACATACTTAGTTTGCCCGCCTGTGTCAGCATCTCTGCCTAATTCTAAATTATGACCCCTAATAAGCCCATGGATATTATAGAGCTGTATATACAAACCTTTGGTTTTCATCTTAAATTCTCCAAATAGTGTTGATAAATATCATCATCATCGGGTATTGCACCTTCAATACTGCAAATGTAAGCGGCAAAATTAACTGCTAAACGATTACACTCATCCAACGATTTTTTGCTTATTAATGCTGCACAGAACATCGCAGAGAATGCATCTCCCGCTCCAACAGTATCTACAATTAATCCTCCATTTTCTTTTTGATATGATACTTTTTCACCAATAACAACAGCGCCATCTTCACCCATTGTTACAATGAGTATTTCCAGATTAAACAATTTCTTAAGTGTAATGGCATCCTGTTCTAAAATATTTTTCTTCTTAATATCAAAAAGATCCATTATTGTGAGGAGTTCATCGTGATTAAGTTTCACTATTGAAGAGTATATAAGTGAGTTTTCTATAATATCTTTTGTGAAATAATTTTGTCTAAGGTTTACATCATAGAATACTTTGGTTTGCTCTCTTACTAAATTTATAATTGTACTTCTTGAAACTTTATTTCTTTGAGCCAATGTGCCTATATAAAAAATATCAGATTTATCTTTAAGAATTATTTCTTCAGTATTTATAAAATCATATGATCGGTTTTCTAATATGATGTACGTTGGAATTTTGTCTTCATTTAATTCTACTTTTACTAAGCCAGTGCCATAATTGTTTAATTGAATGTTTGTAGAATCAAAATTGTGTTCCTTCATGAAATTTAAAATTAGTTGACCGTCTTTATCTTCGCCAACTGCCGATATAAAATTCACGTTTCCCAATAATTTATTTATATGATAAGCAAAATTAAACGGGGCCCCGCCTAATTTTTTATATGTAGGAAACTCATCAAATAAAACTTCACCTATGGCGGTTATATTGGCTTTCATGCTTCATTATATTAATTTTTTGCGTAAAATTCAAAAATTCTTTATGCAATAATTACAGCACCCAGTAACAGCAAGGAAATAGTAGATTTTTATTTGTTGAAGTTTCTAATATAGAATGGGTAGAATCCGAAAATAAAAATTTTGTCCTATTCTAAAAATAATATAAAATTCAAAAATATTATGTGTTTGTTAATCAAAAATTTCGAAAGCTTTTCTATAAGTATTGCAGTGGGCTTCAACTATTTCATTTATGTTCGGAGAATATCCACCTCCCATTGAAACCATGATCGGAATTTTATTTTTTTGGGCAGTTGAAAAAACTATTTCATCTCTTTGTGAAGAACCGTCAATTGTCATTCCTAATTTCCCCCATTTGTCTGTATGAAGAATATCAACCCCTGCAATGTAAAAGATAAAATTTGGTTTTATGGAGTTTATAAGATTTGGTAAAACCTCTTTTAAAAGAGGTAAATATATATCATCGTGAGTTCCATTTTTTAATGGAATGTCTAAATCAGATTTCTCTTTAATTAAAGGATAGTTCGATTCGCCATGCATACTGAATGTGAAAACGGAATCATTATTTTCAAATAATTTTGCAGTTCCATTTCCTTGATGAACATCGAGATCAACAATTAAAATTTTGGAAACATAATTACGACTGAGTAAATAGTTTGCTGCAATTCCAACATCATTTAAAATGCAAAATCCTTCTCCTCTATCTTTATAAGCATGATGAGTGCCTCCTGCAATATTTAGTGAAACATTATTTTCAAGTGCCGATAACGCTCCTTTGATTGATCCATTTGCAATTATAAATTCTCTTTCAATTAATTCCGGAGTTTGAGGGAAGCCAATTTTTCTAATTTCTTTATCGGAAAGATTATTATCTAAAAGTTTTTGTACATAATTATTGCAATGTGTTAATACGACAATCGATTTATCTGCCAGTCCCGGTGAAAATAAATTTGAATTCGAAATTAAACCTTCAGACAAAAGTTGTTCCGGTATCATTTTATATTTTTGAATTGGAAATTTATGTTCTTTAGGAAGATCTAAAATATATTCTTCTGAGAAGGCGATTTTGATTTTGTTCGGCATAATTAATATTTTAAATAATTACTAATTGATTCACGGTTCTATTTTATATTCCTTTAATCCTATCCCAAAATGCGGATAAAATTTCACCGTCAATATTAAAGTTCGGAAACTCCCGATTGATTTTAATTTCGCCATTATCATTAATTATTCTAAAAGAAAAGACATAATCTTCATTTTTGGCTATCCAACCGTTCATCGAACCGAACCTCAAATCATTAAAGAAAAAGTCGTTGTTTTTTTCTGTGATTGTATAATATTCACCTGAAAACCAAAGTAGTTGCTTAATTGCGTAAGAATCTGAAATACCCTTAATGGGACCGTCGTTTCTTGGAATATAATTAAACTTGACTTCATCAACTTGATCAAAAAAAGAATAAAAACCTTCGTAATAACCATCGCTGGTTTTAATTAAACCACGCCACAAAATATTATTAAACGGAGTAGGTGAAGTCATGTATTTTTCATATTTAATGCCGAGTAGATTCATTTGGTCTTCAAATACTGAGTTGATATAAATCTTATTAACAATAGTAAAAGCCAAATAAAGCGAGCTGATTCCTAAACCCAAATAATTTATAAATTTTCGTTTTTTTGAATCTCGTTTTAAAAATAGAATCACAATCACAGATATTAAAAAGGGGACTGAATAAAGCGGATCAATCACAAATATTGTGTTAAATGCAACTTGATAATTTGAGAATGGACTGAATAACTGCGTTCCATAGTTCGTAAAAGCATCTAAAATAGGATGAGTAAAAACTGCAAGGAAAACAAGAAATGACCAGCTTTTCCAATCAACGTTATCCTTTTTATGAATTTTCGAAAGCAAATATCCCAGTAAGGGAGCCGCAATTAACGCGAATAATATTGAATGTGAAAATCCACGGTGTATAGATAGTTGAGTAGCTTCGGAAAAAAGAGGATTTACTAGAACATCTAAATCAGGAATAGTTCCGCAAACTGCTCCCCATAAAGGAGCTTTGTTTCCAACTTTTCTGCCTAGGACTGCTTCGCCAACTGCAGCCCCTAAAGTAATTTGGGTTAATGAATCCATATAAAAGTATAAAACTAAATGAGGAGGGTTTTAGTTCAAAATCAAGATTTTTTATAAACAGCCAGTTCAGAATTAATAGAAGTGTTTTTGTTACGATATTTGAGAATATAGTAGCTTAAAATAAATCCTAGAATTATTGTTGGAATCATAATCAATCCGGATTCAGGACCAAAATCTCCGCCGCTTAATAAATCATTATTTAAATTAGAAGATAAGATAAAAGTAACTTCAGGTTTAAATCCGCTTACATTAAAACCGAATACATTTCCTTGAAAAAAGTTCCATGCTGTATGAAGCCCAATTGGAATGGCGAGAGAACCTGAAATTACATATGTGTATCCATAGAAAAATCCAATTAGAAAAAGGTTTACAACTCCGATAAAGGAAGAGTCAGGATTTGCTCCATGAAGAATTCCAAAAATTAATGAAGAAATTACCCATGCGATTATTACTGAATTTCTATTTCCGCCAGAGTTTTTATTTAATCCTTCGGAAATATTTTTTATATGATAACCTCTTGCAAATGATTCTTCAATTAAGCCAATTGACAAGTAACCAAGAAATCTGCCTAAGATTTCTAGAAAAAATGAGTAATTAATCTCTGAAAAGAAAAATTGGGTTATTTCAATTCTGTTAGTAAAAATTAAAATTGCAAAAACAAATAACATAAGGATAGCGCCAAGACCCAAACCATATAGTAAATCGATAAACCATTTTTTTGAAATTGAAAAGCCAAGATTTGAAATTCTTCTTTTATCAAAAAAAATTATTGGAAAAACTAAAGTTAGAAATGCAAACGGAATTAGAAGAAACTCTTGTGTAAGATTGCTTAGATAATAATTTTCAACACGATTTGAGATTGCTACTGTTATGATAAATGCACAAACAAAAAGCGTAAATTGAAAAAGCAACCTTATTCCGGCTGTTAGTCTTTGTTCATCTTGGTTATAAAAATATTTATAAATCACTTTTCTATTGTCTTGGATTTTAAAAACAATAGAAGTTACCATTTTAATCACTACAATTTTGATAAATATAACTGAACTTGACTGCGCAATGATTTCAATCACATCATAAAAAAAATATAAAATAATGGAAGAATGATAATTATTTTATCCAAACAGTTTTGATATTTAGAAATTCTTTAATTCCATAATGAGAAAGTTCTCTTCCATACCCGCTTATATTAATTCCTCCAAAAGGAAGACGCGGATCTGATTTTACAAGTCCGTTTATGAAAACTGAACCTGCTTCAATTTGAGTGGCATACTTTTTTGCTTTTTCTAAATCGGCTGTCCAAAGAGAAGCACCTAAGCCAAATTCAGTGTCGTTGGCAATTCTGATTGCATCTTCTTGATCATCAGCCCTGATTAATGAAGCGGCAGGACCAAATAATTCATCTGAATATGCCGGCATTCCTTTTGACAAATTTGTAATTACGGTTGGTTCATAAAAATATCCGATTTGTGATATTCGCTTTCCGCCGGTTAAAACTTTTGCGCCCATATTAACCGATTTTTTAATTTGCTCATCAAGTTCAATTAATAAATCTTCTCTTGCAAGCGGACCAAGTTCTATTTCAGGTTCCAAAGGATTTCCAATTTTTATTGATTCCATTTTTGCGACAAATTTTGATGTGAATTCATCATAAACTTCTTTTTGAATTATAAACCTCTTGGCTGCAATGCAGCTTTGGCCATTATTTATCAATCTTGCTAAAACACCTATATTTACTGCTTCATCAACATCCGCATCTTTTAAAACTATAAATGGATCACTTCCGCCAAGCTCCATAACAGTTTTTTTGAGTTTATTGCCGCATGATTCAGCAACTTTTTTACCGGCATATTCACTACCAGTTAAAGTTGCAGCTTTTACAAAAGGATGATTAATTACTTCTTTAACTTGCTTTGATTCAATTAATAAATTTGTAAAACATCCTTTTGGAAATCCGGCTAAATGAAATATTTCTTCAATAGCAATAGCACTTTGCGGAACATTTGAAGCATGCTTTAATAAGCCTACATTGCCTGCCATCAATGCCGGAGAGGCAAATCGGAATACTTGCCAAAAAGGAAAATTCCATGGCATAACTGCAAGTATAATACCCAATGGATCAAATTGAACATAGCTTTCAGATGCGTCAGTTTTTATGAATTCTTTCTTTAAAATTTCTTCTGTGTTTTCTGCATAATATTCACAAACCCAAGCACATTTTTCAACTTCTGCAACTGATTGTTTTAAAGTTTTCCCCATCTCTATGGTTAAAATTTCAGAATAAATTTCTTTTCTGGATCTTAAAACCTCGGCAGCTTTTAGCATAAGATTTTTTTTCTCTGAAAGAGAAACTTCTTTCCAATTGTGGAAAGTAGTTTGAGCAGCTTTAATTTTGTTGTTTATTTCTTCGGATGTTAAAGGAGTAAAAGTTTTCAAAATTTTTCCATTTGTCGGATTAACACTTTGGATTGCCATATAAATCCTCATTTTTTTAGTAATTACTAAAATGATTATCTTATTTTAAAAAGCAAGAATTATATAAACTAAATTGGAAAAACGGATCAATGGTAGAAAGAAATACTAAACTTTTAATTGCGGGAATTTTTGGATTTCTTTCCGTTGCACTTGGAGCTTTTGGCGCTCACGGATTAAAAGCCACTCTAATTCCTAAAATGATGGATATTTACAATACCGGAGTTCTTTATCATCTCGTAAACGCAATAGTTTTACTTGTATTAGCTTTACAAAATAATTCTAAATTTGATAAGGCATTTTATTCTTTCGTAATTGGAATAATACTTTTTTCGTTTTCACTTTATTTTTATGCGTTAAGCGGAATTACATTTCTCACTTTTATTACACCGATTGGCGGGATAAGTTTTTTAATAGGTTGGATTTTAATTATGATTGAAGGAATTAAAAAGAGTGATCCAAATTAATGGATCACTCATAAATTAATTTATGCGTTTAGTTTTGCAATCAAGTTCAAAGCACTTCCCGCTTTAAACCAATCAATTTGATTTTCATTAAAAGTTTGATTTAGCATTATTTCATCGTTTGAACCATCTGCGTGTTTAATAACTAATTTCAATTGTTTGTCAGGAGCCAATTCTTTTAAACCAATTATACTAAGTTTGTCATCTTCCTGAATCTTTTCATAATCATTCGGATTATCAAAAGTGAGAGGAAGCATTCCTTGTTTCTTCAAGTTAGTTTCATGAATTCTTGCAAAACTTTTTACAATAATTGCTTTCCCGCCTAAATGTCTAGGTTCCATTGCCGCATGTTCTCTAGATGAACCTTCACCATAATTTTCATCGCCTACTACAACCCAGCCTAAACCTTTGGATTTATAATCTCTTGCAACTTCATGAACTTGTTTGTATTCATTTGTGAATTGATTTTTTACTTCGCCCGCATTTCCCGTGAAAGCATTTATTGCTCCTAAAAACATATTGTTAGAAATATTATCAATATGTCCGCGAAATTTCAACCATGGACCAGCCATTGAAATATGATCAGTTGTGCATTTACCTTTTGCTTTTAATAATAATGGAAGCTCTTCATAATCATTGCCGTCCCAAGCTTGGAACTTATCTAATAATTGAAGTCTTGAACTTTCTTTATCAACAATAACATCAACAGATTCTTTTTGATCTTTTGACAGTGGGGCTATATAACCCTCTTCTCCTTTAGAAAAACCTGATGAAGGAAGCTCTAATCCGGTTGGTGGATTTAATCTTACTTTTTCACCTTTTTCGTTTTCTAATTCATCTGTCAGTGGATTAAAGGTAAGATCGCCGGCAATTGCTAAAGCTGTTGTAATTTCCGGACTTGCGACAAATGCTAATGTAGCCGGATTTCCGTCATTTCTTTTTGCAAAATTTCTATTGAATGAAGTAACAATAGTATTTCTTTCGCCGGATTCGTTATCCATTCTATTCCACATACCAATGCATGGACCGCATGCATTTGCCAAAACAATTCCGCCAACATCAGTTAAAGTTTTCAATTGACCGTCTCTTTCAATTGTTGCTCTAACTTGCTCTGAACCTGGTGTAATAGTGAATTGCGATTTTGATTTTAAACCTTTAGCAATAGCTTGATTTGCAACACTGGCAGCTCTATCTATATCTTCATAGGAAGAATTTGTGCAGCTTCCAATTAATGCAACAGATATTTTTGCCGGATAATCTTTTTCTTTAACGGCTTCTTTCATTTTAGAAATCGGCCAAGCTAAATCCGGTGTGAAAGGACCATTAATATGTGGTTCTAGTTCATCCAAATTAATTTCAATTACTTGATCAAAATATTTATCGGGATTTGCATAAACTTCATCATCACTTCTTAATAAAGACATATTTTCGGTTGCCATTTCAGCAACATCTGATCTATCAGTGCTTCGTAAGTAATCAGCCATTTTATTATCAAAACCAAAAATTGAAGTAGTAGCTCCAATTTCCGCTCCCATGTTGCAGATTGTTCCTTTTCCGGTTGCAGAAATTGAATCGGCGCCTTCGCCAAAATATTCAACAATTGCGCCCGTTCCACCTTTAACGGTAAGGATTCCTGCAACTTTAAGAATTACATCTTTTGGTGAAGTCCAGCCGTTTAATTTCCCTGTTAGCTTAACGCCGATAAGTTTTGGCCATTTTAATTCCCAAGCCATTCCAGCCATAACATCAACAGCGTCAGCACCGCCAACACCAATGGCAATCATTCCAAGTCCGCCGGCATTTGGTGTGTGTGAATCAGTACCGATCATCATTCCACCTGGGAAAGCATAATTTTCTAAAACAACTTGATGAATGATTCCTGCGCCCGGTTTCCAAAAGCCAATTCCATATTTTTTTGATACGGATTCAAGAAAATCATAAACTTCTTTATTTTCATCCTTAGCGCGGTTTAAATCATCCGCAGCTCCAACTTTTGCTTGTATTAAATGATCGCAATGAACTGTTGAGGGAACAGCTGCTTCATCGCGTCCTGCATGCATAAATTGTAAAAGCGCCATTTGAGCTGTTGCATCTTGCATTGCAACTCTGTCCGGAGCTAAATCAACATAATCTTTTCCACCAGAATACTCTCTTTTCGGAGATTCCCATAAATGCGTATATAATATTTTCTCGGTAAGCGTTAATGATCTTCCCAAAACTTCTCTTGCTTTTGCTTGTTTGTCTGACATTTCAGCATAAACTTTTTTGATCATATCTAAATTTTCTGTCATAATATTACCTTTAATTAATGTTTACATGAAGCGAATATAGTTAAATTCATATACATTTTCTTTTGATTAGATGCAAAGAAATGCATTAAGTAACAATAAATTCTTCTTTAGGAATTTTTAGATTTAAGAAAAAACAGAAAGCTCTTTTGCAAAAATGATTCTTGTTAATCATAAACTAATCCATCTTTTAATTATTGTTAAAGATGCTTAATTTCCATGTCTAAATGTGGATGGATATATTCCATTTGAATTAGAGTAATTAATAAATATTGTAAAAATATAAGGTATCCGAATGGAAGATTATAAGATAATATGGACAAAAATTGATGAAGCACCGGCATTGGCAACATACTGCTTTCTTCCTATTGTTAAAGCTTTTACAAAGGGAACTGGTATTGATGTTGAGATGAAAGACATTTCCCTGGCGGGAAGAATAATTGCAAATTTTCCGGATAATCTAAAAGATGATCAAAAAATAACGGATTATTTAACTGAATTAGGTGAATTAGCAAAAACCCCAGAAGCCAATATTATTAAGCTTCCAAACATTAGTGCATCAATTCCTCAATTACAGGCAGCAATAAAAGAGCTTCAAAACAAGGGTTATGGTATTCCTAATTACCCTGAAGAACCAAAAAATGAGGAAGACAAAGCGCTTCAAAAAAGATTTGCCAAAGTTTTAGGATCAGCTGTAAATCCGGTACTTAGAGAAGGAAATGCTGATCGCAGACCTGCAGCTTCGGTTAAGAATTTTGCTCAAAAAAATCCACATAAAATGATGAAACCTTGGCCGGAATCAGGATCAAAAACAAAAGTTGCTTTTATGAAAGAAAAGGATTTTTATGGCACTGAAAAATCTACAACAATAAATGAAGCATGCGATGTAAAAATTGAATTTATAGATAAAAACGGAAATTCAGAAATATTAAAAGAGAAATTATCATTGCTAAACGGAGAAGTAATTGATACTTCTGTGATGAATGTTTCTTCTTTAAGAAAATTTTACGCTGAGCAGATTGAAATTGCTAAGCAAGAAAATGTTCTTTTATCGCTTCATCTAAAAGCTACAATGATGAAAATTTCTGATCCAATTATGTTTGGGCATTGCGTATCGGTTTATTACAAAGATGCTTTGGAAAAACATGCTGAAACTCTCAAAGAAATTGGAGCAAATGTAAATAATGGTTTGGCTGATGTACTTTCAAAACTGAGTAAACTTCCAGATGAAAAAAGACTTGAAATTGAAGCAGATATAAATAAGGTTTATGAAACTCAACCAGAACTTGCAATGGTTGATTCAAGAAAAGGAACAACAAATCTTCACGTTCCAAATGATATTATTGTTGACGCATCTATGCCAAATGTTGTTCGTGACGGCGGTAGAATGTGGAATAAAAAAGATGAACTTCAAGATTGTATTGCTATGGTGCCGGATAGAAGTTACGCAACAATGTACAGCGAAATAGTTTTAGATGCTAAAATAAATGGACAGTTTGATCCTTCTACAATGGGAAATGTTGCTAATGTTGGTTTGATGGCTAAGAAAGCTGAAGAATATGGCTCACATGATAAAACATTTGAAGCAAAAAATAATGGTAAAATTAATGTCGTAAAGTTTGACGGTGAAATTCTTTTATCACAAGAAGTTGAAAAAGGTGATATTTTTAGAATGTGCCAAACTAAAGATGAAGCAATTAAAGATTGGGTTAAGCTTGCAGTTAAAAGAGCCAAAGTTTCCGGATCTCCGACAATTTTTTGGCTGGATGAAAACCGCGGACATGACAGCGAAATAATTAAAAAAGTAAATTTATATTTACCTGAACATAATACTACCGGACTTGAAATAAGAATTCTTAAACCGGATGATGCAATGAAATTTACTTTGGAAAGAGTCCGAAAAGGACTTGATACAATTTCAGTTACCGGAAATGTTCTTCGCGATTATTTGACGGATCTTTTTCCAATTTTGGAACTTGGAACCAGTGCAAGAATGCTTTCAATTGTTCCGCTTCTTAATGGTGGCGGATTATTTGAAACCGGAGCAGGCGGATCAGCTCCTAAACATGTTCAGCAGTTCTTAAAAGAAGGACATTTAAGATGGGATTCATTAGGCGAATATTGCGCTTTAGTTCCTTCTCTTGAATTAGCAGCAGAAAAAACCGGGAATGAAACCGCAACTCTTTTAGCAGAAACGCTCGATAATGCTGTTGGAAAATATCTGGAAAATTCAAGATATCCTTCACGTAAAGTAAATGAAATTGACAACCGCGGCAGTTCATTTTATCTGGCCATGTATTGGGCTGAAGCTATGGCAGAGCAAAATAAAAACTTAGAAATGAAAGATCGGTTTACAAGAATTGCAAAAGAATTAAAAGAAAATGAAGAAAAAATTAATCAAGAATTACTTTCTGCACAAGGGAAACCGGTTGATATTGGAGGTTATTATTTCTCAGACTTAGAATTAACAGAAAAAGCTATGCGTCCGAGTGAAACTCTAAATAGAATTATTGATTCTTTATAAAAATCCTTTTTTTTGAATTGTTTTTTCAGGCTATCTCATAGAAAATTGAGATAGCCTTTTTTATTTCACTTCAGTTAATTCTTCTTTGCTAATATTTACACTTTTCTAAATTCATTTCGATTTTAAAGTTGTTAGTAAACTTTTTTATTCTGCGTTGTGTTCTATATTGCAAAACTTATAAAGGGAAATTATGGAAACTAAAGAGCAAGAAGGAATATTAACAATTTGTTTAATGGCTGCTTTTGCTGATGGTTCTAAGGGTGAAGAAGAACGAAATAAATTCAAAGAAATTCTAGATAATTTTGGAAATGATATTTCTCCGATGATTTACCAAAATGTGCTTTTAAAGAAAACATCACTTTCTGAAACTGTTGCACAGTTAAAATCAAATGAATCAAGATCTTTGGCTTATGAAATGGCAGTTTTTATTTGTGATGCAGATGGAGTTGTAAATCAAAAAGAGAAAGAATTTTTAAATGTTCTTCAAAATGAATTAAAAATTGAAACTTCGGTTGCAAATAAAATTAATTTGCAAGGAGAAGAACTTGCCACCGTTTCAGTTCAAGAAAATATTCAAATTCCGCAGCAAGACGAAAGAGAACCTGCTATTAATAAAATGATTCTTAATTACTCAATTTTAAATGGCGCTTTAGAGCTTCTTCCACAATCCTTGGCAACAATGGCAATTATTCCGCTTCAGACAAAAATGGTTTATAGAATAGGAAAATTTTATAATTATGATTTAGATTCCGGGCATATCAAAGAATTTATTGCAACTGTTGGACTCGGTTTTACTTCTCAAGTTTTAGAAGGGTATGCAAGAAAATTAGTCGGCGGATTTGCAAAGAAATTCATTGGAAAAATAGGAAAGGGAATTGCCTCGGCGGCAACCGGTGCAGCTTTCTCATTTGGTTCAACATACGCAATTGGTAAAGTAGCTTATTCATATTATTCCGGAGGAAGAAAATTAGATACAAATCAATTAAGAAATCTATTTTCAAAATTTTCTAATGAATCGAAAACACTTTACACAAAATATCAAGGTGATATTCAGAATAAAGCCAAGACAATTAATGTGAATGAAATTATTCCTATGATTAGAGGGAATAAAAGTTTTGGATTATAATTTTTTGTGGGCGAGTATTTTGCCAAATATTCGCCCTTTTCTTTCCTCAAGAACGGTATAATATTTTTCTTTTAATTCATCGGTTAAAAAACTAATCTTAATCAAGTTATTCCAATCATTTAAACTATCAGAAAAGGTAATAAGAATTTCTTCTTTAGATTTTTTATTGCAATTGTTAAATAAAAAAAAGCAAGGATGTTTACCGTTTTAGCAGTATTATATGTCTATATTAGTCTATAAATCAGAAAATTGTAATTTAGCTGGATACTTATTAGCGCTATAACGGTAATAAAAAGTGTTTTAGATGTTTTACTTTTTCATGATTTTTTTAAGTTTTTCAATTTCATCACGTAAAAGTGCGGCTTTTTCAAATTCCATATTTCTGGCAGATTCTAGCATTTCTTCAGTCATTTGTTCAATTAGGTCTTTTTGCTGATCTGCAGTCATATATTTAATTATGGGTTCGGCAACTTTTGCAAAAGCTGCTTCTTTCCCTGGTTCCTTTCTTCGCATATCTGCAATTGAAGTTGAAGACATAATATCTTCGCGGGATTTGAAAATTGTCATCGGAGTAATACCATGTTTCTCGTTATATTCTTCTTGAATTTTTCTTCTTCGGTTTGTTTCTTCAATTGTTTTACGCATCGATTCTGTAACTCGATCGGCGTACATAATTACTTTCCCTTCTACGTTTCGAGCGGTTCTTCCTGCGGTCTGCATTAATGATCTTTCGCTTCTCAAAAATCCTTCCTTATCTGCATCAATAATTGCAACAAGTGAAACTTCCGGAAGATCCAGCCCTTCTCGCAATAGGTTTACACCAATTAAAACGTCAAAATCGCCAATTCGCAAATCACGAATAATTTTGACTCTTTCAAGAGAATCAATATCGCTGTGAATATAACGAACAAGAATTCCAATTTTATCAAGATAATCGGACAAATCTTCAGCCATTTTTTTTGTAAGAGTTGTAACTAAAACTCTCTCTCTTTTCTTTACTCTAAGTTTTATTTCGCCAATCAGATCATCAATTTGTCCTTTAATTGGACGAACACTTATTTCCGGATCTAATAAACCAGTTGGACGAATAATCTGTTCAACAAAAGAACCGCCGCTTTTTTCTAATTCATAATCGCCGGGAGTTGCGCTTACATAAATAATGTTATTCGTCAATTTTTGAAATTCCTCAAACTTCAATGGTCGGTTGTCCATTGCCGATGGAAGTCTAAATCCATGTTCAACCAAAACTTCTTTTCTAGATCTATCACCGTTAAACATTCCTCTAATTTGAGGCAGAGTTACGTGTGATTCATCGATAATAAGCAGATAATCTTTTGGGAAATAATCAAATAAACAAGAAGGTCTTGATCCCGCTTCTCGTCCATCCATATGTCTGGAATAATTTTCAATTCCTGAGCAATAACCAATTTCCTTAATCATTTCAATATCAAATCTGGTTCGCTGTTCTAATCTTTGAGCTTCAACATATTTCTCTTGATCCCAGTAATATTTCAATCTTTCTTTCAATTCCTCTTCAATAGAACGAATTGCCCAGTCGGTTTTACTTTTATCAGTAACAAAATACTTAGCCGGATAAATAGGAACGGAATCAGATTCACTCAAAACATCACCGGTTAGAGAATCGATGATAGAGATTTTTTCAATTTCATCTCCCCAAAATTCAATACGCACAGCTTCTTCATATTGATAAGCGGGAATTATTTCTACAACATCACCGCGGGCTCTAAAAGTACCTCTTGTAAATTCAGCGTCATTTCGGTTGTAATAAATCTCAATTAGTTTTCGCAATAATTCCTTGCGTTCAATCTCCATTCCTTTTTTAAGAAACAAAATCTGATTTGCATACTCATCCGGAGCGCCGATTCCATAAATACAGCTTACCGAAGCAATAATTATTACATCATTTCTTCCTTCAATTAAAGATGTAGTTGCTTTTAAACGGAGTCTATCAATTTCTTCATTTATTGCAAAATCTTTTTCAATGAAAAGATCTCTCTTAACTACATAAGCTTCAGGTTGATAATAATCATAATAACTTATGAAAAATTCCACGGCATTATTAGGGAAGAAGGATTTAAACTCAGAATATAATTGAGCTGCCAAAGTTTTATTATGAGAAATAATTAAAGTAGGTTTGTTCAATTCCTGAATAACATTTGACATAGTAAATGTTTTTCCGCTTCCTGTAACTCCAAGCAAAACTTGATGTTTTTGATTATGCTCAATTCCGGAAAGCAGTTCTTTAATAGCCGTCGGTTGATCTCCCGACGGCTTATAATTTGATACTAATTGAAATTTATTCATAAAGTTTAGTCTAAAGAAACTCCGTGTGCATGAAATCCGCTTCCTGAGAGATGACCGGTAATTTTAATTCTTTTAGCAACTTCCAAACCTTCCGGAAGCATTAAAGGGCCAACAACTTGAGTTTCTCTTCCACTTCTATCGCGAACATAAAAAATTGAACCGCCTTGATTTTGATCTCTTACAATTCCTCTTTCCGCAACAAATTCAACTGCAATATCAACAGAAGCGTTGCTGTTTGGATCTAAATCGTTGAACGAACCCAATTCGTCAGTGGGAGCGAAATAAAAAGTGTATAATAAAATTACAGCTCCAATTACCAAAACGGGCAAAATCAGTTTTTCATATTTCTTCATACAGATTCCTTTAATTAGTTTTATTGGTTATTTGTCTATAAATATTTAGTGAAGTAAAATAATAAGAACAAAATAAAGTTTGGCATTAATCGTAATTCAAAAATCTGGTATTATTTTTAAAATGACTCTTACGAAACAAAATAATCAACTTGGCAGTTTAATCGTTCATCAGTTAATGAACTTTTTGGGTGGGATTTTTAGTTATAACTCTTCATTCTCAATCTATTTAGGAATATAATGCCGTTTGTAATCCGATTAGCACTTACATTTTTACTTTTATCATTTTTTCAATATTACTTTATAAGAAAAACAAAATCTTCTTTAAGTTCAGTTTTTGGAGAAGGGAAGTACAAAAAGGTCACTTTCGCAATTTTGTTTTTATTAAATAGTTATCCAATTGGGATATTGATTTATTATTTATTTGTCACATTTGTTCTGAATGAAAGCTTTATTCCACCGCAAAGTTATATTGTTGATTACTTGTTTATTTATCCGTTCTGGATTTCATTTCTTGTGATATTTCAATCAATTTTATTTTTGTTGTCGCTTGATATAATTAGAATTCTGTTAACTTTTTTTAAGAAAGAGTCAAAAGAAAAAATCAACAAAATTTTCAGTAGAATATCTTTCGTAATTATTTTGTTCTTTGTTTTTTACGTTCCGGCAAGAGTAATTTATGATTTGACTTCAGTCGCTATACGAGAAGTAAATTATCAAGTAGAATTAAATTCAGAAGAATCATTTAATTATAAAATTGCACTAATTTCTGATGTTCAAGCCGATAGATACACTTCGGAATATCGACTAAATAAATTTTTTGAGAAAGTAAATTCTACAAATCCCGATTTAGTTTTAATTGCCGGAGATATTATCACAAATACTCCTTTTTATATTGATTATGCTGCAGAAAAACTAAGCATTCTAAAAGCAAAAGATGGCGTAATAAGCTGCGTTGGCGATCATGATAATTGGGCTTACCGAGGCGACACAGAAAGAAGCAGAAGAGAAATTTCCGAGGCATTAGCAAAACGAAATATTCAATTTATTGATAATGATATACGCCGCTTTAATGTGAATATTAAATCAATTGGAATTGCCTTTTTAACCGACACTTATACAGAAAGAATTAACCAAAGTGAAATTGATAGAATTTTAGATTCTCTTAAAAATGACAATGTAAAAATTGTATTAACACATCAGCCGGTAAAGAAAATTATTGAAAGTGCGAAAGAACGAAATTTTAATTTAATGTTTGCCGGACATACTCATGGAGGACAAATTACATTTCTCTATCCATTTTTAAATCCAAGTGTAACTCATTTTGAAACAAATTTAGTTAGAGGGGATTTTTGGTTTGACGAAATGCTGCTAATTGTAACTCCTGGATTGGGAATGTCTCTTGCGCCCGTTAGATACAATGCAACGCCCGAAGTTACGATTATAAATATCACAAATAAAAACTTATAGCTTGAACGAAACTCCCATTACAAACTGTTTTTGATTTCTCATATACTGATTATTTTGAATTCCAAGATGAATATCTAACGGCATTTCATTTTGGAATTCTTGTAATTGCTGCGATAATGATTTTGTTTCTTTTTTATCTGAATCTTTTTCATCTTTTGATTTATCATCAGCTTTAGGTTTTGCAATAAATGCTTGATAAATTACAAATCCTACAATAAGTCCGGCACCAACGTAAAGCAAAGTATTGTCGGTTTTAGAATCAACATTCTTTGCTGCGCTCGAGCTTCCAATGTCTTCCATAATTTTTGATTGAGCATTTATATTTGAAAAACTTACTGCAGAAATAAAAATTGCAGATAAAATAAAAACAGAAAACATATCTAAAAATTTTTTCATAAAACTTCTCCAAAATTCACTTCAAATAACCTAAACGGGAATTAAAATTCAAGTTAAAATTTATACCTCAAATTAAATATAAATTATGATTTGTAGGTTGTATAGATGATTACTTTTTATTTAAATCAAAATACTTCATATATGACTCGGATCTAAATGGTTAAACGTTCCGACGTACATGTCAATAGAGTTTTATTTTTTATAAAATTGATAATTCCTAATTCTTCATTCATAATTGTATTTCAGTACCCCCGGCGGGACTCGAATCTACCTTCGTAGACAGGCCTGCGCAGATGGCGTTGGAATTTGATCATTTGCTTTAATTGATAATTCCTAATTCCCAATTCTTCATTCATAATTGTATTTCAGTACCCCCGGCGGGACTCGAACCTGCGCACATGGCTTCGGAGGCCAACGCTCTAATCCACTGAGCTACGGGGGCATACATTCATCACAAAAATAGATAATCTTGTTTGTAATAAAAAGAGAGTAATGGTTGAATAAAAGCAGAAAAATATTTGCAATTAAAAATTAGATTCTGCGCCTAAATCCTTCACCTAAAACTTCATGAACATTATTTATTATAACAAATGCAGTTGGATCAATTTCCTTGACAAGTTCAGTTAAAGTTCCTACTTCTTTTAATGGAATTACTGTAAAAATAACCTCGCGCTCAACATTTTTATAAATCCCGCGCGATTTAATAGCTGTAGCACCGCGGCTTAATTTGTTCATAATTGCTTGCGTAATTTCATCGTATCTATCGGAAATTATATAAGCGGCTCTGGCGTAGTCAAATCCGTCAATTATAACATCTACAAGTTTGGCTGAAACAAATAATAAAAAGAAAGCATAAAGTGTAAGAGAAAGAGCCGGTTTGTCCGGAGATAAATCTTTTATATCAATAATAAATCCGGCTAAAGCAATTACGAAAAAATCTACTAGCATAATTGCCATTCCGGGTTTAATGCCATATTTCTTTTGAAGAATGGCGGCAACAATATCAGAACCGGCTGTTGTGCCCTTAAATTTGAAAATCAAACCGAGTCCAATTCCGAGAAGAACCGCACCAATAAGAATAAAAAATAAAAAATCATTTTTAATAAGATCTTGAATAGTGGCAGAATCCTGAAGTCTGGTATGTGAAAATCCCGGGATATCTCCTCTGAAAAAATCAATAAAAAATGAATTGATTGTGAATCCATAAAAAGTTCTAACGCCAAAACTTTTACCTAATTCTTTTAATCCCCAGATATAAAGAGGAACGTTAAAAATCCAAATCATTAAACCAACAGGCAGAGTATTGTCTGAAAGATAATGTGCAGCCATCGAAAGGCCGCTAACTCCGCCGGGAACAACTTTGGCATCAACTAAAAAAACGCCGATTGCAATAGCCATAATTGCGGCGCCGAACGTGATAAAAAAATAATCAATTACCGGATATTTGTTAAATAACTTCTTTGCCATGATCTCCTCAAAAAATCATATAAATAAAACCCCATTTTCTTGGATTTTGTAAACTCAAATTTGGATTTACTTCCGCGGGATTAAAGAATGAATTAAATAGAACAACTAAATCTGAATAATAAAATTAAAGAGAAATAATTCTCTATAAAAGAAAAATCAAAAATATTTTTACACAATAGAAGAACTTTTAGATAATTTATATGTACAAAAAGAAATCTATATTGAGGTATTATATGAATAAAGTGAAAGTATTAATTCCGATTGTTTTTTTAATTTCATCATTTTTATTTGCGCAGCAAAGCAATAGGAAGGATGTAAGCATTACCGTTTATAATTCAAATCTTGGAGTTGTAAAGGATGTTCGTGAGTTGAATATTAAAAGCGGTACTAATGAGCTTAAATTAACAGATGTTGCAAAACAAATAGATCCGACTTCTGTTCACATAAAAATTAGCGGAAATGTTCTGGAGCAGAATTATCAATATGATTTGGTTAGTACAGATAAAATTCTTCAAAAATATATTGATAAAGAAATAAATCTAATTGCCGAAGATGGAAGTATGGTGAGTGGCAAACTTCTTTCTGTTTATGGCGGGCAGTATGTAATTCAGAAAAATGACGGCGGACTGACTTTAATTCCTAATATTGATGACTACAAAATTAGTGTTGAATCGCTTCCAAATGGTTTGATTACAAGACCGACTTTAGTTTGGCTGGTTGAAGCAAATTCAACCAAAAAGCAAGATGTTGAAGTTACATATCAAACAAGCGGAATAAGCTGGTCGGCTGAATATGTTGCTTTATTGAATGAAGATGACACAAAACTTGATTTGAATTCTTGGGTCAGTATAAATAATAGATCGGGCGCAACTTATGAAAACGCAAAACTAAAATTAATTGCAGGTGATGTAAATTTAGTTAGTAATAGACAATATCCGGTTATGATGAAATCTCAATATGATGCCGGAGTTTTGGCTGAAGCTGCGCCGCAATTTGAAGAAAGATCTTTTTTTGAATATCACATTTATGATTTACAAAGAAGAACCAATGTTGCAGATAATGAAACTAAACAGATTTCTTTGTTTGAATCTGAAGGCGTTTCAGTAAATAAAAAATACGTTTACAAAAGTGGTTCCAGCGATAAAGTTGGTGTGTTTGTAGAATTTAAAAATAGCAGTGATAACAAACTAGGCATGCCAATGCCAAAAGGAAAAGTAAGAGTTTATAAGAGTGACGGTGATAGTCCACAATTTATTGGTGAAGATATGCTTGATCATACTCCTAAAAATGAAGAAATTTCATTAAAAATTGGGGATGCATTTGATGTTTTAGCAGAAGAAAAAATGATTAATAATAATAAAATTACAAATAAGATATATGAACAAGAATTTGAAGTGACTCTTAAAAATAGAAAAGATGAAAAAGTAAACGTGAATGTTGAAAAACATTTAGGAATGAATTGGGAAATTAAATCAAGCAATTTTGAGTACAAAAAAATTGATGTTTCTAAAGTTGAATGGATTGTTCCTGTAAATGCAGATAGTGAAGTTATTCTTAAATTTTTAGTGAGATACGAATATTAATTTTATCGATTCCGGCTTTTAAGCAACAACAAAGCCGGAATATTTAATTTTTTCAATTAAGAATTGTTTTATAAATTCTAAAATATCAATTTAATTATTTTTTTAAATATCTAACCAATAAGAAAATTTCACCAACAAAACATTATCTGATTCTGCATTCCAAAGATTTTTGAAATCTCTGTTTAAATCAAATTCTCCGGGATCATCAAAATTTGTTCTATCGTGCGACCATGCAAAATAGAATATTGATCCTGGTCTTACTTCCCATCTTAAAATTAAATTTGCTCGCAATGATTTAAAATTAAAATTAGGATCGGAAATTGTAAAGCTTTGTCCGTTACCGCTTACATCAGGATTTACGGAATACTCTTCATTATTTTCATCATAAGAAATGGCAGTATTTTCAGTACCGTATTCAATAAAATCATAAGAAGCCGGTTCATTTAATTCTTTAAAACTACTGTATTTCCCAATTGCAAAAAGGGGTTGAATATATAATTGTAAAGTTAACTGAGGAGTAAAAGTCCAGTTTAATCTAATGTTTCCACTTATCATATCTTGATGAAGATCAGCAAAAACAGAGCGAATTCCGTAAGTATTTTTTGCGGAAGGATCATCAATATTATCAACCCATTGACTTCTATTTAAATTTCGAGAATATTCAGGACCAATGCTAAAGTTTAATTGCGGCAAAGGTTTAAATTCCAATTGAGTCCAAATACTGTAATACCAGCCGTTCATTTTATCGGCGCTATAACTTCCACCTAAATAACCAATAATATTTTCTCTGTTATCAGATCTTAAGTCTATATTAAGATTATACTCGCTTGGGTTTTTAGCCAGCACACCGCCTCTTGTAAGTGTAGTTGAGTAAGTATCAAAACCATAAGAACCAACAAAATTAATTTGATAATAATTTAGAAACTGTAATGTGGATCTGCCCCAGAGTCCATTACTTAAAATATTTCCATCAAAATTGTAAGATCTAAAGGTTGCTAAATAAACATCTTTTCTTCTAAAGATTCCATCCTCCTCGTACCATCTGTAACCTAATGCTAAATGTGTGTTTATTCTATCGGCAAACCATTGAAATCCTAAATCGTTAAATTCCAGTCCGGGAGAGGCAATACCGAGTGAAGAATTGAAATAAAAATTTCCTCTTTGCTTGTTTAGCATAATTCTAGAGAAAAAACCGGTTAGAGATGTTCTTGAACTGTCAAGCCTGGCATATTTTGCATCCGGTCTTTGATAATATCTGTAAGGTTGTTTTTGAAGATCGACTAAATATTCAGAAGTTCCTGAAGTATATGATCCAAGGAAAGAAGCATTTAGCACATAAAGTTGTTCATTGTCTAAAAAAGACCAGCCATCAAAACCAAAAGTATAAGCTTGATTTGAAAATTGACTGGAAAGAGAATTATTATTGAGAGCTCTATTAACTGAAGTGAACATTAAGCCTAAACTCTGATTACCATCATTAAATTCCTTTTGTGCTCTGAAAATTCCGTAGTGAGTTAATGGTTCAATTACTTCTTTGGACTTAATTCCACTGGTGAATAATGTAGCGTAAGTTTTTTCAGTTACAGCACTTATTGCTCCAATAGAAAGAGATTCATCAATTTTGCCGGTTATTTTTGCAGCTCCAAGAATTCTAGTTTCTCTCGGATAATCAACAAAATCATTATCAGAAACATCACCGCTTGGTGATCTTCCAATTCTTCTGGAATAAAAGAAATCCGGATTTCCAAAATTGAATCCCCAATTACTGTTGCTTCCGCCAACGCCAAAATTAAAAATATTTGATCCTTCAATAAAGAAAGGTCTTTTCTCATCAAAAAAAGTTTCAAAAGCTGATAAATTTAAAACTGCAGGATCAACTTCAACTTGACCAAAGTCCGGATTGATTGTAGCGTCAATATTAAGGTTTGAGCCAATTCCGACTTTTATATCGGCACCAATAGAAGTTGGGTATTGATTTGATTTATAAAAAGGATCATCAGAATCATGCTTTAGATATTGGGCTTTCTGAACCAAGTATGGAAAAAATTCAAATCTTTTTGATGATTTTATTCCATTTAATCCGGTTAAGGAAGCAAACCTAGAAACAAAACCATTCTCATCTTTTGGAACCATAACAAAGTAAGACTCTTCATTTTTCCTTTTTATATCCCGCTCAAAATTGACTCCCCAAGTCATAAATTCAGCTTCGGTAAACCTTAGTTGCGAAAAAGGAATTCTCATTTCTAAAGACCATCCGTCATTTTGAACTGACGTTTTAACATCCCAAAGACCATCCCAAGAATCAGTATTCCAGCTGTCGTTATAAATTATTCCGTCATTTATTGATCCGGCAGGATTTACCCCAAAGTAATAACCCGTGCGTTTATCGTTGTATGGATCAACATAGAAAATAAACCAATCAGACTGAATCCAGCTGTCTCTTCTTGATAAACTTTTATCAATTTTATCTGATTCTTTATCAAATAATTTTGCCGAGATATAAATATAATTTGCATCATAGTTAACCCAAACATTTGTTTCCTCTGATGCGGGTTCACCTTCTGAAGGATTTTTCTGAGTGAATTCTTTTAGTGGAGATCTGTTGTAAAAGCTTTCGTTTAATTCTCCATCAAGAATAAATTTTACTTGAATTTTTTCAGCGTTGTAAGATTTGAGACTATCTTTGGATTGAGTTGAAATCGAATAGCTGACAAATAATATAATATAAAACAGAAACTGCTTCACTTTCCCCCCCTTAATGAAATCTTTAATTCAGTTAACGAATGAATTAATCTTTTATTTTATATAAAATTTAGACTCATTAAAGAGGAGAAAGTTGTAGGACTTTATTCCTTTTTTACAATATTAAATCCGTTGTTTGCAATTGCTATTGCAATTAATTCATCAAGATCGCCGCTAAGCTCAACAATAATCATTTGGTCTGTTTCTGCATTTACAACGAGCATTTGTTTTAATTTAGCATCATCTTCTTTTACAAAAACCTCGCTCACACTATCTGCTTCTTTGTTAATTACAATTCTAATCCAATTATCATTTTCAAGTAAATCCTTTAAGCTGCTGCTTCTATATTTTTCAAATGATGAATTATCTGCTTTTTTGTAAATCCCAATTTGAATTCTATTCACTTGTCTGAGCATTAATCCCAAATCTTTATCACCATTTTCTTTATCAAGTTTTACAAAAGCAGAAGCAAAGTGCATTGTTGAAGGACCAAGAGCAAATTCTAATTCAGTTTTAAAAGTCTCATCAAAATTTGAAAGCACATTATCTCGAATATTTTTAAAGTTCTTATTAACATTTATGCATCCGGTAGAGAATAGAATTAGAAAAAAAGATACGCTAATTAATTTCATATTTAAAAATTTCATTATTCCCCCCGGAATATCATTTTATGTTGTTTAGTTCAGGAATATCAAACTTTCCTGATAAAGAGCCAATTGTTTCTAAATCAATTTTTCCAACAATATTTACAAATGTTGCTTCTCCGTTTTTATCGACCGACATTACAACTAAACCAACAATATTATTTTCGCCTTGAGTTTTGATTAGAACGCTTGCATTTTCATTTTTACCTTTTGTTCTTACAAGACGATCCCAGCCATCACTAGATAATTCGTTAGACAACTTTTCAACTTTATCTGCGGCTTTTGTAAAAGTTAATGAATCAACCTCATAAACATTTACTTTAATAAGTTTCAAACCGGCAAGCAATTTGAATAAATCCGGCTCTTCACTTTTTGACATTTTGGCTACCATATTCAATAAGTTCTTTTCAATTAGAACTTCAGTAACTGTTTCGGAATTCTCAAAAACTGAAAGATTTCCAAAATCAACATAACCGGCTTCCTTTGAGTAATCGAATTTCTGTGCGAATAAAGTTGCTGTAAAGAACAGAACCGCTGCAAAAAATATTTTATTTTTCATTTCTATCTCCATTTATAAATAATTGATTAACTACGTTCATTCCTTTATTTAACTCAGCGCTGACTGTGTTTGTAAGAATATCTTGTTTAACTTGTTTTGATGTTTTACTCAAAACAGAACCGATCAATTCAAGAGCATGTTTTGCTTGAATTTCTGCTTGTTCAATTTCTTGTTCAGAATAATTATTATACTCAATTTGTTTGTTCCTATTTAGCAAAAGTGATGTTGTTAAAGTGGCAACCAATAAAACCACTGTTAAGCCGGAAACAATTGGTTTCATTAAAACTAAAGAATAAAGATCAATTAAAAATGATCTATCGTTTTCTTCTTTAATTCCAATTTTATTTTTTACTTTTTCTTCAATATTAAAAGGCAGTTCAATTGGTTTAACATTCTTTACAGATGATGAAGTTTTTCTATATTCATCAAATAACTCTTTTGCTTCGGCACTTTTTCTTAATAGAAAATAAACTTCAATTTTCTCTATAAAAGATGCATCATCATAAGCCGCATTAATAATTAGATCGATTTGTCTATCTGTTAAATTATGCTGCTTCATAACTCTTTAATCCTTCTTGTAATTTTTTTCTAGCTCTAAGTAAATATACTTTTACAGAATTAATCGGAATATCCAGCACTTTGCTTATTTCATTGTATTTTAACCCTTGCATTTCATAAAGAACAAAAACACTTTTGAGTTGTTCGGGTAAATTTTCAATATGTTCTTTTATTTTATAGCTCATTAATTTTAAATGTGTAGTTTTTTGTGGATCACTATTTGTGCTTTCATCACCAATTGTTTCTTCAATATTTTCATTTAATGACATCGAAAAATTATAACTGCGTTTTCTTTTTCGAATAATGTCGATACAAATATTATGCGTTGTTTTTAAAATCCACGTCTTTGCCGCAAGTATGTTAAAGCGATCAAGATTTTCCCAGATCCGAATTAAAGTTTCTTGCGCCGCATCTTCTGCATCATCTTTATCTTTAAGCATATAAATAGCGTATCCGAAGATTCTATTTTTATACTGCTTAAAAATAATATTGTATTTGATGTCCTTAGTATTCATAATTTCTTATACTAAAGACGAATCGATAGGATGAATTGTTACAAACTATTTAAAAATATTTTTTAAATGTCTATAATTTTTTGAAGTGTTTTTTCTTTTAGCTGCTCTAAAGTTTCTTCGCTTAACATTTTATAAGCATCATCTCGCAGTTTTCCCCATTTATCGTGAACAGGACATGGAGCGCCTTTTGAACATCCTGGAAATCCAAGGACGCAATTATTAAACATTTCCAGTCCGTCTATTGCTTGAACAATATCAATCAGCTTTATTTGAGATGGACTTTTTGCAAGATAGAAACCGCCACTTTTTCCTTTTTTGGAACCTACAATTCCGCTTTCAGTTAGTATTTGAAGAACTTTTGAAACGTATTCTTTGGGCACTTTTAATTCGGTGGAAATTTCCAAAGCGTTAAAAATTCGCTGTTGCTTTTTTATTGATAAAAATAAAACAGCCTGTAATCCAAGTTCGCATGTTTTTGAAAATATTACTGTCATATTCGGACTATTATTTCTGATTAATGAAGCAAAATAAATATTTTCTTTGTTCTATAAAAATACTATTTCATATTTTTTTGTAATCTTTTTATTGTCTTTAAAAAAACTTCAACGGCAGTCGGTATTATTTCATCCGGAAAATCATAATCCGGATTATGTAATTGAGGAGAATTTACGCCGGATCCAATCCCAAACATTGCTCCTCTATATTGATGTGTAAAAACTCCAAAATCTTCCGACCATCTAAAAGGATTTTTCATTTCTAAAAATTCAATTTTATTTTCTAGGCAGGTTCTTTTTAATTCTTCAATTACATAATTGTCATTTATAGTTGAAGTGAAAGGATCATCCCATGAAATTTTATAATTCAGGTTTTCTTCAAGAGAAATTTCTTTTACAATTTTTTCACTTAGACTTTCCAATTTTTTCAAATCGCTGTCTAAGTAAGCCCGCAAAGTTATTAATATTTCTGCTTTATGCGGAGCTGTTCCAAATGCCCGCTCACCTAATTCTGTATATATTGGAGTTGCCAATGAAAAATCTTCAAATAGATTTGATTCATTGAGATCTAAAATTTTGCTTAATATTTTTGTTATTGCTCTGGCAGGACTAATGCCATCTTCAGGATGCGCAGCATGTGTAGATTTTCCTTCAAGATTAATAACCATTCCTTTTGAAGCAGCGGCAAAAATTCCTTGTTTTAAAATGATTTGGTTTTTCTTATAACCGGGCAAATTATGCAAAGACAAAATATAGTCCGGATTTATCTCTTTAAATTTTGGGTCATTAATTACTTTCTCGGCACCTTTTCCATTTTCTTCGCTTGGCTGAAACAGTAAAATAATCTGGTTGTCAAAATCATTTTTGGAAAGATAGTCTGCGCAGGCAATTAAAATTGCCATGTGTCCGTCATGTCCGCATTTGTGAGAAACGTTTTCATCTAAGGATTTATGATTGAACTCATTTGTTTCTTTAATAGGGAGAGCGTCAAGTTCTGCTCTAATAATAACCTTAAACTCATTTGAAGATCCAAAAACAGCGGCAATTCCATAACCGCCAATGTTTTCAATTAATTTATCGGGGTCATATTCATGCAAAATCTCTTTTATTCGATTAGCAGTATTCTTTTCAAATCCCGAAAGCTCTGCTATTTTATGAAGTTCTTTTCTGTGAGTTACTACTTTTTCTAGATTATTTATTTTCATTTGTATTTACTTTCGCGTCTTTTTTCCCTTCTAAGGCATTGTTATAAAGTCTTGTTGTAGGATATGCAAAATCAATATCTGTGCGAGTTGCAAACTGCTCTAAAATTTCTTCCCAAATTTTTTCGTTTGTTCCTCTTCTTGATCTTGAACTTACTAAATATCTCAGTGTAAGCATAACTCCGCTGTCCTTTACGCTCGTATAAACAATAGGAGTTAAATTTCTATAATAAATTAAAAATCGTTTTGCTGCTTCCTTGATCTGAATTTCAGCTTCTTTACTTAAATGAATTGCGTGTTTTTCAACGGCATTTTGCAAGATAATTTTTGCGTCTTTCCAATTGCTTTCAAAAGTTAGTAAAACCGGAATTTCATCCCAAATGTATTCAAATCCAGCTGTATAATTTGCTTGAGGTTTCGAGAAAACTATTCCATTAGGTATGTGGATTATTCGTCCTGTGCTTTGATCTGCATCAACCCAATTTCCTATTTCTATTACAGAAAATTGAAACAATCTGATATCAATTACATCTCCGTTGATATCATCTATTTCAATTCTATCGCCAACCTTAAATGGTTCTCTGATAATTATAAAAATCCATCCGACAACATTTACGATTAAATCTTTTAGAGCAATTGCAAGTCCCGCAGAGACTAACCCAAAGTATGTTCCAAGATTAGTAAAAGCACCAAACCAAACTCTTATTAGGATAAGAATGACAAAGAATGCAATAAAGTATTTTATCCACTTCCCCCAAAGGTAATGAAGCTTAGCATCTTTAAGATTATCAATTACAAATCTTATTAGCAATCTTTGCAAAATCCAGGCAATAGAAAGTGTAATAAAAGTGTTAAATATTTTTACTTGAAGATAGCTGTTAACTCCAAGCCACTCTTGAATAAATTCAGTCATTTATTTCCTAAAAATTATTAACGAAGAAACATATCATAAATAGTAAAGAGAATTTCAACAACAATTAAAATTACAATATACCATTCAACCCTAAGCCCACGCTGAGTTTGAAGAAGATCAAGAACAGTTTCTGCAGTCCTTGAGATTAATTCTATTTTTCTTTCTACAGCTTTGTGCCGATCTTGAATTTCAAATTCATCTTCTAACCTAGCATAAAATCTAGAAAACTCCGGATAATCCCAAAGAAGTTCAGGCTTTTCTGTAACTTCTACTCTGGCAACCATTTTATGAAGATGTAGTAATGCAATTCCAATATGCTTAACAAGTTCTTTTGCGCCGGAAGTAAGTTTACTTTTCTCTTTTAGCATTTCTGCAATTGGCTCAATAGAATCAAAGTTTGTTGAAACTTCCATTTCATAATGAGAAAGGACAACATTTCTTGCGAGCATTTCGGCAATCAGCTGAAATCTTTTTACTTCACATTCATTAATAAAGATATTGCTAGTTACGATGCCTTCTTCTTTTATTTCTGAGTCGATCCTAACATCAACTTCCTCTAGCTCTGGATTCAGAAATGGTTTGGCAACCAAACCATTTAATTTATCTATAAAACTAATTTCATCAATTGGATCAACATCAAAAAAAACTACAACTCCATATTTAAAAAGAACTGAAACACCAGAGCTTCCAACATTAAATGTAAGTGGCATTGATGCTAACAAACTTGTTGTTTCAAGTGTTTTTGTATCAATCCTTTCACCAAGATATAAAGCTCTAACTTTTACGATTTCCTTGTTAGTAATTGGAAATGATTTAACAGTCCCCATAAATTTATTTTTTATTGTGAATGATCAATAAATCAAAAAATCTAATATTCTGCTAAAAAGCTTTGCAAAGTTTATGTTAGCAAATCTTGTGAAGATTTTACTTTGGAATCAATATGCAATGTTTGAGTAGGATAAGCAAATTCAATTTTATTTTTTGCAAATGCCTCAAATATTTTCAAATTAACATTTTGATGAATATCCATATACTTTAGATAATCATTTCCTTCTATAAAATAAACCGTTTCAATATCTAAACTGTGTGGACCGTAATTGAAAAAATGTGAGCGGTCAAAAACAACATCATCATTACTTTCAACAATCTCTTTAATAATCACGGGTATTTGTTTTAGCTTTTCCAAATCGGTTTGATAAACTACTCCAATTATAAAAGCAACACGCCTTCTCTGCATCTGTTTATAATTATGCACACGAGCACTTGTCAAGTTTGAGTTAGAAACAATTAATATTTCGCCGGTTAAAGAACGAATTTTGGTCGTCTTAATTCCAATTTTTTCAACAACACCTCTTTTATCGTCAAATATAACAAAATCGCCAAGCTCAAATGGTTTATCAAAAAAAATAACAAAATAACTAAAGAGATCACCAAGAATTGCTTGAGCCGCAAGGGCTACAGCAATTCCACCTATTCCAAGTCCAGTAATTACCGTACTAATCTGGAATCCAAGATTATCAAGTATAAATAAAAAGCCAATTACCCAAACAAGAAAATTTACAAATGCTGTTAAAGGAGTAATTCGGTTTGTTGTATCATCCTTGTTAACTCTTGACAAATAGCGCTTAAGCAGAAATACAAACGCGGCATTTATTAATCTAACAATAAAAATTGTAGATATTATTAAGTATAAAACATTGAGAATCTGATTTATACTTTCCTTAATATTAAGCAGTGAAATTGAATAATAAATTGTAATTAAATAAAGAAATGGAATTAAGAACTTTTTAAAAGATTTCTCAATAAATTCAAACCATTTGCTTTCAGTAAAACGCTTTTTAAATACTTTGACGGAAATTATTTTGATAAAATTTATTAATATAATACCAGCTACTATTATTGCTAATGATATTAGATAGTCTTGAAAAGTATTACCATAAAAATCTAAGTTTAACCATTTCATAAAGTAAGTTTCCTTTACATCCAATCTTTTTTCTTAAAATAAAAAATTAATAGAATACCAATCACAAACATAATTGCTACAATAGTCGGATATCCCCAATGCCATTTTAATTCCGGCATATATTCAAAGTTCATTCCGTATAAGCCGGCAATAAAAGTAAGAGGAATAAATATTGTTGCTATTATTGTAAGGACTTTCATTACTTCATTCATTTTATTGTTAATACTGGATAGATAAATTTCCATTAAGCTGCTTATCATTTCTCTGCTTGTTTCTAATGTATCGTTTAATTGCAGTTGATGATCGAGAGTATCACGAAAATAAATTACCGAATGTTCTGAAATATATTTTGATTCGCGTCTTGTAAGAGAAACTAATATTTCCCTTATAGGATAAAGTGATTGACGGATCGACTGCATAAACCTTTTTAGATCTTGTATTAATTCTAAATCACTTTTAATTGGATCGTAAATTAATTTTTCTTCAAGATCCTCGGACTTTTCTTGAAATTCTTCAAAAATCAAATAGTAGTAATCGATTACCAAATCAATTAAAACATATAAAAGGTAATCAGTTTTCAGTTTGCGAAAAACATTAATTCCATTTTTTATTCGTTCATTAATATCTGAATAAATATCATTTTCAGAATCTTGAAATGAAAAAAGAATGTTTCCATTCATTAGCAAAGATATTTGTTCAAGCTTGAATTCATCTTGGCTAAAGTAAGGTCGTTTAGTAACTACAAATGTATACTCTGAATCATATTCGATTTTGGGTCTGTGGTAACTATTTAATATATCTTCTAAAATTAAATTGTTGATTGAAAAATATTCGCCAAGGTTTTTAAAAAATTCAACTTCTTTAATACCAACAACATTTACCCATTTTACAGAATCGGGTTTTGAATTAGCAAGAACCTCTTTAAGATGCGAAAATGAATTTATATCAATTACTTCAAAAATATTCTCATCATAAACAGTTAATGTAACTTTTGAGTCTTTAAGTGTTTGATTCCCCAAGTATAGCAATGTTCCTGGAGGTTTTCCAATTTTACTTTTTATGTGACTTTTCTTCGACATATTAAACCTTACAATTTCTTAATCCTGAAAGTTCTTCTTTAGTTACAATTCCATTAATTACTAATTCTCTAATTACTATTTCAGTCATATCACTCATAAATGCAAATTCGTAACGAATATCCAGAACATAAGCTTTTAAACGCATTTTTAAAACTGCTCTATTATCATAAAGCTCATTTTTAAAAACTACGGCAACCGGTTTCTTCAAATAAACATATCTTGAAACTTGTGCAGAAGATATTGCAATATTTCTGGCTTTAGCAGTATCGATATAAGGTGGTAGATATATCTCAGCAACAACTTGACAGTTCGGTTCACCACTATTAGAATTAGAAATTGACTGTGCCATAAGTTCGCCGTTAGGAAGCACAACCATTGAATCATCAGCAGTTACAATTCTTGTTGATCTTAATCCGATACTTTTAACTTCACCATAATACTCTCCAACTTGAATTTTATCCCCGACTTGAAATGCTTTATCAAAAATTATTGTTATTCCGCCAAAAATATTTTTGATTATATCTTGAGCAGCAAAACCAATAGCAATACCCAGCGAACCCGCTACCAGTAAGACTGATTCCATTGGAGGTTGAAAAATTCCAACTATAACAAGCATTAAGATGCCAATCCAGCCAATTATCCTTACGATTGGAATAAAACCTTTGATAGTAATTCGGTAGGAGATGCTCCGCTCGGAAAGTTTATCAAGTAAAGTTGTTAACAGCTTAATTACATAATAACCAATAATAATAAATATGACCGCCCAAACTACTTTAGAAAAAGAAAATATATCCGAAACTTCAATAGGTGGTTTTATGGTATCGGTAATCTGTTTTGTAGCAGATTCAGTTTTTACAAGTTCTTTCACTTTTACAGAATCACTAATTTCTTGAGCAAATGTAAGCGAAGAAAACATCACGAATAATACTAATATTGTTTTTTTCATATTTTTAATGAATTATATTTTTGTCTTTTAAAATTTTGATAACCACTGCATACAGAAGAAAATTTACTTTAAATCCGTCCGGAGATTCAAGAGCAATACCATCGTCAACCATTGCAGAAATCAGCATTTCAGAATCTTCTTTGCTCATATTAAATATTTTTGAGCACTCATCTATTGTAATTCCGTCGTGTAGAATCATTGCCATAAGTGTAAATAATTTTTTGTCTTCCAATTCTTTAAGGAAAGAAAAATTCATTTCACTAAGAGAATTTATTTTAATTTTTTCTCCATCAAATTCACTAATTGAACGAAGCCAGAAAAGGTGTGAAAGCCTCAAGTTACCAACTGCTAAATTATGGAGTTGTTCAAAATATTCTTCTTTCAATAAAACTTGCTGTTCTTCAAAAGAATGATTTAGAAGTTTTTTTGAAGCGTTTGGTGGAAGCAAAAATTCAAGATCGTAACCACTTATTGCATGTCGTTTTAATATAACTCGCTGAATCTCTTCCTTAGAAATATTACCGAGTTTAATTACAGTTTGAAAGAAATCGCTAATTTTCAATACTCGTTCTAAGTAATTCCATGAATAAAGATTGCATGTACAGAGCCAAAAAATATTGTGATTAGTTAAAGTTATTATTCTTGCAAAACTTTCAATTGGTTCAAAACCATTTATTACTCGTAAAAATAAACCTTCTATATTCTCTAGAACAAAAACGATTTTTTCAGGTATTTTCTTTATTTCATTGATTAAATCAATTTCGGTACCACATTTTTTTATATTCAAATTCTCAGAAATCAATTGGAATAATTCTTCTTTGCTAGAAAGAGTATCTCTAATTTCAAATAAAATAATTTTTGGAGAATTTTCAAATTTACTTGTAGCATTAATTACAACAGTTGAATTTCCGTTCCCTTTTTCTCCAACAACCACTATTGATGAGCGTTTTCCGGTTTTCCAAAAATTATAACTGCTTATAATCTGATTTTGCTCAGCTATTCTTCCAAATACAAATCTTTCGTCTTGAACAGCATTTTTGCTAAAAATTCTTTGATAAACTGTTGGAAGCCTTTTGATTTGATCTTCTGTTTGAAGCAGAAAGTCTGTAAGTTCAAGGGAAAGATTTTGTTTCTGTTCACTCAAACCAACTTTGAAGCCGAAACTATTTATTTTATTCTTCGCAATGTTGAACAAGTATCGCGTTTTTCTTAAAAGAATAGGAACGAAATAACGGATGTTATTTATAGTGTTTCGAATAATTAATTTTGTTTTTTCTTTTGCCTTTGCCTTAGAAACCTGCAGTTTTATTTTAAGTACATTTTCATAATTGGTCAGCTCGTCTAATCTTAGCCCAGTATTTTTTGTGATGACGGCAACTTTATTTATTGTACTATCTTTAACCGTATTAATGTTTTTTTGTAATGATTTTATTCTTGCTAAAGCTCTTTCAATTCCTTCTAAAGCCGTTTTTTTTGATTTTTCTACTGAATCTATTTCAGTAGAATCTAAAATAGAAATTGCAGTTTCCAAATTATAATCTATCACCTGCCCAATTTCGATAAGCATCGAGCTAAATTTTTTAATCTCGGAATTGACGATGTTTTTTAATTTATTTAATTCTGATTTATATTCAACACTTATATCAGAGTTGATAATTTCCTTAGGATTTATTGATTGGAAATCTTTTTCCCTAATGCTAAAATCTATTTCATCATCTCTAACAATTATTATTTCTTCCGGAAGTTTTGAAATATGATCAAGTAGGTATTCTTCTATTTTACTTAGCAATAGACTGTTTGGATTATCAAAAGTAATTTGATGTACAACTTCTTCAATCAAGTGCACATTGATTTTTTCAGTAAGTTCAGTGCGGTTTGATCGAATTTCTGAATGGTAATCACCGGAATTATTCTCAATTAAAACAACAAAATCATTTAATAATTGAATCATTTTCTCAAGAGAAGATTCAATGTTATGCTTAAAAATGTTTTCTAAATTTGTTGCATTGATATTGAAATTATGAAATTGTTTTACATTTATGGAAGCTATTTGAGAAAAAGCAATCCAAGAAGAACTAATTGCTTTTATATAATTTTTTAAATGCTTCAATTTTAGAGAAAAATATTTTTCATTTTTTTTGATCTGTTTTTTTTGTTGACCAAATGAATATTTATTATTTGGTAATTCAATTGTTCCTGCCTTAGGATAAATTTGCTCTGCTGACTTAACTAATAAATTTATTTTTTCATTTACGGCTTCTATCAACTTATCATTGCGCGTTTCAATTGAAGTAACAAGTGCAACATATTTTTCAATCAAATTCTTTAATAAAGTTACTAATGAGTTGAGGTTTCCCGGTTTCTGTTCAAATTGCAAATAAGTTTGATAAAATTCTGAAATGTCAATAAATATATTAAATCTCTCTTGTAAAATATTTTCTTCATAATCTAACCAAATTTGTTCTGTTTCCTTTAGAACCGGTGTAATTAAATAGAATGTACAAAAATTTCGAAAATTAATATTTCTATTCCACGTAAAATCATCTTTAGAGAAAGGAAGTTTTTTAATTTTGGACTTCATTGAAGCAGAGTTTCGGCTAATTCCCAAAAAAAGAATTTTGATTGTTTTTTTTATCTTTAAAGAAAATTTATCTTCGTCATATTTTTTAAATCGATTTTTATCCTGCAGTTCTGTGATAACTTCCGGAAGCTCTAACAAATATTTTTGCAGCTCAATTTCAAGAGTATTTATCACATCATGATTTTTATGATGATGCGACAATTCAAAGAAGTTTATCTTATTGAGAAAATCAAAAATAGAAACAACTTTTTCAGAAATCTGAATATTCGATTTGTCGAGTTCGTCTAGTGAAATGTTACTTAGGAAATCAATTAACTTTTGAATTGCTTCCTTATTCTCTTGGATTTCAGATTTGTTTGGGTCAATAAAAATTTGTTGATGAACTGTTGAAATCCGCTCAACCATATTCAATTCATTTAGAATATTCATAAATCCATTTAATTTAATTACTAGAATATACTACAAATATCTAATCAGCAAATCTATCAATTTGTGAACTCTCTTTGTATAGGGAGGATAGAATAATAAATTTGCTGATAGCTTAGGCTGTTTAAAAATTGATTTTGAATTTGAAAATGCATCAAATCCATATTTTGCGTGGGCTTTCCCAATGCCGCTTTGGTTTACGCCGCCAAAAGGCAGATTGGGATGACTGAAATGTACAACAACTTCATTTATAGAAAGGGCGCCGCTTTTTATTCTCTTCTGAATTTTTTCACTCACCTTTTTATTATTTGTGAAAACGTAAAAGGCTAAGGGATTAGGATTTTTGCCAACAATTTCTTCCAATTCTTCAAAATTATTATAAGTCAAAATTGGGAGAATCGGTCCAAATATTTCTTCATTCATAATTGGGTTTTCAATTGAAACATTATTTAGAACTGTGAACTCCATAAAAAGACTGTTGTCATTGCTTTTGCCTCCGAGAACAATATTGGCGCCTTGTTTTACGCTTTCATCAATTGAATTTTTTAATTTTTTGAAATGTGTAGAATTAATTAAATGAGTGTACTCATAATTATCTTTATGGTTTTCGGAGTATCGATCAATTGCTTTTTTTAGAAAAAATATAAAATCAAGTTCATCTTCTTTATTGATAAGAATATAATCTGGAGCAACACAAGTTTGACCGGCATTCATAAATTTTCCCCAAACAATTCTTCTTGCCGCATTATTCAAATCATAATCAGAGTCAATAATGCAAGGGGACTTTCCACCAAGTTCAAGTGTAACACTTGTTAAATTTGAAGAGGCAGCCTTCATAATTTGTTTACCAACAGAAGTACTTCCCGTAAAAAATATATGATCGAAAGGAAGAGAAGTTAGCATTTTTGAAATTGAAGAATTACCATTTATAACAAAGGCTTCTTCAGCAGGAAATAATTCCGAAATCATTTCTTTAATAAGTTTTGAAGTATAGGGTGAATATTCAGATGGTTTTAATATTGCGGGACAGCCTGCTGCAACTGCCGAAACCAATGGTCCAATCAATAATTGAAAAGGGAAATTCCAAGGAGAAAGAATTAAAGAAATACCTTTTGCTTCTTTATAAATTTTAGCTGAAGAGCCGAAAAAAGTCACCGGCATTTTCACTTTTTCCGGTTTCATCCATTTGGATAAATTTCTAATAGTATGTTTTATTTCTGAAGTAACCGCAAAAATTTCTGTTAATTTAACTTCAGCAGATGGTTTTCTAAAATCAGAATAAACAGCATCTTCAATTTTTTTTGAATTATCTAAAACATAATTAAGTATTTTTTTAAGCTTTACTTTTCTTTGGGAAACAGTTGTTTCGGCTAAGTTGATTCTGTTCTTTAGCTGAATATTAAATATTTCTCTAATTTCATTTTCGTTCATAAGAGCATCTTTAAATTACTTAATGTATTCACCTAAAAAATATGGAAGCATTTTCCGCCAAGTTGGCCAGTCATGCTTAATATCAAAACCCCATAGATCCAGCCAATGCTTAATTCCTTTTGAATTCATTATGTTGGAAAGTTCAATAGCCCCTTCAGGGTCTTCGTAATCACCTTGACCTGAAGCTATAATAATGCCCATATTATTTCGCATTAAATTGAGGTAATTCTCATCAGTAACATTCGGAAGAAAGTCAGTTGGTGAATTTAAATAAACATGATCATCATAATATCCTTTAGTATAATATTTTAAACCATAAATTCCACTCATTCCAATTGTACCGCGGAAAATTTCCGGATTCTTAAAAAACAAATTCACAGCATGATATGCACCAAGTGAAGCTCCTGTTGTAATAATTGGAACTTTCCCACTGCAATCATTAAAAATAAAAGGAACAACTTCAGATAATATATAATTGTTATACTGTCCGTGTCTAAGTGATTTGTGCGGCGGCCAAATATTATTATTAAGCCAGCTTTCATTATTAATACTGTTGATCGAATAGACTTTTATTTTTCCGTTTTCTATAAACCATTTAATTGAATCAATTAATTGGAATCTTTCATACTCAAGAAAATCTGCTCCTGCAGTAGGGAACATTAAAATTGGCAATCCGTAATTACCGTAAACTACAATTTCCATTTGTTTATTTAGTGCCGGGCTGTGCCATGAATGTATTTCTCTTCTCATCTAATTTTATTTCCCTTTTCTATTTTAAAAAGCCTTCAAAAAGATTATTTGCTTTATTTGCATCGGGAATATGTGAATTTCCTAATTCAAAACGTACTAAATCTTTTTCTGATTTTACCTCAACAAAAATTTCTTTATCACCACTTGCCCACACTTTTGCATTTTTAGAAACCTCTACAAACGATCCATCTTCTGAATAAGCTTTGATGTAAATCCTTGTTGGTATATTTCCATTTTTCTCAATTGTTAAGTTATATATATCATTTTTTAGTTCTACATTTTTGATGCTTAAATCAGGATAACCAAATTCAAAAAACCATGGTTTCCAAAACCATGATAAATCCTCCTTAGTATAATCATCAATTGTGTAAAAGAAATCGTATGGAACAGGATGTTTGCCAATCCAGCGGTTCATATATTCAAGAACTGCTTCCTTAAAAATATCTCTTCCTAATAATTCCATTAATTCGTTGTATGCAGAAGCGGGACGGTTATAAAAATTGGTTCTTATTTGTGAACCCTTAACACTATAAGAAGGAACCATCAAAGGTATTTCTCCTTCCTTCCCGGCTGTAGTTTCATAAGATGTAATTCTTGCTTCTAAATAATCATAGTCCGGATCAATTTTCTGAACTAATTCAAAAGGTAAAAAAGCCGCCCAGCCTTCATCCATCCATGAATATTTCCTTTCATTATTTCCCATCATAAAAGGGAAATAATTATGAGCAGTCTCATGAAAAATTAATCCAACGTGACTGTGCAGTGAGATTGGTACGCCATTATTGGCCATCATAGGTGTTTCCATTCCACCGCTTGAATTTTTATTTGAGTATGATGTCATTTCCGGATAAGGATAAGGATAACCGGGAAGCACATTTGACAAATATTCTAAAGTTTCTTTTGTATATAAAGCAGCATTTTCATAATGAATAGTTTCATCCTCATAAGCTGCTTGTGCCAAACTTTTTCTTCCTGTTGATTCATCAACTAAAGCGGTAACTCCGTCCCAATTGTAACTATCACTTATTGCGAAAGAAAAATCGGGAACACTTTCTGCCTTAATATGATAAGTTATTTTCTCATTGGTTTTAAAAACACTATTATTTTGATGATCTTCTTTAGTTACAATTCTTACAACTTTATCAGATTCTTTTGCTTCATTAAATTTGCCAATTATTTCATTTTTAAAAATACTTTCCATATTCTGAATTTCACCGGTTGACCAAAGTAAAAATTTTGGCGGTAGTTTTATTTCAACATCATAATTATTGAAGTCATTATAAAACTCAACTATTCCGTAATATTCATTTAAATCCCATCCGTCAATATCATCATAAACTGAAATTTGTGGATACCAATAAGCGATAAACATTTCTCCTTCTTGGTAATTACCCATTCGCATTTTATTGATTGAAGGAATTTTTATTTGCCATTCTATTTGAAATGATATGCTTGAATTCGGACTTAATTTTGATTGCAAAGGAATCACAAGATTTGTAGCTGTATAAGCAGCTTTTTGCAAATCATATTTTTCACCATTTATTTTGAAATTTTTAATTTCAACTCCATCATTTATTTCAGAAGGACTTATAGATCTATCACGCGCAACAGAGTTTTTTAAGTTGTTTTGATATAGTCTAATTACGATTTTATTTAGACTGTCAGGACTTTCATTGAAATACGTAATTTCAGTTTCACCGGTAAGTATGCTTTCTTCAACATTTACTTCTGCTTTAATTTTATAGTCTGAATAATTTTGCCAATAATTTTCGCCAGGATTTCCATCTAAACTTCTTGTTTTATTCTCATAAGCATTTTGGAAATTAAAAGATTTGTAAAGTTCTGATTGAGAGTGCAGCATTAAAACAAAAGTGAACAATAGGAAAATTAATTTATTCAGCATTATTAACTGCTCCTTTTTTTTGTTTGGATTTATTACAGATAAATGATCTCATGTGAATTCAACTCAATTTGGGTTTTATCTACTATATCATATTTCAAAATGTCTATTACCAAGTTTGCTTTTTTAGAATTTAGAAAACATTAAATAAATACAAATGAAAAATTCTTTTCGATTCCTTAAAAAAATTGCACATACAGCTAAATTCAAAATTGCAGAATTTAGCTATCTTGTTTTAAAGTCTCTTCGCTTTTAATGAATATAGCATGGGTATTTTATTTCCAAAATTTTGTATTCTGAATTTCCCTTTTTCAGTTTCAGAAACATTTTTAAAACACGGATATGGAGAATAATCGTATTCTTCAAAATGAGTTACAATTAGATTTTTATTTATCAAACTTGATAATACCTCACTAATAGGGTGATTCCATGAAACAGACTTATTAAGAATAGCAGAATTGAAGTCAGCATAAGTCCCTTTGATTTCTTCAATGATGGCGGAAGTATTAAAATAGTCGAATTCTATTTTTGAAAACAAATCATCAAACATCCAAAGAAATGGATGAAACTCTACCATAATAAATTCACCAGTAGTTTTTAAATATTTTTCAATAATATCTGCCCATTTATTGAGATCAGGGAGCCATCCAATTGTGCCATACGAAGTAAATACAAAATCAAATTTATTTTCTAAAACTTTAGGAAGATCATAAATATTAGTGCAGATAAAATTAACATCCACATTCAATTTTTGAGAAATTCCTTTTGCCTCTTTAATTGCTTCATCCGAAATATCAATTGCTGTAACTTGGGCTCCCAAGTTGGCAAGTGAAATAGAATCCTGCCCAAAATGACATTGCAGATGAAGAATAGACTTCCCGCTTATATCCCCAAGAAGTTCTAACTCAATTGGATTTAATGACTGCTTAGTTTTTAAAAATAAATCATTATTATAAAAATCAGAATTTACATGAACTTTAGTTTTTGCGTTCCAAAGTTTGCGGTTTATTTCTAAATAATTATTTTTTTCATTCATTCTCTTTACAAAAGCCTCTTCAAATATGGGGAAACACGGTAACGATCTTCTCTGTATTCTTTATATAAATAATCCAAGCCATTAACCACTTCGGCGGGAGTAATATCTGCAAGCCATTCAAATAATCCTTTTGGGTAATTCCCGCCATATTTCATGGCAGTATTTATGTCTTCTTTGGTTGCAATGTTCATTTGAACAGTATCGGCAGCTTCATTTATAATCATAAATAAAATTCTTTCAAAGATTTGCTTAAGCAGCTTTTTATCATTTTTAAAAACTACTTCATTTTCAATTTTTGAATAATCATAAAAACCTTTACCAGTTTTTCTTCCAAGGAGATTCCCTTCATACATTCTTTTTTGAGTGATAGAAGGTTTATATCTTGGATCGAAATAAAATTGTTCAAAAATAGTTTCTGATACTTTGTAATTCACATCGTTGCCAATAAAATCCATTAATTCAAACGGACCCATTATAAATCCACCAAATGATTTCATTGCGTAGTCTATTGTAGCAAAATCTGCAATTCCTTCTTCATAAATTCTAAGAGCTTCTCCGTAAAAAGGGCGCGCCACTTTATTAACTATAAATCCTGGAGTGTCTTTGGCTTTTACCGGTACCTTATCCCATTCCAACATTAAAGAAAATATTTTATCAAATGTTTCTTTTGAAGTTCTTACTCCGGGAACAATTTCAACCAAACGAAGCAACGGAGCCGGATTAAAAAAATGTGTTCCAATAACGCGTTCAAAATTCTTGCAAGCTGAGGCTATTGATGTTATTGATAAAGAGGAAGTATTTGTTGCAAGAATAGTATCTTCGGGAACAACGATTTCTAAATCATGGAATAGTTTTTTCTTTAATGTAAGATTTTCAATTATCGCTTCGATCACCAAAAATGAAGAAGATGCTTTAGCAATTTTAGTAGAAAATTTAATTCGGAATAATATTTCATTTTTTTCTTTTTCTGAAATTCTTTCTTTATCAATTTGCGAACTTAATATTCTTTCCAATCGATTGTTTGCATTTTCTAAAGCACTTTCGTCTATGTCAATTATATTAACAGAATATCCTTTGGCTGCCGCAATTTGCGCAATACCAGTTCCCATTGTCCCGGCACCAACTATTGATATTTGTTGATAATTATCTTTCATGGATATTCTTGGTTTTTAATTTTGTTAAATAATATTCCATTCCGGCATTCCCTTGAAGACCGCCGGTATGCAGTAAAATTAATTTTGAACATTTCTGAAAATGCTCGTTTCCCAAAAGTTTATTAATTCCGTAAAACATCTTAGATGTGTAAATATAATCAAGTTTAAGATTATTCATTGATTGAAAATTCTCAACAAAATTTACAAGATCTAAATCAATCCTAGCGTAGCCGCCAAAATGATAATCAGTTATTAATTCCCAGTTATTGTAATATTGGTTAGTCCTTTCCATCACAAGACTTTCTATAACGTCTCTTAAAAAGGCTCCTCCTTTCAGTGCCGGAAAACCAAGAATATTTTTTTCTCCTTTTAAGGAGGAAATCAATCCGGAAATTGTACCGCCCGTTCCGCAAGCAGTGCAAATAAAATCAAAATCATCTTTTATGAAATTTATAATTTCTTCAACTCCCATAAGTGCAAGCTGGTTTGTACCACCTTCCGGAATTATAAAAGGATTATCAAATTTTATTTTTATTTCTTCTTGAAAATATTTCTCATTTCGGTTTTTGTAAGTAGTCCTATCTAAATAGAATAATTTCATTCCGCATTCTTTTGCAAAATGTAAAGTTGGATTTATTGGCATATGCTCTTCGCCTCTAATGATGCCAATAGTTTCAAAACCAAATTCTTTACCAGCCGCTGCAACTGCATATATGTGATTTGAAAAAGCCCCGCCAAATGTTAATAATTTGGTATGATTTAATCTTTTGGCTTCCAATAAATTATACTTCAGTTTGAACCACTTATTGCCGCTAATTTGCGCGTGAACTTTATCAATTCGCAAAACGGAAATATCATAATTATCATTGTTAATGTTCGGCATGATAATTTTTTGTAAATCAATATTCTCAATTATAAATTTATTCATCATCATATCTAAATTTACTAAAACCCATTCTAAACTTTTAGAAAGTTGCTTTGACAAGATTTTGTAAAAGTTATATTTTTTAAAATTATTGGAGAAAAATTTATATTGAAAATCTGTTTTAACTATAGCAGTAAAGCAGATTAAAGATTTTATAAATATGCAAAAAATAAAATCTGCAAAACTAAATATTTATTCCCTAACCAAAATAATGACATTATATTTCAAAAATATATTTAGATTATTTTTCTCAATAAATAGAGGTATAAAATGGATTTATTTCAAATAAATTATTTAGCTGTATTTACCGCTGCTTTAATTAGTTTTTTAATTGGCGGCTTATGGTATTCTCCAATAATGTTTGCAAATTCTTGGATGAAAGAGAATGGTTTCAATGAAGAAGATTTAAAAAATGCTAATATGGCAAAAATATTCGGCACTTCTTTTATTCTTGCTTTGGTAATATCCTTTAATTTAGCTGCTTTTATTGGAAGCAAAGCTGATATCTCTTTTGGACTATTTGCTGGATTTGCAGCAGGTTTTGGCTGGGTTGCAATGTCTTTGGGAATTACATATTTATTTGAAAGAAAGTCTTTAAAATTATTTATGATTAACGCCGGTTATCACGTAGTTACTTATACATTAATCGGTGGAATACTAGCATTGTGGAAATAGAACTAAAAAAATAAAGACGTTCATTGAAATTGTAATGTCAAATGAACGTCTTTTTTTACTAATTATTATAGTCAATTATAAATCTACTTAAATCAGGTGAATTCTTTCTTTCTCTTTTAAGCTCATAATTATAAACTGCTTTGCCAAGTTCAGCTAAAAATGGGAATCCAATTTTATCATATTCATAAACACCGTCATTATAAATCTTGTTTTCATTTACATGAATTGTAGCTGATAAAAGAAATTCAATTTTGTTTTCAAAATCTGCTATGTAGGCATTATCAATTAAAAATCCGTAGGCTGATCCGACTTTATTATATATTCTAATGCTCTTCGGCATTGGCTCTCTTGAATCGCCAAACATAAAAAACTTTACGTAACTGTCATTGTTGTCATAATTTGGATATTTACTTTCTTTCGGAAACATTGACATATATTTATATAGAAAATTATAATCTTCATCAGTAAGGTTAAATCTTTTTGATTCTTCCACTGAGTTTGGAAACATTACAGTCTTTAAAATGTCATGAAGTGTTTCCAAGGAGATATAATTTTTTTCAGTAAAATCCATAGGTTCATTTACTAATTCATTATTCCAATCTAAGTAACCATTGCCTTTAACTTGGTTCTGTAAATCAAAATAATAATCAATTGAATTATATTTTGCATGTTGCTCATAAATTATTTTATCACTTTTATAAAAAGTAAAAGGATTTGTATTCCTGTTTTCCTCTTTACTTAAAGCAACCGAAAGTCTATGAACAAGCTTTACATCGTTAAAACCTTTCTGATGAAGTTTTTCATTCAGTTCTTTTTGACCTAGAAATTCATAAAGTCTATTGAAAGCTTCATTATCACTAACTAGCAGAATCTCCTTAATACACTGAGCTATACTGGGCAAACCATTTTCTGATTGCGGATTTTTATCGACAGAAATTTGTCCGGAAAAAACGCTGTCAGTTTTAAATGGAGTTTCTTTTGATAATCCGGGAATATTTAAGTCATTAAGTTTTTCTAAAGATAAAATGGCAGCAGGAAATTTTACTGTACTAGCAGGATAGAAATAAAATTTAGGATCAACGTTGTATTTGTAAGAAGTAAAATGTGGAATATTATCCTTATCTCTATCAATCTTTGTATAGATTATTTGTACTTCAAATTTTTTCGAATTATCGAAAACCTTTTTTATTGTTTCGTTCCCGCTCAATAAAATTTCTTCAAGAATATTATTTTGAGTCGGCAAAAAAGAAGTTAATAACATAAGGATCACCATTAATTTTTTCATCACTAACCTTTTGTGAAATTTGTAATTAATAATTTATGCTGAGGAAAAACATTAATAAGTTCTTCACGATTGGCTAATTCAAAATCTTGAAAATCAAATCCCGGATATACAGAGCATCCAACTAACGAGAAGGACTTATCATCATTAGGTTTTGCAGCAAACCAATTATTTTTTGGAATTGTGAATTGCAATAAAATATTTTCTTCTAATGATTTACCTAATACAGTACTTGATAAATTTCCTGCTTCATCAATCATATAAATTGTAGTAGAGCAGCCATCATAAAAGTGCCAAGTTTCATCACTTTTTAATTTATGAAAACTTGAGAATTCATTTCCTCTAAGTAAAAAATAAATGGAAGTGCCAAAAGTTCTCTCTGAATTATAACGCGAAGGCAAACCAACTTGTAAAATGTTTTCGGTTGATCTGTAAACTTCTTTAAAAAATCCACCTTCAGGGTGAGGAGTTAATTCTAATTTGCTAATCCATTTTTCTGCAGTCATAAATCATTTCCCAAATAAAAATTTTAGAGGTAAGTGAAGTCTTTCAGCCCAATCTTGTTCTGTATGCCTTGCCCCTTCAGGATAATAAAACATAAGACGATTATCCTTATCATAACCATAAGACTGAAGCAATTCAACCATTTCCTTATTATCATCAATTAATTCTTTTTCACCTGTTCCACAGTCCAAATAGAGTTCAATATCTTTTAACTTTTCTGGATCATCTTTTACCATATTAAAAATTTCTCGTTCATCAATCCAAAATGAATTTGAAAGACAAGCAGCTTTCCCAAATATTCTTTCGTAATTCCAGACTAATTGAAAAGAAATTAATCCTCCCATTGAAGAACCCAATACTGCTGTATTGTTTCTGTTTTTTTTTGTTCTATATGAGTCGTCAATAAATTGCTTTAATTCGTTAATTAAAAAGCTGCAATAATTCTTCCCTTTTTGGGTAAACCAATTATATTCCTCAAGTCTGTCCTTTGAATTATAAATGCCTACTGCAATAAATTCATTTATTTCGTTCCCATTTATTAATCCCGAAGCTGTTTCGTCAACTTTCCAATCGTAGCCAATAAATGAAGTTTGAGGATTGAACATATTTTGTCCGTCTTGCAAATATAAAACCGGATATGACTTTTCACCATGCTCATAGGATGGTGGAAGCCATACAATAATATCTCTTTCATTTTTAAGATAGCGGCTGTAAAATTCGTAATGGTATTGAACTTTGCCTAATATCTCATCGCAATTTTTAATATAAACTGACATGTGCTTTTATTTATTTAAAGGAGAACCAATTTAAGATAATTATAAAAATGAAGTTGGATAAATATCAAAATTATTACTTACTTTAAATCGAATAATATTTAAAGGAGAAGTCAATTATGAAGCTAAATTATTTTTTACTTGCAGTGCTTTTAACAGTATTAATTTCTTGCAGTAGTGCTGATTTAGTTGAGATTGTAGATTTTTCACCAACTGGCAAAATAGAAAGACTAACAACTTTTCAGATCGAGTTTAATAAAGATTTAGCTTCTGAAGAAATAATTGACAAATGGCTTGAAGATGAATTTATACAGTTTGAGCCAAAGATTAATGGCAAATTCAAATGGATCGATTCTAAAACATTAATCTTTTCACCCGATTCTCCATTAGAACCAATTCAATCTTACAAAGCAGTTCCGACTTCAAAAGTATTATTTAATACTTCTTTCAATTTAGAAAAAGAAGATTTCGAATTTTCTACTCCGGATTTTGATGTAACCAAAACTGATTTGTTCTGGACACCAGTTCCCAATGAATCTTTCAAACTTTCCGTTCAGGCTAATATTTATTTTAATTATCCAGTAGTTCCGGATCAATTGTCAAAATATTTAGAGATTGAAGTTGATGGTTCAATAGTTCAAAACTATTCGATTGTTTCAAAAGAAAGTTCGGAAATAATAGCTGTTAATCTTGGCGAAATAAAACAAACAGATAAATCACAGGAAATTAATATAAAAATTATATCAGGTTTAGAATCTGTTATCGGTAAAAAACCTTTACAAGATGTGCGTTTATTTGAAAATGAACTTCCACCTTTAACACGACTAGCAATTACCGGTGTTTCAAGCGGAGTTGATGGCGAATCAGCATGGATTTCAATTGGCACAACACAAATGGTTGATGAAAAAAAAATAAAAGATTTTATCTCAATTGAACCGGCTGTATCATTAAGATTTTTTGTAACAGAAAATCAAATTAGAGTTGAAGGTGATTTAACAAACCTTATATCATTAAGTTTAAAAATTAAGAAAGGTTTGCCTGGAATATATGGCGGAGAATTAGAAGAAAATTTTGAACAATTGGTTTCTCTAGTGGATTTACAGCCACAAATATCCTTCAGTGATAAAAAATCAAAATACCTTATGCTGGATGGAGAAAAAAACATAGAACTTACCTCAGTCAATGTTGACAAGGTTGAAGTGGAGTATTCTCAAGTATTCAAAAATAATCTTTTGCATTTCTTAGATAATTATTCGTATCAGTATAATTATAATTATGATTACAGTAATAGTTACTATACAGGGAATTATGGAAGAAGCCTTTATACAGAAAAAATTGATTTACCGACACAAAAAAATTGGAAACAAAATTTTACAATAAATCTTAATAAAGCAATCCAAAATGATTACAAAGGAATTTACGTTGTTTCAGTTAGATCAAATAAAGATAGATGGATTAATGATGCAAAAATGATAGCAATATCTGATCTGGCTATTATCGCAAAAAAAGGGATTAATGAAATTTATGTTTTTGTAAATTCTATAAAAAACGCTGAACCGGTTGAAGGAGTTGAGGTTTCGGTTATTTCATCTAACAATCAAGAATTATTTCAAGGAAGAACAGATCCAACCGGAGTGGTTAAATTTATTGATGATGAAAAAATTCTTAAAGATTTTTCCGCTCAATTAATTGTAGCGGAAAAAGATGATGATTTTAATTACATCGATTTACGTGAGACTCAAATTGAAACATCGCGTTTTGATGTTGGCGGTGAACAAGGCATTTCACCTGAATATAAAACTTTTGTCTATTCAGAAAGAAATATTTACAGACCCGGAGAAACTGTTAATTTGTCGGTAATTATTCGTGATGATAAAATTAGATTAATCAATGATGAACCTATTTATGCAAAGATTATAAGTCCAACTGGAAAAGTATTTAGCGAATTTAGAAAGAAATTAAATGAGCAAAAATCATTTGAGCAGAAAATTGAAATTCCTAATTATGCACAAACGGGTAGTTATTTTGCAGAAATTTATAATGGTTCTAATACTCTAATTGGATCATATTCGTTTGGAGTTGAAGAATTTGTACCGGATAAAATTAGAGTCCGACTAACTAATCAAAAAGAAATATTTAATCTGGGTGAGCAAGTAAACATTGATGTTGAAGCTGAATATTTGTTTGGTGGTAAGGCTGCCGACATGAAATATCAAGCGGATATTCAACTAAAGCATACTCCATTCAGAAGTAAATCTTTTCCAAAATTTGAATTTAATAATTCTTCACTTTTAAATTCGTATATAGAAAATAGTTTTATAGAAGGAAGGTTAGACGCTAATGGTAAGGGGTCAATAAAATACAATATTCCAAACGACCTTACTGGCAGCGGAATAATAACAGGCTTTGCTTTTGTAAGTGTTTTTGATCTTACGGGAAGAACAGTAAATAGAATATCGAACTGGGAGATTTATCCAAATAGTTATTATTTAGGAATTAAGAGTGATGATTATTATTTCGGAACAAATCAAAATATTTCCTTCTCATTTGCGGCAATTGATAAAAATGATAAACCACTGAAAAACTTTTTTGCCCAAGCCCAGCTTGTAAGATATGAATGGCAGACAGTTTTGAAGAAAGATTATTCAGATCAATATTATTATGCTTCAGAAAAAAAGGAAATTGTTGAATGGAGTAAAGAAGTGGATTTGAGCAATTCTCCAAAAGAATTTTCTTTTACAGTAAGCAGATCTGGGGATTATGAATTAAGATTATCCAAAAGGGGAGATAATTTTTATCAGAGAAAAGAGTTTTATGCATACGGATGGGGCGGTTCATCAGCCTCCTCTTTTGAAGTTAATAAAGAAGGAAGAGTTGAAATTGTTTTTGACAAAGAAAAATATTCTCCTAATGAAAGTGCAAAAATATTATTTACAACTCCATTTGATGGTAAAATGCTAGTTACTTTAGAAAGAAATTCTATTTTTGAATATCATCATATTGATGTAAAAAATAGAACCGCAGAATTATCTCTTAATCTAAACGAAGATTATATTCCAAATATTTACATTACCGCTTCATTGTACAAACCTCATTCAGCAAATTCACAAACTCCATTTTTAGTTGGACATGGTTTTGCATCAATAAAAGTAGAAGATAACAAACGAAAAATAAATACTTCAATTTCTGCAAACTCTGAAGTGAAGCCAAGAACGAAACAGTCAATTTCAATAAAAGCAGCTCCAAATTCATTTGTTACAATTGCTGCTGTTGACGAGGGAATTCTGCAGCTTACTAATTATAAGTCACCTAATCCATATGATTTTATGTATGCTAAACGTCCTTTAAGTGTTACAAGTTATGATCTATACAAATTATTACTCCCGGAAATACTTTCTCTCAAATCATCAACTGGCGGTGATGCTTTAGCAGGAGAACTTATGAAAAGAACCAATCCGGTTACTTCAAAGAGATTTAAACTATTTTCTTATTGGAGTGGAATTAAAAAAGCGAATAGCAGTGGCGAAGTTGAAATATCTATAGACATTCCGCAGTTTAACGGTGAAGTTCGATTAATGGCAGTTTCTTATGACGGATCTAAATTTGGTTATGCAGAAAAGAAAATGAAAGTTAAAGATGATCTAATTATTGAAATAGAAATGCCGAGATTTTTAGGAATGAATGATTCTTTGTCATCAACGGTAACGCTAATAAATACAACGGACAAAAAAGGGAATGTTGATTTAGAAGTTAAAACATCGGGTGCCATTAGATCATTGAAAAATAAATATTCCATAAAACTTGATCCAAAGGGAACTGGACAAATTCAGCTGCCAATAAAAGCTTTGAACCAAATTGGTGAATCGAAAATTATATTTTCTACAAGCGGATTGGCAAGTGTTAAGGAAGAAATTGAGATAAGTGTAAATCCGGTTGTTCCATATTCTACGCAAACGGGTTATGGAATAATTTCAGCAAATCAAACTGTAAAACTTGAACTTCCGGGAAATGTAATCCCATCAACAAAGAAAAGTAAAATATCAATTTCAACATATCCGGCAATTCAATTTGCCGATAAAATAAAGGAGTTAGTCTCATATCCATACGGATGCTTAGAGCAGACAGTATCTAAAGCTTTCCCACAGATTTATTTAGACGAACTAATTAAAGTAGCTGTGCCTCAATTATACAGAAGTAATAATCCTCAATATTTTGTTAAAGAGGGAATAAAGAAAGTTGAGTCTTTGCAGCAGTACAATGGCGGTTTTTCAAATTGGCAGGGTGGAAATGAAATTAATAATTGGGCATCAGTTTATGCAGTAAACTTTTTGCTTGAAGCTAAAAAAGCTAATTATTCAGTTAGAGAAAATGTGTTAAATAATGGAATTAATTTCATCCAAGAAATTGCCAAGAAAAAAGATATTGTTGATTACGTTTCTTACAATAACAACAGCAGAACAATTACCAAAATTGCATCAAAGGAAACAATATATTCTTTGTATGTATTGGCAATGGCAAATAAGCCTGATGTTTCTTCAATGAATTATTACAAAGCAAGACCAAATTTATTAACTAACGATACTAGATATTTATTAGCCGGAGCTTATGCTTTGATGAATAATTGGTCTGCTTATAACCAAATCATTCAAAAAGATTTTATTCCGGAAAGTACTATCAGATTAAGCGGCGGTAATTTTGATAGTGAAGTTAGAGCAAATGCAATTATGCTAAATGTGTTGATTGAAGTTGATCCGACTAACAAACAAATCCCAATAATGGTTAAGCATTTAGCAAAAATGTCAAAGAGTATTTATAATACTCAGGAAATAGCATTTGCTCTTATTGCTTTAGGGAAAGCAGCAAAGATTCAATCTGCTTCCGACCTAAAATACAGTATTAGCTTTAACGAAAAAGATTTTTCGATACTTAATTCGCAAAATGTTTCTCTCGTCGATGATGAAATAAAAGGCAATTCTGTAAGCATTAAAGCAGAAGGAAAAGGAAGCGCTTATTATTTCTGGAGCATTGAAGGAATTAATCTTGATGGTATAGTAAAAGAAGAAGATTCATATTTGAAGGTGCGAAGAAAATTTTATGACTACAGAACAAATCAAGAAGTTACAAATAACCAATTTAATCAAGGGGATTTGATTCTTGGTAAAATAGAATTAACCGGATCTCAAAATTCCGTTGATAATATTGTTATTAATAATATTGTTCCGGCTGGATTTGAACTAGAAAATCCAAGGCTTACAAATGAAAATCAAGTAAATGTAAAAATTACTAATCCAATGCCTATTGATTATTTAGATATTAGAGATGATAGACAATTTATTTTTACATCTGTAGAAAAAAATAAAACTACAGAATTTTATTATTTGTTGAGAGTAGTGAATAAAGGGAGTTTTGTCCTTCCACCAGTTTCTGCTGAATCAATGTATGATCCAGAATTCCATTCATTAAATGGTATGGGAAAAATAATTGTGAAGTAAATTATCAATAATATCCAAGGCTGAAGCAGCCTTGGATATTTATTTGAAAAAATTTTGACGATCGATTATTATAAAGAATTAATCTATTCAACTAGTTTTGCAATTCTATCAAACCGAATACTTCCTAAAAGTCTGAAAAAATCTGATATCGGAATGTCAGAATTCCATGACCAGTATATAATTATTGGTGAACCTATTATTTTATCTCTTGGTACAAAACCCCAAAATCTGCTGTCTAGAGAATTGTCTCTATTATCGCCTAGCATAAAATAGTATTCGTTTTTTATTGTATATGAATCAGTTTCAATATTGTTGATAAAAATTTTCTTTCCGGAAATTTTAACAACTTTCGAATTATTTTCTCTATTTATTAAATCACGATATGTGTAAATGTTATCCAAAGTCAGTTTAACAGTTTCGCCTTTTTTAGGAATTACTAAAGGACCATAAAAGTCACTTTCCCAACCGCTATTCATTGGGAAAATTGGATGTCCGGATTCTTGCTTGTTTAGCGAATAATGAATGTTTGGCGGGATTGGAAATTCTTTTCCATTTACAAATAAAATATTATTCCAAATTGAAATTGTATCCCCAGGCACACCGACACAGCGCTTAACCCAATATTCGATATTTTCAGATTCTAATTTGTCTTGGTAACCGGGAAATTGAAAAACTACTATATCACCTTTTTCAGGATCATTAAAACCGGGAATTTTAAAGTGGGGGAGTGCAATATTTGTATAAGGAATATCTCTTGGAGTGCTGAAACCATAAACGAATTTATTTATTAAAAGAAAATCTCCAATAAGAATGGTTTTCTCCATCGAACCGGTTGGAACCTTAGAAGCCCCAATTATAGAGGATGAAACAAGGAAAACAATAATCAGCATTACAGAAAAACTTTTTATGTTTTTAAGAAATTTTTTCTTAATCTGTTTTGATTCTTTTTGAGTTCCCTTTTTCATAAAAAAGCCTCTTTAATAATTCGTTAAAAATCTCAATAAATCGTTTAATGTTTTGCTGCCAAATCTTCTTCTAATTTCTCTGAAGCCATCGCCATAAATTTTGTCAGGATCATTTTCTAAAAGCATTAATACTTCTTTTGAGGGATTATCAAATCTGTCTTTCATATATAAATAACTGATAAAATTACAAGAACCTTCCACAATGTTTGATGGTAAATTGTTAATATCATTTTGATGCATCCAAACGTGCATAAGTTCATGTGCTAAAATACTTTCTGTTGATTGTTCCGGAAGTCTGTCAAGTATATATATTTTGTGAACTTCATCAAATTTTTCTCGAATTCCATTTTTTTCTCTGTATTTATAACTGCTTTGACAGAATCCTTTTGTATTAGTATTGACAGAATTCTGGGAAACTTCTGCTAATCTTCTTTTATTGACCGGTTCAACTAAAATTGTGCTTGAATTAAATTTCAATCCAAGCAAGGATAAATTGTAAATCGTTTTACTTAGAAGAGTTTCATATTCATTTTTTGATTTTATTCTTGATTGGAAACAGCTTGTGCAAAGTGACCTTTCATCTTCTAATTCTACACCGCCGTTTGTAGTTTTACTGCTTATTATTCTATTACAGTTTGAACAAGTTGGTAAATCATTTTTATGCCCCTCATGATATTTCATATTGTGAACATCAACTATATAATGACCAACAAGAGGTTTATCACAAACAGCGCACTTTTCAACAACATGATTATTGAAACATGTTTTATGAAATTTTCCATCTTCAGAATCTATAACTTGACCTTTAATAAGCTTCTTGCAGTAGTCGCAACGCAACCCATAATTATCCTCATAGCATTTAGTATGAAAATATTTATTATTATCTTTTGTGAAACTCCCTTCAATAGATTTCCCGCAACTGTTGCAGATAAAATGATTTGGATGGAAATCTAATCCATCAACAGTAATGTAGTTTGAGGTGATCTTTTTGTTGCAGAAATTACATACTTGTGCAAGAAGATTTATATTCAACAAAAGGGAAAAAAGAATAATATATTTGAAAAGTCTAATCATAATTATAAATAAGAATGAATTTGAAAGAAGAAAAACAAATTATTGGGATGATTCATACACTCGCATCTCCCGGAACACCTAAATTTACTGACAATATTGATCAAATAATATCCAAAGCTTTATCTGAAGCAAAGATTTATAAAGAGTATGGAATTGACTCCTTGATAATTGAAAACATGCATGATGTTCCATATTTAAAAAGAAAAGTTGGACCAGAAGTCACGTCTTTATTAAGTATTATTGCGTATGAAGTAAAAAATGAATTTAAGAAAAGAGTTGGAATCCAAATTTTAGCCGGTGCAAATAAGGAGGCTCTTGCAATTGCAAAATCAGCCAATTTAGATTTTATTAGAGCAGAAGGATTTATATTCGTTCATGCAGCCGATGAAGGAATTATTGAATCGGATGCCGGAGAAATATTACGCTACAGAAAACAAATTAATGCAGATCATGTAAAAATTTATACAGACATAAAAAAGAAACACAGCGCCCACTCAATAACAGCAGATGTTTCGATTTTAGAAACCGCAAAAGCTGCAGAGTTTTTTTTAAGTGACGGAGTTATAATAACTGGGAAATCAACCGGAGAAGAAGTTGATTTGAATGATCTAAAAATGCTTAAAGAAAAAATAGCAATCCCGGTTTTAATTGGCTCTGGAATTACTTCTGACAATTTTAAAAAATATTTTGAATTTGCAGACGCATTTATTGTCGGATCTTTTTTTAAGAAAGATGGAAAATGGAATAATGAGATTGATAAAAGCAGAATAGAAAAATTAATAAAAGAAGCGGATCAATTAAGATGATACGCTTCTAATAGATTTAATCCGTTTATAATTTTAAAATCTAAATAAGTTCTTTTAGATAAAATATTTTTATTCTCGCCAACAAATCTAATTTCGATATCATAAACACCTGGTTGAACATCAAATTCGCCTACAAAACAGTAGCCCGGCATAGTGCGCCATGATCTCAAGTCAGCATTTTCGGTTGCATCAACTAAAGCATTTGTAAGCGCTGCTGCTACATCGCCAAGAAAATTATCTCCGGTTTCTTTTTTAATAGTTCTTCCAGTGGCGCTTGAAGCAATTCCTTTAAGCACTGCTCTAGTTATAGTTTTGAAATAAGTTATACTTTTTTGCGATTCAAAAGTTTTTTTAGCTACAGCCATCATATTTTCTAAAAGCTCTAATCTGCCATAAAATACAGAATCCACAAAAATTTCAATATCGTAGACCTCAGTTCCTTCTTCTTCTAAAGTCGGAAACTCAAATTTAAAATTCCAACCATACTTAATTCCTGGAAATGGTATTGCATCAACGTAATAATTTGTCGGATCGCTTACGGTAATAAAATTATCGAAAGTCGTAATTCTAGCTCCGATAGGTTTTTTATCCGGGCCATTTCCTGCAAAGGCTAAAATGTTTAGAAAAGTATTTCTTTCGGAAGTGGTTTCCTTTACAGCATAAGGTTTTTCGAAATTGTAAACATCAGAATAAGTATCCCACGCATCATTCAACTTTTCTAATGCAATTCTACTGTTATCATATTCGCCATCGGCTCGGTAAATAATATGACTTATATAATTAGCAAGCACGTTGTTGTAATAATCTAATTGCTGCGGATCAATTTCAACTTTTGCTTCTTCTGCAGAATTTATTTGAGAAACCATGTCTTCATAATAAAGATCATATTCACGCAATTTAACATTTACTCTATTTGCTTCCACAAAAGCTTCGTCAAACATATTCATATTAATATAGTTTAGCGCTTTGAAAATATTGATATACAAATTTTCGTAAACTTCTCCCGAATAATCCAAAGCATTATCATTAAGCAACATAGAAGAAGCGGCTTTTGAAATACTTTTTGTATATAAATTTTCAATTATTCTTTCAGCTTCAGCAAATTCTATGTTACTCAGCTTATAATTCCCTTGGTAATGCAGTAAAATTCCTTTATCAAGATGAAGCAGAAGCATGTCTTTATCCGCATATTCCTCTTCAATTTCAGCTTCAAAAACTTTTTGAACAGCTTGATTATAATCGCCTTGTTTCAAGCTGTTCAGAATTGGCTGATAAAATTCTAGGTTTGTGTACAAAGAAGAACAACCAACAAAAGTGATAAGAATTATAAGCGAAGCTTTTATTTTTGTTTTAAACATCAAATCACCAATTATAGAGAATAGCTGTTCTGACCAATAGTTTTCTTGATTTTCTTGTTTCCTAACCAAACTTTTTCATTAGTTTCGATATTGATTAATTGTAAATCTACTTGATAGAAAACTACTTTTTCATCTTCATAAGAATCTTCAATTGAATTAATAACTCCGCTCATTAAAAAATCAGCACCTAATTCTTTGTAGAATTTTTTGAAGGAATCGGCAGAAGCAAAATCTTGTTGATCTCTTCTTTCATCTCTAACTTCTCCGCGTTCTTCCGCTGATGCAACAAATCTAACTTTACCGGAGTTAAGCAATTCTCTTTCAATATCTTTTGCAAAAACATCAACTGCTATTTGTTCGCTGCTTTTATTTCTTATTTTCCCAACAACAACAACCGGTTTAGTGCTATTTTGTGTCATAAAATCAGTCAGCCAAACTCTCTTAAGAACATCATCAACCATTTCTTCTGCAACTAATCTTGAGTCTGTATCATTCCATCTTCCGCTTAAATCAATAACAGAATCTGTGTCAACTCTTTGTACTTCTCGCGATGATCCGCAAGAGGCTAGCAAGAAAGCTGATAAAAGTAGGATGGAGATATTCATTATTCTTTTCATTTTTCCCTCAATTATTTTTGAAATAAAGTTTAATCTTCGCATTATGTGTGCCAAAATTTTTAGTTGAAAATCATACTAAATTTAACAACTACTACAAAATTATGATAAAAATATTGGAATGTGTGTACTTAATTGTAGACAAGTAAATTGAGTATTATAATACTTCACCAAATAAAAGCTGTTACAATTTTTTACAATTATTTACTGTTCGGTTATTTGTAGAATTATTTAGTTGATTAAATTTGTTTCATGAAAAATACAAAATATAAAATCGTACTAATTATGCTAATGCTCTTTTCTGCTTTCACTTTAAAAGCTGAAGATTGGGTTAGAGTAAAAAAACTTTCCGGTACTTGGAAGTTCTCAATTGGTGACCAGAGAGAATGGAAAAATGCAAAGTTTGATGATTCAAATTGGGAAGACGTAAAAGTTCCCAGCACTTGGGAAAACCAAGGATTTCATGGCTACAATGGCTATGCCTGGTACAGGAAAAGTTTTGAAGTAGATCCAGAATTTAAGGGTAATTCGTTAGAGCTTTCCTTGGGTTACATTGATGATGTTGATGAAGTTTATCTAAACGGAAATTTAATAGGATTTTCCGGATCATTTCCACCGGAATTTTCAACTGCATATAATGCTAATAGAAAATATCCAATTCCGCTTTCTTATTTAAAATTTGGTGGAAGTAATGTGATTTCAGTAAGAATTTATGATTCCGAATTAGAAGGTGGAATTGTATCGGGAGATATTGGTATTTATGCAAAAATGAATGGACTAATTCCGGATCTTGACCTTTCAGGATTATGGAATTTTAATATTCATGATGATCTCTCTTGGAAAGAACAGGATTTTGATGACTCAAATTGGAACGAAATTATTGTCCCGGGATATTGGGAAACAAGCGGATTTAGAGATTATGACGGATTTGCTTGGTACAGAAAGGAATTTGAACTTCCTGCAAAATTAGTAAATGAAAAATTAGTTCTGCTTCTAGGCAAAATTGATGACGTTGATGAAGTCTATATTAACGGAGAATTGATTGGCGGAACTGGAAATCTAGACGCAAATCCGGAAAACATGAGAATTTATAATGAATATACTCAACTTCGCGGTTACTATATTCCTGAAGATAAAATTAATAAAACCGGTAAAAATATTATTGCAGTAAGAGTTTATGACGGATACAAAGATGGTGGTATTTATAGTGGACCAATTGGATTAATAACTCAAAAGAATTATTCTGATTTTTGGAAATCAAACAGAAAGAAAAGTAAAAATATTTTCGAATGGTTGTTTGAGTAAAAGAAAAACCCCGCCGTGGCGGGGTTTTCTGCAAGTAGTGTGGAAGCCACACAATTTTATTTTGTTATTGAATACATCCTAAACATAATCAACTATTTAAAATTCGTCAAGTCTATTTCTCGTTCATAAGAATTTCTTTATACTCACTTAATTTTGATGTTTGTTCTTCGGAAAGAACAGGATATTTCAATTTCATATTTTCCATAGTGTTTACTATAATATTTGAAATTGCATATCTGGCATACCATTTTTTATCTGCCGGAATTATATGCCATGGAGAATTTTTTGTTGAAGTATTATTTAGAACATCCTCATAACTTTTTTGATACTCATCCCAATAATTCCGCTCCTTTAGATCAGCTTCAGAAAATTTCCAATTTTTTGATTTATCATCAATTCTCTTAATAAATCTTTCCTTCTGTTCTTCCTTAGAAACATTAAGGAAAAACTTAAGAGTTATAATTCCATTTTCAAAAAGATATTTTTCAAAATTATTAATCTGCTTAAATCTTTGATTCCAAATATTTTTTGAAACCAATTCTTTAGGAAGTTTCCTAAATCGAATTAAATTGTGAACTCTAACAACTAAAACATCCTCATAATAAGAACGATTGAAAATTCCAATTCTTCCACGTTCCGGTAATGCTTTATAAAATCTCCACAGATAATCATGATCAAGTTCTTCGGAAGAAGGCTGTTTGAAGCTGTAAACTTGTGTCCCTTGAGGATTTAATCCACTCATAACATGTTTAATTGCACCGTCTTTTCCGGCAGCATCCATTGCCTGAAAAATTAATAAAAGCGCAAACTTATCGTATGCATAAAGCTTTGCCTGAAGTTCTGCTAACTTCTCAATATTTTCATCCAAAAGTTTTTTGCCTTCAGATTTGCTTTTTACTTCTCCATTAAAATTTGTCGGGTAATCTTCCAATTTAATTTTCTTATTGTAAGGAATTTTTAATTGATTGAGATCCATATCAGCCTCTTTTAAAAATGGGTAAAAATAGTTCCCCTATGAATTTACGACTCAACTTTTATTAATAGAATACGAATATTAAATAAATGATAGACCAATATAACGGTTAATATAAAAATCGTAAAAAGTATACTAAAAGGAATATACAAATAAGGTTATTCTAATCAATGTGAATCTTTATAAATAAAGGTGGCTGCAATGAAAAAACTAACTTTAGAAATATTAATAACTGCTGCTGAAGATGCTGAATATTCGCGCTACCAAGTATTGGCGGCACTTAAAGAGTATTTACATTTTCTGCATAAAAATAAATTATATCCTCCACTTGCTGATTTAATTGAAACCAAAAAATTGATTAATCAGATTTTTGAATCAAAGACAAAACTTAATGATGAATTTCCAAAAACACTTCTCAGATTTGATTTAAATAAAAAGAAATCAGTTTATGAAGAAAGTGAATATTCCGAAAAAGAGCTTGAGCAAATGTTTAACTTTATTACTTGGATGCTTCCACAGATTAATGAAGCAATTCATGAAGGAAAATCAATTTTTGATTTTGTAGATGAAAATTTGACTTTTGAAGAAGTTGGAATTATTCCGTTATATAAGAATGATGGGTATTTATTAGTGCCGGACAATAAAAAGAAAATTGTAAATTTATACAGATTTGAGACTTCGTTATTGAAAGTAAGCAACGAACAAATGAGGTCATTAAAAACAAATTTTATTCATTCTTATGACAATAACGAATTTAACAAAAAGTTTAATAATGATTTTAAATTAGAATTAATCAAGAGCTTCTCGGATTTGCCAAATCCGTTAATTTATAAAGTTGAAACGGATCTTGATTTCCCTTTTGATGAGACCATCCTACCGGTTGCAAAAAGAAAATTAATTCAGCAATTAGCAGCATAAAAAATTAAAGGGATTCGTTTTTTACTTTTTATAAAAAAGCGAAATCCTTTTATTTTAGAAAACAATTCTAAATGACAAAAAAAATAAATTTTTAAAATACTCCATAACTTGAGTAAACATTTTTCTAGAAAAATTTTCATAAGTTTCATTTATAAATAAACTTACCAACAGGTTTAGCTATGTTTTTTAGAAAACTTTTTTATCTCATCTTTATTTCATTTACATCCATTATCCTTGCTCAAGGGAAAGTCTATTTGGTAATGGGTTCTGATACCGGCATATGGGAAGGGCTTGATACAAAAAGACATTTTCATGAATACAAACTGGGACTTTATACCGATCTAAACAGAAATGCTTACAAGGTTATGAATTATGAATTCAGAAATGAACTAAAAGATTCATATGGAACTCCACTCAAAATGACTTGGTGGATGATGTCCGGTAATACATTCCGACATTCGATAAACAAAAATATTCCTTATCCAAATTCTATGACATTCTATCTAATGGAAAAATATCATGGTGAAAATATAAAAATAATCGGTGATGAGATTTCTCTTCATTATCATACTTTTACTTGGACAGACTATAATCAAGACGGAGAATTTTGGTGGAACCAAGCTTTAACTTATGATGAATTTAAGGAAGATTTTGAATACACTCTCGCACAAAATTTAATTGATGAAAATGTTTTTCCGGTTTCTTACCGAAGTGGCTGGCATTATATGGATAATCAATGGCAGAAATACTTAGAAAATATTCTTCCGTTTTCTATGCATAATGATTATCCTCACAAAGGAATTGATGAAACTGAACCGCTTGATAATTTATATGATTGGTCACTGGCTCCCGCAGAATTTGTTCCGTACCATCCAAGTGAATATAATTATCAAATCCCCGGAAACTTAAAAGGATATGAGCTTCGATCAATTTATATGTCCAGAGTAACTCAAGATTTTATGGACGATATTTTTATGAAAGCACTTCAAGGAACTGATCAAGTAGTTTGTATTTGGGCACATTTACCAGAATCTGATTTCCTTGAAAATATTCAAAAAGTTCATCAAAAAGCTGTGACTTCTGACGCTGCATTCAGCAATGTAACTTTTAGATATACAACGGCTGTAGAAGCAATGCAGCGTTGGTTAAAGACTGACGACAGAGTTCCACCTAATATAAATATTACAGAGGAAGAGGTTGGTGATAAAATTAATTTGACAATTCAAATTGATGAGCCAATTTTTCAAGATTATCCTTTTGTTGCATTAAAGGATAGATATTTAAGATATCAAAGACTTCCATTAACTAAAATTAGCGATGGAATTTGGAAAACATCAAATCCAATTAACAAAGAACTCGCGGCTAAAATTGGGGTTGCAGTAACAGATAAAGTTGGAAATCTTACTACAAAATTTATAAACATTTTAACGGATGAGTTGTTTATCGATAATTCCGAAATTGAATATTCTGAAGTTTATGGAAAATGGAGTTCTTCAGAAAACAGTGCATGGTTTGTTGATTCTCGAATTGCTGAAATTCAACCAAATGATTCTGCAAAGGCTAACTGGCTTATAAACATTGACCAAGCGGGGGATTATAATATTTTTTATCAAATACAAAATTTAGACAATCCGGTTGATTCATTGAAATTTATTCTTAGATCTGATGGGTCACAATCTTTAAATAAAATTTTTAATCATTCATTAAAAAGCAAAGAGTGGATTTATATAGGAACGTCACAATTAGTAAATTCTGAAAACCTGCTAAGTGTAACTGCTTATAATAATAACAATTCTGTAAAATATTTTGCATCAGATGTTATTAAAGTTTCTGCCTTAATCAAGAATATAGAATTAGTCCCGGAATTTGAAGCAATAGACTATGGATTGGTTTCACAAACAGATACAGCTATGTTTAACCTAATTCTTAATAATAATGGAATTGCAAAATTAACTATAGATGGAATATCGTCAAACAACTCACTTATTTGGGTCGATGATATTCTCCCTATAGTTATTAACCCAATGGAGAGAAAGGAATTATCGGTTTTCTTTTTTTCAAATAAATTAGGACCAAAAGAGGATACTCTTTTTATTAGTAGCAATGACCCAATAAATCCGATAATCAAAATAGCATGCACTGCAAGTGTAAATCCGCCATTTATTATTATTGATAATGAAGATTCGGATTTTTATTCAGAAACCGGAGTTTGGAATACAAGTGTTACCCAAACTTATGGAAACAGCAGTAGGTATAGTTTTATAAATCAATCTCCAAGAGCAAGTGCCTCATTTGCTGCGGAGCTTGAATATAGCGGAAATTATTTAATTGAAATGATATTGCCTGTAACTGAAAACAGTACAGATAATGCAAAATACATTTTGAGTGTGGATAACATTAAGGTTGATTCCGTAATTGTAAATCAAAATACAAATAGCGGAAAGTGGGTTAATTTGTTTAATAGGTTTTTACCAAGAAAAATTCCTATTTCATTAAAAGTTATTGATAACGGTAACAGTAATGCCGGACCGGTTTTAAGAACTGATGCTGTCAAATTTCAATTGAGAGATGGAATTACAAATATTGTAGAAAATAAAAATGAAATTAAACCGGAAAAATTTGAGCTAAAGCAAAATTACCCCAATCCATTTAATCCATCTACAAAAATAAATTTTGAAATTGCGGAAAGTGATATTGTTAATTTAAAAATATTTGATGTCTTGGGAAATGAAATATCAGTTCTTGTAAATGAACAAATACAACCCGGAATTTATACGATTGAATTTAATGGATCGAATTTACCAAGCGGTGTATATTTTTGCAGATTAAAAACAGGAGATTTCAATAAGACAATTAAGATGGTGCTGATGAAATGATTTTACATGGAGATTCCCGCAATTTAAAAAATTGCGGGAATCTGGTTATCGTCTTTTAATTTAATTTTACTTCTCTCTCAACGGCATTTAAAATTATATCGTTTTCTAAAAGATCAATTATTTTTGAAATGTCAATATGCATTAGTCTGTCTTTCTTGAGAGGTTTTATAAACTTCCTAATCTCATTATAAGCAGTGCTGGTACCTTTACCACACTTTAATGGTTTTAAGAATTCAATTCCTTGAGCTGCCGTTAACATTTCAATTGCAATAACTTTTTGAACATTTTTTAAAATAGTTAAACATTTTCTTGAAGCAATAGAGCCCATTGAATTATGATCTTCTTGGTTAGCGGAAGTAGGAATTGAATCTACACTTGCTGGATGTGCTAATACTTTATTCTCTGAAACTAAAGCAGCCGCAGTATATTGGGCAATCATAAAACCAGAATTTAAACCACCATGTTCCGTTAAGAACCTAGGAAGGCTGCTTAAAGAACCATTTACCAATCTCTCAATTCTTCTTTCTGAAACATTAGCTAATTCCGATAATGCGATTCCCATAAAATCCATTACAAGCGCCATCGGTTGTCCATGGAAATTCCCTCCTTCAAGATGATCGCCATCTTCAGTAAAGATAAGAGGATTATCATTAACGGAATTAATTTCTATTTCAACTTTTGAGCAGACATAATTAATTGTGTCACGCGAAGCACCATGAATTTGAGGAATACATCTTAAAGAATAAGAATCTTGCACTCTTGGATCGTTATCTAAGTGAGATTTTCTGATTTCACTTTCTGAAAGAAGAGAAAGCATATTTTCTGCAGTATGAATCTGTCCTTCATATGGTCTAAGCTTGTGAAGTCGCAAGTCATAAGCTTTATCCGTTGCGCGTAAAGCTTCATGACTTAAAGATGCCGAAATGTCAATCTGTTTAATTAAGCTTTTTGCTTTAATACAAATGTATGAAGCAAAAGCTGTCATCATTTGCGTACCGTTAATTAAGGCTAAACCTTCTTTTGCTTTTAATTTTATTGGAGCAAGATTGAATTTTCTTAGTGCAACTTTTGAAGAAATCTCTTTAGTTAAATTGGCTTTAGGAGAAAGTACATCCTTAATAATTTGTACTTTTCCTTTACCGATAAGGGACAAAACAAGATGAGAAAGCGGAGCTAAATCACCGCTGGATCCAACTGAGCCTTGCGAGGGGATAACCGGAATTATATTATTATTAATCATATTAATTAGAAGCTCAAGAGTTTCTAATCTTATTCCACTATTACCGCTTGCTAAAGCGTTAACGCGCAGCAGCATCATAATTTTTACAATATATGGTGGAAGGCTTTCACCAACTCCAGTTGAATGACTAATAATTAAATTTTCTTGAAGCTGTTCAATTTCATCTTTGGAGATTTTTACATTCGCAAATTCACCAAACCCAGTAGTTACGCCATAAATCACCTTATCTTCTTTTATCCACTTTTCTACTAAAGATCTAGTATTATTAACTTTTGCTTTTGCGTTTTTTGTAAGTTCAACTTTGCTGTTATTTTTTAAGAAAGAATCAATTAGTTCTAGTGTTAAAGATTTACCATCAAGTTTAAGAATCAACTTATCACCTATTAATTAACATTATTTGAAATCATCTTTTTAATCATACTCAAATTTTTTGATGACGTTCTAAATCTTATTCTTATTTTATCTTCATCATAACTTATTGAAGTAACATCGGTCAACGTATGAATTTGGGAAACAATTTTAGATTGATTAAAATTTAGCTCCAAATCATGTTCCGCAAAATTTTCTTCATAAACTTCCAGCAGGTAATCTTTCAATTTACCAATGTTCATGCCCTTCATTGCTGAAATTAAAATTGCATCAGGATATTTATTCTTGATATAATCAAGCATTTCATGATGTTCAATTGCATCAACTTTATTAAATATTTTTACTTGAACTTTTTTTAGTGCGTCTAATTCGTTCAATGTATCTTCAACAACTTTAATGTGATCTTCAAAAAATGGATGTGTACAATCAATTACATGAAGAATAACATCCGCATCTCGCACAACATTTAAAGTACTTTTAAAAGATGCTACTAAGTTATGTGGAAGCTTACGAATAAAACCGACTGTATCACTAATTAGAACTTGTTTGTTTTTATCGAGATCTAAAGCTCTGGTAGTTGAGTCAAGCGTTGCAAATAATTTATTCTCTGCAAGAACGTCTGCATTTGTAAGCAAATTTATTAAAGTAGATTTGCCTGCATTTGTATATCCTACAATTGAAGCCTTTATAAAATTCTTTCTGTTACTGCTTTTAGTCTGCTGCCTTGCATCAATCTCAATCAGTTTTTCTTTTAACTTACTTATCCTTGTTCTTACCAATCGTCTGTCAGTTTCAATTTGAGTTTCACCCGGGCCTTTAGTCCCAATTCCTCCATATTGTTTGGAAAGGTGAGTCCAAGCTCTGGTTAAGCGTGGAAGCATATATTGTAGCTGGGCTAATTCAACTTGAGTTTTTGCCTCGTTTGTTTTTGCGTGGGAAGCAAAAATATCCAATATTAATCCGCTTCTATCAACAATTTTTCTACTTAAAAGTTTTTCAAGATTCCTTACTTGTGTAGCAGTTAAATCGTCATCAAAAATAACCAGATTAATATCATTCGTTTCAATAAGCTGACCAATTTCTTCAACTTTCCCTTTCCCGATAAAAAAAGCAGAGTCAACTCTTGCCCTATCTTGAAGAATTTTAAAGATAGTATCTGCTCCAGCAGTTTCTGCAAGAAGTTCTAATTCGTCTAAATGTTCTTCTACTTTTTCCTTTGAAATATCCGGAGTTCTAACCGCAACCAGAATTGCTCGTTCAATTTGTGTGCTTTTTAGTTCTATCATATTAACTTAACTCAGCTATATCCTTTTTAGTATTTCTTGAAATTATCATCTCTAATAAGGCAGCAATTAGAGCCGCCATTAGAAAAAATCGCCAAAGTTCAGTCCCAAAGCGGGTTTGATTGATTTTCTCTTTATAATTATCATTGCCATTTAAAAAAGTGATTTGGGTTTTATCTTCCCCTACAAAATTAGTAAAGGTTTCCTCATTTGCCCATGCCAAAATAGATTCTTCGCTGCTATGGTTGACAGAAAAAGCAGTTACCATTTTATCATTATCATAAACTTTATAAACTCCTAGTTTGTCAGTATTTGAATAAGTGTAGTAGTTTTTATTTTGAATTTTATCAGTGGGGAGAATATCTTTTTCTCCGTTTGGTTTTTCAATACTTATAATATTCGATCTAAATAAATCACTAGTAAGAGGGATGCTTTCTATAGTATTTATTGATTGGGTTAAAGAATTATGAGAAGAAAGATAAAAAATACTTCTTACAATTATTGGAGCAAACAGGCCTTTTATTGGTAAATCGCTCCATGATATTACAGGAGCAATATTGAAATTTAATAAAATCATTTGCTCTGTAGTTATTTCATAAATTATCGGGGTCTTATCAATTAATGAAATAATTCTATTGCCGTTAAGACGTGAAGACAATTTATAATACTTTGAAATTTGTGGCGAATTAATTTGTGGATTTTCTTCTTTTATAAATAGACCCGAAAAAATTGGATGCTCAAAATCAATTTCGTCAAATTGAATGCTGTTTTTATTTTGAGTTAAATCAATTTTAGTAAATGTATTTTCCGATGATATTTTTGATAGAAAACTATTGTATTTGCTCTGATTGCTATTTGAAGGAGGGAAAAGCAAAATACTTGTTTTCTTTGTTTTACTGATATTTAATATATCAGCAACTTTTTGATCTTCCCCAGCATAAACAATTACATCCGCATCATTAACTAAAGTACTGTAAATACTGGTCGATAAAGATTTCTTAAGTGATATCTTATCTTTAGTAATTTCATTTTGAAGAGCCAGTTCTAAAAATGTTATATCATTTGGATTGTCATAAACCATCAAAACATTAATTGATTTAGGAACAAAAAAAACCAAATAGAATTCGTTATCAAGCAATAAATCATCGTCTTCTAAAACTAATTTGGCAGTTACAAATCCATCCTCTTTTAAAGTTGTCTCAAAATTAATTGCTTTTGATTCATTCAGTAAAAGATCAAAACTTTTCTGGGCACTTCTTTTCCCGTTTATAAATAAAGAGATATTGGAAATTTGATTTTTCTGTGATGAATTTGAAATTAAAGCAGAAAAGCTGATAGCCTTCCCTTTTTCAATTAATTGATTATTCAAAATCAATTTCTCAATAGCAGTATTACCCTTATCACTGTTAGCACTATTAAAAACATAAAATCTAATTTCGGAAATATCTGATTGATCAAAATTTAATTTTTCTGAAAAATTGTTTTCTTGTAAATCACTAAAAATATAAATCTCTTTATTCAAATTGTCTGAATTGGCGAGAAGATTAACCGCTTCAAGAATTGTTTCAGCTAGACTATTTTTTGCGGTTGAGGTTTCAATTAGATCAAGTTCAGTATTTAACAAATTTGTGTTAGTCACAAATGAAGCGCCGTTATTGGGTTTAGCAGTTTGTATAATAACAGCTTCGTCACCTTCTTGCATATCAGAAATTAGACTATTTACTATTTCTTTTGATCTGTTAAAGTTAGATCCATTCTCATTAATCAGAGTCATACTCATAGAATTATCTAAAATATATACCGAGCTTGTTTTTGCTTTCGAAGATGAAGAGGAAATTTCAACAGATTCAAGTGTTGGTCTGGCAAATGAAAGCACTAAAAATAAAATAATTAAAATACGCAGAGCCAATAGAATTAATTGCTTTAGCTTGATTTTTCTTATTTTAGTTTTTTGAAGCTCCTTAAGAAAAACGAGAGTGCTGAATTCAATTTTTTTTAATTTTCGCAAATTTAATAAATGAATTAAAATTGGAATTCCTGCAGCTAGAAGACCTAATAATACTGTGGGATTTAAGAAAATCATTTATTGAATTGCTTTCATTGTCTGTTTATAAATATCAACTACTCTGCCAGTTAAAAATTCTACATCAAAATATTTTTTTGCTCTTGCACGTGAGGCATTTCCGAATTCTTCTCTTTTTACCGGAGAAGTAATTAACAGTTCCAGTTTTTCAGACAAATCTTTGGCGTTTTGTTTTTGGAATAAATAAGAAGTTTTGCCGTCTAAAGCAATATCCAAAACACCATCAGAGTTTGAAACTACAGATGGTTTGCCCATTGACATTGCTTCAACCAAAGCAATTCCAAAGGCTTCTGAATGTGAAGGGAATGCAAAAATATCCATAGCGGAAATTATATTTGGAGTATCACTTCTAAATCCAGTAAAAATCACGTTCTCATATATTTCTAATGAGTTACTTAGTTCAATGATTTTATTACCATAGTTATCTTCGCCGCGACTAGGTTCTCCAACAATCATAAATTTTAGGTTATCAAATTTTTTCAAAAGTATTTTGGCTGCTTCTAGAAATTCTTCATGCCCTTTACCCGGACTAAATCTCGCAAGCATTCCAATTACAATTTCATCTTTGGTTATTCGAAATTCTGATCTTATTATTTCTCGATCATACAAAGCGGGATCAAATTTATTTGTGTCAACAAAATTGTGGAGAAGCAAGATTTTATCATTAGTTAATGGACAAGTATCAAGTAAATTGTTTTTTATCACTTTGCTGATAGCAAGTGCTAATGTAACTCTTTTATAAATCCATTTGTGTAAAAAATCTTTTTTTACTATAAAAGAACCTACTTGTTTTGTTAGGATTAAGGGAATATTGGTTTTGGCAAGTTTTAATGCCGGAACAATAACCCAAAGATCCTTGGATGCTTGGGTATGAACAAGATCAAAACCTTGTTTCACAATTATGCTGAGCTTTAAAATTTCTTTTGGATGAAAATAAGAATCGGCTTTTATAGAATGGAATTTTATTCCGTTCTCAATTGCAGAATTTTGAATTTTTGATCCCGGATAGCAAAGTAATTCAGCTTCAATATTTCTTTTGTGTAAATTCTGAATTGCTTGAATGGTTATCATTTCCATTCCCCCCCAGCTTTGGGAAAGACAAGAATACAGAATTTTCATTAATATAATCTTTTTATTTTAGCATCTCTAAAATAGTGAAGAAGAATTTCATCAAATCGATAACCCATTTCGCCCATAACAGCAGCACCAATTTGGCATAGACCAACTCCATGTCCCCATCCGGCACCGGTTAAAACAAACTTCTGTGGAATATCATTAACAATATTAACTTTATCAATCACAAATGCTGAACTGTATAAATGAGATTTAGAAAGAATTCTTCTAATTTCTAATTCTTTGCCAATTATTAATGTTTTTTTAGTTCCAACAATTTTTAATTTAATAAGTCGGCCTGAAAAACCGCGTTGACTCGGAATTAATTCTTTAATATTACCAAAATCAATTCCTGATTTATCTTTAATTAAACTGCTGATTTCCTCTTGAGAAATTTCAATTTTCCATCTGAAAAAATCTTTTGTACTTTGATCGTAATCAAGAAGAACTTGCGAAAGTACTGATTCATCTTTCGAATTACAGAATGCTGGTGGATTTGATCTAATCCATTTATCTGCGGCATCTTCTTTTGTTAAATCTAATTCGAAATTATCCGGATCAAATTTATAATCAACTACGTTTGATAAATAATGATGTTCAATTGGTTCCCAAACATTTTGAAAAGATTCGGAAATACCACCGCAGCATTTGGAAAACCGGGCATCACAAATTTTTTCATTGTAGGCCAAAACTAAACCGCTTGTTTGCTGAACACCTTCTTTCACATGTTCTGTAAAGGCTTTTGTAATTCCTTGATATCTTTGGCAATGATCATCAGCACAAACATCAAACAGAGTATGGTCTTCACGGTCATACCATTTTATTAGTTCGTCTTTTGTTTCATAAGTAGTTTGATATTTATCATTTGCGGCTTTCAGTTCCTTGCTTTTTTCAATCTGTGCAATTAACCAGCTTCTAGAAATTATTGCGTGCGCTTTTAAAAGTTCCGGTGAACTATAGGCGCTCATTTCAGAAGAAATTACAGAAGTTAAATAATGTTCAATTGGTGTAACATTAATGGCTATAATATTGTCGCCATCCTTAAGTAGTTTTAAAGATCCTTGAAATCTTTGGTTCTCTTTTTTTTCCCAATGGAATTGGATTCCAATTACAACATCTCTAATTAAGAAGGAATCAATATTCTCGTCTTCAGGAGTTATAATAATTTCATTTTCAAAGCTATGTTTTTCGTTTTCATCTTTTACAATTAATTTGTCGTTTTCTAAAAAAGCTTTAAATTTTCCTGAAAGACGTTTTGTTGAATTAGAGAAAGAAAAATCTCCATACAAATCAAAGTTGATTTCCTTTGATGTTAAAATTGCTACGCTTACTTTTGGTTCGTTCATAAATCATCACATTATTTTTAATTTAGAAATATAAGTGAATTGATAAAACTATTCTAACCCAAGAGCATATATTATGATAGAATCATTAAAAACTTTTTTACAAAATGGTATTTCACCAATCGTTTTAATTTCCGGTGTTGGATTAATACTGTTATCCTTGACAAATAGATTGGGAAGAACAATAGATAGATCCCGAGCAATAGTTTCAGAATTAGAAAAAGGTGAAACAAAACGGCGCACATTAAAAATTGAAGAATTAAAAATTCTTGTCAAACGCAGCAGAATTTTACGCGGTTCAATTGCCTCAATTGCATTTAGCATTTTATGCAGTAGTTTAATTATTCCCGTTTTAGTTATAAACGCACTATTTCAAATTGAACTTACGCTTTTAGGAATTTTACTCTTTCTTCTAAGTGTAATGGGAATTATTTTATCAGCAATTCTTTTGTTTTTAGATGTAACACTTACTTTAAAAGCATTAGATCATGAAGTAAAAGATTATATCAGTTGATCCAATTTTTGAGAAAATCTTGACTCATAACCGGTTCAAATTCGAAATACACATATTCGGTTAGATTCGCCAAATTGTATGGATCTTTTTCAAAGAAAGAATGAATCTCTTCCATAGAAACTCCTTTCATTACAAGCATTCCACCAATTTTTGGTGTCTGCGGACCAGACATTAAAATTGTTCCATTGTCATATCCTTTTTGCAAATATTCTCTATGTTCGTTTCTAATTTTTGCAATTTCTTCCGGCGCAGCTTTATAAATTATTTCTACAATAAAATGTTTCATTTTTCTCCATTAAAGATTGTTCAGAAATTTAATCAGATTTTATATCTTTGTTTCTCAAATTAAAACTTAATAGCGAGCTTATGAGTTCACAAAAATATAAAGTATTACTTTTTTACAAATATGTAAAATATGATAATCCGGAAAAATTCCGAGAAGAACATTTCCCTTTTTGCAAAGAGAATGACATTCTTGGTAGAATCTTTATTGCGAATGAAGGAATAAATGGAACTGTTTCCGGATTGGATGGAAATATTGAAAAATATAAAGATCATCTAAAAAGCTATCCTGAGTTTTCTGATATTATTTTTAAGGAAGATCCGGCAGATCAACATGCGTTTCTAAAAATTCATATACGGGTAAAAAAGGAAATTGTTAATTCAGGGTATTTACCTGCCAACCCCAATAATGGTGGGAAAAGATTAAAACCTGAAGAACTAAAAAGTTTTTATGAGTCGGGTAAAGAATTTTTGATTGTTGATGCAAGAAATAATTATGAAAGCGTAATTGGCAGATTTAAAAATGCTTTTACTCCGGATATGGATAATTTTAGAGAGTGGACAGAAGTTGTTGAAAGTCTTAAAAATTATAAAGATAAAACTGTTATAACTTACTGCACCGGCGGGATTAGATGCGAAAAAGCTTCAGCTTATATGGTTGAGCAGGGTTTTAAAGATGTTTATCAGCTTGATGGTGGAATTGTAACTTACACTAAAAAATTTCCGGATACTTTTTGGGAAGGAAGCATTTTTGTTTTTGATGAAAGAAGAATAGTTTCACCTAATACATCAAAGGATTTAGAACATATTGGTGAGTGCTATTATTGTGGTGAAAAAACTTCATATTATATTAATTGCCACAATCAAGATTGCGATAAAATAATAGTCACCTGCCATAATTGTAAATCTACAAACGGCTATTGCTGTAGCGATGAATGCAGAAATGCGCCTAATCAAAGAAAACGATTTCATGGATAATTAATTTCTATTTTAAAAATTAAATAATTAGATTATGGGCTAAATTAAGGTTAGCCCATGAACTTTTACAAGATTTTATTTGCTTCAGTATTAATTTCAATAACGAATTGTTTTGCTCAAGATTCCCTAACGATTTCTGAGATTATGTTTGCTCCCAGCCAAACCAACTCTGAGTTTATTGAAATCTATAATTCAAGTAATGACACTATCAATATTGAAGATTTTTCATTTCGATATCAAACTTCAAAGATTGATTTTATTATAAGTCCTGATAGTGTTTATAAAATTCCACCAAAAACTTTTGCAATTATATTTGAAGGTGATTACGATTTTATTAACGGTGTTTACTCCAGCTTGATTCCTAGCAACAGTATTATGTTTATAATTTCGGATAATTCGTTTGGCACTTCCGGAATGGCAAATTCAAGTGATCGAAATCTAAGTTTGATCAATGCTCAAAATGATACTGTAAATAGTTACACGTATAGTGCAAATAATCAAAATGGATTTTCTGATGAAAAGATAATATTGGAAGAAGAAAATCTTTTAACTAATTGGGGAAATTCAAAAACGCTAAACGGCACGCCAGGTTTCAAAAATTCTGTTTCACCTTTGGAAAATAATTTGTCCATTAAATTGGTAATACCGGATTTAACTTATGTTGAATCTCAATCAGCAAAAATAACTGCTATAATTAAAAATCTTGGATTGATAACTGCCGAACAATTTACGGTTAATATTTATGATGATAAGAATCTTGATACTCTTGCAGCATCAACAGAATTAGTAACCTCAGATGTTTTTACAAATTTGGTAAGCGGAGATTCATTAGAAATAAATTATGATATTGAAAATCTAGAATTGCGAAATTATCAAATAATTGCGGAAGTTATTTTTGATAAAGATGAAGATAATATTGATAACAAAGCCGAAGCTGAATTTATTGTAAAACCAAAACCAATTTCACCAGGTGATATTGTAATTAATGAAATAATGTACAGACCGCAAAATGATGAATCGGAATGGATTGAACTATTCAATAACACAAATGAAGAAATAAATATTTCAGGATATAAAATTTTTGATAACAGTTCACATGCAACCATTTCGAATGAGGCAACGGTCATTCAACCGAATTCGTTTTTAGTTATTTCGGATGATAGCTTGATTGTAAATTATTATGAGTATGAAATAAATTTTATTCAGTTAAATCTTCCTTCGCTCAATAATGGTGGTGATAATATTGTATTAAAAGACAATCAGGAAAATACTATTGATTCTGTTAATTACTTGTCTGATTGGGGAGGAGAGATTTCTTCTTTGGAAAGAGTTGATTCTAAAGGGGAAAGTAATGATTCGGAAAATTGGTCATCAGCCCAATTTGTTAGAGGAACTCCGAGTAAAATAAATTCGATTGTTCAAAAGCAATATGATTTAGGAATTACAGAACTAATTTATGAAAATGAATTTGGAATTGTTGGAGAGCAATTTGAAATTCAAACAAGACTTAAGAATTTTGGATTTTCTGCAATCACAAACTCATTATTAAATATTTACTTTGATTCAAATAAAGATTCCATTTTTACTAATAATGAAATAATTAAAACTGCGCAAATTCCATTTATTGGAGCGGGCGACAGCCTTGTTGTAAAAGAAACAATTAATGATTTCATAGGTGGAACTAATTTTTATAAAATTGAAATTGATTTCCCATTAGATCAATTTGAAAATAACAACTCGATTTTGTTTTCATTTAAAGGCGTTGAAATAAATCTGTTCGAAAATGATGTAATTGTTAATGAAATAATGTTTGCTCCAAGTTCGAATGAACCGGAATGGATTGAAATAATTAATAATTCGAATGAAAGAAAAAATATAAACGGATTAATTATTGCTGATAATAGTTCATCAGTAAAAATTTTATTTGATGAATTAATTCTTGATCCAAATGAAATATTAGTAATTGCAAAAGACAGCACAATACTTAGTAAACATGAAATAAATTCGAAACTAGTCTTTGCACAATTCCCATCCCTCAATAACGGCGGGGATAAAGTGGTTCTTCTTGATTCATTAAGAAGAATTATTGATTCTCTAGAATACAAATCAACTTGGAATTTGGTTAGTGGAAAATCATTAGAAAGAGTGGACACAAAACAAAGTTCTACTGATTCATTAAATTGGAAATCTTCAATTTCAGAAATTGGCTCAACACCGGGATTTATTAATTCAACAGCGAAAAAAGAATATGATTTAGAATTCGCTTCATTAAGTTTTGAGCCGCAATTCCCGCTTGTAGGGGAAATTATAAAATTGAAGGTGCTTATTAAAAACAATGGGAAACAAAATTCATTATTTAATTTGGGACTTTATTTGGATGAAGATTTAGATTCTCTTGCAAATTCAGATTTAGAGCTTATTAATAATATATTTCTTGTTCCAAATGATTCAACAGAAATTAATTTCACCAAGGAATTTCAAGTAATCAATAGAGAAGTAATTTTGATAGGTGAAATAATTTTTGAACAAGACGAAGATATGTCTAATAATTTAATTTACAAATCAATTGCACCCGGATACGAACCAAACTCTATAGTAATAAATGAAATAATGAGTTATCCGCAAACCGGTGATGTTGAATGGGTTGAACTTTATAATCGAACTGACAAAAAAATTGATTTAAAAGATTGGATTATTTCAGATATACTGGCAAGTCCAACAAAACAAATTATTACTGAACAAAATTATTTTATTCAGCCGGAAGATTTTTTAATAGTCGGAAAAGACTCATCAATATTCAGTCTTTATGAATTAGATAATTCTAAGGTTATTATCTCTCCTTTTCCAAATCTAAACAATGATCAAGATGGAGTAGTTTTAAAAGATAGATTTAGCAGTAAAATTGACTCAGTAATGTATAATTCGAATTGGAGTATTAGGAAAGGGTATTCGTTGGAGAGAAGCAATGTAAATGTTTTTAATTCGGATTCCTCAAATTGGTCTGCTAGTATTGACGTTTTGCAATCAACCCCGCTTAGGGCTAATAGTATTTCTGAAAAGGATATTGATCTTATAATTAGTGTTATAAAAGTACTTCCTGAAAATCCGAAACGTGATGAATTAATTTTACTGGAAATTGCAATTAAGAATTTAGGAAGAGAGACAAGCGGTAATGGAAATGTAAAAATTGAATTTCTCAATAGCGAACTGCCGGAAATGCGTTATGAATTTTATCCTATTGAAAGTAAAGATTCGATTATTATAACTACTGAAAAATTTTTGATAAAAGATTCTCTAAATATTTTTGCAAAAATAAATTCAATCAATGAAGATGATTCAACTAATAATTATTTGACGAAAACAATATATAGCGGTGAAGGGAAAGGTTATATAATTATTTCCGAAATAATGTTTAATCCAAATCCGAATCAACCGGAATGGATAGAATTATACAATACTTCAGAAAATTCAATTAATATAAAAAATTGGTCGCTTTCAGACGCAAGTTCTACAATATCGATTAATGAGGATTTTATAATTAAACCGGGTGAATTTATTATTGCAATTAACGATTCAACTTATTTTGCAGATTTGGATGTTAAAAAAATTATAACAAGAATTCCTTCACTAGGAAATAGTGAAGATGAAGTAGTTCTTAAAGATTTTAGAAATTTGACAATTGACTCTGTACTTTATTCTGATGGATTAAATTTTGCAAAAGGCTTTTCAATCGAAAGAGTTAATTTAAACAATGACTCGTCAAACTGGATTTCATCAATAGGGATAAGTGGATCAACACCCGGAAGATTAAATTCAGTTGCTGATTATAGCGAATCAGAATTTAACTCAATAATATTTAATGAAATAATGTATGAACCGGACTCAGATAATTCCGAGTTTGTTGAAATTTATAATCGTTCAGAAGACTATATAAATATTGGCGGATGGAAAATTCTCGATCAGAGTAATAATATTACAAAAGTAATTCCTTACAAAAATGAATTAGCGCCTAAAAGTTTTTTTACAATTGCAGCTGATTCTAATTTGATTTTTAATTACAAATCTCTGCATGAAGATAAATATTTTATAAACCAGAATGAACCTCTAAGCCTTGCCAATAGTGGAGAAAAACTTATTCTTCAAGATTTAAAAGGAAAAATTATTGATTCGATTTTATACTCAAGCGCATTTCATAATTCTACAATTAAGATTACAAAGAATAAATCGCTTGAAAGAATTAATCCAAATCTATCTTCAAATGATAAATATAATTGGAGTACATCTGTAAATTCAAAAGGGGCAACTCCTTCAGAGGAGAATTCAATTTTTACAGAAGGAATAAACTCAAATTCTAAAATTGAAATTTCTCCAAATCCTTTCTCGCCGGATAATGACGGGTTTGAGGATTTCACAATCATTAATTACAACTTAAGCGCATTTGTTGCTCAGTTAAGAATAAGAGTATTTGACAGTAAGGGAAGATTGATAAGAACAATTCTAAATAATCAATCAACCGGTAGTTCAGGTAAGTTTATTTTTGATGGATTAAATGATGATGGAAATCCTTTAAAAATAGGGATATATATATTATTAATTGAAGCGTTGGATTCATTTTCCGGTACTATAGAAGTTTTTAAAAAACCGATTGTTATTGCAAGGAAAATGTAAACTGGGTTGTCTAATATTGTAGGAGAAGGTATTTTACACATTAATATTTAATAAAATTTGAGGAAGTTATGGCAAGCAATTATCAAAGAGAAATTGAACTATTAGATGAGACTTACACAGACATAGTGGATGCAATTCTGAATAAGCCTGAAGTTGAAGATTATGAAAAATCAAGAATCTATTTTGAAAATGTAGTTGCGCACATGAATCAGTGGGTTGAAAAAATTAAAGAAGTCAAAAATATTTTAGAATCAAAAGAACCTGTAAAAGATATTACGGCAGATAACAGACCGGCCTAATTATAACTTGCCTTCTTTATACAGAAGTTGGGTCCTTATTTTCTGAACTTGTCTTTCAATAATTAAATCAGCAATAAGAGAAGGAATTTGTTCCTTCTCTTTTTTATATAATATTTCATGCAGCTTTATTTCGTTTACATCCATTCTATAAAGACTATTAATCAGTTTATCAAAGTTCTTTTCAGCAAGCTCTAATATTCTTTCTGTGAGAATTTTTTTTATTTCATTTATATCAGTAGTTACAGGCAGGGTATTCCCTTGCGGATAGTAGTCTTTATTTATTTTTTCTAACAATGGTTGTATAATTTTGTCTTCAATCATTTTTTTAACTTTTATAATTAATAATTTAGATTCCGTTATTCCGCAAGCTGAAATCGGAATGACAAAATTACTAATCCCGGTTTGCAAAGCAATACCGGGATATTTAGAACAAGTATGATATTCCGGCACTTCTGCCGGAATATCATACTTGCTAATAATAGTCTCTAGGACTCTAAAATCTTGTGTATTATAAACAAATTAATTGCTAAATCTAATCCACTTAATAACTTCACCCCAAGATGGTTTTTTACCTGTTCTTAAAATACCTATTCTGTAAACTTTGCCGGCAATCGGAAAGATTAAGAAAATAGTTGCGACATTAAGAACTAAAGCTAATATGGGCTGCCAGAAAGGAGTATCAACAATTGTGATTTTTACCGGCATAATTATTATTGAGGCAAACGGTATAAATGAAGCAATTTCTCCAATTGGATTTGTAGGATTTCTAATAAATGCTAGAGAGATAAAAAATGGAATTATAATTAGCATCATCACCGGCCAAACTCCACTTTGTGCGTCTTGTGCATTTTCAAATATTGAACCGATAGTTGCAAAAAGTCCGACAAATAAAATTAGACCGACAAAAAAGTTAAGTAGTAAATATAAAATTTGAGTCATTGTAATACTTAAAACAAACTCAGGCGGAAGCACAAATACAGTTGTAGAAACCAAAAATATTATTGGTGAAAGCCAAATTGCCATTTGTAGTAAACCCGTAATTGCAGTTCCAAGTATTTTGCCGGTCATTAATTCTTGAGCATTTAGTGATGACAAAAGGACTTCTACAATTCTATTTTGTTTTTCTTCAATAACAGACTGCATTGTAAGAGAACCCATCATTAAAAGGCTTATGTATAAAAGGAATGAAAAGGCATATGAAAGAACTAAATTACCATAACCTTCCTCTTCAATTTCGGATCCTTCTGAAACTTTAAAACCGGTAAAGTCAACGCCGGAACGGGCAAAAGTTAAATCTTCTTCGGAAAGCTGCTTATTTGTAAAATATTCGTCAACTAAAATTTTGTTAATAGGCCATTTCACTTTATTAGTTAATGAAAAATTCTTTGGAGTTTTTGAGTAATATTCAACTTTCTTATCGGTTAAAGCTGCCGAGGGAATAAAAAATATTCCGCTTATTTTCTCATCAAGAATATCAGCCTTTCCTTCAGTTTTAATATAATCATCAAAACTAGATTTAGTCTGAGTTCTATAAATAAAATTAAAATTCTCATCTTTAGTTAAATCAGAATTTTGCAATTCATCTTCTAATCTCAAAGTTATGTCATCAGTTTCTGATACGATTTCAATAGTAGTTTTTTGATCGCCGTCAAAAGAATATAAAAATGCTTGAATGCCGATTAGTCCAAACATAAACACTGGTATCAGAAGCGTCATTATTATAAATGCTTTTGACATTACTCTTTCTTTTAATTCTCTTTTTATTACTGCTAAAATTTTATTAGACATTAGTAACCTCCGCAGTTAATATTTCTCCGTCAACTTTTCCTGCTAACTGAACAAATATTTCATGAAGAGAAATGTCGTTAGCGTTAAACTGTTTTACTGTAACATTCTTTTCAACAAGTGCTTTTAATAAATCTTGTGAGTATGAAGCCTCCTTCAGTTTTATTTGAGTTGTATTCCCAAAATCACTTACAGTTTCTATAAATGGAAGAGATTTTAAAAATGAAATATCTCCCTCATAATTTAGACTTACATTTCTCTGTGCAAACTTAGCTTTTGCTTGAGAAAGAGATCCATCAAGAATTATTTTCCCTTTGTCAATCATCGCAACATGGTCGCACATTTTTTCTGCAAAATCCATTAAGTGAGTCGAAAATATAATTACTTTTCCTTCGCTCTTTTTCTCAAGAATAATTTCTTTAAGAAGATTTGTATTGATAGGATCAAGACCGGAAAATGGTTCATCTAAAATTATAAATTCTGGATCATGAAGAATTGTGGCGATAAACTGAATTTTTTGCTGATTCCCTTTTGAAAGATCTTCAATCTTACTCTGCATTCTGTCTTTCAGATCAAATTGCTCCAAATATTTTTTAGCTCTTTTTTCAATTTCCTTTCCGGTTTTACTTTTTATTTCGGCAAAGAACATTAGTGTATCAAGAACTCTCATTTTTTTATAGAGTCCTCGTTCTTCGGGGAGATAACCGACTTTATTTCTAAATGAACTATCTACTTTTTCTCCTCGCAGAAGAACTTCTCCTTTATCAGGGCTGTAAATATTCATCATCATTCTGATGGTTGTAGTTTTTCCGGCTCCGTTTCTTCCGATTAGTCCAAAAATTGAACCTTGTGGAACATCGAACGAAACATCATCAACCGCTTTTACTTTGTCAAAATATTTGACAAGGTTCTTCACTTCTAAAGCGTTCATAGAGTCCTTTTCATTTTTTTTTGAAAACAAAATTTTTAGACGAATCGAATTTAAAAAAGTAGTAAATATTTTATGGAACTAAAAGAATTAAAAAATAAAGATGAATTTAAAAGGAATGATATTTTGCGTTTTTCAATTTTGTTTTTGAACGAACAGACAAATTTTAGCTTTACAGAAATAAAATAGAAAGTTGTTTAGTATTGATTCATCTCATACAATAGAAATTTCCAAAATTACTTTTCGCAAAAATTATCAATTTGAACATTGGATAAAATCTAATCCGGGAAAATAATTTTTATAATCAGGTTGCTTTCATTTATTCCAAAATTAATTCTTCCTCGGCATATGTAGTTTCTGTTTCAAAAACTTTTACTTTTATTTTTTTGATATTTTGAGGGAGCTTTGAACTCTTAATTTTCTCTAAAAAGTAAATGCAGATATTTTCAGCAGTAGTGTGGTAATTGACAATAACAATTTTAGAATCAAGATTCATTATTGCATCAACCAAATCTGTGTCATCTTGATAAACTAAAAATGCGTGATCAAGCTCATCAACAAGCGGTACAATAACTTCTTTCACATCGTAATAATCCATTACCATTCCATTTGGATCAACATGCCCTTCAAATTCTACAAGAAGTTTATATGAATGACCATGTAAATTTCTGCATTTACCGTTGTGGTAAGGTAAACGGTGACCCATTTCCCATCTAAATTCTTTAGCTATTTTCATCATACACCTTTCTTATCAGGTTCCCAAATAAATTTATGCATCTGTAATTGAAATCTTACAAAATTAAGTTTGTCTTCAGTTATCCAATTTACAAGTTCAACAGGTTTTAATTCACTAAAGACAACCGAAAGTAAAATTTCACATTTTTTATTTAATTCATATTGATTAATAATTTCTTTTGTCCATTCGTAATCTTCTCTTGTACCGATTACAAATTTCACTTCATCTGTTTTTTTTAGATGATTCACATTTTCATAAAGGTTCTTTTTCATCATTTTACTGCTTGGGCATTTCAGATCTAAAATGATTCTCACTCTTTTATCAATATTTTCGATTGGCAAACTTCCGCCGGTTTCTAAAAGAACTTCGTAACCCTCATCGGCTAATCTTTTCATTAAATCTAAAGATTCTTTTTGAACTAATGGTTCTCCGCCAGTCACTTCAACTAAATTGCAATTGTATTTAGTAATTTCCTCTAAAACAGAATCGATAGATTGATCGTATCCTTCGTAAAATGCATATTCGGTATCGCAATAAGAGCACCTTAAATTGCAATAAGTCAGTCTGATAAATACACATGGTTTTCCGGCAAATGTACTTTCTCCCTGCACGGAATAATATATTTCGTTGATTTTTAACATCTAAAACTTTCTTAAAAAATGAAATGTAAAAATAGCATTAATCTTACTTAAAGAAACAGAAAAGAGGGTCGATTTGGACGATATAAATATTTTTGAAACAACTAGCGAAAAATATTTAATTGAAAGAAGAATTCAATCGGCTTGCTATTATATTTGTTTCTAAAAGTATTCAAAAAACTTCGTTTGACTAGATAAAATATTAGCTTTATATTTGTGTCTTGTAAAAAAATAAATAAGTAGGGAAAAAGATGGCTCATCATAAGTCGGCAAAGAAAAGAATTAGAACTAACGAAAGAAAAAGACAAGTAAACCAATTGATTTTATCTAAAGTAAAAACACTTGTAAAGAAAGTTCAAAATGCTGAAAATAAAGAACAAGCTGAATTATTAATGAAAGAAGCAATTTCTGCAATTGATAAATCTGTTTCAAAAGGTAAAATTCATAGAAATACTGCTGCAAGAAGAAAATCAGCAATTACAAAATTTGTAAATAGTTTTTCAAAAGAAAGCTAGAATAAAGAAGCCAAAGTTTTAATAAAGCCCAACTATTTTGAGTTGGGCTTTTGTTTCTTTTTACAATTCATCAACAGCATCAATACCTTCCGGCATCGGCAAGTAAAATCTTATTTTTTGAACTTTTCCATTTTTCTTAATAAGCTTATCAACTTTCTTTTTGATAAGTACGCTATGTTCTATAAAAAGATCGTCATCAATTATTGATCCGAAAATGTAGCTTGTTCCTTTAATAACTACATTCTTACCAATCTTAATAGGGAACTCATCGCTTCCGGTCATGTTTACACTTGATTCAATTCTGGCGCCTTCACCAATTTCAATATTGCCTTTAATAATATCGCCCCATAAAATTTCCACATTATCATTTATTACAAATTTTTGATTTGGATAACATGAAAGCAAAGCATTTTCCCAAATTTTAACATTTGTACCAAAATTTACATTTCCATCAATAAAAACATTTTTCTTTAATTCAATATTGTAATTTAGATTTACTCCTTTGCCAATATAAACACCTTTCCCAATTTTAAGATCAAGCGGAGTACCGGCTTTATCAGCTTCAATGATATTTGAAACTACATCTTCTGCAATATAAAAATCTTCTGGATCATCAATTTCAACTATATCCTTTAGCTTTTCATACTGGAGCTTTCTATAAATTGCATCCATTTGTTTTAGGACGGATTTATTATTAAATCCCATTATTACAAATTGTTTTGAAGGACTAACAGCACCAACAGAATAATTTGCACTGTTAAATAATCCAATCAAATCTGTAATATAAATTTCTTTCTGGGCATTGTTACTTTCAATATTATGAACCAATTCTAATAATGGTTTTGATTTGAAAGAATAAACACCCGAGTTAAATTCATTATTTTCAATAAGCTCTTTTTTTGTGTAATTATAAATTCTATCTTTAAATTTAATTTGATAAGGAGAATTTTCATCTAATGAATGAATGTCTTTATTCTCTTTAATTTCTACAACTTTACCATTATCAACGCCTGCTTCATTTCCATTTTTATCTTTGCTTTTTACTCTGATTATTCTGCCATAACTATTATCATAAGGATCGCCTTCATATAGTCCGGTTAAAACCATCATATCCATTTGTGATTTATCAAATTTTTCTCTGAAATCAGAAACAGATTCAGAATCAATTAAACCCATATCGCCAGGAAAAACATAAATAGTACCGTCATACTTGCTCATATCAAATTTTTCTAAAGCAACTTGAACTGCATGTCCAGTTCCATTTTGAATTGCTTGATGCGCAAAAAGTGTAGAATCTCTTTTACCGATTACTTTAATTACATCCTCTCCTTTAATACCAACAACAATAATTATATTTGCATCATCCAGACCTTTTTTGCATGCATTATAAACACGTTCAACAGTTGGAATTCCCCAGATTTGATGTAACATTTTGGATGTATTTGATTTAATTCTTTTACCATGACCGGCAGCAAGAATAATGGCCGTGTTTTTCTTTGAATAATCAAACTCTGAAGAGTATTCCGGAATAATCATATCAATAATATCTTTCATTCTTCCCTCATTCGTTAATAAAAACTAATGCCAAAATTAATGATTATTTTTTTAACTCCCCCATATATTGTAAAATTGCGTTTTCTATAAAAAAGCTTATTCAAAAAAATAGTTTTGTATAACTAATAATTGGTCTTAAATAATTATTTCACTTCACTCTATTATTGTTTTCGATAGATTTTCAAACAATCAAAAAGTTTAGGTTAGAAAATACGATCAGAAAAACTTAAGTTTACTTCGATTATTACGATAATTTGTTAGGGAGTAAAGATGCGTTGTAAGATATTTGTTTTTTTAATTTCATTATTTTTTGTGACTATAAACTCAAATTTTGCACAAAGTGAAAATTTTGGACTTGGTGCAATTTTAGGAAAACCTACTGGAATTAGCGGAAAATATTGGTTGAACAAAGAAAACGCAATTGATGCAGCTTTAGGTTATTCTTTCGAAAATAATTCAAAAATAAATATTCATGCCGATTATTTATGGCACATTTATAATGTTTTTGATACTCCAATAACTTTACCTCTATATTATGGTGTTGGCGCCAAATTTAATGCTAAAGATGGAGATAGAAGTTCTTTAGGGGTTAGAGGTGTAATTGGATTAACTTGGTGGCCAGATAGGGTTCCAATAGATGTTTTTTTTGAAATTGCGCCGGTTTTTAATTTAGTACCGGAAACAAATCTTGATATTGATGCTGCAGTGGGAGTGAGATACTTTTTTAGGTAATTATGGAAAATAATATTCAGACATATTTTGATTTACCGGAAAGACGTTCTATTGGCGAAGTTTTAATTTCGAGAGAAATAATAAAATCCAATATTTTGGTAAATCAAATATTAGAAGGTTTCCCCGAAGCCGCTCTTATCCTAAATATGGAAAGACAAATTGTGGTCTGCAATTCAGAGGCATTAAAATTATTTCGAGTAGAAACAGAAGAAGAAGTTTTAGGAAAAAGAATTGGTGAAGCTTTTAATTGCATTCATAGCAGAGATTTGGATGGCGGTTGTGGTACTTCAAAATTTTGTAAAGAATGTGGAACAGGAAAAGGATTAAAATTAAGAAGGGAAGAACGAGTATCATTAGAAGAAGAATGCAGAATAATTAGTCAAACTTTAGCCGGCAATAGATTCTTAAATTTAGAAATAAAAATAAGACCATTAGTTATTGATGAGGTAGATTTTACATTAGTTTCTATTATTGATATTGCAGCAGAGAAACGCAGAAACGAGTTAGAAAGAATTTTCTTTCATGATATTCTTAATACCGGCGGAGCAATTAACGGACTTTCATCTTTGCTTTTAGATGAAGATGATTCTGAAGCAAAAGATGAAATTACTAAGGCATTAGTTGAATCTTCGAAGCAGTTAATTAACGAAATTATGTCTCAAAAAGAATTAAGTAATGCCCAAGATGGAAATTTAGAAGTAAATAATGAATTTATTTTTGCAAATGAAATTATTAAAAGATCTTTCGATATTTATGATCAGCATATGCTTGCAAAAGGAATAATACTAAAATATGAATACTTAGAGGAAGATATAAAAATATATACAGATGCTACTCTTTTAGTTCGGTCAATTGGCAATTTAATAAAGAATGCATTAGAAGCTTCAAAAGAGGGACAATTTGTAAAAATTTATGCAGAAGATGAAATGGATGATATTTGTTTTAAAGTGTTTAATGAAAGTATCATTCTGGATAAAGTTAAATTAAATATTTTCCAAAGATCATTTTCTACAAAAGGCACAAAAGGAAGAGGAATTGGAACTTACAGCGTAAAACTGCTAATAGAAGATTATTTGAAAGGCGAAGTCGGATTTATTTCAGATGAATTGAATAAAACAATATTCCATATTCGACTTAATAAAGGATTTCAATAATAAACTAATTTATACTTTTTCCAGCACTTCAGAAATCCCAGCTTTATTTGGGAAAAAATTCAGAATCTTATTGATCACATTATCTACAATTGAATCCGGACAAGAGGCTCCGCTAGTAATTGCAATTTTAACAACATCTTTTTGAGGAATAAAATTTTGTGATTCTATTACCTCGCTTTTATTAATATCAAAGTGTGAAATTAAATTATTGCCTGAAATTTTTCCTTCATCTGAAATAAAATACGTTTCGAATTTTCTTTCTAAAATTTCCACCAAATGAGTTGTGTTTGAACTATTATAACCACCAACAACTAAGGCAAAATCAACATCCTTTTTTAACAAGTTTATTGTAGCTGATTGATTATCGTTTGTTGCATAGCACAATGTATCACGAGTATCAGCAAAATGATTTTTAATATTCTCATCACCAAACTTATTAAGCATAGTAATCCTCATAAGATCTGCAATTTCTTGAGTTTCGGTTGCCAGCATAGTGGTTTGATTCACAACACCTACTTTTAAAAGATGTTTATCTATATCAAATCCATCCGAATATTTCCCTTCAAATATTTTATAAAATTCAGATTTTGGGAGATCATTACGGATGAATTTTGCTAAAATTTCTGCTTCTTCAAGATTTTTTACAATTACCGAATTTGCATTTTGAACAGAATGTGAAAAAGTAGCACGAGTTTCTTCATGCTTAGCTTTCCCATGGATTATAATTGTATAGTCTTTTTCTCCCAATGCTGAAGCACGGTTCCAGACTTTCTCAACAAATGGGCATGTAGTATTATACTTTTTAGTATCAATCCCTTTTCCGTTTAGAAATTTTTCCATTTCTATTGTAGTTCCAAATGCGGGAACAATAACAATATCCTCCGAAGATATTTCATTCCATGGAATTAATTGATTACCATAAGTGTCAAGTATAAATCGAATTCCTCTATCAATTAGATCTTTGTTTACAGCCGGATTATGAATCATTTCGCTTAAAAGAAAAATTTTCTTTCCCGGATTTTCATTCAATGTGTTGTATGCGATTTCAATTGCATTTTCAACACCATAGCAAAACCCGAAATGCCGGGCTACATAAAACTTAACCGAACCAAAATCTAATTCGGTAGGAGAAAAATCATTTTTGCGAGGATCTTCAAGTTTTCTTTTTGCTTTAATGGAATTTATAATTGAGCTTTTATAAAACTCCGGGATATCAAATTTTTTCATTACAGACCTTTCTAAACAAAATTTATAATCAAAAATATTTTAAAAGTCGTTTTGCTATTTTACTTTATAACCAGAATAATCGGGTAAATTGTTCCATTCGATTGGCTTATTTTCAAATCTGTATTTTAATCTTGCTAAAACTACATCTCCCCAAGCACTTTTAAAATAGGCATAACCTTTTTGCCAATCTTCACTGCTGCCCCAACCGGATTGGATAAATAAAATTCTAGTTCTATTTTCATCAAGTTTAATAAATCTAATTAGCACAACAGTTCTTTGATTTTCTCGTAAGCTCAATAAAGACGGGGGAAAATCCCAAGTGAAAGAGAACATTTTATTCTCTTCAAAAGAAAGAACAACATTATTCTCTGAGCCTCTTTGTCCTTCGGGAGCATCAGGAAAAAAGTAAATATGAAATTTTCCAAAAGATTTTAATTCAACCTTTCCATCCGGAGCAAAAAAAGTCCTTATTCCTTCGGTTGAAGTCCAAGTTTGGTAAACTTTTTCAATTGGAGCATTAATTTCAAAATCAAAAATTAATCGTTTGTCTTCTTGTGCATTCATATTTATGTTAAAAACTGTAAAAAAAATAATTGCAAAAATTAACAAAGAATGATTCATTTATCACCTCCATGCTAAATAGATTGAAATATATTATAAGCAATAAAAAAGTTTTATCAATATTAATTTTATTGTTAATTCTTAATGCTCTAAATCTAGTATTTCCTCCGCTTAATATTAAGGAATATTCAAAAACAATTTATTCTTCCAATAATACATTAATAAATGCTTTTTTAACAAGCGATGATAAGTGGAGATTGCAGACTAAAATTGAAGAAGTTTCTCCACAATTAATTACTGCAATTATGGAAAAAGAAGATTCATGGTTTTACTGGCACGTTGGATTTAATCCGGTTTCAATTTTTAGAGCATTATATCAAAACATATCAACCGGGGAAAGAGTATCCGGCGCATCAACAATAACCATGCAGCTTGCAAGGCTTTTAGAACCCGATAACAGAACTTACTTTGTTAAGGTAAGAGAAATTATAAGATCGATTCAATATGAATTAAGATACAGTAAAAAAGAAATTTTGGAAATGTATTTAAGTAATCTTCCTTACGGAGGAAATATTGAAGGAGTAAAAGCTGCATCATACTTGTACTTTAACAGATCGCCGGATAAATTAAGTTTGGCGCAATCAGTAGCGTTAACAGTAATTCCAAACAATCCAAATTATCTTCGTCCAGATAAGAATTCAGAGAAAACAAACCAATTCAAAAATATTTGGTTGAAGAATTTTTTAAAAAGTGAAGTTTTTAAATCTACTGAAATTGAAGATGCGTTAAATGAAAACATAACCAATATTAGATTTGAAATGCCAAATCTTGCTCCTCATTTTTCTTTAGTTGTGAGTGAGAAATTTAAAAACGATATAATTAAAAGTTCGCTTGATATTGACATTCAAAAGAAAGCTGAAATGCTTTTGTCAAATTATGCTGCTCGCGTAAAATCAAAAAATGTAAGCAACGGCGCAGTATTAATTATAGAAAATAGCTCGATGCAAGTAAAAGCTTATTGCGGATCAGAGAATTTTTTCAACAGTAATTCGAGCGGACAAGTAAATGGAATTACTGCAGTTCGTTCACCCGGTTCAACCTTAAAACCTCTTTTGTATGCAAAAGCATTTAATCAAGGAATCTTAACACCCAGCATGAGACTTTTTGATATTCCTACTGATTTTGGCGGGTATCAACCGGAAAATTATGATACTAAATTTAACGGCTGGGTAACTGCTGATTTTGCTCTTGCAAATTCATTAAACATTCCTGCCGTCAGATTATTAGGCGATATTGGTCTTTCAAATTTCATAAATATGCTGGAGCTTAACGGATTTAAAAGTATTTCCGAAAATAAATCCAAACTTGGTCTTTCACTTATTTTAGGCGGTTGTGGAGTTACTTTGGAAGAATTAACTTCGTTCTATACAACATTTGCCAATGAAGGAAATCTTTATGAGCTTAATTATTTATTGGATTTAGAAAAAGGAAATGGGAAATCGGTTTTCAATAAGGCAGTAGGATTTATGATTGCAGAAATTTTAAGCAAAATTGAAAGACCGGATTTAGCGGAAGAATTTATAAATCAATCTAAACTACCTAAAATAGCTTGGAAAACCGGAACATCATACGGCAAGCGCGATGCTTGGGCAATTGGGTTTAATCCAAATTATACAATTGGTGTTTGGATGGGGAATTTTGATGGAAAAGGATCACCTTACCTTTCAGGTGCAGAAATGGCTGTTCCGCTTCTTTTTGATTTATTTAATTCAGTCGATTATAACACTAAAAAGAAATGGTTTGCTAAACCGGAAAACTTAATTATAAGAGAAGTGTGCGCCGAAACCAGATTATTACCAAATCAAACTTGTGAAAAAATTATAAATGATTTTGCAATTGAAAATATATCATTAATGAAAAAATGTGATATACAGCGAGAAGTTTTTGTAAGTATTGATGAGAAATTAGAATTTTGCACTGATTGTCTGCCGATTGAAGGTTTCAAGAAAAAATATTACAACTATTATAATCCCGAATTATCTCACTGGTATGATATAAATAATATTTATTATGAAAAAATTCCTTCACACAATTCTAATTGTGTTAGAAGATTTAAAGATAATCTTCCGATTATAATTTCTCCTTCTTCAGAGTATGAATATTTTTTGGAAAAAGCAAACCCTCAAAAAATCATGTTGCAAGCCGCTTCGGAGCCTTCAATCAAATTTCATTTTTGGTACATTAATGACAAATTCTATAAAAAAGTTAAAGCCGGAAATAAAGTTTTTTTTGAATCAGAAAAAGGAATTAATAAAATAACTTGTACCGATGATAAGGGAAGAACTAGTGAATTAGAAATTTTAGTGAAATTTTATTAAGGAAAAAATATGAAAGATACAAATCCGTTAATTTTGATGAAAAATAATTTCACAATTTTGTCTTATTCATTTAAGTTTGTTTTTCATGCAAACAGTTAAAGGAAAAATTATGTTAAGAAAAATATTTATCATATTTATACTTTCTACTATAACCATCATCGCTCAAGAAAAAAAAGATATTCATGAATTCAAAGTGAATAACGAAATAAAAACTACCTCTGTTAAAGATCAAGGAGTTACCGGAACTTGTTGGGATTTTGCAACTATATCATTTATAGAAACTGAATTATTGCGCATGGGTAAAGGGGAATACGATTTATCGGAAATGTTTATTGTACGAAACGCTTATCCTTTAAAAGCAGCTAAATATATTAGAAGGCATGGAACAACAAATTTTGGCCAAGGTGGACAGGCGCATGACGTAATGATGATATATAAAGAATATGGAATTGTTCCTGAAGAAGTTTATGATGGGAATCCAATTAATAAAAAACATAACCATGGTGAACTTGAAACAGTTATGAAAGGAATGCTAGATGGTGTGTTGGTCGGGAATAAAATTACTGATAGATGGGAAAAGGCGCTTCATGGCACACTCGATTCATACTTAGGCGAAAATCCTAAATCATTTGAGTATGAGGGAAATGAATATACACCGAAAACATTTGCTGAAAATCTTGGTTTTAATCCGGATGATTATATTGAATTTACTTCTTATACTCATCATCCATTTTATGATTGGTTTGAATTGGAGATTCCTGATAATTGGACGAATGATAAATATTTCAACGTTCCTATTGAAGATATAATGTCAATAACAAATAGTGCACTTGAAAATGGATATTCAGTTTGCTGGGACGGTGATTCGGGGAAAGATAATTTCTATAGAAAAGAAGGTTATGCAGTAATTCCAATGGAAGATGAACCCAAAATTGAAGACAGAACTGAACCTGAAAAGGAAAAAGTAGTAACTCAAGAAATGCGACAAGAAGCATTTAACACTTTTGATGTTACTGATGATCATTTGATGCATCTTGTTGGAACTGCAGAAAACCAAGAAGGAACAAAATTTTATTATACAAAAAATTCATGGGGCACGAAGGATAAAAAATATGATGGATTTTGGCATATGTCAGAGTCTTATGTCAAACTAAAAACTGTTGCCATAATGGTTCACAAAGATGCGGTTCCTAAAACCATTTTGGAAAAAATGAAATGAGTAAAGAAATTAAAAGATGCACATGGTGCGGAACTGATCCGCTATATGTAAAATATCATGATGAAGAATGGGGCGTACCGGTTCATGATGATCAACAGCTTTTTGCTAAACTCTGTTTGGATGGTGCCCAAGCGGGGTTAAGCTGGATTACAATTTTACGAAAAGTTGAAAACTATAAAATTGCTTTCGATAATTTTGATCCATATAAAATTGAAAAATATGATGAAAAGAAAATAGCAGAGTTATTGAATAATCCTGGAATTGTCAGAAATAAATTAAAAGTAAATGCCTTTATTCAGAATGCAAAAGCATATATAAAAATTAAAGAGGAAATTGGATCCTTCGATAAATATTTATGGCAGTTTGTGAATTATAAACCAATTAATAATAATTTTAAAGATTTGAAAAATCTTCCGGCAACAAGCATTCAATCTGATGCAATGAGTAAAGATTTGAAAAAACGTGGATTTAAATTTACCGGCTCAACTATTTGTTATGCATTTATGCAAGCAGTTGGAATGGTGAATGATCATTTTGAAGACTGTTACCGATACAAAGAAGTAATAAAGCTTCAAAAGAAAAAATAGATTTTTTGAATGCCGTTTTGAGTAAGATTTAAAACGGCAATTCCCTTCTTTAAGAACTCCAAAAGAATTTAAAAAACCACTTTAGAAAATAAATATTTCCTTAAGTAAAAAATCTGCTTATTTTTAATCGACCAAATGTCCCATAAAACAGATGAAAAAATGAGATTAAGTAAAACAAAATTATTGATAGCAATTTTTATTTTTACAATAAGTATTAGTGCACAAGTGCCAATTTCTGGAGATTTAAGAACTCACATTAATGCAATAATTTCTAGTATGCCGGATGCAGTTGGTGGAAATGAATATCAAACTCCATCACAAGCAAATTTAATAACTTGGGGAAATATTATTGACGATGTAATAAATGGTAATTACGGTGATGCTCACACAAAATCGCTAACAATAAATTATCAATTGCTGGAGTATAGTGATTCTGAATCAGGTTCTCTTTTTTATGTTCTAGAAAATACTGCAGCAAATTATTGGGGAACTTTTATTTTTGATCCAACTCCTTTAAGGAATAGATTATTTATACAAGCACCACACCCAATCAAAGATTTCAATACCGGAAAGCAGGCTTATCATGTTTTTCTTCAAACCGGAGCAAAAGCATTTTTGATGAGCGGGACATCAAGATGCAATAGTTCAACTTTTTCAGATTGTGATGGACAGACTTCAATTTGCTTAGAATCTGATGCGCTGGAAAATTACAGAATTTCGGATCAAGCACATGTAGTTGAAAGTACTTTCCAAAGAACAACTGAAAGATTTGAAGCGCTTATTTCCGATATGATTTATGTTCAGCTTCACGGCTTTACTAAAGGGAATTCTGATCCTTATGTAATTATGAGTAATGGTAATAATACACAGCCAACATTAGAATTTAATTATTTAGAAATCCTTGATGATAAATTATTTTTTGAAGACAATAGTTTAACATTTAAAATAGCGCATGTAGATATTGGCTGGGACAGATTGACAGGTACAACAAATACTCAAGGAAGATTTATTAATGGAAGTATTGCAACCCCTTGTACAACAAGTGCAAACATTAATAGCGGCAGATTCCTTCATCTCGAACAGGAAAAAGATAAACTGCGAGCTGATATAAACGGTTGGACGAAAATGGCAAATGCTTTGGAAGCAACTTTTCTCGATTTACTGCCGGTTGAGCTAATTTCTTTCAATGCGGAATTAATTGATGGGAAAATTAGACTAGCATGGGAGACAGCTACCGAGATCAATAATTTCGGATTTGAAATACAACGTTTATCAATTATTAACAATCAGAAAAAGGACGATAAAATTATTAGACAATGGGAGAAAATTGGTTTTGTTAATGGACACGGGAATTCTAACAGTCCCAAAAAATATATTCATTTTGATGAATTGACAGGAAATAAAAAATATTCTTATAGACTAAAGCAAATAGATTTTGACGGGAAATATGAATATTCTGAAATTATTGATTTTGAAACAAGTCAATTTCTAAAAGGATTTGAACTGTATCAAAATTACCCAAATCCTTTTAATCCAACTACCAGCATAAAGTTTAGAGTTTTAGAAAACGAATTTGTGTCATTAAAGGTATTTGATATTCTTGGAAACGAAATAATTACTTTGGTTAATGAAACGAAAGAAGCCGGAACTTTTGAAGTTAATTTTGACGGTGTAGATATTCCAAGTGGAGTTTATTTTTATACTTTAACAAGTGGAAATAATTTTCTTGTCAATAAGATGTCTTTAATTAAATGATGTAAGAAATTAAAAAAAAATACCGTCATAAATGTGACGGTATTTTTAGGCTGGAATTAAAAAACATTTAATTCAGATGCTTTACAACAATCTCAGAAAATTGATTCAAAGCGTCTTCAATTTTTGTTGAGTCTTTTCCTCCGGCTGTTGCTAAATGTGGTTTTCCGCCTCCGCCTCCGCCAAGTATTTTGGCAACATCTCCAATAATTTTTCCGGCTGAAAGATTTTTCTCTTTTATTAAATCATCAGTAACCACACAGACCATTTGAACTTTATCATCTGCCTCTGCAATCATTAATCCAACACCCGATTTAATTTTATTTCTTAGCTCATCTCCAAGAGATTTTAGTTCATCCATATTTGTAGAATTAACTTTTCCCTTGAAGAGATCAATTCCATTTATATTTTCTTTGGTATTCTGTATTGAATCAATCCCGCCAAGCTTTTCCTTTAATTGAAGTTCAGCAATAATTTTTTCAAGTTTTTTCTTCTCCTCAAATAGCTCAGCATTTTTGAATTCTTGTTTTTTAATTTGCTCATTTTGATTCTTAATAAATTCTTCAACTCCCTCACCCGTCACAGCTTCAATTCTCCGCACACCGCTTGCAATTGATGATTCACTTATAATCTTAAATAGACCAATTTGCGAGCTGTTCTTAACATGAGTTCCGCCGCAGAATTCCATTGTATAATTTCCAAATTGAACTACATTAACTTTGTCGCCATATTTATCACCAAAGAACATTAAAGCGCCCATATCTTTTGCTTCTTCAAAAGGAATATTATTGTGGTGATGTAATTCAAGATTTTCTCTTAATTTTTTATTTACAAGATTTTCTATTTCTGAAATTTCAGTTTCACTAAGTTTTTGGAAATGTGAAAAATCAAATCGAAGTCTATCCGGACCAACATAGGAGCCGCTTTGGTGAACATGATTTCCTAATACTGCTCGCAAGGCTGCATGAAGAAAATGAGTTGCAGAATGATTACGCATTATATTCCATCTGCGTTTTTCATCAACTTTTGCAATAACTTTTTCGCCCGGAGTTAAATCAGAAATCCCTTTATATTGGTGGGCAAAAATGTTATTCATTTTTAGTGTGTTAATAATTTGAATTTCTATGTCACCAAAAATTATTTTTCCTGTATCTCCAATTTGTCCGCCTCCTTCAGCGTAGAATGGAGTTTTGTCAAGAACAATAAAGTTCTCATCAATAGATAAAACATTAGATTCGCTTTCAAGTTGGTTATATCCAAGGAATTCTGTTGATGAGATTTCTGATGTATCACCTAAGCTTGCAGAAATATTTACAGTTGAGATTTTATCTTTTGTTGCTTTTCTTGCACGCTCACGTTGTTCATTCATCAATTCATTAAAACGATTTTCATCAATAGAAAAACCTTTTTCTTTGGCCATAACCGCCGTCAAATCAACCGGAAAACCAAATGTATCGTACAGCTTAAAAACATCATCACCGGAAATTATTTTTGATTCAGTTTTAGAAACAATATTTTCAAATAGATCAATTCCTCTATCGAGCGTAGCATTAAAACTTTCTTCTTCCGCTTTTATAATTTTCTTAACATTATCTTTATTGGAAATTAATTCAGGAAATACATTTCCCATTGTTGCAACTACAACGTCAACAAGTTTATAAATAAACGGATCTTTCAAATCTAACTTTCTGCCGTAACGTGAAGCTCTTCTTAAAATTCTTCTAAGTACATAACTGCGGCCTTCATTCCCGGGAACTGCACCATCGGCAATTGCAATTGTTAAAGTTCTTGCATGATCCGCTATTACTCTCATTGCAATTTTTTCTTCTTCAATTTCATACTTCTTATTGGAGATTTTAGCAATTTCATTTATCAGCGGTGTGAAAACATCAGAATCATAATTGGATAATTTTCCTTGAAGTACAGCGCAAACTCTTTCAAAACCCATTCCGGTATCTACATGTTTCGATGGAAGTTCATGGAGAATTCCGTTTTCATCACGGTTATACTGAATGAAAACAAGATTCCAAATTTCAATACACATCGGATCTCCGGCATTAACAAGGCTTGCATCGTCCGGATTATCACTAAGATTTATATGAATTTCTGAACAAGGTCCACAAGGTCCGGTTTCACCCATTTCCCAGAAATTATCTTTTTCATCAAACCGCAAAATGTGTTCATGTTTTATGTCAGTTTTATTTTTCCAAATTTCAAAAGCTTCATCATCAGTTCTAAAAACAGTAACCCAAAGTTTTTCTTTTGGAAGTTTCCAAACTTCTGTCAATAATTCCCAAGCCCAAACAATCGCTTCTTCTTTATAATAATCACCAAAAGACCAGTTGCCAAGCATTTCGAAAAAAGTATGATGATAAGTATCATAACCAACTTCTTCAAGATCATTATGCTTCCCGCTTACTCTGATGCACTTTTGCGTGTCTGCTGCGCGCGAATAATCTCTTTTTCCTTGACCTAAAAAGACATCTTTAAATTGGTTCATTCCAGCATTTGTAAATAATAAAGTTGGATCGTCAAAAGGAACAACCGGCGCACTTTGAATAATTCTATGATCTTTACTTTTGAAAAAATCTAAAAACTGTTCTCTAATTTCACTTGAAGTCATACAAAAACCTATTTTATTGAAGGACAAATATAAGAAAAACGTTGTTAAGGCAATTTATCTTTAATTGATTTTTTAACATCTTAAAACTACTTTTGAAAGATAATTAATTAACCGGTGGAAATTTCTTGAGCAAGCACAAAGAATTATCTGATTTAGCATTGATCAAAAGAATTCAAAAGTTCGATCCACGTGCTTTGGAAGAAATTTACAATCGCTATTCTCCCTTAATGTTTACACTAATAAAAAAGATTTGTGGCGATGAAAAAACTTCTGAAAATATTTTAGTAGAAGTGTTTAAAATCATTTGGCTTAAATCAGACCAATTTGATATAGAAAATGGGAGTGTTTATACATGGTTAATTACATTAGCAAGAAACCGTGCGGTTGACACTGCAAGAAGAAGCAGAAATTCTAAGTCAACTCAAGAGTTTTATAATGAAGATTATGAAAATGCTTATGTGCTTCCTTCAATAATTAAGCATAATGACAAACTTAATTTAACTAAGGCGCTTAAATTAAAAGATGAAGTAGAAGCGGCTTTGGGTAAACTTACTGATGCTCAGCAATATGTAATTTTGCTTGCTTACTACGAAGGTTTAACAATAGATGAAATTGCAGCAAAACTAAATCTGCCGGTTGAAACTGTAAGAAGTAAAGTAGCAGTTTCACTTGATAATTTTAACAATCACCTAAAAGAAGCATAGCAATGGTAGATAAAGAAATAAAAGAAATATTGAGCGCTTATGCTTTAGGGTGTATGGATAAAAAAAATCTTGATCACTTTAAAGAATACATAGAAATTGAAGGTGATTTACCCTATGAACTTTTAAGCGATTATGTAAATCTCTCTGCACTTATACCTACAATTTTAACTGTTGAAAATCCTAATCCGAAATTAAAAGAAACAGTTGCAAAAAATTTACTGACACTTCAAGATGAAGTAAAAGAAAGAATTAAGCAGAGAAACACTGAGGTTTCAGAACAATTAAAAAGAAATGAAACAGAACAAAGTGAAATTACGGAAGAATCTCAAAACGAAACTTTAGAGCATGAAAGTCAAATTGAAACCGAGTTTGAATCTAAATCCTTTGAGGACTCAAGTAATTTTGCCAAATTAAGCACAAGAACAACTCTCTTTTCACCTGAAGATTATGAAAAAAGAACACTTGAAGCAGAAGCCTACCAAGAACAGCAGAATAATACATCACCTTTCAATTTGTTTAATTTTATTTTGGCTTCTTTGGTTATTGTAGTTATGGTTGTCTTTGGATACTATTTTTATAATTTGAACAGAACACTAAATACTCAAGTTGAACAGTTAAATACAAAAGTAACCGAATTAAATGTTGACTTAACTTATTCAAAAGATTTCATTTCGAAATACGAAAAAATGATTGACTTCTTTAACTATAACGATATAATGATTATTCCTTTGGGTGGAACTGAAACTAGTCCGAAATCATCCGGAAGACTTTTTATTTCGCAAGAAGGAAGGGAAGCTCTTTTAGAGATTAGAAATTTACCAATTCTAAAAAATACTGATGCTTATTATTTATGGGTTGTGAGCGATCAGATTTCATATGTTCTTCATTCTTTCGTTCCTAAAACCGGTGACCGTTATGTTTCTATTCCTGAGTTCCCAATTGTTCCAATAGAAGAAGTTGATTTAATATTTGTTACGAATGAACCTCGCTCAGGATCGGATACTCCGCAAGGCTCTACGTATCTTTATGGATCAATTAAGAAAGAGAAGAAAAAATAAAATTATTTTTTCTTTGCCTCATTTAGAATGTTAATTCCTAAGAAAAGCAAAAACAAAGGCCAGTAATCTAGAAGCATTTTTACAAAACCATTTGCAAGATATGTTATGTAATTATCATGCAGAATTGTAATTGAAAATACGGCAACTATGTAAATTAAAATTGCAGAGAAAAAAAATGAAACGGATTTTGGATTTTCTAAAAAGAGCATTAAAAAATTTGTTGCGGAAATGAATAATAAAGCAAAAATATACATGCTGGCGTTGTTAGTTATTTCGTAATTATTTAGAATGAAAAGAAAAACTCCAACCAAAAATGAGGAGGTTGAAAAAATAATTAAAGATCTGCTTCCTCTTTCCAAGCCTATGTAAATATTAAGTGCGCCAAACGCAAAGAGATCCATTATAAGTATTTCTTTTATAGTAATATCAAGCAAACTCAATTCTTCTAATAAAATTAGAGTGCCAGTTAAAACCAGAAGTACTGAAAAAATTATTATTTCATATCTCTTCAATTATTTGAGAATCCTCTTTATAATTTGAAGTTAGTACAATAAGCATATATACAATTGCGCCAAAGCCAATGGTTGTAAAAGTGAAAAGAATCCATACTATTCTTATAGAATTTATATTGAAGAAAAAATATTCTGCAAGCCCGGAACAAACACCAAAGAAAGATTTATTTTTCTTTATTCGATAAAAAGTATCGATAGAATAAATATTAACTATGTTGAAATTATTTCTTTTAATAAAAATTACAATTCCCATAAAAATTAAAAATAGAGAAAGGGCAATGAGATTATTAAAAAAGTAGAGATTAATTCCGGTAAAAAAAGTGAAGAAATCTAAAAACTCGAAAAGTGAAATGAGAACTAAAACTGAACCGATTATTACTTTAAAATTTCTTTCTTGCTCTTTTCTTAATATATAAATTTCATTTGTTTTAAAAGACTCAGGTTCTAAAGCAAGGAGCAGAGTTAAATAAATAAAAATTCCAATCCCGCCAATTAGAGTAGTAACAATAAAAATTACTCTGAAAAGAATTGGATCTGTTTTTGCAAACTTAGCCAAGCCACCACAGACTCCTCCAAGAATATGCTTGGAAGTTGATCTTGTTAAAACTTTTTTATCTTCTTTGTGTTCATGAAGTAAAAGAGGATTGCTTTTTAAAGGTGAAAAATTTTCCATCAATAGAATTTTGCCGGCTCTCTTGTATTAATTGTTCTTCTTTCAGTTATAATTTTATCGATTCTAATATCGTGCAAATCTGATTCAATGTAATCAAAAACTTGGAACTCAAATGCTAATACAATTTTTGGTGCGAAAGTTTTCTTAAGAAGTTTATCATAATATCCGCCGCCATAGCCAACTCTTAAACCGTTAACTGAAACTGCTAATGCCGGAAGAATCACTAAATCCACGTCGCTCATATCTTCATTCATTCCAAATAAAGGTTCCCAATAACCTTCATTGTTTTTAATAACTTTATCCCAACCCATAAAATGAAAACGACTAAATTCTTTTCTGCTTTTACTAAGTTTAGGGAGAATAACAGACTTTCCCCAACCATTCATAAAATCAATTAGCGAATGTGTATCAACCTCGCCGGGCCTGCTGTTTATATAACAATAAACATTTTGCGCATAAACAAATTCGTCTGTAGCGGCAAGTCTATTAATTATTAATTTGGTTTTATTCTTTATTTCTAAAGGAGAAATTTCAGCTCGGCGATTTACAACTAATTTGCGAGCTTCCGATTTCGGGATTAAAGTTCTTAGCTTCAATTTTCCTCTAAAGTTATTTAACTTAATATAAAAATTAAGATGAACTTTGCAAAGGAATTATTGAAAATTACAAAGTCATTACCGTTCGATTATATTTTTTGTTCTTCTTGATACTTGTCTAAATATTTTCCAATCTGCTTTATAAAAACGCAACTTGAGAAAGTTATAATATTGTCACAAAAATCTTTTCGCTAATTTAGGAAATATTTCTTTGATCTTACTTGAAAGTTTAGAATAATCACAATTCATTCTGATAAATATTATTTTACAAATTAATTTATTTTTATAGATAATTATAAGATTAGAATTCTTATAAAACTAAAGAGAATCATTATGGTATTGAAAGTCTCTTTAGTACTAAATTTTAATTGATGTTTTTTATCCTTATTAAACTGGAGGAATCATGGACGAATTTATGAAAGAAGCAATTGAAGAAGCTAAAAAAGGATTACAAGAAGGTGGAATTCCAATAGGTTCTGTTTTAGTTAAAGATGGAAAAATTATTGGCAGAGGGCATAATAAAAGAGTGCAGGATGATGATCCCATTATTCATGCAGAGATTGATTGCTTAAGAAATGCCGGAAGAATAGGAAGCTACAAAAACACAATTCTTTATTCAACACTGATGCCTTGCTATTTATGCGGCGGAGCAATTGTTCAATTTGGCATTACCAAAATTTATGCCGGCGAGTCTAAAACTTTTCCCGGTTCTGAAGAATTTATGAAGCAGCACGGTGTTGAAGTTATTGATCTTGATTTGGATGAATGTAAAAATTTGATGAATGATTTTATTGAAAAAAATCCAAAACTTTGGAATGAAGATATTGGTGAACTGTAAAAATTTGGAATCCATTTAAGAAATTGTGAATCAAATTTCTTAAATAAAATTTAAGGAAAAATAAATATGGCAATTAAGCATGCGTTTATTAAACAGATTAATGGAATTACTTTTGCCGGTAAAACTGACAGTAATCATTGGATTACAATGGATGGGCCAAAAGATTTTGGAGGAAGTGATGCCGGAATTCGTCCAAAAGAGCTATTATTACTGGGCTTAGGAGGATGTACTGCTTCAGATGTAGTGTCAATACTGCAGAAAAAGAGAATCAAACTAAATGGTTTTGAAATAAATGTAACTGCGGATCAAACCGAAGGGCACCCAAGTGTATTTACAAAAATGAATTTAGAATACGTTTTTTATGGAAATAATATTAAAGAGTCTGATGTTGAAAGAGCAATTGAGCTTTCGCAAACTAAATATTGCGGAGTTACAGCTATGTTTGAAAAAGTAATGGAAATTACCCATTCATATAAAATTATTTCTGAAGAATAAAAATTTGACTTTTTAAAATACAAAAACCCGACTTTTTCAAAAGTTGGGTTTTTTTTATAATGATTGTGAACAATAATTTTTTGGAAACTGCAAAAATGAATAAAACAAATGTCATAAGAATTTTAGAAAAATTAAAAATAGAGCATTTTACTATTGAGTACGAAACGAACGAAGATGAACTTGATGCTGTAACTGTAGCAAACAAAATAAATTCGGAAAGTGAAAAAGTCTTTAAAACCCTTGTGGCAAGAGGAGATAAAACAGGAATAAATGTTTTTGTAATCCCCGGTAATTATGAACTAGATCTTAAAAAAGCGGCTTCAATAAGTGATAACAAAAAAATTGAAATGATAAAGGTGAAAGAAATAAATTCCATTACAGGTTATATCCGTGGAGGATGTTCACCAATTGGAATGAAGAAAAACTATCCAACTTTTATAGATGAATCTGCACTTTTATTTGAAACTATTTTTGTCAGTGCCGGTGTACGTGGAATGCAGTTAAATATTTCTGCTCAAGATTTAGTAGAAGTAACAGAAGCAAAAATTGGGGATTTAATTTAATCCCCAAAACTCATAAGCTTTCTCTTGCGGCTGAATATCAGTAACCTTTAAAATATCTTCCACATAACTGGTTTTTCTCATTCCCACTAAAGTAGAACTTACTTCATCCAGTGAATTTATAAGTAAAATTGATTTTTGTGAAAGAGGCAGAGAATAATTTTCTTCACTTAAAAAAATGTTAAACTCTTCATGCAAAAAATAATTTTCTTGGTTTGCTCTTTTTGCAAAGACACTTTCGCATGAATCTAATAAAATATTTAAATGAACTACATAATTATTTAGTGCAGAAATTATTTCTTTATTTCCCCTATAAAATACCGATAAATTTTGAATTGCATAATTTGCTCTAGGAATTAAATATTGACCTCTTATTTCTCTGAATTGTGAAATACCATCAAGCTTAACAATATTTTCAATAATTATTTTTCCTGAAGTAAGACAATCCCTAATTTCACTTTTAACTGATTCATCTTCTAGAACATCGCTTAGTTTTGCTATTTCGGTTTCTACATTTGAAATTGTTTTTGCTAAGCTTATTGTTTCTTCTTCAGTTATATTTTCTTTTACATCAAAATCGGCTAAACGAATTAACTGGTTATCTTGAATTCCGTTTAACGGACGGTTTACTAAAACGCCTAAGTTTTCTTCTTTGGCTAATTTCAAAAAAGGAGTTGAGTTATTTTTTTGATTTTTATTGGAAGCATGTTTTTTCTCAACAGCATTCAGCGGAAATTGCACAACTGCGAAATGATTTTTTTCAGAAATAGATTTAGCAATTTTTATTACTTCATCAAGTGAAGTAAAATTAAGTTTATCAGAAGGGGAGCCAAATGAATTTGATGAAATTCCGTACCATTTGATTTTTCCTTCTGCAACTTTTTCTTCTAATAGTATAAATGCTTTTTCAATACGATCATAATAATCATCTCTTAATTCAGAAAGAGTATTCATTTTTGTATAAGAAAGAAAATATTCTGGATTATGAAGCAGATAAACGTCCATATAATCTAATTGCAATCGCTCAAGAGAAAGGTCAATTTGGTCGCTTAAAAAGTTAGGATGAATTGAATGCTGCAAATCCGGTGAACAAATTACAACTTCTTCATAAGGCAAACCATCATTTTTTTTCTTATTTACAAGCTGAAGATTTCTCCCTTGAATATATCCGCCTTTTGAAACAACTACAAAATCCTCTCTATTTTTTTCTCCGGTAGAAATTAATTTGTTAATTACATTACCTACTAAAATTTCACTTTCGCCATCAGCATAATTTGAAGAAGTATCAATAAGATTCACATTTTTTTTTAATGCTAATTCCAAAGCTTCATGGTGCTGCTCAACCTTGCTGCTAACTCTGTAAGTTCCAAACCCAACACAACTGACATTTAATCCCGATTTCCCTAAACTCTTATAAATCACAAAAACCTCAAAAATTGTTCAAAATCAATATAGCAAACTACAAAAAAATGAGTTTATGATTTTTATTTCTCGGCTTAAGATCTCTTTTTTATTTTTTTTAGACTAAAAATAAAATTGCAAAACGAATAATTACGAGAATTTCCACCAAAAGTATGATTTATGGAAAATGATTACTTGTAAATATTTTAAAAATTCTCATTTATCTTTAAAGATAATATCATTACATTTATAAGCTAAAATTAGGAGTTATTAAAAATGGCTAAACAGCAAACTTTTGGAGATAAATCAAAAGGAAAAGGTAAATCAACTACCTTAACAGTAAAATTTGTAAAAACTGTTAAAACAGAGGCTGGTTCTTATAAGTTTCAAGAAAGATTTGTAAGACTTAAAGATGTAAGCGAAGTTTCTACTTTAAAATAAGCGGTTAAACACACCGCTTATTCCTTCCTAAATTAGTAAATCCTAAAATGGAATTTTCTTGTAAAATTCAATAATATTTTTATATTGTTTTTCACCAACATATCGTCCCTACTTTTTGAGTTGAATTAGATCGAAACTTAACTATCGTAAGATTGTTCATATGGTAGTTGCTCTAATGATAATAATAAACATAAAATATATAAGAGGTTATCAAAATGATAGAACCGATGAAAATGAAATTTTATGGATTGCGCCATATTGATAAAATCCCTCAGTTACAACAGTTAACTGAAGACGAGCGATTTGCGTTAAAAGTTGTCTCCAATGTTCTACCATTCAGAACAAATAATTATGTTGTTGAACACTTGATCGATTGGAGTAATATTCCGGACGATCCTATGTTTCAATTAACTTTTATGCAAAAAGGAATGCTTGAGAAAAAACATTTTGATACAATGGCAGATGCGCTTTTAAAAAAATCTACTTCTGAAGAAATTAAATTAATAGCAAATAAAATTCGTTTTGAACTCAATCCTCATCCCGCTGGGCAAATGACCGCAAATGTTCCTAAGTTTGATGATGCAGCCGTCCCGGGAGTTCAGCATAAATATCGTGAGACATGTTTGATATTTCCATCTTCCGGACAAACTTGCCACGCTTATTGCACTTTCTGTTTTAGATGGGCTCAGTTTGTGGGACTAAATGATCTTAAATTTGCTACAGATGAATCAAAAAGATTTCAAGCTTATTTGAAAGCTCATAAAGAAGTAACTGATGTTTTATTTACCGGCGGTGATCCAATGGTAATGACACTTCAAAAATTGGAAGCTTATATTCTACCATTATTGCGTCCGGAATTTGATCATATAAGAAATATTCGAATAGGCACAAAATCTTTGTCATATTGGCCATATAAATATGTAAATGATATTGAAGCGGAAGGAGTTTTAAGGTTGTTCGAAAAAGTATCAAAATCCGGTAAACACCTTGCAATAATGGGGCATTATAATCATTGGGTAGAATTATCCACTCCGGTTGCAAGAGAAGCAGTAAAAAGAGTTAGAAATACCGGAGCCGAAATAAGAACACAATCACCACTAATTAAACATGTAAATGACGATCCAAATATTTGGGCTCAAATGTGGAAAGATCAAGTTAAGCTTGGTTTGATTCCATATTATATGTTTGTGGAACGAGATACAGGCGCAAGTTCATATTTTGCAAGTCCAATTTCGAGAGCGTTTGAAGTTTTTAGAGATGCTTATAAACAAGTTTCCGGATTACAGAGAACTGTGCGTGGACCTTCAATGTCTGCAAATCCGGGTAAAGTTGTTGTTGAAGGTATAGCAACAATAAAAGGTGAAAAAGTTTTTGTGCTGAATTTTTTGCAAGCTAGAAATCCAGATTGGGTAAAAAGACCATTTTTTGCAAAGTATGATGAGACTTCAAACTGGCTCAATCAATTAAAGCCGGCTTTTGGTGAAGAAAGTTTCTTTTATGAAAATGAATTAAATGAGATATTACAAAGGAAAGAAGAAGAATTTGTAGCTGCATAAGAAATTTAGAAAAGCCATTTCGAAATGAGATGGCTTTTCTAAAAAAAGATTTATTTATAATTCTAAAAATTATTATGCAGAAATAACTTCAATTTGTGGATTAATTTCACGTTTTAACAAGTTCTCAATTGCAACTAAAGTTCCTCTGATAGAACTTGGACAACTACCACATGCGCCTTGATAACGAATTTTCAAAGTTGATCCTTCTAAACCGATAACTTCTAAACCACCGCCGTCTCCGGCTAATGCAGGTCTAACTCTTTGATCCAAAATTGTATTTATAGTTTTGAGCATTTCAGTCTCTTCCTCTGAATTTAATGGTTTTAACTCTTCTTCAGAAGGAATTGTTGATTGATCAAAACTGCCAATAAATTGAACGAAAGGTTTTTGAATTTCGCCCCAGCTTATATTTGGTTCTTTTTCAATTGTAATAAATCTATCCATATAAAAAACGGAAACTACTCCATTTAACTCAAAAATCCCTTTAGCCAAAGGATCGTTAAGGGCTTCTTCTTTATTTGCATAATTCCTTGTTTCACGCTGCAATAATTTTTCGTTTAGAATAAATTTAAGTGCCTGCGGATTTGGTGTTAAATCTACATCTTGCACAGCTAACATTTTTACCTCCAAAACATTTTCTATGATCAAAACTTCAGATCATCATAAATAGTTCATTTTATAAATACAATTTAATGAATTGAAAAACCAGAATAAAGAGAATATTAAGGTATTATTTACTCCTATTATTCACAATCAATACAAATTCTCCTTTTAAGGAATTTTTATTTACAATTGAAATAATTTTTTCAACTGTACCGCGTAAATATTTTTCATCTGTCATTGTAATTTTATAAGCTAAAAATATCTCTTGATGACCTCCAAAATGATTTTTTATATCATCTAGCAATTTTGATAATCGATATGGAGTATCAAGAATTACAATCGGTTCTTTAATTTTTTTTATATGATTTAGTTCCTGCCGCCTAATTTCCTTTTTGGGCGAAAGCCAACCAAAATAATAAAATTTTTCTAGACGCATTGAAGACATTGTTAGAGCAGGCATTAATGAACTAACGCCGGGAACTGGAACGACATCAATTTTAAATTGATTTGCAAGTTCAAGAAGATAATGCCCGGGATCGGAAAATAGCGGAGTTCCGCAATCAGAAATTTGAGCCGCGGTATTTCCTTCTCTTATTCTATCAATAATTTCCTGAGCATTTTCCTTTTCATTATGTTCATTTAGAGAAATTAACTCCTTTTCAATTTTATATTCTGATAAAAATCTTCTCGCCGGTTTTAATTCTTCACAAACAATAAAATCAACAGATTTAAGAATTTTTAATGCTCTTAAAGTTATATCTTCAAAATTACCAATGGGTATAGATACTATATACAGCTTGCTTTGATTCATGTTTTAAACGTACCTAAATTTTAGCATAACAAGGAAACAAAATACGGATTCATTTCAAAAGTTTTATTTAAACTACAAAACATTTATCTTTGCCAATCCTTACAAACAATAACAATAAAAGGAATTTGCATGGCGGAAAAAATAGAAAGCGGATTTGTGCAAAAAATGCTTGATAGAGTTGAGCGGGCAGGAAATAAACTTCCACAACCTGTAACGCTCTTTTTAATTCTAATAGCAATTGTACTTTTGAGTTCTTGGGTTGCTTCAATGTTTGGAGTTGGAGCAGTTCATCCGGGAACCGGAAAAAGAATTGAAGCTGTAAACTTATTGGATGGTGCTGGGATTCAAAGAATTTTTACTTCGATGGTAAAAACATTTACAGATTTTCCTCCGTTAGGATTAGTGCTTGTTGTAATGCTTGGAATTGGTGTTGCAGAAAGATCCGGATTAATTGCTGCTGCTCTAAAGGCATTCGTTTCCAGTGTTCCTTCAAAGCTAATTACTTTTTCAATAGTGACTGCTGGAATGCTTTCATCAATGGCTGCTGATGCTGGTTATGTTGTTTTAATACCATTGGGAGCGGCTATTTTCCACGGAATGAAAAGACATCCGCTCGCGGGCTTAGCTGCGGCATTTGCCGGAGTTTCGGGAGGATTTGGTGCAAACTTATTTTTAACCAGTCTGGATCCGCTTTTGGCTGCCTTTACAACTCCGGCAGCACAAATTATTGATCCAAAGTATGTTGTTGATGCTACTGCAAATTGGTATTTAATGGCTGCTTCTGTTCCTGTTGTTGGTATTGCCGGAACTTATGTTACAGAAAAAATATTAGAACCAAGATTGGGAAAATTCAAACCTGAGGGGGAAATTGAAGAAACCACAAACGAATTATCTGCTATAGAAAAAAAAGGTTTACGTTGGGCTGGAATTGTTGTCTTTGTTTGTATGGTTGCTATTGGTTTTATGTTTATTCCAGAGGGCTCCATTTTAAGAGGAGAGGACGGAAGTTTTAATCCGTTTTTTGTAAGCATAGTTCCTCTAATGTTATTTTTGTTTTTTCTTCCTGGATTAGCATATGGAATAGTTACTAAATCTATAAAAGGTGACAAGGAAGTTGCACAAATGACTTCAGAATCAATGGCAAGCATGGGAGGCTATATTGTTCTTTCATTTGCCGCAGCGCAGTTTGTAGCTTTTTTTAATTGGTCAAATATTGGATTAATTGTAGCAATATCAGGAGCAGATACTCTTAAATCGATAGGGTTTACCGGCATTCCGCTTATTGTAGCTTTTATTTTAGTATCGTCTATTATTAATATTATTATTGGAAGTGCTTCTGCAAAGTGGGCAATAATGGCTCCAATTTTTGTTCCGATGCTTATGCTGATGGGATATTCACCGGAAATGACTCAAGCGGCTTACCGAATAGGAGATTCATATACAAATATTTTAACTCCTCTGTTACCATACTTTCCATTAGTAATTGTCTTTGCTCAAAAATATGTGAAAAATGTTGGGATAGGAACAATCATCTCTGCAATGCTTCCTTTTGCATTGGTTTTTGCATTGGTTAGAATTCCGATGATGATCATTTGGATGCTATTAAATCTTCCTTTAGGTCCCGATGCACCTATGTATTATGTGCCTTAACATAATTTTGATTTAATATTTGTAGTAAGATTTTTTTATTAAATATACTAACTTTTAACAATCCCGCTTTATTGCGGGATTGTTTCCTTTCAAAAACAACTTTTTTAACAAATGCGATAAATGAATTATAAAATGAAAAAGTTGTCTCAAGATTAATTTGACACCTAAATTTTTTGCTATTTCTAATTGACAAAAAATATTTTTTGATATTAAATGACAATCGAGTATTTTAGCGATAAATTAACCTTATTATTTTTTTATTGTACTTCTATAAATTCATAGGTTTCTTAAATATTTATATGAATCTTTTCACAAAACTCTCACTTAATTTCAATTTTTTAAAACAGGAGGAGAATTAATGGGCTGGCTTTCAGAAAGTCTTAATTCATCTATTGGTAAAAAAATCATAATGGCCATTACCGGGATTTCTCTTATTCTATTTTTGCTTGTCCATTTTGCAGGCAACATGACTTTATTCTGGGGTGAAGGAGCATTTAATTTGTATGTTGGTTTGCTTGACGAGATTAAAGGATTTATTAGAGTAATTGAAGTTGCTTTGGCAGCTGTTTTTATATTCCACATTTTTAATGGAATAAAACTTTATTTTGAAAATCGAAGTGCTAGACCACAAAAGTATGCTGTAAGTGGACTTAGAAAGAATACAGATATTTTTTCTAGAACGATGGTTATTACAGGCAGTAGCATTTTCATTTTTTTAGTTATACACTTATCAACCTTTTGGTATGCTTTTAATCTTGGAGCACATCCAGAATCTTATTATGCTGTAGTTGTGGAGTGGTTTAATATTTGGTGGTATTCTGCAATTTATACTGTTGCAATGATATTATTAGGATTTCATCTTAACCATGGCTTCCAAAGTGCCTTTCAAACATTTGGATGGAATCATAATAAATATGCATCACTTATCAAAAAGATTGGTACTACATATGCTGTAATTATGGCTGTAGGCTTCGCTTCTATTCCAATCTACTTTTTATTAGGAGGTATGTAATGGTAAAATTAGATTCTAAAATTCCAAGCGGACCATTAGCAGAAAAATGGACAAATCATAAATTCAGTTCTAAATTAGTTAACCCTGCAAATAAACGAAAATTTGACATTATAGTTGTCGGAACTGGACTTGCCGGTGCTTCTGCAGCAGCAACTTTGGCAGAACTTGGATATAATGTAAATGCTTTTACTTTTCATGACAGTCCAAGAAGAGCACATAGTATTGCTGCTCAAGGTGGAATTAATGCTGCAAAAAATTATCAAAATGATGGCGATTCTGTGTATAGATTATTTTATGATACTGTTAAAGGGGGCGATTTTAGAGCGCGAGAAGCAAATGTTTATCGTTTAGCTGAAGTATCAAATAATATTATTGATCAGTGTGTTGCTCAAGGTGTTCCATTCGCAAGAGAATATGGTGGACTTTTAGACAACCGTTCTTTTGGTGGTGCGCAAGTTTCAAGAACTTTTTATGCAAGAGGTCAAACTGGACAGCAGTTATTGCTTGGAGCTTATTCTGCTCTTAACAGACAGATTGCAAAAGGCAAAGTAAAAATGTTTAACAGAAAGGAAATGGTTGATCTTGTTGTGGTAGATGGCAAAGCAGCCGGAATAGTTACAAGAGATTTGGTTAGCGGTGAAATTGAAACTCATTCTGCTCATGCTGTAATTTTAGCAACCGGTGGTTATTCAAATGTATTTTTCCTTTCTACAAATGCTATGAATTGTAATGTTACTGCAGGATGGCGTGCCCATAGAAAAGGCGCATTTTTTGCAAATCCTTCTTATACACAAATTCATCCAACATGTTTACCCGTTCATGGTGAACATCAATCTAAATTAACTTTAATGTCAGAGTCGCTTAGGAATGACGGGCGAGTTTGGGTATCAAAGAAAAAAAATGATATGCGCGAACCTGGAGATATTCCTGAAGACGAAAGAGATTATTACTTAGAAAGAAAATATCCATCATTTGGAAATCTTTCTCCTAGAGATATTTCTTCTAGAAGCGCAAAGGAAGCTTTTGATGATGGGCGCGGAGTTAAAGGGCAAGAAGCAGTTTATTTAGATTTTGCTGATGCTATAAATCGTTTAGGTAAAAAAAGCATTGAAGAAAAATATGGTAACTTGTTTGAAATGTACGAAACGATTACCGGTGAGAATCCTTATGAAGTTCCAATGAAAATTTATCCTGCTCCTCATTATACAATGGGCGGGCTTTGGGTTGATTATAATTTAATGAGTAATTTGCCTGGATTATTTGTTTTGGGAGAAGCAAACTTTTCAGATCACGGTGCAAACAGACTTGGTGCAAGTGCTTTGATGCAAGGCTTGGCTGATGGTTACTTTGTAATTCCTTATACAATTGGAAATTATTTAGTATCAGAAAAACCTGTTAAACATGATACTCAAAGCGCTCCATTTAAAGAGGAAGCAGCTAAAGTAAAAGACTTTACAGCCAAAATTCTAGCAATTCAAGGAAAGCATACAGTTGATGAGATTCACAAAAAGCTTGGTAGAATAATGTGGGATAAAGTTGGAATGGCTAGAAATGAAGCCGGTTTGAAAGAAGCGATTAAAGAAATAAGAGAGCTTAGAGAGTTATTTTGGACGGACGTTAAAGTTGTTGGTAAAGCTGAGGAGTTAAATCAAAATCTTGAAAGAGCCGGCAGAGTTGCGGATTATCTGGAATTAGGCGAATTGATGGCTCTAGATGCTTTAGAGAGAAAAGAATCTTGCGGCGGTCACTTTAGAGAAGAATACCAAACTCCGGAAGGAGAAGCCTTGAGAGACGATGAAAACTATACTCATGTTGCAGCTTGGCAGTTTGATGAAGTTGGAACTTGGACTCGACACAAAGAAGAGCTTGAATTTGAAAATGTAGAATTAAGTACAAGGAGTTATAAATAATGGCTGAAAAGATGATAAATCTAAAATTAAAAATTTGGAGACAAAACGGACCAAATACCGTTGGAGCATTTGAAAGCCACGATGTTTCTGTTTCAGCTGATACATCTTTTCTCGAAATGCTGGATGAATTAAATGACTCCCTTGAAAGAAACAGTAAAGATCCAGTTGTTTTTGAAAGTGATTGCCGAGAAGGAATTTGTGGAACATGCGGCTTAGTAATTAACGGACAACCTCATGGACCAATTCCTAAAATTGCGACTTGTCAATTACACATGCGTCATTTTAACGAAGGACAGACAATTTGGATTGAACCATTCAGAGCTAAAGCTTTTCCGGTATTGAGGGATTTAGCCGTTGACCGTTCAGCATTTGACACTGTTATGCAAGCTGGCGGATATGTTTCCGTTAATACGGGAGGAGTTCCTGATGCTAACGAAATTCTAATTTCGAAAGATGTAGCTTCCGAAGCTTTTGATGCTGCAGCTTGTATTGGCTGCGGTGCTTGTGTTGCGGCATGTAAAAATGCTTCTGCAATGTTATTTGTAAGTGCAAAAGTTTCTCAATATTCTATTCTTCCTCAAGGTCAGCCTGAACGAGATTCAAGAGTTCAGAAAATGGTTAAAGTTATGGATGAACTTGGATTTGGCAGCTGCACAAATACTTATGCTTGCGAAGCTGAATGTCCCAAAGGAATATCTGTAAAGAATATTGCAAGAATGAATAAGGATTTTATACGAGCAAAAGTTAAATCAGAAAATATTATTGCATAGATAAAAATTATTTTTTGTACTAAAAATTAAGCCCAATTTTGATGAGATTAATTTCTGAAAAATTGGGCTCTTTTTATTTGTGAAACCTTTTAGAAAAACGACTTAAATTAATTTCATGATTATTAAAAATAAACCTTCTAAATACTTTGCGGCAAGCAATAAGAAAAAGTCAATCCTTTCAAACGATAATTTCGTGGTTTTGTACTCTGCGAAAAAATACTAATAATTCAATGTTTGCTTTTTTTATTGCCTTTTAAAAGCCGCATTTTTGTAAAGAAATTATATTATTTTTAATTTCTTATTAATCATTCAACTTGAAATATGAGCAAAATAGAACAGCTTGATAAATCAGCCTTAGAAGTAATTCGTAAATATGATATTTTATTTATAAAAGACAGTCTACTAAAAATAGAAACTGTTGAGAAAAAAATTAGATATTTAGAGGACACAAATAAAGAGCTCAAAAAACTTGTGGAAGAATTGAATCTGTCTTTACAAAAAGTTAGTTTACAAAATATTCCGGCAATTGATCTTGAAAGAAAACTGTCTATTATTAATTTTAAAAATTTATTATACCGTAATGCCAGATTCTCTGTTTTGGAAGAACTTGTATTTTGGAAAGATCAATATCTAATAAAATTAATTGCTGAGAAAAATAGATTGAACCAAAAGCTTAGAGAAGCTTAGCAACTCATTTGAGGATTTAAAATGTTTGAAAAAGAAATAAAGTTTATTTACGATTTTAATATCAACAAGACTAAATCGTTAGGCAACTTTACAACATTTATAGAGCTTTCTAAAATTACTTTGCATCCGGCAATTTTACGCTTTATTTCGGCGGATATTGATTTCCTCATTTTTGAGGATAGACAAAAACTTCTTAAAAATTCGGCTTTCGATTATTCCGGAGAAAAAATCAGTCAATATTTTTCTCTTATTAATGATGAAATAAAGCAGTCTAAAAAACTTTCTGCTGATTATGTTAATAAGCTAATTCTGCATGCAGTTACTTTTAATGTGAACTTTTTAGTTAGACCCAAATGGGCATTGGAAAAATTTGTTTTTGAGGATTCACCAAGTAAATCAATAGTTGAAATAAACCAAATTCTTGATTATCTTTATTTTTATCCTCATCTAAAAAAGATTGTTAGTTCATATTTAGCAAAGAAAAAATTGCTCTCAATTAATCAAAGTGATTTTAAGGATCTGCTGACAAATATAGATAAAATTACAATTGACTCTTCGCTGCCTTCAGTTATTGAAACTGCAGTTAACTCGATTAAAGAATTTTTTAGTATCGGATCAGTAGGCAAGGACTTAGTCCAGCTAAGTTGTTTGAAAATATTTATAAAGGAAAAAGAACTTACTCCACTTCTTAATATTCTTGAGACTCATTTTGGTTCAGACGAAAAAGTAAAAGTAAATGCAAAAGAAGTTCTTAATATTCTTCTCAATATGGATTCATCCGATGAAATATTTATGGATGAAAAAAATCAAAATGCGGAATTTGACAAAGAAGAAAAAACTGAAGAAATAATAAGTGACTCAGATTTTAATAAGCTAGAAGAAAAAACTGAATTTGAAATTTCTGAAAAGGAAGAAACATTCCTTTCACATTTTGAAGAAACACCAATTAAAAATGTTGAAGAAGTTGATGAAATAACAGAAAAAGAATTAGTTGATGAAGAGTCACTAAACAAGTACAATGAACTTTTAAAACATACTCACGAAGAACCAACGGATGACGATCTTTTGCTCCACAACCAAAAAGATGAAAATCCCGAAACTTTGCTTCCTGATGAACATTATGAAGCAGAAGCTAAAGATGAAATTAAGGAAAATGAAAAATCCCTTTTCGAAAAAACAGATATTAAGGAAAATGAATACTCCAGCGAAGATCCATCCGAAATAATTGGAGATGACGATTATTTCAAAGATTTAGATCATTTCGATTTTCTTACGGAAGAATCAGAATCTGAACCCAAAAAAGAAATTGATTCAGAAAGAGAAGAGATAGAACCAGAAATAAAAAAGATAGTGCATGAGAAAAAATCAGAAGAAATTGAACAAGTTCATGACGAAGATGAAGAAGAAATTATTGAAGAAAAAAGTGATTTAAGAAAAACTAATGAAGTAGAAGAATCTATATTTGAACTAAAAGACAGCACAATTTTAGATGACTTTTTTGTAGAGGAAGGATCTGCTGAAGAATTTGTTGAAGAAGAACAAGTAGAACCGGAAACAAAGGAAACTATTGAATCTGAGCAAGATGATTTTTTGGAAAATGAGATTGATGATTGCGAACTATTAGAAGAATTTGAAGATGAAACTGAAAGTCCGTTAGAAACTGAAAATATAGTTAAGGAAGACGAAAAAGAAGAAGCAGTAGATGAATTATTTCAAATAGAAGAAACCGAAGTAAAAGAGGAGTCGCAACTACATGAAGAATTTGAAGAAACTAATAAGCAGGAAACAGAAGAGATAGAGAGTGAAGAAAAAGTAGAAGAAAAATATTATGATGATTCCCGCACTGAAAAAGAGCAAGCTGCTGGAAAAAGAATGATTGAAATGTCTGATCTTCTGGAAAATAAAAACATGACAAGAATAATTGAAGTAGTTTTCGATTATGATATGGAAGATTTTGCAAACACAATTGAAAAAATATCTGAATGTGAAGATAAATCAAGTGCATTATCGGTTTTAAGCAATGTATTTGAAACAAACAGAATAAATCCTACAAGTAAGGATGCAGAAGCACTTAAAGAAATAATTTCTCAATATTTTGATGAGCACTAAAATTTATGTTTATAGATTACGCAAGAATTGAATTATCGGCAGGAAAAGGTGGAGATGGAGCAGTTGCTTTTAGAAGAGAAAAATTTGTTCCCAAAGGCGGACCATCCGGCGGAAACGGTGGAAACGGCGGCAGCATTATTGTTAAAGCAGATAGAAATCTTCATACTTTATTAGATTTTAGATATAAGAAAAAATATGCCGCTCAAAGTGGGGCACAAGGCGCAAATTCTCTAAAAGACGGAAAAGGTGGAGAAAATTTAATAATTAAAGTTCCGGTTGGAACCGTAATAAAAGAATTAGAATCAGAGCAGATTATTGCAGATTTAGATTTTGATGGAAAAGAAGTTGTTATTGCAAAAGGAGGCAGGGGCGGTAAAGGAAATTCTAATTTTGCTACCGCTACAAACCAAGCTCCCAGATTTGCTGAAGATGGTAAACCGGGCGAAGCAATTAATGTGATTTTTGAGTTGAAGCTTCTTGCAGATGTCGGTTTAGTTGGTTTTCCAAATGCTGGTAAATCAACTTTTATTTCTGCAATTTCAGCGGCAAAACCTAAAATTGCAGATTATCCCTTTACTACACTCCAACCAAATTTGGGGATTGTTCAATATAAAGAGTACAAAAGTTTTACTGTTGCAGATATTCCCGGAATTATTGAAGGTGCCCACGAAGGAAAAGGACTAGGGCATAAATTTCTTCGTCATATTGAAAGAACCGGAATTCTTTTAATCATGATTGAATGTACCGAAGAAAATCCAAAAGAGAAGTACAAAATTATTCTTAAAGAATTAGAAAATTACAGCGATTTGCTCGCAGAAAAAACCAAAATTATTGTACTAACCAAAACTGATTTATTGCCGGAAGAAGAAATAAAAAAAATGAGTAAGCTTAAATTCCCTAAATACAAAGACAAACTATTTCTTATTTCTAGCGCATCCCGCTCCGGTGTTAATGATTTATTAGACGAGTTATGGAAAAGACTATTCGGCTAACTTCATCTAAACTTATTTTTTACTTAATTCTCCTCAGTCTATTTTTGCTGTTTTCCATTTTAGCGGCATTAAGCACTGGAAGCGTAAGTATTTCCTATACAGAAATATTTAATGTATTCTCAGGAAATTCCGGTGAAAATTTATATTCTGAAATTATTTATAAAATTAGACTTCCAAGAGTAATTCTCGCCCTTGCCGTTGGTGGTGGTTTATCGGTTGCAGGTGCAGTTTTTCAAGCAATTTTATTGAACCCACTTGCGGAACCTTATATCCTTGGGATTTCAAGCGGTGGCACATTCGGAGCAATTCTGGCAATGGTATTAGGGATTTCTTTTTTTGGAGTTCAGTTATTTGCGTTTTCCGGAGCTTTAATAGTTATTTCATTAGTTTTTTTAATTGGAAAAAGATTTGGTGAACTTGAACCCAATGTTATGCTTTTAACAGGCGTTATGGTTGGTGCTTTTTTTTCCGCTATAATTTTATTAATGATAAATTTTTTGAATGAATCCTTAAGAACTGCAATATTTTGGCTTATGGGAAATTTGTCTTTAGCCTCAGGGGATAATGTTTATTACATTTTATCAATTTCAATTTTAGTCAGTTTTGTTCTTAGTCTAAATTCGCAAAAATATAATATTTTATCTTTGGGGGACGAGCAAGCTTCTCATTTAGGAGTAAATACAAAATTAATTAAAACAGCTACTTATATTTCAGCAAGTTTAATGGTTGGTGCAATTGTTTCAGTATCTGGAATTATTGGATTTGTTGGATTGATAATTCCTCACTTAAGCAGATTAATTTTTGGGATTGATAACAGAATTATAATCCCAGCTAGCTTTTTTATTGGATCTGCATATTTAATTCTTGCTGATACATTAGCAAGAAATATTATATCTCCGGCTGAAATACCGGTTGGGGCAGTAACAGCAATTATTGGAGCACCAATTTTTATTTATCTGTTAAGAAAAAGATTTAATCTAATTACATAATAAATAGAGTGAAAAATGAAAATAAAATTTCTAAAAAATAAATTCACTTACATATTTTCTGTAGTTTTTATTGTTGTTTCTTGTTCAACCGGCATTAATCTTTTTACTGATTCTGATGAAGTTGAATTGGGACAGCAATTTGATCGAGAGATTACAAATAATCCCAAAGAATATCCAATTTATGCAAATATGGAAGTAAAAAATTATATAAATAATAGAATATTCCGCCATATTATGCAATCTCCTGAAATCAAAAAGAAAACAGTTTATAATTACCAATTAGAAATGATTGATAATGATACGGTTTTAAATGCGTTTGCGGTTCCAGGAGGTTATCTGTATTTATACACTGGATTAGTTAAGTATCTTGACTCTGAAGCAGCCTTAGCGGGTGTAATTGGACACGAAATTGCCCATGTTGAAAGAAGACACGCAACACAAAGAATAACTTCCGCATACGGTCTGCAAATGCTAGCTAGCTTAGCATTAGGAAATAATCCATCTCAAGTTTCTGTTATGGTTGCAAATCTTTTTTCAGGACTGACTCTGCTGGCAAACAGCAGAGATAATGAAGACGAAAGTGATGAATATTCAATGAAATATTTAGCCGGAACAAGATATTATCCCGGAGCAGTAAAATTCTTTTTCGAAAAACTAAATGCCGATGGAAAAGTGAGTTCGGGAAGTGGTGGAATTGAAACATTCCTTTCTACACATCCGGATCCGATAGAAAGAATAAGTGCAACTGAAGAAAGATTAAGAAATTCCGGTTATGAAGTAAAAAGTTATACAGCATCAGGTGAAGGAATTTACAGAGAGGAATACAAAAATAATATTAGAAGCAAAATGAAATAAAGTTCAAGGAATTTTTATTCCTTGAACTTTCATCAAATGGTGCATATATTTTGAATCTGTTTTTTAAATTGTTGGCGGGGTAGCTCAGCAGGTTAGAGCAGTGGAATCATAATCCACGTGTCGGGGGTTCGAGTCCCTCCCCCGCTACAAATATTTGAGGTTAGTATGTATACATTATTAATAACGTTGTCAATAATTGTTTCTTTTTTCTTAGTGATTGCAGTTTTGCTTCAATCTAGTAAAGGTGCAGGTTTAGCCGGAAGTATTGGCGGCGGTGCTGATATGGGTGCTGCGTTTGGCACAAGAAGAACTGCTGATTTTTTAAGTAAAATAACTTGGTGGCTTGGCGGATCTTTATTAGTGCTTGCTATCGTTATAAATTTATTCTTTTTGCCTGTTGAAAGAACAGGGCAGGGTAGAGAAAGTATTATTCAAGGTTCAGGACAATCGGTTCCTGCAACATCTACTCTTCCACAAGAATCAACAACTCCACCACCCCCTCCAACAGAATAAACTGTTTTACTTATAAATGAAATTCTAAAAGCCGGTCAGCCGGCTTTTTATTTTTTGAAAAGTAAAAATATAGTTTCTAATATTTATCAGTAATTTTTCCACAAATATTCTAATATTTCATTTTGAATTTCTTTATGGAACCCGGCGCCTTTTTCTTTGAATTGCATTAAGAAACTTACAATTAAGTCTTTTCCGCTTTTTGTTTCTAAGTACCCGGAAAGTGAAGTCACTCCATTTAGTGTTCCGGTTTTTCCAAAGAAATTGTTCTTGAGGTTTGATCTCCTAAATCGTTTATCTAAAGTACCATCAACTCCAGCAACTGAAAGTGAGTTTTTAAAGAATTCATAACTTTCCACATCGAGATAAATTGATTCTAAAAGGCTTGTAATTGATGATGCTGTAACTTCATTAAATCTTGAAATCCCTGAACCGTCAACAATTGATAAATCAAAATAATCCGGAATTTCCCTTTCTTCTAGATAATTCATAACTGCTTGAGTTGCATAAAATGAATTCCCAATCTTTCCGCTATAGTATGCGCCTAATGACTTAAATAAACATTCAGCCAAAAAGTTATCGCTGTTTTTATTAATAATCGGGATTAATTCTGATAGTGATGTTGCGGATTCTGCAATTGAATAAAACTCAGATTCGCCGGAAAAAGTTAATGGATTTCCTAAAATTTTTATTCCGCGCTTTTCTAATTTATCATAAAGTGAATATGCTGCAAACAAAGTGGGATTTTCTGCATAAAGAATATAATTGTATGGATATTTTCTTTTCCTTGCGCCGCCGCTAATTTTTACAGAAATTTTATTGTTTGTAAATCGAGATGAGACTCTTGGAGTTCTTCTGAATTTCACAACTTTTGCGCTTACATCGGCTTCATAAAAATCAATATCCGGTTTGAATGAATAACCGACTCTAGAACCTGAAGATTTATTAGCATCAACAGAAATTATAAATCCATTCCTATCTAATACTAAAGCTGAAACAGGCGGAAGTGAGACATTTGCTTTCTCATCAACAATCCAATCGTCTCTTGAATAAATGTCATCAAAAAAAGTATCATCGCCTAAAATATTGCCTGTAATTTCTCTAATGCCAAATTCAGTAATTACTGAAACTAAAGAATCTAAATCATTTTCTTTAAAGAGAGAATTACCAAATCCTTTCAAAATAAGATCACCTTCAATTTTTCCATCAACAAAATTTGAGTCGTTTGTACCAACTATAGTTTTAAGTAGATAGTCTTTTCCAAGCAAGTCTAGAGCTGTAGAAGTTGTAAATAATTTAATATTTGAAGCCGGTATATAAGGCTCGTCAGCATTTTTTGAAAAAAGTGTCTCTTGTGAAAGAGGATCGTAAATCAAAACACCAAATGAAGTTGATGAAGGTAATTGCTCCAAAAGCGAACTAATTTGTTTATTAAAATCCTGGGCAAATATTAGTGTTATGGTATTAATAAGAAATAGAATAAGGGATATGTTTTTTAGCATTAATTGCTTCCGTAATGAATTTTGGTTTCAAAAATAATAAATGTAACTTTATGCTTCTAATTTTTACTTAATTTAGTCTGGAGTACTGATGTCAAAAAAAGTGTCTAAACCTGAAAAAGCCTACAAGAATCTTGAGTTCCTCAACTCTTCAGATGCTAGAACCATAAGAATTTTATCCGAATTTTATGAACCTAAATCACGATTTGAAGCAAATAAAATAGTCGATACAATTGTATTTTTTGGATCTGCAAGAATAAAAGACAAAAGGGAATCTAAAAAAATATTATCTGATTTCAAAAAAACTACTGATCCTAAAAAAAGAAATTATGCAGCCGAACTTAAAAAACATGAAAAAACTGTTGAAATGTCAAAATACTATGAGGATGCAGTTGATCTTTCGAAAAAAATATCTGAATGGTCAATGCAGACTTCTGAAGAAACAAAAAGATTTACAATATGCAGCGGCGGCGGTCCAGGAATTATGGAAGCTGCAAATAAAGGAGCAAAACTTGGCGGAGGTTCTTCAATAGGGTTAAATATTAGTATTCCTTTTGAACAATTTGCAAATAAGTGGATTGATCCAAATCTTTCATTTGAATTCCATTACTTTTTTATGCGCAAATTTTGGTTTGTTTATCTGGCCAAAGCTTTTATAATTTTCCCCGGTGGATTTGGAACGCTTGACGAATTAATGGAAGTTCTTACTTTACTTCAGACAGAAAAAATCAAAAAGAAAATGAAAATAATTATTTATGATTCACACTACTGGAAAAGAATTATAAATTTTGATGCATTAATAGAAGATGGTGTTATTAGTAAAGGTGATATGAAATTATTAGATTTTTGTGATTCTGTGGATGAAGCATTTGAAAAAATTAGAAATCACATGACAAACAATTATATTAAATAAAAAAAGGCTGTCAATTAAATTGACAGCCTTAAATGTTGTGCAAGACTAATTAATAATTCTAATTGTCTCGTTGAGCATCTTTCAAGGCACGTCTGCGCGCTTTAATTTGGTTCATTCTTTTTTCAATAGAAGGCTTTACAAAAAAAGTTCTTTTCTTAAATTCCTTCAAAATTCCTGAACGTTCATATTTTTTCTTAAATCTTTTAAGCGCTCTGTCAATTGATTCGTTGTCTGACACTGTTATACCTACCAAGACTCTCACCACCTTTCTTATTGGTATGGTTTAAAAAATACATCACTAAAATTAAATCAATATGGATTTAATGTCAAATTATAAATCTTCTTCGGTTGGTGTGGTTACTAAAACTGGGCACTTTGCATAGCGGATTACTTTTTCTGCAACACTTCCTAATAAAGTGTGCAAAACTCCGGTTCTTCCATGGGTTGCAATTACAATTAAATCAGAAGAAATCTCTTTTGAATATTTTACAATTTCTTCATAATCTTTGCCTTCTTTAATTATTACTTCAACTTGCAGATTATCATTGTTCATCAACTCAGTTTTTATATCTTCAAGATCACTTTCTACTTTTGAACGCATTTTGGAAATAATCTTAGCTTCATCTTCTTCTTGTGATTGCAAAGTTAAAAATGCCGGATGATTATCTAGCACATAAAGAAGATGTATTTTTGCTTCCCATTGAATTGCTATAGATTTGGCATAGTCAAAAGCTGTTAAGGAAACTTTACTCAAATCGGTTGGAACTATAATGTTTTTTACATTAAACATTGGATTTAAAAAGAGGCTAAAAAATTATCTTCAATTAATTGCGGATCTTCATTTGTTACTAAAGCATAAAATTTATGATCATTTTCCCAAAGAAAAGTTTTGTACGATGAATCCAACATTCGCAAACATTTTCCTTCATGTAAAAATGAAATTAATTCTTTTGATAAATTAAGAGGATGATTCTCGTCGGAAACAAAATCAATGTCAACCTGATAAAGATATAATATTTTATTCTGTTCACCTGTATAAACTTGATGTGCAAACTTTTTACCGTTGTCTTCAGAAACAACTCCACCAAGTAAATTCCAATGTTGAAATGTGGGGACTTTTGTTTCGTATGGAACTCCACTTTCTGTAAAATATTTTTTAACTTCTTCTGCGCTTGAAGAAGAGCATTGAACACTTAGCTCACCTTGTAAAATACTTTTAAAATTATTAATTGCTTGAACATACATATTGTTAGAACCGGCTTGTTCAAAAATTAATTCTTGGGGACTTCTTTCACTAAACAGAGGTGAAGATAAAAATAAGGCAATAATCAATACAGCAAATGGAATTGCAAATTGAGGTTTAAAAATTATATTAAAAACATTGTTAGATTTTTTCAAATTGTTTTTTTGATCAATGTTTTCTATTTCTACATTATGAAGATTAAGAGATTGTTTAACAATGTTCTCATACAAATTTGAAGGGGCTTTTGTGCTGCTGAATCTAGAATTTAAAGTAAACTTAAGAGATTTCTGAATTAAAAATTCTTTTTGCAGAGAATCATCTTGATTCATTGTTAACTCAAGCTCTTCTCTTTCTTTTTCTGAACTAATTTCACCATCAATTAGAGCAGTTATCTTTTCGTTTAATTCTGGAGCATTCATTTTTACTAGCCTTCTACATTTCCACTTTAATTACTATTTACCCAAAAACCCTTTATCTTTAGCATATTCATATAAGCTTGCATATAGCATCTTTCTTGCTCTGTGAAGTCTCGATCTAACAGTACCAACCGGGCAATCAACAAAATCTGCAATTTCTTCGTAAGTAAATCCTTCTATATCATTTAGAATTATTACAGTTCTGAAATCTTCGGGTAACTTTGTAATTGCCTTAGAAATATCATCATCCAACAATTGAGTAAAAGCATCTTCTTGAAAATGTTGAGATTTTACATCATTAGATTTAATTGTTTCATAGAAATTTTGAATATCATCATAATCTACTTTGTCTGGTTCTTTACTGGATTTTCTATAATCATTTATAAAAGAATTCTTTAGTATTCGAAACATCCATGCTTTACAATTAGTTCCTTTTTCAAATTTGTCGAAAAATTTAAAAGCTTTGAGGTAGGTTTCCTGAACTAGATCGTCGGCATCTTCCGGGTCGCCTGTCATTCTAAGGGCAAAGTTATATAAAGCATCCATGTGAGGCATAGCTTCGCGCTCAAAGTCAGCATATTTCTGAACTGATATTTCTCGTTCTTCAATCTCTTTAGTTTTATTTAGCATAATGTTTTCTGATTTTTTATACTTAGATGCAAATTATTCAATTACTAACTTAATTAATAATTAATCCATTTTCTACAGAGTTGAAATCTGCTTTGGGGTTAACTAGAAATCCATTTATAATCAAATAGATAACTTTATCATTTTGTTTGATAGCAAAATTTGCATTTCGAAAAAGTTTAAAATCGTTCTTAACATTCCTCTCTTTATTAAAAATATTCACTTTTGTGTCTTGAATATTTATTGATTTTATAAAATTAGAATCGGCTGCAAAATCTGTATAGCCGTCACTTAATAATTCTTTTATTTCCTCTTTATCAAGATTATCAAAATTATCATCTGTATAGACTTTGCCTGGTTCAAGTTTCATATTACTGAAATCATATTCTTCATAACCATAAAAAATTGATAGATCACCAAGTTCGGCAATAGAGCTTGAATAGTAAGCATTGCCATTATCGTCAGTTCTTTCATTTCTATTGATTGCTATGTCCATCAGAAACTCTTGATCATGTATTTCAACTTTTAGATTCCGAAGAATTACATCATATAAAAGTCTCTCGTTTTCTGGAATAAGTAAATAATTTTCAACATTATTTGTTTGATATTTTCCTTTTGCAATAGATTCGAAGCCTACCAGAAGAGCTATGAAATTTAATTTCCTAATAAATTGTTTTTCAGAATCATTCTTCCATCCGCCGGATTCTATAAGTACTGAACTAGTTCCCCATTTAACAAGATTATCACCAAATGCACGGGGTTCAAAGTCGTCATTATACCTTCCAATATGACCAGGAATTATTTTTGATAATTCTTCATTAAGATCAACTATTAATTTCATGGTATTGGCTCTTACTTCATTAATTTCTTTTTCATAATTGAATGCCGGAGCAAGAAAAGAAATTGTGGCTGACTTGAAATTATTTCCGGCAGTATAATAAGTGGACTGATCATGAAGATTAAATCCAAATTGAGGTTCAACTTCGTCTCTAATTTTTTTTAGAATTTTTGATTCCGGAAATTGAAGCCGCGCCGCATCTCTATTCAAATCAACCATTCCGGCATTTCTTCTTGTAAATTTTTCAGCTCCATCCGGGTTTAGCATTGGAATAAAATAAATAGTAAGATTTTCTAAAAGAAATTTTCTTAATTCGTTAAAGTTGTCATTGGATTTTAAAAAATTAAAAATATCAAATAATGCCATTGTTGCAGTTGATTCATCACCGTGCATTTGAGACCAAGCTAAAACTTTGGTTGAGCCGGAACCAATTTTTATCATAAAAATATCTTTCCCTAATAATGATTTCCCAAGCTGCTTTACTTCGAATAAATTGTTCGTTTTTAATTTTTCTATCAATGGAAAGATGTTTTCACTTTTCAATCGTTTTGATTGAATTGAGTTCTCTTTGTACTGTTGATAAGATTGGTAGAAAGAATAAGTGGAAAAGTCTTGTGCTGACAAACTGATTACCAATAAGCAGATAAAAATTATAAGTGTAGTTTTCATTGTCATTTTCATAAAATTTATTAAATAATTGTTATTAGAATAATTAATAAGATATAAAAATTTATGTAAATCTACTTGCTTTGGCTAAACAATAAAATCATTTAAAACGGATTTGTAGGAATTCCAAAATTATCTTCAAACTCTTGAAGCATTATTAAAGGTTCTGGCGAAACTGCAAAAATGTACAGAGGATATAAAATTGAAAATAGCTTTATGGTATCTAACAAAAATTCTGATTTACTAACTTTTTTAGAAATGTTTTTATCAATTTTTTGAAATAGAATATAATCCATCTTGCCCAGTGAGCTTATATCTTTGGCAGTATCAAATTTTTTTATCAATAATTCAGGCGTTTTTTTTAATTGAAATAATGATAATTTCTTATTCAAGCCATATTTTATAAAAACTCCTTGAATTTCTTTTTGATATAGTTCTAAATTATTTTTGAAGAAAAGATTATCCCCTTCAGTTCTATTTAAGAAAATTCCTGATTGAACTTCGTTTTTATCAAAGTAAATAAAAAATTCACTGTCTAATTTGAACCTTCCGAAATGAATTAAAAAATAATTTTTGTATGGTGCGCCTTTAGCAAAACGCATATCTTTATTTATACGCATCAAAGTGTGGTTAAATTTTGGTTCACTTCTTATAACCGGATTTAGTCTCTGAAAGAAAGGAGCAATTTCTGTAACAAAAGATTTTGAAGGAATAACCAAACTATTTTGATAACGATCACGATTTTCATGAAACCATTCAACATTATTGTTTTTCTCTAAATCCGACAAGAAATTAAAAACATCGTTCGGAAATCCATTAAATGGCGGAAGAGTTTTCATTAATACATCATTCCAATATTAATCGTAATATAAACGGAGTTAAAATGATCTTTAAACTTACCGCGTAAAGTTTCAATTCCGTTTCCGTCAAGTATTTGGATGTAATAATAACGCAGATTTATTCCAATCAGATTGTTTTGGCTAATTCCAAAATTTGCACCAAAACCAATATAACCGCCAAGAGCAACTTTAGTAATTGCATCTCCAAAGGCACTAAAAAACTCTTTATCGTATGGAGTTGTTAAAATTGTTGTTGGTCCAAAAGCAATATTTATATAAGGACGCAAATTATCTGTGATTGTATTTGTAAATAATCTTTGTTGAATTCCGGCATAAACCGGTAGAAGAAAAACTCTGTTCACTTTTCCAATTGAAAAAGTCTGTCCGTAATAATTTACATACTCAACTTCTCTGTCATCTTTGGCTTCAGAAAAAGAGAAATCAACAAACCCGGTAAGATTCTGCGAAAACGATTTTCGTAAAAAAGTACCAAGTCCAAAGCCGGCCTCACTAATCATAAGATCAACGCCCCATGCATTACTGGGAAAAACTATTGGTTTAGTTTCCGGTGCAAGTTTTCCAATTTGCTGCGCACTTAATGCTGAAGCAATAAAAAAGATTAAAAAAAACAAATTTTTAAGTTTCATAGACTCAACCAAATTTTTATCTTTTTAGTGTTATTTTATACTTAATATAAAAAAAATATAATGAACCAAAATATAGATAAAATTACACCACAAGTTTATTCCCCAAAATTTTGGGATGATCTTTATATATCACAAAAAGATAACTGGAATTTAAACACTCCTTCGCCCGTTTTTGTTCACTTAATAGAAAAGACAAATTATTTAACGAAAGGAAAAATATTAATTCTTGGCTGTGGTAAAGGTTATGACGCTATTTATGCTGCAAGTAAAGGGTTTGAAGTTACCGGGGTTGATTTTTCAGAAGAAGCAATTGGTTTTGCAAACTTGTTAAAATTGAATGAAAAGTTTGATGTAGAGTTTTTATGTGAAGATTTTTTTAATCTGGATGAAAAATTTAATAACTATTTTGATTACATTTTTGAATATGTAACTTTTTGTGCTGTTGATCCTTTACAAACAAGTGATTTGCTTAAAAAATGTGCATGTTTGCTAAAACCTAATGGCAAGTTAATTACTCAGCTTTTCCCAATAGATAATCGTGAAGACGGTCCTCCTTTTGCAGTTGATAAAGATTCGTTTTTCAAGAAATCAAAAAAATATTTTTTGCTGGAATTGTATGATAAAAACATAAATTCCGTTAAACCACGCAAAGGAAAGGAAGTCCTTTTCATATTGAAGAAAAAAAATGATTTTAACCAAGTCTGATATAGAAAGAATTAATATTCAATTTGAGATTCAGAGTAAAATTAATTCTGAAAAACTTGATGAAATTCTCCTAATTGTTCCAACAAATAGAAAAGTAAGAAGTTTAACAAAAGAACTTATTTCGGTTTCCAAATCTAAAACATCCGGGAAAATTAACATTGAAACACTTTCAACATTTTCAGAAAATATTCTGAAGTTTCATAAAAATTTTATTCCTCTAAGCGAAGCCGTTTCTACAGTACTGATTAATAGAACTGCTCGCGATCTTAAAAAGAGTTTAAAATACTTTAAACTTTATCACGATGGAATACCCAACGGTACTTTGGAGAGAATAAAAAATCTTATTTCCGAACTTAAGCGTGAAGGATTATCTCCAGTAAATATAATTAATGATCTGCAAGATTTAACTTTATCGGATAAAAATAAAGCTGAAGATTTGTCATTAATTTATTCCGAGTTCCTGAAAAAGTGCAACGATTTTAATGCATTGGAAGTTGGCGATATTTATAGAGAAATTCTTGATTTAGAAGATAAATTATTTTTGCAATCTTTTAATAATTATTACGCAAAAGCTAATTTAGTTATTGTAAATGGATTTGATGAATTTACACTTCCTGAAGTAGAATTGGTCAATAGAATTGCCCAAATTATCCAAAACTTATTTATTAATTTTGATTATTACGATAACAACGAAGCCATATTTTCACATCTTGATTCCTGCTATAATAAACTTGTAAAAAAAGGTTTTAGAAAAATTATTGAAATACAAGAATCTGAAGATTCCAATTTTGTAAAAATAATTAGAACCAAACTTTTTAATAATACCGATGAAATTTCTATTGATGTGTTTAAGAATTCAATTACAAAATTGAACGCAAAAAATAAATCAAAAGAAATTGAAATTACTGCAAAACAAATAAAAAAATTAATTACCAATGACCAAGTTGAGCCGCATAAAATCTGCGTTGCGTTTAACCTCATCAGAAATTATTCAACTTATGTAAGAGATATTTTTACGGCTTATGGAATTCCATTTAATTTAACTGATAGAATCTCGCTTCAAAATTCTTTGCCGATAATTGAATTAGTAAACTTTCTTGAAATTCTTGAAAATGATTTTTATTACAAAAATATATTGAAAACTGCGGGAAGTAGATTCCTAAACATTTCCAAGAAAATTGATTTTTCAAATCTTCTGATTACTGCTTCAGAATTAAAAATTGTTGTTGGCAAAAATATTTGGAAAGAATCTATTAAGAGATCTTTAGAAGCTTTAAAAATTGAGACCGACGACGAAGATAATTTTTTTGAAGATAAAAAAAAGAAAGAAAAGCAATACAAGAAAGTCCTTGATGATATTGAATTTATTGAGGAAAGCCTTAATCCGTTTAAGAAAGAACTCTCTCCGGCTGAATTTAAGGACGCATTATTCAAATTAATTAAAGAGTTAGAGATTCCTTTGCTGGTATTGAATGGAAGTGAACATGAAGAAGTAAATATAAAAAGTCTTTCCACTTTTGTTGAAACAATAAATGAAATGTTCGATTTGATGGAAGATGAATACGGCAAAGAGAAAAAATTCAAGTTAAAGTTTTATTTGGAAGAAATTAGAACAGCTTCAACTTGGGCAAGGTTTAATGTAAAAGAAAGACCGAATTACGGAGTTCAGATTACGAGCATTAATGAAATACGCGGACTTAATTACGACTATTTATTTATTTCCGGAATGTTTGATGGCGAGTTCCCGACTAGGTTTCAGCCGGAAATTTTTAATTCTCTAAAATTTTCTTCTAAAGAAGCAAAACACATTATTGAGCAGCGTTATCATTTTTATCAAGCATTATGCACATGGAGAAAAGAACTTTATTTAACTTTCCCTTTGCTGGATAGCAAAAAAGAATTGGTTGAATCCAGTTTCCTAAAGGAATTTTCTGATTTATTTGAATGCAAAATTAAAGATGAAGATGATTTTAAAAACTTGGTTTATTCAAAAGAAGAATTCTTAATAAACCTTGATAACATTAAGGATGATAAGTTTTCTGATAACTTAATTACAAAAAAAAGTAAAGCTGAAATTGACGAGAGCATTAAAATTGATAAAATAAGATTTGACCAAGATGAATCGATTTTTAATGGAATTATAATTACAGATGAAAATTTGGCAATTCATAAAGAAATTTCTGAGAAGTTGGAAAAAATAAAATTAAAGGAATTCTCAATTTCTCAATTGGAAACTTATGCAAAATGTCCTTTTAAATATTATGTAGAAAAACTATTGAGGATACAGACAATTCAAGAGCCTGATGAGGAAATTGAAGCAACAGAATTAGGAAGTTTGCTGCACGATATTTTCTTTCATTTCTATACTGAGATTAGAGACAAAGGAATTTCCTTAATAAATTGCAGTGATTTAGTTTTTAATGAAGCACATGAAATCTTAAATGAAATTGCAGAAAAATTATGCAACAAATATCTAAAAGATATCCCGCAGAATTTTTATGAACGAGAAAAAATATTTGGTCTTGATGGAAAAAAAGAAGATTCAATTCTTTACAGATTTTTAGAAGAAGAAAGAAAAGAATCAGATGACGAGCCAAAATATTTTGAAGTAAAATTTGGTTATTTGAGCAATACCGGAACTGATAAAACATTAAGTAAAGATGAACCGATTAAATATAAAGACATTTCCCTGAGAGGAAAAATTGACAGAATTGATGTAAATGAAAATAATAATACATTTTCTATTGTTGATTATAAATTAAGTAAATACAGTGGAACCGGAAATGATCTGGCGGAAGGAATTGCGTTGCAGCTTCCGGTTTATTTTTATGCCGCTAAAGAATTGCTGTCAGAAAAAATGACCGAAGCAAAACCGCTAAAGGCAATAATTTTTTCCCTTAAAATTGATGCTGAAAAATTTGGTAAAAAAGAAATTAATATTACCGGAAGTAGAAAAAGAAATATATCAGAAACAGAAAAAATTGAATTGAATGAAAATCAGATTGAAGCTTCACTGGAAATGGTAAATAAGTACATATCAAACATTGGAATTGGAAAATTTCCATTGACTGACATAAGGGATTATGAAACAAAAGTATGCAAATATTGTGATTTTAAATCTGCATGCAGAATTTCGGAAGTTAAATAGCGCAACTCGTTTTTGTTGAATTCAAAAATAAAATTTATTAGGTTTGCTTTACCACTGCTGGCGCGGTGGTAATTTTTTTTAAACAAGTCAATTTTTAGTAGGAGATAAAGTGGATAACTTTGTTTATTTGAGTAGAGAAAGGTTAATAGAACTTGAAAACGAGTTAAGAGAGCTGAAAACTACCGGAAGAAAAGAAATGGCAGAAATGATTGCCGAAGCAAGATCTCATGGGGATCTTTCAGAAAACGCAGAATATGATGCAGCAAAAGATAAACAAGGATTGCTTGAATTGCGCATTAGTAAACTTGAAGAATTACTTTCGAAAGCTAGAATTATTGATACATCGCAATTCACAAAAGATAAAGTTCACATGCTTGCAAAGGTTAAAGTGAAAAACCTTAACAACAAAAAAGAGTACACATATATTCTTGTATCTCAAGAAGAAGCCGATTCTGAGCAAGGGAAAATATCCTACACATCTCCGGTTGGCCATGCTTTAATGAATAAAGAATTAGGAGCTGTTGCGGAAGTTAGAGTTCCGGCTGGATTAGTGAAGTACGAAATTCTTTCAATAGATTAAAACTCATTTGAATGACGAATCTTATATACAACTTACCTTAGAACTTGCAAAAAAAGGATTAGGAAATGTTAGTCCTAATCCTCTTGTTGGTGCTGTAATTATTAAAAATGATAAAATTATTGGAGCCGGTTTCCACGAGAAATTCGGTTCTAATCATGCTGAAGTTAATGCAATTCTTAATGCAAAAGAATCGGTTGAAGATTCAACTTTAATTGTAAATTTGGAACCATGTTCTCACTTTGGTAAAACTCCTCCTTGTGTTGATAAAATTATTGAAAGTAAAATCAAAAAAGTAATTATTGGATCGGTTGATCCAAATCCTTTGGTTGCCGGTAATGGGATTAAAAAGCTTAAGGAAGCCGGTATTGAAGTCAAATTTGGAGTTCTTCAAAATGAGTGTGAAGAATTAAATAAATTTTTCTTTAAATATATTTCCAAAGGAATTCCATACATAACAATAAAAATTGCTCAAACAATTGATGCAAGAATAGCGGATAAAAAATATAATTCTAAATGGATAACTTCGGCTGAATCAAGAACTTTTGTTCATAGTTTAAGAGCACAATATGATGCCGTTCTTGTCGGTAAAAATACAATTCTTAAAGATGATCCTATACTAACTGTAAGGCACGTAGAAGGAAGAAGTGCAATAAGAATTATTGTGGATTCTAATCTTTCGCTTTCTACTAATCATCAAATTTTTAACTCGGTAAATCTTGGTGAAATAATAGTTATTACTACCAAAAAGTCTGAAGTAAAAGAAAAGAAATTGAAGAAGTTAAATGATCTTGGAGTAAAAATTCTTTTTTGTAAAGCAAATTCAAACGGAAAAGTTTCTTTACCTAATGCTATGAAAAAATTAGCAAAGGAAAATATAACTTCTATTTTAGTTGAAGGGGGATCAAAAATTTTCAGTTCGTTTGTTTCGGAAAAATTATTTGATGAATTAATTGTTTTTGTTGGACCAAAACTTATTGGCGATGGTATTTGTTCAATAAATAGCATAGGAATTAAGTCAATTAAAAAGCCTATAAAGTTATTCCTTAAAGAAACACAAATTATTGGCGGCGATGCAATGTTAAATTATAGAGCGTAAAATGTTTACCGGATTAGTAGAAGAAATTGCAGTTGTAAAAAGTATTAAGCCAATTGGTAAGGGACGCGAAATAACTATCGTTTCTCAATTTGTAATAAATGATCTAAAAATTGGTGACAGCATTAATGTTAATGGAGCATGCCAAACAGCAGAATATTTAGATAGTAATTCTTTCAGAGTTACTGCAGTTGAAGAAACTTTGAAAAAAACAAATCTCGGTCAGCTAAAAATAAATGATAAAGTTAATTTGGAATCTTCACTTACAATGTCAAAAAAAATTGGCGGACATTTTGTTCTTGGTCATATTGATACTACAGGAATAATTTCAAAAATTGAAAAGTTAACAGCAAGCTGGAGTTTATCGGTTAAGTATTCAAAAGAGTTTTCTAAATTTCTTATTAATGTAGGTTCAATTGCAATTGATGGTGTAAGTTTAACAATTGCGGAAAATAATGAATCCGAATTTTCAGTAGCTATAATTCCGCATACTTGGGAAAACACAATTTTTAGCAAAAAGAAAATTGGCGATTCTGTAAATCTGGAATTTGATGTTTTGGGAAAATATGTTGATCGAATTCTGAACAATAAAGAAAAGAATGAATTAACAATAGATCGATTGAGAGATTTGGGATATTGATGAAATCAAAAATTTATGAAAATGTAATAAATTTCATAAAGAAGCATAAACTTATTGAGAAAAATTCTAAAGTAATAATTGCTTTAAGCGGTGGTCCCGATTCGATTTTTGCGTTTTATTTTTTAAATCAATTTAAGAAAAAATATAGACTTGAAATATTAGCCGCCCACATAAATCACAATTTGCGCGGAAGTGAATCAGACAAAGATCAAAAATTCTGCGAAAAACTGTGCAAAGATTTTGACATTCCACTTTTCGTAAAATCTGTTGATGTAAAAAGTTTTGCCAAGAAACAAAAAATATCAATTGAAGAAGCAGCCAGAAATATAAGGTATAATTTTTTTGATGAAGTATTGGAATCACAAAACGCTGATTTATTAATTACGGCACATAATTCAGATGATAATTCCGAAACAATATTACTAAATTTAATTAAAGGAACAGGCTTAAACGGACTAAGCGGAATTCCCGTTAAAAGAGAAAAAATTGTGCGACCGTTTTTGTGTTTATCAAAAAAAGAAATTCTAGATTTTCTAAAAACGAATAAAATTAAATTCAGAATTGATAAATCGAATGAAGAAAATGATTTTGAAAGAAATAAAATAAGGAATAAAATTATTCCGCAAATTTCTGAATTGAATCCTTCCTTAAATAAAACATTAAGAAATTTTGCCGACAATATTTTTGAGATAAATCAATTTATAAAACAAGAAGTTGAGAAATATTCCGAAAATTATATAGAAATAAATGAAAATGAGATTCAAATTGATGAAAACTTATTTAGCAAACCAAACGTCTCAATTTCTTCCTTAGTAATTAAAAAACTATTTGACGAAGAATTGCAAATTGGATTTACATCAAATGATGCTGATGAAATAAAGAACTTAAGCAAACTTCAGAAAGGCTCTGAATTAAAACTAAGAAATAATTTTCAGGCAGTAAAAGAAAGTAAAAGTCTTTTAATCAAAAAAAAGAGTCTTGAAAATTTTAGTGAAATTGAATTAAAATTGGAAGAATTAATAACTACGCCAGAATATGAAATTTTGCTTCATCGGCTCAAACCAGATGAAGATCATTCAAAATTTTCTGAAATTATTTCTGGGGATAAAATTGATGATATCTTTATATTACGAAGATGGAATTATGGAGATAAATTTATTCCACTCGGAATGAGAAATTTTAAAAAGATTTCGGATTTTCTTACTGACTCAAAAATTAAATCGACTTGTAAAAAAAAACATCTAATCCTAACCAATCGGAACGAAATTGTATATGTTTTTGGTTTAAGGATTGATGAAAGGTATAAAGTAACAGATTCAACAAAAAATAGAATAGGAATATGGCTAAAGAAAACGAAATAAAATTAGATGAAATCCATGTTGGAAACGAAGTATTTGTTCCAATGATTTCTGAAGAAAAAATTCAACTTAGACTTGCGGAGCTAGGCAAACAAATTTCTGAAGATTATCAGGGTAAATTGCCAATATTTATTGGCGTTTTGAATGGTTCATTTATTTTTATGGCTGATTTGGTGAAAAATGTTTCTATAAATTGTGAAATCGATTTTATGAAACTTTCAAGTTATGGCGAAGCAAAAATTTCTTCTGGAAATGTTAGACTTCTAAAGGAATTGAATGCAGATATAAACGAAAGGCATATAATTATTGTTGAAGATATTGTGGATAGCGGACTTTCAATAAACTATATTGAAAAATTATTGGAACCTTATACTCCCGCAAGCGTAAAAGTATGTTCACTGTTAACTAAGCCCGACAGCTTAAAATATCAAGTTAAAATTGATTATATTGGATTTGAAATTCCAAATAAGTTTGTAATCGGTTACGGACTTGATTATGCCCAGAAGTATAGGAATTTAAGATCAATTTATGTTTTAAGTGAATAATGGAGATTTTGATGAATAAAATATTTAGTAAATTATTCTTTGCTGATAACTCAGAAAAGAAGAATCCACTAAAAAATAAAAAAGGAAACGGCGGCGGATCTCAAAAGCCAAATGGTGATTTTGATTGGACCAAAGTAATTAAAACAGTTTTTAGTTGGGGAGCAGTAATTATTGTTGCAGTTATTGTTATGCAATTTGCAAATTCCGGCACAACTGCTGCACCGGAAGTGACTTTTGATGTTTATAAAAGACTTCTAAATGAGAATAAAGTTGTTGAAGGGAAAGTAATTAAAACAGATATCAACGATTATAAGTTTGAAGGAACGCTCGAAACTCAAGAGAAAATTTTAATAAATAATACTTATGTAAATGTTAAAAATTTCTCAGTAACTCTTATCGAGCCAATAATTAAACAAGAAGAAGAAGTCTGGAAAGAAAAAAATATTAAATACACTTTTGTAAAAGAATCGAATGAGTGGCTCACAGTATTACTTTCTTTTATCCCATGGATATTGATTATTGGAATCTGGATTCTTTTAATGCGCAGAATGCAAGGGGGAGCGGGCGGTTCTAGAGGTATTTTTAATTTTGGAAAGAGTAAAGCTAAACTTATATCTGAAATGGCAACAAAAATAACCTTTAAAGATGTTGCGGGCGCTGATGAAGCTAAACAAGAATTAGAAGAAGTTATCGAATTTTTAAGAGAGCCTACAAAATTTCAAAAACTTGGCGGAAAAATTCCTAGAGGCGTTTTATTATTGGGCCCTCCCGGAACCGGAAAAACTTTACTTGCCAGAGCTGTTGCAGGAGAAGCCGGTGTTCCATTTTTCTCAATAAGTGGTGCAGATTTTGTTGAAATGTTTGTTGGTGTTGGTGCAAGCCGTGTTCGCGATCTTTTTGAACAAGGGAAGAAAAGTGCGCCATGTATAATTTTTATTGATGAAATCGACGCTGTTGGTCGTCATAGAGGAGCCGGTTTAGGCGGTGGACATGATGAACGCGAACAAACCCTTAATCAGCTTTTAGTTGAAATGGATGGGTTTGAACAAAATAGCGGCGTAATTATTATTGCTGCTACAAACAGACCGGATGTTCTTGATCCTGCATTGTTAAGACCAGGTAGATTTGATAGACAAGTTGTTGTTGATCGACCTGATGTAAAAGGAAGAGAAGGAATTCTAAAAGTTCACACTAGAAAAATTCCTTTAGATATTAACGTAGATCTAAAAACATTAGCGAAAGGTACACCGGGATTAGCCGGTGCAGATTTAGCAAATATGGTTAACGAAGCCGCTTTGCTAGCTGCGCGTAAGGATAAGAAAAAAGTGGCCATGGAAGATTTTGAAGAAGCCAAAGATAAAGTAATGATGGGTATGGAAAGAAAGAGCATGATAATTTCTGAAGAAGAAAAGAAACTTACTTCTTATCATGAAATTGGTCATGTTTTAGTTGCAAAAATGATACCAGAATCTGATCCGGTTCATAAAGTAACAATTATTCCAAGAGGAAGAGCTTTGGGCGTTACAACTTACCTCCCTGTTGATGAAAAGCATACTTATTCAAAAGATTATTTGGAAGCAATGATTGCATACGCCTTGGGCGGAAGAGCAGCCGAGCTTTTAATCTTCAATAAATATACAACAGGTGCCGGAAACGATATTGAAAAGGCTTCTAATATTGCAAGAAAAATGGTTTGTGAATGGGGAATGAGTGAAAAACTTGGTCCTCTTTCTTATGGTACAAAAGAAGAAGAAATTTTCTTAGGAAGAGAAATCACAAAACATAAAGATTATAGTGAAGAGACTGCTCAAATGATAGACTCTGAAATAAAAGCTGTAATTGAAAAGGGTATGAATAGAGCAATGCAAATTCTCCAAGATAATATGGAAATTTTGCACAAATTATCTTTAGAATTATTAGAAAGAGAGATTTTAGATTCGGATGAAATTGATAAAATAATTAAAGGTGAAGTTCTTCCTCCAATGAAGAAAAACGGGAACACAACTTCAGACAAATCAGAAAACGAAGAAGAAGCAGTTCCGGATCATGTAAAAAAAATGATGGAAGATAGAACAAAGAAAGATTCTGAAAAAACCGAAGAAGACAGCAGCAAAGATGACAGCAAGTGATAACGGAACTATTGATTACAAATTTGAAATTCTGAGAAAAGGAATACATTTATGTTCGTTGTCAATTCCGGTTGGATATTATTTTATGTCCAAGGAAATGGCGCTTTCAATATTAATTCCATTAGTTGTTTTTTCATTAGTTGTTGAATTAGCAAGACATTATATAAAACCGATGGGGAAATATTTTGATTTCCTCTTCGGTTTTCTTTTAAGAGAACATGAAAAGAACACTTCAAAAAAAACTTTAAGTGGCGCCACTTATGTTTTCATTTCTGCAGTTTTAACCATGGTTTTATTTCCCAAAGTTATTTTCCTTTTAGCTTTTTCCGTTTTGATTATTGGCGATATTGCAGCAGCACTTATCGGAAGACGTTTTGGAAAACATAAATTTCTAGCAAAATCTTTAGAAGGAACAACTGCCTTTTTTGTTTTTTCTGCTTTTCTAGTTTTACTAACTCCCAAAGTGGATTATTTATATATAGAGTATTTTATCGGAATAATAGCTGTTGCAGTTGGTGCAATAGCTGAGAACATTGCGTATGGCTGGGCAGATGATAATCTAACAATTCCACTTTCTGTTGGAGCTGTTATGTGGTTGTTATATGCATGGTTTTTACCAAACATGCCCCTTGTTTTAACCGGAGTTCCAAACTAACTTTATTCTGAAACATTAAAAAAGCATTTTTGTATAAGGAAAAAAGAAAGATTAACATGAAAAAAATTATACAAATTAGCACTTTAATAGCTCTCCTTTCATTTGTTTTTTTTGGATGCGAAACTAAAAGACCAGCCGTTGGAAACGAAGATGAAATATTTGTCTTTGCCGATTCGGTTGAATATATTGAATTAGAACCGGTTTTGCTGCAAATCTTTGGGAAAACAATTTATACTCCAACTCCGGAGCAACTTTTTATTCTTAATAGAAAAAATATTTCTGAAATTAGCAGATTCAAACATCAAAAGAATATTATAATAATTGCACCGTTTGGATCTCAATCAGAAACTTCCGATTTAATTAAAAACATTGTGAGTCCGGAAGTAAAATCACAAATTGAAAGTGATAGTATTTTTGTAATTAATAAATATGATTTATGGGCAAGAGACCAATTAGTGATGGTTTTAACGTCACGAGATATTCCTAAGCTAAAGTATAATATTCTAAATGAAGGTAATGATTTAGTTTATTTCTTCCAGAAAATATCTGATAAAAGACTACTTAAGAGCATCTATAATCCAACTTTTGAAAATGAATTGCAAGAAGCTAAATTCTTAGATAAATATGAATGGCTTATTTATGTCCAAAAAGACTTTGTTTTAGCAAAAGAAGATTCTTCAAATAATTTTGTGTGGCTTAGAAGATCGCCAAGCAGCAATTTAGAGAGATGGATTTCTATTCATTGGATTGACGATGCCAGTCCTTCATTTCTTCACCCGGATTCTATTTACAAAGAAAGAAATAGATTGAGCGAACAATATTATAGAACTACAAATAACAGCGCATATATTGAAATTGCAGATGATTATTTGTCATCAACCGAAGTAAACTTTAATGGAAAATTTGCAATCTTTACTCAAGGTTTGTGGCGGATGAATGACAAAAGTATGGGCGGACCTTTTATAAATTATACGTTCTATGATGAAAAATCAAAAAGAATTTATATGCTTGATGGAAGTGTATTTGCACCTAAATTTTATAAAAAATCTTTAATCCAGCAAGTTGATGTTATACTCCAATCATTCAAACCAGGACATGAAATAAGTCCAAATAAAAGAGAAGATTTACTCGATCTTCTGGACTAATAAATTAGTTTAATCAAGTTTTCATTTAGAACAAAATTCGGGGAGATTTCTTTAATTCTCCTCGAATAAATTTCAGCGTTATTTAATTTATCAAATTGCAATTCGTATAAAGCTCTGTATTGAAGCATAGTACAAACGTTTGTCTTTATAAACTCTATATATTTATTAGAAGTATTTGGGATTCTCAATACAAAATCCGGAAAAGGCGCCGCTAAATAACCAGTTTCTTTCGTCACTTTAAATGAAAGCAAATATGGAACAATTTTATAATTTTTAGGAAGAGCAAATTCTCCGGTTTGCATTTCGTTTGTGAAAAGTTCTATTCCAATAAAAAAATCTCTTTTACTATTTTCAGTAATTAATTTCTGTAAAATTAAACGGTAGTAATGTTCAAGAACCTGAGGATTAAAATTTTTATCTTGTTCAAAGGGTTTTAGTGCCGATAAAAAATTTGTCACTTCGCTTTTCAATCCAACAAAAATTGAAGAATCCAAATTACTTAATTGATCATAATACCATGATCTTCTAAGAAGCTCCTTATCGATTAAGGAAACATCTTCTCGATACTTTTCAACAAATTGAAAATAATATGAAGGTGATATTAGATAATCCCATTGATAACTTAATAAAATTGAATTTTGCGGTAAGGAATTTAAGCTCGCTTTAGTATAGTCTTCAAAAACATAATTATTGCTTTGGTCAACTTTTTCATAATTCTGTAATAGTTGAGAAAAAGGAAGAAGAAATAAAAGAGTCAGAGAAACGAAAAGTCTGACTTTTCCATTCTCAAAAAGAGATAAAGTTTTTAAGCTCCCAAAAACTAAAAATATGGAAAAACTTAAATATGCCAGCAAAAAGTAAGAATCAATATCAACTATATCATAATTAATTGAATAAAAAACAGTAGTTAGAAATAATAAAAAAGTAAAAACAAATAGTTGCTTTAATTCTCTATAAAGTTCATAAACGCCAATAATAATAATGAGAAGAGACGGATAATAAAATTCATTTGGAATATTCTGAATAAAATAACTTAACTGTTTCTTTGAAGCTTCTAAAGATGAGAAAATCCAAACCTGATATTGAGCCCCGGTAAAATGTCTCCAAAATTTTTCAAAATCAATTGGGTTTCCCCAATTCAAAATTGGATTTTGGGAAGCCAGAATTGGAAGTAAAGAATAAATAGAAATAGATGTTATAGATGTGATGAGAGAAAGACGAATACCAAATAAAAATGATTGCCTGCTAAATTTATTCTTTTGAAAAAATAAATAAACCGAAGCCGGAATAATTAATATTGAGGTCATGTGATTTGTTAAAGCAAGTCCAAATGAATATGCAAATAAGTACCAATATTTTTTATCGTCACTTTTATGCGCTTTTACAAGAGCAAATAAACTAAATACAATTAATAACATATGTAGAGAATAAACCTCCACCGAAGTGCTTTGAAACCAGAATGTAGTAGAAAATCCGAAGACTAAAGAACCGGTAATGTTGACCAAAATAAAAGATAAATTGTTATTATCGAAAGCCAAGTTACGATAAGAAATAATTTCTGAAATTAACTTGGAAAAAACACCTATAGATATTGAACAATAAATTGCGGCAAGAAAATTTGCTTGGAAAATTGTACTCTCAAATAAAGGAATTTGCAAAAATAAAAATCCAATAATTGTAAAAAGAGGATAGCCGGTTGGATGCGCTATTCCAAGCGTAGCTTGTACGGCAGCCAATTCACCCGAATCAATTTGAATTACTGAAGGGGCTAAAGTAAAATTGTAAATTACAAATACTGCTAAAGAAGGAATCATATAAAAGTATTTTTCAAAAAGTTTCATTAATTAATCATCTCCAAAAAAAGAATTTTATTCTTGGATTTTATCATTTCAATTAAATCAAACATGTTGTTCTTAGTTTTTATATTGAGTAGATATTCTAATTTCTCAATACCATCAAGGTTTTGCGAGATTTCTCTCTTCGCATTACTTAAAACAGTTTCATTCATAAGAATAATTTTTTTAAGAATTCCATAGTTTGTTCTCAATTCTTTTCTTAGTTGAACTGAACTAATGAGCGATGTTATTTTCTTTTCAACTGAACTTCCAATAAGACTACTTTTTTTATTAATACTTTTCAGCAATAAATAATCCAGAAAGAAATTTATTGTTGATATTCCGCCATCATCATTTTTGATATTTATTTTATTTGAAAAATAACCTGCATGAAACTGGATGAGTTTTTTGTGCATATCCAATATCTCAATCTTGAAATCATAATATGAATTACAAATTGAATTTATCATTGACTTCTTAAATCTATCTGCTAATTGATTGCTGCCGGAAATAACTCTCAGTTTGAGTAATGATTGAAATTCCCAGACTCTGGCTCTATTAGACATATATTTTTCATAAGCAGAAATATCCCAGACAATATTTGAGCTTTTTCCTTCTGGTCTTAATTTGAAATCTATGTCTGCAGTGGGAATTATTTCACGCATTTCTTTTAAGAAAACCAGAACTAATTTTTCATTTGTTAAATTGAATTTTTTATCTTCAGTAACAATAATTAAATCAAGATCAGAGCTGAAAGTTAAATCCCTTGTTCCGTAACTACCAAGAGCGGCAAGGAAATATTCTCCTTTAATTTTATTTTCTATTTTTTCATTTATAATTCGATCAAAATATTCGGTTAAATAAAGTGATAATTTTTTCTCGTCAATTAATGATAAAGTATATTGGAAAGTTAGAATGAATTCAATCTGGATTTTTGACATCTGGCCGAAAAGATCAGTTAAATCTTTCGTATAAATTTTTCTTGTAAAAATTAGATCAACAAGATTTGGTTTTAATATTAGTAGATCAACAAATTTTTTAGAAAATTCTGTAGCAAATAGAATATCGTTTAATATTTTTTCATCAACTAATTCTTTGAACCAGAAATAAGGAGTTTTAATTGCCTGAGTTATTTTAGTAAAATTCTCAAGAGTAGAATCGGGGAATTTTGATTTTTCGAAATATCTAAATAGTCTGGATTTTATAAGGGAAAAAGCATCTACAGTTCTTTTATCAAAAGTAGATGAACTAAAAATATTTTTTCCGGAAGATAGAAATTCAAAATTACGTTTAGCTTTTTGAGCATCAGAAAAATTAGTGAAGTTAAGTTTAGTTGGGCTTTTCGTGTCATTAACACTTAAAAGGGAACTAAAAATTTTTCGAACAATAATTCGTTGCTTTTCTAAATCTTTTATAAAACTGTTAACAGAATTATACTTCAGATAATGAGAGAGCTTTTCAGTCAATTCGCCTTGTTTAGGAATTTCATGAGTTTGAGTATCATTCATCAATTGTAGAAAATGTTCAATTTTTCTATAAAATATATATGCATTTGTAAAAGCGTTAGATTCTTTTTTGTCTATTATATTTTTTATTTCTAGAGCTTCAATAGCGCTTAAGGAATTTCCCGTGCGCAATTCTTTAATTTTTCCGCCATTCAAAAGCTGGAGAGCTTGAACTGAAAATTCAATATCTCTGATTCCGCCTGTAAAAAGTTTTACATTCAGTTGATCGGACAGTTTTTTTTCAATTTCTGATTTCATTTTAGAAATTTGTTCGAGCGGACTTTTAAGAAATGTTTTTGGATAAATAAAATGCAATATGTAATTATTGAACTCATTATATAGCTCAATATTTCCTGCTACAAATGATAGTTTAATTAACATTTGTCTTTCCCACTCAGCTCCTCTATTCTCGTAATATCTAAAGTAATCGCCAATAGCCATGCATATCGGGGCATATTTGCCATCAGGTCTTAGACGAAAATCGACACGATAAATATATCCGTCACTTTTTAGTTCGGTTGCGGTCTGAGCAAAAAGTTGAGCTGCTTCTCCAAGAAGTTCTTGATAAGTAAATTGCGGAGATTTACCATGGATTGAATTTTTATCGTAAAATAAAATTAAATCTATATCAGAACTATAATTGAGTTCATCTCCACCAAGTTTTCCTAATGCTGCTAATGCAAATCTATTTGTGCTAAGTTTTATCTTTTTCCTTTTTTGAATTTCATTATAGCATAATTCAAATAAACATCTAGAAATACCTTTTGCCAGAAAGGAGATATGAGCGGTGGTAGCTTTTAGACCAATATTACCAAGAATATCATTCAATCCAATTGTTAAAAGTTTTTCTCTTTTGAATCTCCTTAGAAAACTAATTTTTGAATTAAAAGATCTAAACTTATTTACTCCGCTGCTTATTTCTTTATCAATGCTTTCTTGAGAAATGTCTTTTTCAAGATTTGAAGGATTAAAAATCAAATATAGTAAAGAAGGGTTTCTTACAATAACATCAGTCAAAAAATTGCTGTATGAAGAAATTGATGTAATAATTTCAACGTGATGTGGATATTTTAGACAATCTTTTAGAAATGTTCCTTTATCAAAAACTGAATTTATAATTCTAAATAAATTTGCTTCCGAAGATTCTGTAAAATATTTCTTGTTAATTTCAAAAGAGAATAAATTTATAAGATCTTCAATTTCATTAATGGAAATAAAACCTGAAATTGATTCAAAAATAAGCCGAACAAATTTATCCGATATTTTAAAATTAGAAGTCACTAAAACCACAAATTATGATTGAATATCAAAATTAAAATAAATGTATGTAAAGAGGAAACTTTTGTTATCGAAAAACTGTGAAACCTACTGCTAATTGCTTTTATAAAGCCCTTTGGTTAACTTAGTTTCTTGAATAAAATGGAGAGTTTTGATGATTAATAAGTTCTTAAAGAAGATTTTTGGTGACAAAAATACAAAGGTTTATAAAGAACTTTGGCCGGTTGTAGAAGAAATAAACAAGGAATATGAAAATTTAACTTCGCTTTCAGATGATGAATTACGTGGAAAATCACAAGAGCTAAAAGATTTTTTATTAAAAGAAACTGAATCGATAAGAACACGGATTGAAGAAATAAAAGATTTGCTTACAAAAGATGAATCTGAAGATGAAGATAGAGTAGGTATTTATGATGAATTAGAAAAATTGAATGATGAGCTTGATGAAAAGTACGAAGATCTTTTAGATGAAATTCTTCCCAAAGCATACGCAATTGTAAAGGACACATGTCGCAGACTAGTTGGTAAAAGCTGGGATGCTGCCGGTAATAAAATTAATTGGGATATGATTCCATATGATGTTCAGCTTCTAGGCGGAATAGTTCTTCATCAAGGAAGAATAGCTGAAATGGCTACCGGTGAAGGTAAAACTCTAGTGGCTACTTTACCGGTGTTTCTAAATGCACTTACGGGGCGCGGTGTTCATCTTGTAACTGTGAACGATTACCTGGCAAAACGTGATAGCGAATGGATGGGCGAAATTTATAAATTCCATGGATTGACAGTCGGTTGTATTCTTAATACTATGACACCCGAGCAAAGACGTGTAGTTTATAAATCTGATATTGCATATGGAACTAACAACGAATTTGGTTTTGACTATCTGCGCGATAATATGGCAATCTCTAAAGAATACTGCGTTCAACGTGGTCATAATTTTGCAATTGTGGATGAAGTAGATTCCGTGTTAATTGATGAAGCTAGAACTCCTTTAATTATTTCCGGACCGGTAGATTCCGGCGATCATAAATTTTATGATATGAAACCCCGTGTTGAAAGATTATTCAAAAAGCAAGCTCAACTTGTTGCTTCACTGGTTCAAGAAGTTGAAACTCTTGTAGCAAGCGGTTCTAAAAAGGATATTGAAAAGGCTGGTATAAGTTTACTTAGGGCATTTAGAGGTTATCCTAAACACAATAGACTTATGAAAGTTTTAAGTGAACCCGAAAACAAAAAACTTCTTCAAACTACTGAATTAGAATTTTTAAGAGAAAGCGCAAAACGAATGCCTGAGATTGATGAGGAATTATATTTCGCAATCGAAGAAAAAAATAATTCTATTGATCTTACAGACAAAGGAAGAGAAGAGTTAGCTGTTGGTTCGCCGGAAGGAAAAGAGTTTTTTGTATTGCCTGATCTTGGAACTGAAGTTAGTAAAATTGAGAACGATGAAAATCTATCCGATGAACAAAGATTAAAAAAGAAAGACGAATTGTACCATCTTTACAGCGAAAGAAGTGATACAATCCATACTATAAATCAGTTGGTTAAAGCATACAGCCTCTTTGAAAAAGATGATGAATATGTAATTACCGAAGAGGGAAAGATTGCAATTGTTGATGAATTTACTGGTCGTGTGCTTCCGGGAAGAAGATATTCTGATGGACTTCATCAAGCTATAGAAGCAAAAGAAAATGTAAAAGTTGAACGAGATACACAAACTCTTGCTACAATTACACTTCAAAATTATTTCAGGCTTTATAATAAACTTGCCGGTATGACGGGTACAGCAGAAACTGAAGAGGGTGAATTTTTCGAAATTTACAAACTCGATGTTGTTGTAATTCCTACAAATAAACCTATCACAAGAGATGATCAAGACGATGCCATTTACAGAACCAAAAGAGAAAAATTAAATGCTGTAATTGAAAAGATCAAAGAACTTTATGAAGAGAAAAGACCGGTTCTTGTTGGTACTACAAGTGTTGAAGTTAGTGAAACGTTGAGTAGAATGTTGAAACGACAAGGTGTTCAGCATAATGTACTTAATGCCAAACAGCATAAAAGAGAAGCGGAAATAGTTGCTTTTGCCGGACAACCCGGAGCAATAACTATTGCTACTAATATGGCTGGTCGTGGTACAGATATTAAGCTTGGTGCTGGTATTCTCGATAAAGGTGGTCTGTATATTCTTGGAACTGAGCGTCATGAATCTAGAAGAATTGATAGACAGTTGAGAGGTCGTGCCGGTCGTCAAGGTGATCCTGGAACTACAAAGTTTTTCATTTCGCTAGAAGATGATTTGATGAGACTCTTTAGCAGCGATAGAGTTACAAGTGTAATGCAGAGATTAGGTTTAGAAGATGGACAATCAATTGAACATCCGCTTGTTACAAAATCTGTAGAACGAGCTCAGAAAAAAGTTGAAGAGAATAACTTCGCAATTCGTAAAAGACTGCTTGAGTTTGATAATGTTATGAATCAGCAGCGTGAAGTAATCTATACAAGAAGAAAGCAAGCTCTAGAAGGAGAAAGGTTAAAGGGGGAAATATTTGAATATCTAGAAGAATATATTAATGATATTTTAGATAAGCATTATGAAAATGCTGAAATAGACCTTATACAAAATGCTATGCTTCAAAACTTATTGGTAGACTTTAAGATTGATACTAAATCATATCAAGCTCTTGGAAAAGACGGACTTAAAGACAAACTAGTTGAGGCTGCAAAAGATTTTTATAAAAGAAAAGAGCAAATGCTTGGCTCAGAATTAATGGCTCGTTTAGAGCGTTATGCTGTTCTTAGTGTTATTGACGAAAAGTGGAAAGAACATTTGCGCGAGATGGATGATCTTAAAGAGGGAATTGGTTTACGTGCATATGGTCAAAAAGATCCGCTTCTTGAATACAAAGGGGAAGCTTTTAAGTTATTTGTTCAACTTTTAGATCTTCTAAGAAATGATATAGTTTCATTCTGCTTTAAATTTTTCCCTCAGGCTCAAGAGGAAATTCAACGGAAAGCTAGAAGAGAACAAAGAATAACAACCATCAAAGATAGCACTACAAATATTGGGTTATCAGGCGGACAATCTGATGAGGGCGCAAATAGAGGGAAACCGCAACCTATTAAAGCTGAAGAAAAGGTTGGACGAAATGAACCATGCCCTTGCGGAAGTGGAAAAAAATATAAACATTGCCATGGTAAAAATGCTTAGGATTGTTAATGAAAAAAATTGAAGCAATTATTCGTCCATTCAAACTTGATGATGTAAAAGAAGCTCTTCTGGAAGAAGGCATAAAAGGAATGACAATTTCTGAAGTAAGAGGTTACGGAAGACAAAAAGGTCATAAGGAAACTTTTAGAGGTAGTGAATATCAAATTGAATTTGTTCCTAAAATAAAACTTGAAATTATAGTCGATGAAAATCTTGCCGAAGTGGCTGTAAATGCAATTTTAAAAACTGCAAAAACCGGACAAGTTGGTGACGGCAAAATATTTATTTCAAATATAGAGGACGCAATTAGAATACGAACCGATGAATCGGGTATTTCAGCATTATAAAATGAAAATAAAAAATAAAATAATATTTTCGGCATTGGCATTTCTATTTGCTTCTTGCTCTGTTTGGACTGATTTTACTACATTTTTTAATACATATTATAATGCAAGACTCAATTTTGAAGAGGCGATGGAAGAAATTAATAACCAGCCTCGAGAACTTTTTGATTTTAAAGATCCCGAACCAAACAGCAAATCAAATGCATCATTAACCAAAGTAATTGAAAAGTGTTCAAAAATATTACAGTTTGATTCTGAAAGCTCTTATTTCGATGAATCACTTTTAATTATTGGTAAATCTTTTTATTATCAAAAAGAATTTTTACAAGCCATTAGAAAATTTCAAGAGTTAATTGCTTTTCCGGAAAATGAATTAAAATTAGAAGCAAAATTATGGATTGGAAAAACTGAGCTTCAACTAAGAAATTTTGATATCGGTTTCGAAATTTTAGAAGAAGTGAAAACCGAAGCTAAGGAAGCCGAAGAAGAAGATATTTTACTCGAGGCTTATATCTCTCAAATTAGATATTTAATTTATAGAGAAACTTATAACGATGCGGTTAATCTAAGTGCTGAATTGCTTGAAATTTCAGATTCAGACGAGCGCAATGCAGAAATTACTTACCAGATGGGTAAAATTTATTTGCTGCTTGAGGATAATGAAAATGCTGCATTATACTTCAGTAAAGTTCATGATTATTCACCAACATTTGATATTGAGTTTTATAGTTATTTAGAGTTTGCAAAAATTCAAAAAGAGTTAGGAAATCTTGAGGAAGCCTTAGATGTTCTTGACGATTTAAGATCGGAAGATAAGTATGCTGATTTTTATGACGAAATTGATTTTCAAACTGCACTAATTTTTTATGATCAAAATAATATTGAAGATGCATTAGATTTATTTACTGAAGTAGATACTGTTTATTCAAAAAAAGAAGCCGGTGGTAAAGCAAAGTTTATGCGCGGTGAAATTATGGAATTAGTTTTTGCCGATTATGATAGTGCTCAAAAATTATACGACAAAGTGCCGACATCCGCTGCCCCAAAGGAAACAAAAAATCTTGCTAGTATAAAATCTATTAATCTTAGAAAGTATTTTGATATCAAAAATAATCTAGATGAAAATTTAGCACAAATGGTTTACTTGGTTGATGAAGAAAGATTTATTGCAGATTCTACATGGTATTTTGAATGGAAAAATAGAGATACAACAAATCTTGCTGATTTATTTTCTACTGATAAACCAAAATTTAATGATGAATTTTTAGCAGATTCTATCAGAATACAACTTGATTCAATTGCTGTTGATACGAATTATACTGCTTTCCAAAAAGATAGTTTGAATTATGTTTTGCGAGGGCTTCGACCTCCGGACAAAGATTTATTGCCGGAAACTCCTGTAGTGCAAAATATTATTGTTGACGACATTGAAAAACCTCCGTTTGATTATGAACCAAAGCGCCCAACTATTTCCGAGGATTCACTCAAGGTTTTGATTGCCTCGGAAAAATTAAAAATGGGAGATCACTTTTTTACTGAACTCAATGTTCCGGATTCTGCATTTAAATATTACGAATCAATTGTTGTTGATTATGACAGCACAAAGTTTGTTCCAAATGCTTTAGTCGCTTTAGGCGGATATTACGAAATTAAAGGTGATGTGGAGCTGGCAGACAGTCTTTATCAAATAGTATATGATAGTTATAAAAATTTACCAATTGTAAATGAAGCAGCAAAAAAACTTGATCTCCCGGAAATAGATTTTAAATCTGATCCGGCTATTGATGAATATTTATCCGCCGAAGAATTATTAATTAACGAAAGTTTTAAAAAAGCAATTTCTTCATTACTTAGTATAAATAATCGTTATCCACAGTCTAAGTTTGCCGCAAAGTCACTTTATACAGTTGGTTGGATTTATGAAAACGAATTATTCAAACCGGACTCTGCATTTTTTTATTATGATTCTTTAGTCTCTTCATTTGGTAAATCAGATTATGCAAAAGCTGTGCAGCAAAAAGTTGCTTTTTATGAAACAGAGCAAAAGCGTAAAGAAACTGATTCGCTTCAATTGGAGAATCCGAATTCTATAATTGAAAATGGATTAGCAGACTCAACTTTATCAAATGGAATTGCTTTACAAGATTCACTTCTGCAAAATCAAAGTATCAAAGATTCTGTTCAAGTAAGTCAATCAATTCCGGTTGAAGTTGAAAATGAAAAACCTAAAGAAACTGTGGTAGAGAGTTTAAGCACGGCGCCAATGGGAGGCTCTCAAAGAGTTTACAAAAGGGGAAGACGATAATACCCAATTATTATGACCAGAAAAAGACTTCTCAAATTAATTGAGGAAGGGGAAAATCTATATGTTGAATTCAAACAAAGATTTTCTTCTTATGAAAAAATTGCAAAGGAAATAATTGCTTTTGCTAACACAAACGGTGGAGTAATTATTTTTGGTGTTGATGATGATAAATCTATTTATGGTGTTCAAAGTGAAAAGAGCGAATCTGCTTTAGTTTTAGAATCAGCTAATAATTATTGCGAACCCCCAATAGATCTAAAAATAAGTTACTACGAAATTGAAAATCGCGAATTAGTCGTTGTAGAAATTGAAGAATCTGATTTTAAACCTCACCGAATACAAGATTATAAAAAAGATTTTGATATAAATGAAGCGAGCGTTTACGTTAGAGTAAACGACAAAAGCGTTTTAGCCAGCAAAGAAATGATAAAAGTAATGCAGAACCAAATTGCTGAGAAGGAACTTAAAAATTATGCGGTTGGCAAAAACGAAAAAATCGTTTTTGATTTCCTTGAAAAAAATGAAACAATAAATGTAAAAGAACTTAGTAAAATTGCCAATATTTCAAATCGGCGCGCTTCACGAACTTTAATAAATTTAGTAAGAGCCAATTTATTACTTATTCACACTAAAGATAATGGCGAAGATTTTTTTACTTATTGCGGTTAGACTCATCGTAAATATTTCTTAATTCAAAAATTGAAATGCCATAAGCTACGGCAACATTGAGGGATTGCTTAATTCCGTATTGCGGAATCTCAATTGAAAAATCGCAAAGATCAATCAGCTCTTGAGAAACTCCGGTAATCTCATTTCCAACAATTAAACAAAGCGGCATATTTGAGGGACTTACAGAAAAGTGTGGAATGCTTTTGCTGGTTTGCTCTAAAGCACAAATTTTTATTCCTTGAGATTTCAATTTTTTCACAACTTCAATTGGGTCTTCGGCATATTCCCAATCAACACTTTCTTGAGATCCAAGAGCAGTTTTTAGTACTTCTTTTTTTGGTGGATGCGGAGTATAGCCGCATAAATAAAGCTTCGTAATCATTGCGCCGTCTGAAGTTCTAAAAATAGAGCCAACATTATAAGAACTTCTAATACTATTTAGAACTACATAAACGGGAAGCTTATCCGCTTTATGGATTGATTCAACAGTTAATCTGCTTTCTGCAATTTCGTCGTGAGATAATTTTTTCATTTGCTCGAGAGAAGTTTTAATCCAAAAATTCCAATAACAATCATCATTATAAATATGATTCTTAAAAAATCTTTTGGTTCATTAAAAAATAAAATTCCATAAATAGTTGTGCCTACAACACCAATCCCCGTCCAGACTGCATAGGACGTTCCGATTGGTAAAGTCTTTACGCCAAGTGCCAGAAACACATAACTTAAAACCATTGTAATAACAGTGAAGATACTGGCTTTTAGATTTGTAAAACCCTCGCTGTATTTCAAACCAATTGCCCAGCTAATTTCAAAAATGGCGGCAATAAAAACATAAATCCAAGCCATTAAAATTTCACCGCCAATTGACCGCATGCAGCCGCAATATCATCTCCTTGAGTTTCTCTAAGCATAACAGTAATATTTTTATCCCTTAACTTATCGGCAAATTTTTGAATTTTAAAAAATGGAGTTGGTTCAAGTTCGGCAGAAATACCATCCGGACTCATATGCTTAATACTGTTAAAAGGAATGATATTTATTTTTGAGGGAACAGAAGCACAAATTTTTGTAATTCCTTTAATGTCTTCATCGCGGTCATTAATACCTTCAAGCATAGTATATTCAAATGTGATTCTAGTTTTAGTCTCTTTTGCATAATACTTAATTGCGTCAAGATTTTTTTCCAAAGAATACTTTTCATTGATCGGCATAATTTTACTTCGAATATCTTCAAATGTTGAATGAAGAGAAAAAGCAAGTTTCACACGTAAACCCGTATCAGCCAATTCTTTTATTTTATGTGGAATTCCGGAAGTTGAAATTGTAATTCTATTTCTGCTAATTCCGGTGCTTAGTTCGTGTGTAAATATTGTCAGAGATTTTAGTGTTTCCTCATAATTCAAAAGAGGTTCGCCCATTCCCATATAAACAATATTTGTTATTTCCTTTGCATCGTAGTCTTTGGCAGCAAGTAAATATTGGTCGATTATTTCACCGGCAGTTAAATTTCGTTTGTAACCCATAAGCCCGGTTGCGCAAAATTTGCAATCTAAAGGACAACCAACTTGAGTAGAAATGCAAAGTGTTTTTCTTTCCTTTTCCGGTATTACAACTGATTCAATATTTCTACCATCAAATGTTTTGAAGAGAAATTTTTCTGTCCCGGTTAATTTTGAATATTCTGAAGTAATTTTTTCTAAAGTATTTATTTCGAAATTTTCACTCAGTTTATTTCTCAAACTTTTAGGGATGTTAACCATTTCATCATAATTGGAAATGTTTTTATTATATATCCAATTAAAGATTTGCTCTGCTCTAAATTTTTGTTCATTCAATTCGAGCATTAAATCCTTTAATTCATCAAGGGATTTCCCTTTTATAGACCTATTTTTTATTACTGATTTCATAGGCTACAAATATAATAAAGAGCGGATTAACTAACTGATTAAACTTAATCCTAGAAGTTTGTTATTGAAATTTCAACCTTCATTCTTTAGTTTCTATAGCATAAAGAATAATCCTCGACAAGCCAAAAAAAATAGAGGTAAAAATGAATTTTGATTTCACCGAAGATCAATTAATGATTCAGGAAAGTGCGAGAGAATTTGCACAAAAAGAAATAGCACCATCCGCAGTTGAAAGAGATAAAACCGGAGAATTCCCAAAAGAAATAGTAAAACAAATGGGTGAACTTGGTTTTATGGGAATGATGGTTTCGCCTAATTATGACGGGGCTGGGCTGGATACAATCAGCTATGTACTTGCCATGATTGAAATTTCTAAAGTTGATGCAAGTGTTGGTGTAATTATGTCTGTAAATAATTCCCTTGTAACTTTTGGTCTTGAAAAATGGGGATCCGAATATTTAAAGGAAACTTATTTAAAACCTCTTGCACGGGGAGAAAAACTTGGAGCCTTTGCTCTTTCTGAACCTGAAGCAGGCAGTGATGCTACAAAACAAAAAACTTATGCTGAAAAAGATGGAAAACATTGGGTTTTAAATGGAATAAAAAATTGGATTACAAACGGTCAAAGTGCAGATTATTACATTGTTATTGCTCAATCGAATAAAGAAATGGGGCATAAAGGAATTACTGCTTTTGTAGTTGAAAAAGGTACGCCCGGTTTTGAGCACGGAATTAAAGAAGATAAGCTTGGAATTAAAAGTTCAGATACTTGTTCACTCACTTTTACTAACTGTCGAGTCCCCGAAGAAAATGTAATTTGGGAGGTAGGCAAAGGATTTAACTTTGCTATGAATACATTAAACGGCGGGCGCTATGGAATTGCTTCTCAAGCTGTTGGGTTGGCAGAAGCCTCTTATGAAGCGGCAATTAAATATGCCAAAGAGCGAAAAACTTTTGGGACTGAAATTGCTAATCACCAAGCGATTCAATTTAAATTAGCAGATATGGCAATGAATCTTGATGCCGCAAAATTATTAACTTTGCGTGCTGCGTGGCTTAAAGATGCCGGCAAACCATATATTAAAGAAGCCTCGATGGCAAAATTATATTCTTCGGAAGTTGCAGTTAAAAATGCTTTGGAAGCAATTCAAATTCATGGGGGCTATGGTTATGTGAGGGAATATCTTGTAGAGCGTTATTTACGAGATTCTAAAATTACAGAAATTTATGAAGGAACTTCAGAAATTCAGAGAATAATTATTGCTCGTCAATTATTAAAAGAATACTAACATGAAAAAAATTACAGATATAACAGTTTTAGAAAATTATAAAATTCATGTTAAATATAATGATGGTTTAGAAGGAGAAATACATCTAAACCATCTTATGGATAAAGAAGAATATGCTTTTACAAAAAATTATGAAGACTTTTCTAAATTAAAAATTCATCCTAAAACTAGTGATCTTTTTTGGGAAAATTACAATACTGAGCATTTGTGTAAAAACGCAATCAGAAGCCAAATTGAATTGCGCAATTTGGCAAAAAGATTAAAATTGGTAGTCGATTAAAATGAAATTGATTTTTTTAATTTTGACCTTTACAATATTTTTGTCAGCTCAAACTGATTGGGAGAGATGGCAGGCAAAAGACATTTCTTACAATGTTGGTGAAGTTAAGGTTGAAGATTATTCCTTTGATAAATCCACTTTTGGCAGAACCATTCTTTCTTCTCTGAAGAATGGTTATTCATTTTTGATCTCTGATTTGGATGGTGATAACTGTCCATTTCACCCATCCTGTTCTGCTTTTGCGCTCCATTCGATTAAAGAAACAAATGTTTTTCAAGGTGCATTAATGTTTGCAGATAGATTTACACGCGATCTAAATTTTATAAAAAATCCTAAACAGTACGGATTTTATAAATCCGGCAAACTTAATGACCCTTATTATAATTATCTTTTGTCAGAAACTGCTATTTTTACTTTCAATAAAAAGTGAAAATATCACAAGTGCCCGAGTTAATATTGTTAAAAAAGTTTTTCCTTATAAAATTGTTTTTGCTGATGTTTTCGCTACAATTGTCAGCTCAAAATGTTTTGTTCAATTCTCAAAACAGATTGAATTTTGCGGATAACCTCTTTTGTGAAAAGGACTATCTGCGAGCCTTTAATGAATATCGCGAATATTTAAAATACGAATTTAATGATACTGTAATTTTCAAGATGTCACTTTCATTGGCTGAAATGGGACGGTTTGCTGAAGCAAGTGATTATAACAAATCGCTTTTCAACAGTTTAAGACTTTCTGAAGATGCAAAGTTTGAATTTTATAGAAACATGTTTTTATCTAATCGGATTAATGATTTTAAATATTTTTATGAAACCAACTCTTTCGTTCCACTTGATAAAGATATCTATTTGAAAAGAATGATTCTGGCTTCAGAATTTCTAAATTATCAAAAATATTTACTTAACTTAGATGAGATTTTAAAGATATTTCCAAATACTGCTAAAGATTCTTTAACTAATTTTTATAACAGAATCCTATTCCCAAAAGAAAAAAATCCTTTGCAAGCCGGACTACTTTCTGCGGTGATTCCGGGTTTAGGTAAAATTTATACCGGAGAATATGGTGATGGAATTACTGCATTTCTGCTAACCGGAATTTTAACTTTTCTTGCTATAGACAATTTTAATGCAGATCATAATTTTAAAGGTTGGCTGTTTTCGGGATTTGCAGCTTATTTTTATGTCGGTAATATTTATGGATCAATCTCTTCAGCTCATAAATATAACGCCGGATTAAAACTGAGCTTGGATTCAGACATGAAATTTTTCTTTAATAAGAATAATTATTTTATTCCAAAACCAAAGTTTCTATGCGAGTAAAAATATTTTACATAATTTTTTTTATAATTCCTTTTTTGTCGATTAATGCTCAAGATGAAATTCAAAGACAAGTTGAATTTGCTGATAATCTTTTTCATCAAAAACTTTATTATGATGCAATTACTGAATATAAAAGACTTCTCTTTTTTGATAGCAGCAGAAAGTTTGGTTTTTATGGAAATATGAAAATTGCGCAATCCTACAAAGGAGGAGCAAAGTTTGATGAAGCAATAAATTATTTTAAGAAAGCTGAATTGTCAACATTTGATCAAAATGAAAAGTTTGAAGCAGGAATTGAGATAATAAAAATAAATATTCTTAGAGGAACAACTCAACGAAGTCTTGATTTAATTGAGGAAATGTCCATTAATTTTAATGAAAAAGAAAAACTAAAAACTCTTGATTATTGGAAAGCTTGGACATACATGTTCGCCAACAAATGGGAAATTGCGTTTCAAATTTTTAATATTTATCCGGAATTTGCCGAATTATCTAATCATTGCAAAAACGTGATTGATGAAAAATATTCTGTAAATTTTGCTAAATTGCTTTCCTATATTTTACCGGGTGCAGGACAGTTTTATACAGGTGAATATTTGTCGGGTACAATGTCGTTAGCTTGGAATATTCTCTTTGGTTATCTAACAATCAACTCTTTCTTTGAAGAAAGAGTTTTTGATGGTTTTGCAATCGGTTCATTACTTTGGATAAGATTTTATCGTGGAAATTTTCAAAATGCTGAACGATTTGCGGAAAATAAAAATATTGGTATTGCAAATAAGAAACTGAGTTACATTCAACAAAATTATCAAGGATTAAAACCGTGAGACTGAATGAAGAAGAATTAAGGAAATTAACATTAATTGCAATTAATGAACTTGGTGAGAAAGCTTCGCCGGAATTGGTGAAAAAGGTTGTTAGCAGAGCGGTTGATCAAGTTAGCGATTCACAAGAATTTCCCAAAACTCAAAATGATTTAACTTCGGGTAGAATAATTTTAACCTCATTTGGATTGAATAAATCCGGAGTAGTTGCAGCAATTACTTCAGAATTAAGCCAATCAGGATGTGATGTTAGAGATTTAAGTCAGAAAATTATGGATGAATTTTTTACAATGATAATGATTGTTGACATTTCAAATTCACCAAAAGATTTTAGAGATATACAGAATCAAATGAGCAAAATTGCCGATGAATTGAATATTAAGATTTTTCTTCAACATGAAGATATTTTTAGAAGTATGCACCGAATATAGCTATTAACCATTTACGAGAATAAGATGCCTTACGAATTTGAAGAAATTCTTGAAACAATTAAAATGACAGAAATCGAACATTTCGATATTCGGACAGTAACATTAGGAATTAGTCTGAGAGATTGTGTTGACAGAAATATCAAAATATCGAAACAAAAAGTTTATGAAAAAATATTAAAGTATGGTAAAAATCATGTTAAATATGCAAAAGATGTAGAAGCAGCTTATGGAATTTCCATAGCAAATAAAAGAATTTCAATAACTCCGCTTTCAATTCCTTTTGATATGTTAAAAAGTGATGAGCTGGTTGAACTTGCAATAGTTTTGGATAAAGCCGCCGAAGAAATTGGTATCGATTACATTGCCGGTTATTCTGCTTTAGTTCAAAAGGGTTTTACAAATGGTGAAAAAGAATTAATTAAATCAATTCCTTATGCTCTGTCAAGTACAAAACGAGTATGTTCAAGTGTAAATGTTGCGTCAACAAAAGCCGGAATTAATATGGACGCAATAAATATGATGTCGGAAGTTATAAAAAAGACAGCCGAACTCACGAAAGATCAAGACTCAATTGGCTGTGCAAAACTTGTAGTTTTTGCAAATGCCGTTGAAGACAATCCTTTTGTTGCCGGTGCTTTCCATGGTGTAACAGAACCTGAAGTAGTTCTGAATGTTGGAATTAGCGGTCCCGGAGTTGTATTAGATGCAATAAAAGAAGCCGGAAGAGTTGATCTTTCAAGTCTTTCTGAGGTTATAAAGAAAACAATTTTTAAAATTACTAGAGCCGGCGAATTAATGGGAAGATCTGTTGCAGATAAACACGGTGTTCCATTTGGCATTGTTGATATTTCACTTGCACCAACTCCCGCGGAAGGTGATAGTATTGGTGATATTTTAAAGGCAATGGGAGTTGAAGACGTTGGCGCACCAGGAACAACGGCAGCTTTGGCTATGTTGAATGATGCAGTAAAGAAAGCGGGATTGATGGCAAGTTCTTCGGTTGGTGGTATGAGCGGAGCATTTATTCCGGTTAGCGAAGATCAAGGAATGATAGACGCGGTAGTTAAAGGAAATTTATCATTGGAAAAATTAGAAGCAATGACTTCTGTTTGCTCAGTTGGACTGGATATGATAGCAGTTCCTGGCGATACTGCTGCTACCACAATTGCCGGTATTATTGCCGATGAATCTGCAATTGGAGTAATTAACGATAAAACCACTGCAGTAAGAATAATTCCTGCTTACGGTAAAAAGATTGGTGATGTAGTTGATTATGGAGGCTTACTTGGTAAAGCTCCAATTATGTATGTACGAGAATTAGACAGTTCGGGATTTGTTCATCGTGGCGGAAGAATTCCAGCCCCGATGAGAAGTTTAACAAATTAATTCAGTTTAAGAGGAGGATAAATGAAAAGTAAAGGTCTACTAATAGGATGCGGCGCAGGTGCAGTATTGGTCATTATTTTAATCGGAATTGCAATGTGGGGAGTCGGTATTTATAACGATTTAGTAAAAATAGATGAATCAGTTACGCAAAGCTGGAGCCAAGTGGAAAATCAATATCAAAGAAGATTGGACTTAATTCCAAATTTAGTAAATACTGTTAAAGGTGTTGCAGAATTTGAAAAGGAAACATATACTGCGGTTACAGAAGCAAGATCGAAAGTTGGACAAATTAATGCCGGAGAAGTTTTAAATGATCCTGCTAAATTTCAACAATTTCAAGCAGCTCAAGGTGAACTTAGCAGCGCTTTATCAAGATTAATGGTAGTGGTTGAAAATTATCCTCAGCTAAAGGCGAACGAAAACTTCCTTCAACTTCAAGCACAATTAGAGGGTACCGAAAATAGAATCTCAGTTGAAAGAATGAAATTTACCCAGAGAGTTCAAGAATACAATACAAGAATACGACAATTCCCGGCAAATATTATTGCGGGTGTTTCCGGGTTTGCTGTTAAACCAAATTTTGCAGCACAAGAAGGAGCTGAACAAGCGCCTAAAGTAGAGTTTTAATGAAAATTCTTTTATCAATATTATTAGCAATTACAATAATTTCTGCTCAACCGGAATATCCGGTTTTGCAGAAATATGCTACAGATTTAACAAATACAATCTCAGGCTCAAATCTGGCTTCTTTTAATAATCAGCTAAAAAGGTTTGACGATACTACTTCAAATCAAGTTTTATTTTTAATGATGAACACTATTGATGGCTATCCTATTGAGATGTTTACTTATGAAATTGCATCAAAAAATAAAATTGGTAGTAAAGAGAATAACAATGGAGTTTTGTTTTTTGTAGCTAAAGATGATAGGAAAATGAGAATTGAAGTCGGTTATGGTCTTGAAGGACCATTGCCGGATGCATTAGCAAGTTCTATTATTCGAAATGATGTTACACCTTATTTCAAACGCGGTGATTATGATTCAGGAATTCAAGCCGGTATAAGCTCAATTATTTCCGCAACAAAAGGGGAATATAAAAGAGAAGATCGTCAAGAACAAAACGAAGAATCAGATGGATTTTTCTGGGTTTATTTAATCTTCCTTTTAATCTTTGTAGTTTTTGGTGGTAAAGGAAGAGGTGGTTTATTAGGCGCAATTATTATTGGGAATACTTTAGGTGGTGGAAGAAGTTCCGGCGGATTTAGCAGTGGTGGAAGTTTTGGCGGATTTAGCGGTGGCGGCGGTGGATTTGGCGGTGGTGGAGCTAGCGGTGGATGGTAATGCAATTAAATGTTATTTCCATTGAATATAGGTACTTCTTTTATTATAATCTTTTAGAAATATAATGGAAATTCAACAAGGTATAAAATTATTTAATAACTCTGATTTTTTTGAAGCTCATGATCATTTTGAGGAAATGTGGAATAATGCCGGAAGGGAAGATAGATTGTTTTATCAATCACTTGTCCAATTGTCGGTTGGTTCTTATCACCTAGTCTCTCAGAATTATAAAGGTGCTTTAAGTCAATATTGTAAAGGAACATCAAAGTTACTGGAATATATTCCCAGTTATCAAGGAGTTAATACAAGAAAACTTCTGAAGGAAATAAGAATTTTGATGAAAGACTTAAATGAATATTTTGCAGAAAATATTTGCTCTGTTGAAATTGAAAAAATTCCAAAAATAGAAGTATATAATTAATTAAACTTTTCGAAAGGAGATTTAAAAATGGCAATAATGATAACAGATGAATGCATCAATTGCGGTGCTTGTGAACCTGAATGCCCAAATACTGCTATTTATGAAGGTGGTGCTGAATGGGAATTATCTGGTAAAACATACGGCGATGGAGATGATGCTCCTTCAGGCGCATCAGGGTTTTTCTCTGAAGAATTCTTTTACATTGTACCGGATAAATGCACAGAATGCGTTGGCTTCCATGATGAACCACAATGCGCTGCTGTTTGTCCGGTTGATTGCTGCGTTCCGGATCCTAATCATGTTGAATCTAAAGAAGAATTATTAGCAAGAAAAGATCATCTAGATTCATTAGGCAGATAATAATTATTTGGGCTGCTTTTATTTTTTACAATTTTTATACAGTAAAAATTAGCAGCCCTTTTTTATTTTAAATTATTGATCGTAAAATTTGAAAAGATACTTTTGTAAAAGTAGTTTAGCATAATTTAAGTATTAGAAATAAAAGGGAAAAAGTGCAGGTAGGTAAATACAATATAAAATTAATCCAAACCGGATTATTTGCTTTGGACGGTGGGGCAATGTTTGGAATTATTCCCAAACCACTTTGGAATAAAACTAATCCTTCTGATGAAAAAAATAGAATTAAACTTGGTGCAAAGTGTTTGCTGCTTGAAAGCGATTCCAAGAAAATAATTGTAGATACAGGACTTGGAGGCGATTGGGATGAAAAATTTCTAAAAATTTATGATGTTCAATTTCCGCAAAATCATCTTCTTGAAGAATTATCTAAATTAAATATTTCTTCCGATGAAATTACAGATGTAATTTTAACGCATCTTCATTTTGATCATACCGGCGGATCTGTAATAAATCAAAATGGAAAGTTTATACCTGCTTTTTCAAATGCAAAATATCATGTTCAAAAAGAACATTTCGATTGGGCGATAAATCCAACAGAAAGAGATAGAGGAAGTTTTATTAAAAATAGATTTATGCCACTGGTTGATGAAGGAGTTTTGCATACGACTAATAATCTTCAATTTGATGATGAGATTGAATTCATAAAAGTTTATGGACATACAAACGGGATGCAACTTCTTAAAATATCTGATGCATCGCAAACGATTTTATATTGTGCAGATTTAGTCCCGACTTCATCGCACATTCCAATTCCTTATGTAATGGGTTATGATATTCAACCGTTAAATACTGTAAAAGAGAAAAATGAATTATTCCCAAAAGCTGTAGAAGAAAATTGGAAATTAATTTTTGAACATGATCCCAAAATTGCAGCGGCAACAATTCAAAAAACAGAAAAGGGGTTTGCTCTAAAAGAAACATTTGAAGATTTATAATGAAAGAAAACGAATTCCAAAAAGTATGTGAAGTTTCTGACTTAAAAGAAAAAATTGGCAAGCGATTTATGATTGACGATGTTGATGTTGCATTGTTTAAAGTCGATGGAAAAATATTTGCGCTTAGTAATATTTGTCCTCACAAACATGCAGCTATTATTTATGATGGATTTATTGAAGAGAATAAAATTTACTGTCCTTCACACGGTTGGGCGTTTAATCTGGAAACCGGAAAAGTCGGTTCGACCAATAGGGGCTTGGATAAATACGAAGTTGAAATAAGGGACGAGGAAGTTTTTGTAAAAGTTTTTAAGAAAGAAATGAACTGGTAACAGTTTATGACTCTCACGAAGAATATAGTATTAAATGCGTGTAAAGAATTTGGTTTTGATTTAGTCGGATTTTCTTCAATTCAAATACTAGCTGATGAATCGCAAAAGTTAAATGCCTGGCTCGGTAATAATTATAATGCCGGAATGAAATACATGGAAGAAAATTTAGATAAAAGATCAGATGTCACAAAAATATTTCCAAATGCAAAATCAGTAATTTCTCTCGGACTAAATTATTTTGTAAATGAAGAATATGATAATAAACCAAATCATGGCAAAGTTTCACGCTACGCATGGGGAATAGATTATCATTTAGTTATTTGGGAAAAGCTGGCTGATCTAATTTCTAAACTTCAAGAAATTGATAAAACTTTTGAAGCCAAATCATACGTTGATACCGGTCCGGTTATGGACAAAGTGTGGGCAGTAAAATCCGGTTTAGGCTGGATGGGAAAGCATTCAAATATTATTAATCGAAAAATTGGAAGCTGGTTTTTTATCGCCAACATAATAAATAATTTTGAGTTTGAGCCGAATAATCAAGTTGAAGATTTTTGTGGTACTTGCACAGCATGCATCGATGCTTGTCCAACAAATGCAATTGTTGAAGATTATGTTGTTGATTCGAACAAATGCATTTCTTACTTAACAATCGAAAATAAAAATGAAATCTCCAATGAATTCAAGGGAAAGTTTGAGGGATTAGTTTTTGGTTGTGATATTTGCCAAGATGTTTGTCCATGGAATGATAAATTTTCGATTCAAACATTAGAACCGGATTTTAAACCGGTTAACAAAGAACTTGATTTGAATGAGTTTGATGAAATGACAAATTCACAATTCAAAAAAAAATATTCTACTTCCTCAATAAATAGAGCTAGAGTAAATGGAATGAAAAGGAATACAGAATTCTTAAAAGATTTTAATGATTTTTAGGAAAGAAATTTTATCTTATTTGAAACAGTTTGTAAAGGTCATTCGCCTATTTTATTAATTCGAAAATAAGTTGGATTGTAAAATACTTGATTCATACTTTTTCGATTTTTCAAAAATAAGCATGAACATATATTTCGATAGAATCTTAACAAAAATTTATGAATCTAATCAACAATAAAGAAATCTAAAATTTGGAGAAATTAGTATGGCAGATAATCATCACAAAGTTGTAATTATTGGCAGCGGACCTGCCGGATTAACAGCAGCACTTTACACAGCAAGAGCTAATCTGAGTCCTGTAATTTATGAAGGAATGCAGCCTGGCGGTCAATTAACAATTACAACGGAAGTAGAAAATTATCCCGGTTTTGAGAAGGGAATTCAAGGTCCGGAATTAATGGATATTATGAGAAAACAAGCGTGCAGATTTGGTACTAAGTGTGAATTCAAAGAAATAAACGAAGTTGATTTTTCACAAAGACCTTTCAGATTAATATCGGAAGATAAAGTAATTACAGCTGACGCAGTTATAATTTCAACCGGAGCAAGTGCTAAATTATTAGGATTGAACAGCGAATCAGAATATATGGGATATGGAGTCTCAGCATGTGCAACTTGTGATGGATTTTTCTATAAAGGTTTGAAAGTTCTAGTTACCGGCGGCGGTGATACTGCAATGGAGGAAGCCAATTATTTAACTAACTTTGCTTCGGAAGTTGTAATAGTTCACAGGCGAGAAGAGTTTAGAGCATCACAAATTATGATTGACAGAGTAAAGAAAAATCCAAAAATAAAATTTGCACTAAACAGAACAATTAAAGAAGTTACCGGCGAAGTTAATGCAATGGGACACAAAAAAGTAACAGGCGCAATTTTAGAAAATACGATAGATGGTTCAACTGAAGAAATAAAAGCAGACGGAATTTTTATTGCAATTGGTCATCGGCCAAATACAAAAATATTCAAAGGCAAATTGGATATGGATGAAACCGGATATTTAATTGTAAAACCGGGTTCAACTTATACAAGCGTTGAAGGCGTATTTGCTGCAGGCGATGTTGCCGATAAAACTTACAGGCAAGCTGTTACTGCCGCAGGAACGGGCTGTATGGCGGCTTTAGATGCACAGCGTTGGTTGGAAGCACAAGAGTAAAAAATATCATTGCGAATAAAAACTTTTTAAACCCGGTAATTAGCCGGGTTTTTTTTGACCATTTTCAAAACTTTGCAGAATAGTCAAGACTTTTTTGCAATTGCGTGCAAAATAGTCGGGAAATAATTGTAAACAAATATTGAATTGTCGATCTGTGAGTATATTAGAGATATTGGGATTTAATGTGATTTTTTTTGAGATCTTAAGTCAAAATAAAAACCCCAAACTTTATCAAAAAGCTGGGGTTTTATGCAAAACTTAATTCTCTTCAGTTTCCCCAAACTTTCTTCCAACAAAGAAGGAAATTATAAATCCTATTCCTGTAAAACCGAAAATAAACATTGGAATCCAGAATTCGCCATAATTGGCTTCTTCAAAACCAATTCCCATTCCTAAACCTAATCCAAATAGAGTTAGGACAATTCCGGTTTTTAACCAAAGAACGGGATTCCTTTTTTTCTTTAGAAATTCTGCCATTTCGTGGAATGAAATTCCTTTTTCGAACATCAATTGTCGTTCTTTAAATCTGAAATAAAGATAACTCACACCAACTAAGCCGATGACTAAAAATAATATTATGGGTATAAAAACTTCTGACATTTTATTTTCTCCTTTTATGTGATCTCAAAAATTCTAATTTGTATGTGTCTTTTGCTTTCTAATGGTTAAGACTAGTTGATGTGGTTAAAAGGTTACAAATATTTTAAAAATGGATTTGGATTTATCAAAGCCGCATAAATATTACAAACATTTCCTATTGACTAAAAGAATTTAGTTTTGTTCTTTTTATTATTGATCAAAAAAATGCTTTGTAACCTTGACGCAAAAATATTTGTCAAAAGTAATAAATGAAAAATTTAACCGATCAACAGATAATTGAGTCAATCGTAAAAGGGAATCATTCTGATTTTGCTCTTTTGGTTGATAAATATAAAGACAGAGCGTTTTCGCTTTTACGACGAATGCTTAAGGACGAAATGGATGCAGAGGAAGCATTACAAGATTCATTCTTGAAAGTATTTAATTCACTTAAAGATTTTCGCGAAGAGTCTAAATTTTCAACTTGGTTTTACAAAATTGTGTATAATACGGCGCTGACAATTATTGCAAAAAAGAAAAGGCAAGTAGAAAAACAAATGCTTTCAATTGATGATGAATTTGATTTGTCGGATGAAAACGAGGTTTATTCAACTTCAAATGACGCTAAACAGTTTATTCTAAAAATGGTGGACAAACTTCCTCCTAGGAATGCGATTGTAGTAATTTTATTTTATATAGATAATTTTTCGTTAGATGAAATAAGTAAAGTTCTAGATATCTCAATAGTAAACACAAAAGTTTTATTACATAGATCAAGAAATTCTTTAAGAGAAATATTGATCAAACATAATTATCACGAGGAAATTTTATGAGCAAGTTAAATGACGAAATGCTGAATGATTATGTCGATAATAATCTTTCGCTATCAAAAATTTCTGAAATTGATGAATCAATTAAAAGTGACAACAATGAGTTAATGAAGTTGCGAGCGCATAAATATATTCATCAAACACTTAAAGAAATTCCCGTTTATGAAGCACCGCTAAATTTTACTCAAAAAATGATGAGCAAAATTTCTGAAACAGTTTCAATAACTTATGAAGCCAATACTTTTTTTAAAGTTATGATTGGAATTTTTGTAACAATTATTTCCGGTTTTTTAGTCTATTCCTTTGAAGTTGCTTCAAAGTCAAATTCTTCAATTCCGTTTAGTTTTAAGAATGATGTTCTTGATAGGATAGTTGCAGTATTTCCAAGTATTTCGGCATTATTCAGCAGTTCAACCGTTGTTTTAGTCGGATCGGGATTAATCATAGTCCTATTTTTTGCTTCATTTTATATGATTGAATCACATTTAAATTTTAAAAAGAAAATTGGACATTTTTCAAAGTAATTGGTTTTAACCACCTTTTGAAAGCCTTCTTCAAAAAGTTCTAAATTAAAGAGAACAATAAATTCAGTAAAAAATAACAACTCCATTCAATGAAGTATAGAAGATTTATAAGTAAGAATTGCAATAATTGTATTTCATGTGATGCTTCTCTATTTTTCATATAAAAGAAAAGAGAATTATGAAATTTAAATCTGGTTATGTCACAATTTTAGGACTTCCAAATGCCGGTAAATCTACTTTAATGAATTCGATAATTGGCGAGCGATTGTCAATTATAACCAATAAACCTCAAACAACACGAAAAAGAATAATGGGAATTTATTCTGATGAAAAATCCCAAATAATTTTTCTTGATACTCCGGGAATTTTAGAACCGGTTTATTTGCTTCAAGAAAAAATGATGGAGTTTGTTAATTCGTCAATTAAAGATGCAGATATACTTATACTGATGTTGGATGTTTCTAATGATAAAAAAGGGGAAAAACTTTTTTCGAATAAATTAGTTGAAGAAGTTATAGGATATAAAAGGAAAAAGAAAATATTAATTATTAATAAAATAGATCTTTCCAATGAAAATGAACTAAAAAGTATAATTGAAAAATTTGATAAGATGGAAATTTTTGAAAGTGTAATTCCAATTTCTGCGTCAAATTCTTTCAATATAGAAATGCTGAAGGAAAGAGTAACAGAACTTCTACCTGAAGGACCAAAGTATTATCCCGATGATCAACTCTCAGATGAAAACGAAAGATTTTTTGTGACTGAAATTATTAGAGAAAAGATTTTTGAATTATTTCAAGATGAAGTTCCTTACAGCACAGAGGTTATTATTGATGAATTTAAAGAAAGAGAAGGACGAAAAGATTATATCTCAGCTTCAATAATAGTTGAGCGTGATTCTCAAAAGCCTATTATAATTGGGAATAAAGGGGAATCGATAAAAAGAATCGGAAAAAATTCTCGTGAATCTATCGAAGCATTTTTAGGCAGAGAAGTTTATTTGGAACTTTTTGTAAAAGTAAAAGCAAAGTGGCGTTCAAATATTAATCAGCTAAAGAGCTTTGGGTATTATACCGAAAATGAATAAATCCTCAATTAATTCATTCCGGAAAAGATTTAAAGGTGAAATTGCGCTTTTAATGATTACAGTTATTTGGGGTGCAACTTTCCCAATAATTAAGGAATCATTAAATGACTCAACTCCTTTTGCCTTTGTGGCTGTAAGGTTTTCAATTGCATCATTAATTTTACTTCCGTTTTTTCTTAAAAAAGTAAAGCATCTTGATAAGAAAACGCTGAAAGCCGGTTTGGTGCTTGGTGTTTTGATGTTTGGTGGTTTTATCACACAGACCATTGGTTTGAACCACACAACAGCTACAAAATCCGGATTTATTACCGGCTCTGCAGTTGTAATGATTCCATTTTTACAGTTTTACATGGAAAAGAAAATTCCAACAAAAGGAGCTATTTTTGGAACGCTTTTAGTCTTTACTGGCTTGCTCTTTCTCTCAAGCGGTGGTACCGATATTATGAACTTTGTAAGTGATCTTGGCGGAAGTTTTAATTTTGGTGATTTTATGACTTTAATTTGTGCTGTAATTTTTGCTCATTATGTTGTTTACATTGATATTTATACTAATAAATACGACTTCCTTTTTTTATTCGCTTTGCAAATTTTTACAACTGCATTTTTAGCAATAATTTCTACCGCTTTTCTTGAAACCACAAATTTTGCTGAGGTAAAATTTGATTTAACAGAAAGCCTATTGTTCGGACTTTTATACACAGGAATCCTTGCGACAGTAGGTAATATTGGTGTTATGACTAAATTTCAAAAATTTGTTACTCCTACAAAAGCCGGAATTATATATTCATTTGAACCAATATTTGCAGCAATTTTCGCATTCTTTTTATTGAATGAGAAAATCAGTAATTTTGGTTTTATTGGAATGGCATTGATATTTTTGGGGTTAATTATTTCAGAAATTTACGACACACTAATTCTTAGAAATGGTAAAGAAAATAGTACGAGTTGAAATCTTAGTCGCAGGTTTAGTGCAAGGAGTTGGGTTTAGATATTTTGTTTATCAAAACGCAAAGTTGTTGGGATTAAAAGGATTTACAAAAAATTTATACTCCGGTGAGGTTTATACTGTTGCAGAAGGAAGCAAAGAGAATTTAGAAGAATTTATAAAGAAATTAAAAATCGGTCCCATGCATTCGCAAGTGAGAGATCACTCAATAAAATGGACAGAAAGCAAAAATGAATTTACGGATTTTGAGATCAGAAGATAATGCAGAATATTAGAATTGGTTTTGGTTATGATGTTCATCAATTGAGCAAAGATAGAAAATTATTTTTAGGCGGAGTTGAAATTCCATCTGAGCTTGGTCTGCTTGGTCATTCAGATGCAGATGTTTTACTTCACGCAATTTGTGATGCACTTTTAGGCGCTCTCGCATTTGGCGATATTGGGAAACACTTTCCTAATACAGATGAAAAGTTTAAAGATATTGACAGCAAAATTTTATTAAAAGAATCCTACAGATTAGTAAAAGAAAAAAAATACATTCTTGGAAATATGGATGCATCGCTAGTTTTAGAAAAACCAAAAATACTTCCACACTTAAAAGAAATTCAAAAAAGCATTTCTGACATTTTAGAATGTAATGAAGATCAAATATCTATCAAGGCTACAACTTCGGAAAAGCTTGGTTTTGTTGGCAGAGAAGAAGGCGCTGAAGCTTATGCTACAGTTTTACTATTCAAAAATGACTGATCTATTAAATTTTAATTGGCAAACTTGTTCAATATATTCAAAATAACATTAACTCCGGAAGATCGAAAAGATAGAAAAAACGAACTTCTCTTAGGTTTACTTGCTGGAGTTTTACTTGGATTATCCTTTCCCCCAATTCCACTTTGGTTTTTAAGTTTTTTGGGATTTGTACCTTTCTTTTTTATTCTAGAAAAACGAGAAGGATTAGGAGCAATAAATCGTTTTACATATTTCACAATGTTTTTCTTCAATTTAATTACTCTTTATTGGGTTGGAAGCTGGACGAAAGATGCTGATCCTTTCTTGATGATTTCCGGTTCTGTACTTATGTTTTTTAATCCTTTGCTCTTTTTAATTCCTTCTACATTTTATCATCTTGCAAGAAAGTCGTTTTCGAAAAATATTGCTCTTCTTGGATTCCCTTTTTTCTGGGTTAGTTATGAATATCTTTACAGTATAACAGATTTCCGTTTCCCTTGGTTAATACTGGGGAACAGTCAATCTTATAATCTAATATTTGCTCAAATTGCTGATCTTATTGGGGCACATGGATTATCGTTTTTAATAATCTTAATAAATATTTCTGTTTATCAAATTATTAAAGAGTTTAGATTATCAAAAAAAATATCAAGCAAATATTCTGCAATACTAATTCTACTTGTCGTTCTTCCCTATTTATATGGGAATTACAGAATTAATACTTTTTCACTTTCCGGAAGCAAATTAAATATTGGTGTAGTCCAACCTAATTTTAATCCTACGAAAAAGTGGGAAGCAGGAAATCTAAATGATCAACTAGAAATTTATCTTACTCTTTCAGAAAATACAATTACAGATAAAGCTGATTTAATTATTTGGCCAGAAAGTGCTTTGCCTGTTTATCTGCTTTCATCAAATTATCCTGATGAAGTGAAAAAAATTCACAATTTTGTTGACGAAAATAATATTCTACTTTTAACCGGAATGCCTCATATAAAATTCTTCAAAGAAGATGAAGCGCCTAAAAATGCAAAACGCACAAGCAGCGGAAACTATTTATATACTTCTTTCAATTCTGTTTTGTTCTTTCAACCCAATGTTAAGGATGTTGAATTTTATGGAAAAATAAAGCTCGTTCCTTTTGGTGAAAAAGTTCCTTTGGTTGAATACATCCCTTTTCTTGGTGATCTTTTAAGATGGAATGTTGGTATTTCGAGCTGGAATGACGGGGAGGATACTGTAGTATTTAAAACCAAATTTAAGGAACTTGCTGATTCAGTAAAACCTGCGGGAGTAATTTGCATTGAATCTATTTATCCCGATTTTGTTGCGCAGTTTGTTGATAAAGGAGCAAATTTACTTACAGTTGTTACAAACGATAGTTGGTATGGAAACTCGAGCGGACCTTATCAGCACAAGGAAATTAGCGTTCTTCGTGCAATTGAAAATAGAAGATTTTTAGTTCGTTCGGCTAATGGCGGAATCAGCTGTATTATTGATCCTTTTGGTAATACTTTAATAGAAACTGAAATGTTTACAAAAGATACTTTTGTTGGTGAAGTAACTTTGATAAATGAAAAAACTTTTTACACACAAAATCCTTTAGTAATTCCATACATGTCATTGGCATTTTCTTTATGGGTATTGGGATTTTTCTGGATTAGAAAATATAGCAGCGGAGAAAAAAACAAGCATGAATAATTTTATCGATTTAAGAAGTGACACAGTTACAAAACCTTCTGAAGAAATGCGGAAAGCAATGTACGATGCAGAGGTTGGTGATGATGTTTACAAAGAAGATCCGACAGTTCTTAAGCTTGAAAAAATGTCGGCAGAAATTTTAGGCAAAGAAGCAGCATTGTTTGTTCCAAGCGGCGTAATGGGAAATCAGATTTGTTTGAACATTTTAACAAATCCGGGTGATGAGGTTTTGTGCGAAAGAGATGCTCATATTTTCCAGTATGAATCAGGTTCGCCTGCAGCATTAAGCGGAATTCAAGTTACTACTATTGACGGGAAAAATGGAATTCTTACTGCTGAACAAATTGAAGAAAACATTCGACCAATAGAAGCTTATTATATGGCTCGCACAAAAGTTGTTGAAATTGAAAACACTCACAACAGAGCAGGCGGAGTGATTCAGCCGATTGAAAGTATTGCCTCTATAAAAGATGTATGCGATAAGCATAATTTGCATTTCCATTTAGATGGAGCTCGTTTATGGAATGCTTCAGTGGAAACCGGAATTTCATTAACTGATTATACGAAATATTTTATTTCGGCTTCATGCTGTTTATCTAAAGGACTTGGTGCACCTATTGGCTCTGTTATTGTCGGTGAAAAGGATTTTATTAATCAAGCATTCCGAATTAGAAAAGCTTGGGGCGGAGGAATGAGACAAGTTGGAATTCTTGCTGCAGCCGGAATTTTTGCTATTGAAAATAATCTCCCTAAATTAAAAGAAGATCATCAAAAAGCGAAAATGCTTGCTGAAGGAATTGCAAAAACCGGAGCCTTTTCAATTGATCTAAATCTAGTTCAGACCAATATTGTTGCTTTTAAACCGATTTATAAAAAAACTAATGAAGTAATTTCTGCAGCTAAAGAAAATGGACTTTTAATTTCAGACGGCAAACCGGGCTATTTAAGAGCTGTAACTCATTTGGATATTTCTTTTGAACAGGTTGAAAAGGCAATTTCTGTGATAAATAAAATTGCAAATTAAAGGAGATTTATTTTGGAAGGCTTTACTCATTCAATTATAGAAACAGTAAAATTTCATGAAGTTGATATGCTTGGTGTCTGCAATAATGCCGTCTATTTTAACTTTTTTGAAGATGCGAGGATTAGGTATTTACAAGATTTAAAGAAAAATTATAATTTAAAAGAATTGCTTGAAGACAATTCTTTTTTTATTATGGTTCATAATAATTGTGACTATTTATTTTCTGCTCATTTAGATGATGAATTAGTTATATTCACAAAAATAGATTTTATAAAAAATACCAGTTTTGGATTTAAGCACTTAGTTTATAAAAAAAGTTCTGGAAAAATTATTGCAAAAGGAGGCGGAGTGGTAGTCCATATTGATAAATCAACACAAACTCCAATTTCGATTCCACAAGAATTCTATGATGCTGTAAAAGATTACGAGAAAGATGTATTAATTCAAAAAAAATAGTTTTAAGAAAATGTAAAATTGAAATGTTGATTTGTAAGAACAAGCCTGTATGAGTTGCATAAGTCATTCATAAAAAATAGGTGAAAGATGGCAATAGTTTTTGATATTGAAACAGTTGGATTTGATTTTGACTCGCTTACAGACTCGCAAAAAGAATTTTTATTGAGGTATGCGGAAAAAGAATCTGATCAATCAAAACGTCAAGAAATGACAGATGAGGCAATTCGATATTTAAGTCTATATCCATTTACTGCGCGAATTGTTTCGATTGGAATGTTGAACACAGAAACAGAGAATTCGCTTGTTCTTTATGAAGGAAGTGATGAAGAATGGGAAATTGAAGAAAAAAAAATAAAATACTCTTCATGCTCAGAATTTGAAATGATATCAAAATTTTGGAAATACGTTTCCAACACAGACAAAGTAATTACATTTAACGGACGCCAGTTTGACATTCCATTTTTAATGCTTCGTTCGGCAATTCTAAAAATTAAACCTTCAGTAAATTTTATCGGAAACCGATATAACACAGCTCAGCACATTGATCTTTTAGAAAAACTTACGTTCTACGGATTGATAAGAAAATTCAATCTCGATTTTTACTGTCATTCGTTTGGAATTGAGTCGCCAAAAAGTAAAGGCGTTTCCGGAATGGAAGTAAAAGAATTATATAAAGCTGGAAGAATAAAAGATATTGCAATTTATTGTGGCGAAGATGTTAAAGCTACTTTTAAGTTATTTGAAATTTGGCATAATTATCTGGATGTGTAAACTATAAGTTTATTACCCGTTTGAAACATTTTTATGCTGAGGAACAGATGGAGTGGAAAATTTTTTAACAAATTCTTCTGTTAAATTTAATTTGTCTTTTGTTATAAATCCCTCTTTAATTAGAAGTTCAACAACCATTCTTAATTTTTCGTCAGAAAGATTTAATTCTTCTTTCTTGATGTGATCTTCTTCGGTCTTTCTGTCAATTTCAATTAGTAAGTTCGTTATTTTATCCGGATTTAATTCTTGAAAAACTTGTTTGTTTTCAATTTGACGGCTTACTTTTTCAACCTTCTTTTTAACCACATGGTTTATTTCTCTTCCGACAGGCTCTCCGGTTTTAATAATATGCTCAACTTCAGAATCGATCACATTTAAAAGTTTTTCATATTGTAGAGTTTCTTTTTTTACAAGTTCTTTAATAATTTCATTGCTAGGCATTCTTGTGTCATTTGGAAAGGGAGATTGAGTCTGAACGATATTCTGAATAAAAGTTGAAAGTTCTTTGCAGCCATCAGGAAGATTTACTCTATCATCAGCATACATTCTAAGTGGAACTGCTTTGTGCGAAGAAAAACAAGTAATAATCTTCTCCACATCTTTACGCAATTTTTTTAAATAAGCTAATCTTTCCGCAGGAGTCTGAAGAACATCTAAGAAGAACTTAATCTTATAATAATTGAATGATCCAAATTGCATAAGGCCTTCGAAATTTTTACAAGTAATTTTTACTGCAAATAATTATTTGTCACTGATTAAAAGCCAAAATTGAGATAAAAATCATAATCTTCATCAGTATGTGATATACATAGATTCAATAAGCGTGCCTTTAAAATCACAATAAAATAAGTGAAATGAGTAAGATCAAAATTCTCTAACTTTATTAAAAATGTTATATTGTATTTCTAATAAAAATGAGAAAAATCTTTTATGAAAGAGCCTGAAGTAAATCTTGAATTAGCAAAAGAACATGGTTTTACAGAAGAAGAATACAATTGGGTTTGCGATAGATTAGGAAGAACTCCTTCTTTTACAGAACTTGGAGTTTTCAGTGTTATGTGGAGTGAACATTGCAGTTACAAAAATTCAATTGCGTTATTAAAAACTCTTCCAAGAGACGGTGGAAAATTATTGGTTGGAGCCGGTGAAGAAAACGCCGGACTTGTTGATATTGGAGATGGACTTGCAGTTGCGTTCAAAATAGAAAGCCATAATCATCCATCCGCGGTTGAACCTTACCAAGGAGCCGCAACCGGTGTAGGTGGAATTTTACGAGATATTTTTACGATGGGAGCTAGACCAATTGCTGCTCTTAATTCACTTCGCTTTGGAAATTTGAATGATGCTAGAACAAGATTCTTGTTTAAAGGTGTTGTAAAAGGAATTGCAGATTACGGAAACTGTTTTGGAGTTCCAACAGTTGGAGGCGAAGTTTATTTTGATAATTCTTATAAAGGCAATCCACTTGTAAATGCTATGGCAATTGGTATTGTAAAAGTTGATCAAACAGCTTCGGCAACTGCTTCAGGAAATGGAAATCCGGTTTTAATAGTTGGCTCATCAACAGGACGCGATGGAATTCATGGAGCAACTTTTGCATCGGAAGAAATTAGTGAAAAGTCCGAAGCGAAACGTCCTTCAGTTCAAGTTGGTGATCCATTCACTGAAAAGTTACTTCTCGAAGCAACTTTAGAAATTATAAAAAATGATTGGATCGTTGGAATTCAAGATATGGGAGCTGCCGGAATTTCTTGTTCAACTTCCGAGATGAGTGCCAAAGGCGAATCCGGAATGGATGTCGATTTAGATAAAGTTCCTTTGCGCGAAGAAGGAATGTCAGCTTATGAAATTATGCTTTCTGAATCTCAAGAAAGAATGCTGGTTGTTGCAAAGAAAGGATTTGAAGATAAAGTAATTGAAACATTCGAAAAATGGGATCTGAATTGCGCAATTATTGGAACTGTTAATGATTCTGGAATTATTAATATTTTTCAAAATGGTGAAAAGAAAGCTGAACTAAAAGCATGGGATTTAGTTCTTGGCGGTGGCGCTCCGGTTTATTATAGAGACACAAAAAAGCCTGAATATATTGACAAGAAGCATGCGTTTGATTTTACTTCAATTGAAGAACCAAAAAATATTTTAGAAATTTTTGAAAAAGTTTTTTCTTCACCAAATATTGCTTCCAAAAAATGGGTTTATAATCAGTACGATTCTATGGTAAGAACAAATACAATTGTTGGTCCAGGCTCTGATGCGGCAGTAATATATATTAAAGAAACAAACAAAGCTCTAGCTGCAAAAACAGACTGCAACGGAAGATATGTTTATCTTAATCCGAAAGAAGGAACTAAAATTGCAGTTGCTGAATCTGCTAGAAATGTAGTTTGCACAGGTGGAATTCCTTTAGCAATTACAAATTGTCTTAATTTTGGAAATCCATATAAACCCGAAGTTTACTGGTTATTTAAAGAAGCAATTGAAGGAATGGGAGAAGCTTGCAGATTTTTTGAAACTCCAGTTACAGGCGGAAATGTTAGTTTCTATAATGAAAGTCCCGATACTGCTGTTTATCCTACTCCAACAATAGGAATGGTTGGTTTGATTGAATCTTTGGAAAATATAACCACAGCAGATTTTAAAGATGTAAATGATCTAATTTATTTATTAGGAAATGATTACGAAGAACTTGGTGGAAGTGAATATTTAAAAGTTGTTTTTGATCTTGTTGAAGGAGATGCTCCAAAATTAGATTTACAGACTGAAAAAGATTTACAAACTGCAATTTTAAATCTGATCGGAAAAGGATTTGTTAAATCAGCGCATGATATTTCCGAAGGTGGAATTATTACATCAATTGCAGAGAGCTGTATTATTAATGAAGAAAAACCACTCGGTGCCGAAGTTACAATTCCAATTAAAACAAGAATTGATTTTTCATTATTCTCAGAATCGCAATCAAGAGTTATTATTTCAGTTTCACCTGATCTCAAAGAAGAATTTGAAGATGAAATTTCTAAAAGCAAAATCCCTTATCAATTAATTGGAAAAGTTGGAGGCAACGATCTTATTGTGAATCAAAAAATTTCAATAAACAAAGAAAAATTGAAAGACCTTTATTATAAATCAATCCCCTCAAGGATGAATGTTACAGTTTAAGATTCTAAAAATAATAAGCAAATTTATAACGACTGCACGTTATAGAAAGATTATTGAATTTTTTAATCACTACTTTAAAAAATTATTTAAACGAATCGATCAAAATCATATGTATTTAGCTGCAGGCGGAATTGCATATTCAATTTTGTTAAGTGCAATACCTTTTGTACTTCTTGTATTTTCAATTTTAGGAAGTCTTGTCAATCCCGAAACAATTGAAATTCAGTTAAAAACTTTAATTGAAACAATAATTCCATATCCTCAATACGCTGATTATACAATGAAATTTATTATGACAAGGATTACGGAAGTAATTCAATACAAAACTGTAACCGCTTATCTTGGCGCATTCGGATTATTGTTTACATCTACTTGGCTTTTTAGCAGCATGCGCACTACTCTTAACGGAATTTTTGGAGTGTCGGAACACAAAAATGCTTTTATCGCTTTACTTAGAGATTTTGGGATGGTACTTTTATTAATAGTTCTTTTAGCCTTTTCAACCTTTATTCTTCCTGTTATAAACGTTTTGATAAGTGTGGCAGAATATTCAAACATTTTTAAAATTTTTGAATTAAACGATGTTATAGACATTCTCTTTTCGATTGGTTCAGTTGTAATATTATTTATACTTTTCTTTCTGTTTTATTATTTAATTCCTTATGAAAATTTAGGGAAAAAAGTACCGGCAGTTGCCGCCTTTTGGGCAACGCTATTATGGGAATTGGCTAAAACTGTATTTGGTTATTATATATCACATTTTTTAAGTGCGGGCAAATTATATGGCGCTTTTGTATTAATTGTTGTTATAATTTTTTGGATATTTTATTCATCAATTTTATTTGTTCTGGGAGCTGAAATAGGTCAGCTTTATAGAGAAAGACAAAAGGAAAAACTACCTAGAAATGATACGTGAAAAATTCTTAATTCCAATCTCCAAAGAACATCACGATTTTTTAATTCTGGCACAGTTATTAAAAAAAGATGTACCAGATTACAAAGGACTTCCAACCGAGTTAACCGAAAAGGTTAAATATGCAAAAGAGAAATTCATTTCATTATTCAAACCGCATTATCTCCTTGAACAAAAATTATTTGATTTCCTCAAAAGCGAAAATGAAAAATTTCTTGAAATACTTTTTCCCTACGAAAAAGAACATGATCAGTTAGAAAAATTTATAAATGATTTGAGCCTTGAAACTGCTGGTGAAGATGAGCTGGATAAAATTGGACATTTAATAAGTAACCATATAAGAAATGAAGAAAGAAAATTATTTCCAGAATTACAAAAGAAATTAAGCTTAGAACAAAAAAATAAAATAGAAAAACTATTATATAAATAATCAAATGAACTAGAGTAGAATTAATGAATATAAAGTTTTTGCCACTAGGTGGCGCAGATGAAATTGGAGCAAGTTGTTTTTACGTAAATATTGACGGAACTGGAATTTTATTGGATTGCGGAATTCATCCGCGTAAAACCGGTTATGAATCGCTGCCAAAATTAGATGCTCTTAAAGATTTACCGGTTGATTTCTGTATTGTTTCTCATGCACATCAAGATCATATTGGGGCTTTGCCAATTCTTATTAAACAAATTCCGCATGTAAGAATTTATGCAACAAAGCAAACAGTTGAAATTGCTGAATATACTCTTCACAATGCCGTTAAAATATTACGTGATAGTTTTGGCGATACACCCGAACTCCTTTATACACACGAGGAAGTTGATCTTTTAGTCAGATCAATGAATGATTATCGTTATAACGAAACTTTCGAAATAATTGGAATGCGTCATAATTCTAATGAAAGTATAAAGGTAAGATTTTATGATGCTGGACATATCTTGGGTTCTGCTTCAATTCTTTTAGAATACAAAGGAAAGAGAATATTTTATACCGGAGATATTAATCTAAATCCACAAAGCCTTATGCAGCCCGCACTTCCGCCTTCTAAGCCGGTAGATATTTTAATTACAGAAACTACATACGGAACAAAAAACATTAATGATTTCAAGGCGTGGGAAAAAGAAAGTGATCGTTTTGTGGAATATTTAAATTCTATTTTGAATAAAGGCGGCTCTGTTTTAGTCCCGGTTTTTGCGCTAGGAAAAACTCAAGAAATCCTTTCTACTTTGCATAAAAAACTTCTCAAGAAAAAATTAACAGAAACTATATTCTATACCGGTGGACTTAGTTCAAAAATTAATAGACTTTATGATAAAAATAGATTTCTTGTAAATTATAGCGATCCCGATTATGAGCTTGCTAATATTGAACAATCCGATGCTTATCAAATAAATGATTTGCAAACGTATGTTAAAAATCCTGGAGTTGTTCTTGTAAGCAGCGGAATGTTATTGAAGAATACATTTTCATATAGCTTGCTTTCTTACTGGCTTCGACAATCAAAATTTGGAATTGCATTTGTTGGTTATCTCGATCCCGAATCTCCCGCTCATAAAGTTTTAACTGCCGGCAAAGGAAACAAAGTTGAGCTAAGAGAAAAAATAGAAATAAAATGTTCAGTTGCAAAATTTAGTTTTACTTCGCATGCAAGGGGTGATCAATTAATTAATTTAATTGATAATTTAAAACCATCAAGAATTATTTTAGTTCATGGTGAAGAAACTTCAAAAGATTTAATTGGCTTTAAACTATTAGATAAATTTCCTAATATAAAATTGAATTCAGCAGAAAAGTTAAAACAAATTGAGATGAAGCTATGAACGGACAATTAGATTATTTTGAAAAGTATGCCGGTTTCTGGAAAAGATTTGTTGCTTTAGTTATTGATGAAATAATTTTGGGATTTGTACGATCAATATTATTAATACCGGTTTTTCTAATTTCTTCTTTTAGTCTCTTTCCTTTTTTTGAAGATAATTACCAAGAAAATTTTGTGTTTACAAATTTGCAATTCGATTTGGATGAATCGGGTGTTGCGGTTGGTGCAATGGTTTTTGTAATGATAATTTTAGTTTTTTTGATCTCTACAATTACAGGCTGGTTATACTATGCACTGATGGAGTCTTCCCAAAAACAAGCTACTTTTGGAAAGATTGTTTTGTCAATTAAAGTAACTGATTTAGAAATGAATAAAATTTCATTTGGGAAAGCTTCGCTTCGTTATTTCACTAAAATACTTTCCGCTTTATTTTTTTATATTGGCTATATTATGGCCGGATTTACAGAAAAAAAACAAGCTCTTCATGATTTGATTTCCGGTTGTTTGGTTGTTAATAAATCCTCAGAAATTTATAATGAATTGAATATTAAAGAAGATTCATTTGGTATCTAAATTACAGTTTGTTTTCCATTTTAATTTCTAGCTTATAAGGTAACTCTACTTTTAATGCGTCAAGATTACAAAAATATAAATGATGATCCGGATTTACTGGTTCGTCTATTAGAAAAAAAAATAAATGATCTGATTTCTGAAAATGTTGTCTTGCGAGAAGAAAATAAAAAGCTGCAATTAGTTTTCAATTCAGGCCTCTTATCTTTGTGGGAGCTCAATCTAACAGATGGAAAAATCATATTCCACAATGGAATTATAAACAAACTGGGATATTTAGATTCTGAAATTCCAACCGATTTTGAAGCAATGCACAGTATAATAAATGAAGATGATTATTTAAAACTTAGCGAATTAATAGAAAAAATTATTTCTGGAGAAATTGAACTTGGAGCTATCGATTACAGAATTAAATCTAAATCGGGAAAATATTTTTGGCTATCCGACAAGATTTCAATTATTGAAAAAGATGCTGATGGAAATCCGACTAAAGTAATTGCTATTTCTTTTAACAATGATGAAAAGAAAAAATTTGAACTTGCTCTAAACCAAATGCTGAACAATTCATTATTTGGATTCGTAGTTTTTAGTAAAGATAAAGTAGTATTCGTAAATAAGAACGTCAGCAATCTTATTGGATATTCAAAAAGTGAAATTCTGTCTTTCACAAAAAATGAAATTGAAAAAATAATTTATAACGATGATATCCCAATTTTTACGAAACAGTATAAAGAGTTTGAGTCTTACAATTCATCATCTCATAAGTTTTTATTTAGAGTTTATGATAAATCAGGTAAAATTATTTGGCTTAATGGAAATTTTTCCAAATTAATTTTTGGTGGAAGTGAAGCACTGCAGCTTTCTTTTATTGACATCACTGAATTAGTGAGAACTGAAGAAGAGAAAATAAATATTTCAGAAGATTTTATAAAAACTATAGAAGAACTTAACATTCATATTATTAGGTTCAAAAAAGAAGATGACCAATTTATAAATACATTTAGTGCCGGAAAATTAGCTGGAAAAATAGATATTTCTAAAGGCACTGAAAGCACAAATGAAAAAAATATTTTAGCAGTTTTTGGCAAAGAATTTTATGAAATATTTCATGATAATTTTGTAACTGCTTTTTCTGGAAAAGAAGTAACATTTAATTTTTGTAAAAATAATTTCTGGTACACTGTAATTCTTGCTCCTTATCGTTTTGATGAAAATGGTGAAGTTGTTGAAATTTTAGGCAAGATTAATGACTCAACTGATAGAGTTATAGCTGAACAAGAAATTCGTAAAACTTCAGAAAGATTAGAAATTGCTCATTCGGCCGGAAATATCGCTTGGTGGGAACTTAATTACAAAACAAGAACTGTTGAATGCGATCCGAATTATTCAAAAATATTGGGCTATTCTTTAGAGGACTTTCCATTAACGTTAGATGAAAGACTAGAATTTATTCATCCTGAATATCTTCCTTTAGTTGAAGAAAATGTTAAAGAGCATACCGATGGAAAAACTGATTTTTATGAAATCACTTACAAAGCAAAAACCAAAGATGGAAATTATAAATGGGTTTATGATAGAGGGCGTATAATTAGCAGAGATGAGTTTGGCGAACCCTCAAAAATGCTTGGCGTATTTATGGATGTTTCTCAACTAAAAGAAGCTGAAGCAAAATATAAACTTGAATCGGAAAAAGGGCTTGCAATTCTTAAAGCTATACCGGATTCAATGTTTATTTTTGATAAAGAATTTAGATATATCGATTATTATGTGAAAAATCCAGATGCGCTTTATGTTCCGCCTGAAGAGTTTTTGGGAAAAAGAATTGATGAAGTTCTCCCTCAAGTAGGAAATGAAAATGTTTTGGACAAGCATTTCAAAGTACTTTTAGAAAATCCTTCAAAAGTAAATACTTTCGAATACTCAATCGTGAAAAACAAAGAAACAAAATATTTCGAATCTAGAGTTGTATTTACAGGGTCATTTTATTTAGTAATGGATAGAGAAATTACAAATGAAAAAAAACATCGATTAAAAGTAAGTGAAATTGCAAAAAGATTTAGACTGGCAACAAAAACTGCACAAATGGGTATCTGGGATTGGGATCTAACAAAAGACAGATTGATTTGGGATACCGGAATGTATAAAATTTTTGAAGCTCAGAAACACAACTCCGCATTAAATTATGAATATTGGAAAGTAAGAATTAATCCGGACGATCGGCAGTTTGTTGATAAAGAAATTGATTTAGCAATAAGCGGTGAAAAAGAATTTATGCCTGAATACCGAATTATTACAAGTTCAGGAAAATTAAAATATTTAAAAGCTTTTGCTCAAGTATTTAGGGATGATAACGGAAAACCAATTAGAATGATTGGTGTAAATTTGGACATAACCGAACGTAAATTGATGGAAATAGAATTAGAGCAAGCTAAAGAAAAAGCAGAACAATCTGATAAGTTAAAATCTGAATTCCTTGCTCAAATGTCTCATGAAATTAGAACTCCGGTAAATAGTCTTCTCTCTTTTTCTAGTTTGATATTTGAAGATATTAATCAGTTTATGACAGACGATATTGATCAAAGTTTCAAAATAATGGGAAATGCCGGGAAAAGAATTATTAGAACTGTCGATTTGATTTTAAATATGAGCGAAATTCAAACTAAAACTTACGAACCAATTTATGAAGAAATTGATGTTTATGAAGAAATATATACAGAACAGTATCTAGAGTTTAATTTAACTGCTAAAGAGAAATCTCTTACTTTTTCACTAAATAATAATTCCCAAAATTCTAAAGTTTTTGGTGATAAATATACAATAGGGCAAATTTTTGCAAACCTAATTGGAAATGCAATAAAGTACACAAATGAAGGTTCAATTGAAGTAAACTTTTTCAACAGAGATAATTTTCTCATTGTTGAAGTAAAAGATACCGGTATTGGAATTTTAGATGAATACAAAGACAATATCTTTAAACCATTTACTCAAGAAGAATCCGGTTATACAAGACGGTACGAAGGCAATGGTTTAGGATTGGCTTTGGTAAAAGAATATTGCAGAATTAATTCTGTTGATATTTCATTTGCCAGTACTAAAGGAAAAGGAACAACTTTTACACTTCAGTTTCAAAATGTAAGTAAAGAAAATGTAGAAAAATAACTAACTCTCCGTTCCACAATTCACTATTTTTACATCTCTAAAATTCGGAATTTTGATTGATCAGCAGAATTAAGAACAACGCAAATTTATACTCAATCTTAGTGCTAATTTTCCTCTCAATTATTTGGGGCAGTTCTTTCATCTTAATAAAGAAAGGCTTGATAGCTTTTTCTCCAATTCAGGTTGGAGCAATTAGAGTTTTTTTTGCGTCAGTAATTCTTGTTCCTTTCGCCGTAAAATATTTCAAAACTTATTTCAAAGAATACAAATACTTACTCTTTTTATTTGCGATTCTATCAAATTTATCTCCGGCAATTTTATTTGCTTTGGCAGAGACAGGTATTTCAAGTTCTTTGGCAGGGATTTTAAACGCACTTACTCCAATTTTCACATTTATTATTGGTGCGCTATTTTTTGGAATTCCTAAAAAAGCAAATCAAATATTTGGATTAATCCTTGGAATTGTGGGCTCAATTTTATTAATAGTCATTGGAAGTTCAGGCAAAATAGGCGATATAAATTATTTTACTCTTTATGTTGTGCTTGCAACTTTATTTTATGGAATAAGCGCAAACATAGTAAAGAAATATTTCCACAGCATAAATTCTCTCGCTTTAACTTCTTTAGCCTTCTTAACCATACTTCCTATTTCAATTGTTATTTTAATTTCAACCGAAACCTTGAGTATATTACAAACCAATGAACATGCTTATGAATCACTTTTTTATTTATTTCTTTTAGGTGCAATAGGAACTGCGTTTGCATTAATTTTATTCAATAAATTAATCCAAACTACATCGGCAGTTTTTGCTTCAACGGTTACATATTTAATTCCAATTATTGCTGTTATGTGGGGGATTTTTGATAATGAACCGATTTTCCTTATTCATATTTTAGGAATGCTTGTAATAATTATCGGAATATATTTTGTGAATTATAAGAAATAGTCTCAGTTTGCGCCGTAAATTTTTAAGATATTCTAAAGTGTATTCTTTGAAAAGACAAATGTTTTTTTAAGAATATTTTAAATGAAACCCCTTAATCTATTAAAAGAATCTATTTATTAGTATTTTGTAGGTCAAATTGTTGAATAGACAGGAATACTTATGAAATTAGCTCCAGCCTCAAGAAAGAATGCGCTTCCAATAAGTCAACTCAAATGGACTTGCGATCCTGAATTATTTGAATTTGAAACCACAGAAAAAACTAAACCGATTGAAAGAATTATAGGACAAGAAAGAGCATTGAAAGCTCTTAAACTTGGTGTTGAACTAAAAAGCCAAGGGTACAATATTTTTATTACTGGTCTTAGCGGAACCGGAAAGTTTACAACTGTAAAAAAAATGCTAGAAGCAATTAGCCCAAGCTGTCCGCAATTAACTGATTACGCCTACGTAAATAATTTTGATGATAGTGATAGACCAATTTTACTTCAATTCCCTGCGGGAAAGGGGAGTTTTTTTAAGAAAAGCCTAGAACAAACAATTAATTATTTAAAAGAAAATATTCCTCAAGTGTTAGATAATGAACCATTCACTTCTCAAAAAGGAAATCTAGTAAAAGTATATCAAAAAAAGCATAAAGATTTGTTTGGCGGATTTGAAGAGCAACTAAAAAAAGAAGATTTAACTTTAGGTGAAATAAAAGTAGGAGATACTCCGCGTCCGGAAATTTTTGCTGTAGTAAAAGAGGAAATAATTCTTGTTCAAAACTTGAGTGAAGCAGTCGCCAAAAAACTTATTACAGAAAAAAAAGCTGAAAAATTAAGAAACAAATACACGGAATATCAACAAAAACTTCAATCTTTATTGAAGACAGGCTGGGAAATAAATAAAGATTTTTCAAAAGAATTAGAAAATTTAGAAAAAAATAGTGTCGCTCATATAATAAAACTTGCCCTTGATGATTTGCGGAAAAAGTATAAAACGAAAAATGCTAAATTTTATTTGAAATTAGTTGAAGAAAATATTTTAAAGGATCTTGCAATTTTTAAAGGCTTGAAACCGGCACAGCAGCAAACAGAAGATGGACAGGTTATTGACAATTTAAAAGATTATCAAGTTAATATTATTTTGGACAATTCAAAAATTTATGAATGCCCTGTTGTAATTGAAACTTCTCCAACGCACACAAATCTTTTTGGAAATATTGAAAAATTCAATGATGGTTATGGCGGCTGGTACGCTGACTTTTCAAAAATTAAAGCCGGCTCAATATTGCGCGCAAACGGTGGATATTTAGTTGTAAATGCAGCTGATGCATTCTCTGAACCAAGTGTTTGGAAATCTTTAAAAAGAGTCCTTTTATATGGGACTTTAGAAATTCAAGATATTTCTAGTGTATTTCAAGTAACTACAAGTGTTCTAAAACCTGAGCCAATTCCAATAACAACAAAAATAATTTTTATTGGAAATAATTATATCTATTCTGTTCTTTCCCAATCTGAAGATGATTTCAATAAAATATTCAAAGTAAAAGCTGAGTTCGATTATGAAATGAATAGAAATGAAAGATCCATAATTGAATACGCACAATTTATAAAGAAGCTAGTCGAATCAGAAAAATTATTGGATTTTGATAAATCAGGAATTGCTACAATTACAGAATATGGTGCGCGTTATGCCGGAGATCAAAATAAACTTACGACAAGATTTTCTTATTTGGCTGATTTGATAAGAGAATCTGTTTTTTGGGCAAAAGATAATGGCGATGAACTTGTTAGTAAATATCATATTAACCAAGCCTATAATTCAATGATAGAGAGGCAGGGATTGTATGAATCGAAAATGAAAAAAATGATTGAGGATGGAACTTATTTAATCGATACATCGGGCGAAAGAGTTGGACAAATTAACGGTCTTGCAGTTTATGGAAACGGTAATTTTTCGTTTGGAAAGCCAACTAGAATTACAGCAACATCAAGTTTGGGAAATGGAAATATTATTAACGTAGAGCGTGAATCAGGTTTAAGTGGTAACACTCACAATAAAGGATTACTAATTATTTCCGGATATTTTAGAGAAACATTCGGTAGAAAAATCCCGCTTTCTTTTACGGCAAGTATTGTGTTTGAACAAGGTTATGGAATGATTGACGGTGACAGCGCATCGGTAACTGAAATTTGTGCTTTGCTGTCATCACTTTCCGGAATTCCAATAAAGCAGAATTTTGCAATAACCGGTTCAATAAATCAAAAAGGTGATGTCCAGCCAATTGGTGGAGTTAATGAAAAAATTGAAGGATTTTATGACATTTGCAAATCTAGAGGTTTTAAGAAAAATGGTGTAATAATTCCCAAGCAAAACGAAAAAGATTTGATGTTGAAAGATGAAATTTTAGAATCAGTTAAGAAAAAAGAATTTGCAATTTATTCGGTAGAAAAAGTTAGTCAAGCATTGGAAATAATAACTGGAATAAAAGCAGGAGAACCCAACGAACATGGGCATTATCCGCCAAATACTATTTTTGGAATTATTGAAAAAACTTTAAAAGAAATGCGTCAGGCAATGAAAGGACAAGCCCAGCCAAATACTAATGCACCAAATCCAGTAAAGAAGACACGAAAGAAGAGTAAATGAAAAATATAGTAAAAACAAAAATATTAGCTACGCTTGGACCTGCCACAGATTCGGTCTCATCCCTAAAAGAGCTTATAAATGCTGGGGTTGATGCCATAAGACTCAATTTTTCTCATGGAAGCCATAATTATTTTGAACAAGTATTTTCCAATATAAATCAAGCTTGTATTGAGCTTTCCGCACCGATTCCTATTTTAATTGATTTGCAAGGACCAAAGATTAGAGTTGGTGAAATGGATGGTGGTGCAGCAATTTTAACCGATGGGAAAATAATTAAAATTTGTGCTGAAGAAAGAATTGGCAACGCTTCCGAAATATCTACAACATATAAACAGCTTATAACTGATGCAAAAGTTGGGAATAAAATTTTACTTGATGATGGCTTAATTCAATTAGAAATAATTTCTAAAGTGAAAGACCATTTAAAATGTAAAATAATTGAGGGTGGAATCTTAAGATCAAAAAAGGGAATGAATCTTCCCGGAATGAAATTGTCAGCTAGTTCAATAACAGACAAAGATTTTGAAAATTTAGAATTTGCCTTGAAACATAGAGTTGATTTTATTGCTTTATCATTTGTTAGAAAAGCTGATGATATTGCACAACTTAAAAATTGGCTTAAAGAAAAAGGGTTTAATACACCTGTAATTGCTAAGATTGAAAAGCCTGAAGCTGTTAAAAATTTCGATTCAATTTTAGATTTAGCTGATGGAATAATGGTTGCTCGTGGTGATCTTGGAGTTGAAATGGAACCTTTTGAAGTTCCTATAATTCAGAAAAAAATTATAAGCAAATGTAACTCTGTCGGAAAATTTGTTATAACTGCAACACAAATGCTTGAGTCTATGATAAATAATCCGATGCCTACAAGGGCGGAAGCATCAGACGTTGCAAATGCGGTGCTTGACGGAACTGATGTAGTAATGTTAAGCGCAGAAACTTCTATAGGAAATTATCCTAACGATACAGTTGAAATGATGAATAATATTCTCTCTGCAACTGAACAGTCAGTTCATTATTCGCATGCGATTAAAAGGGAAATCCCTACTGATGTTGTATCAAACATTTTTGATGCTGCAGGAAGATCGGTAGCAGAAATAGCTGAACAGATAAATGCAAAAGCAATTGTTGCATTTACACATTTTGGAAGAAAGGCGAGAGTAATTTCTAAATACAGACCTACTATTCCAATTATTGCTGTTTCAGATAGTTTTGAGACACTAAATAATCTGAACCTTTATTGGGGCGTTGTTCCAATATTTATTGAAGATTTTGTTAAAGATGAAGAAGCATCAATAAAGCTGGTAAAGAAATTTCTACTTGATAAAGGAATTGTAAATCGGAAAGATATTTTGTTATTTACTTCAGGTGAACCTCATAAAGAAAAAGGAAGAAAACACTGGATGTATTTTGAAGAAGTTTAATTCTTATGAATACTCAGAATTACAAATTAGCTGATTGGTGGAAATTACAAGATAACGGAAAAATTCTCTGTACTCTTTGTCCCCGTTATTGCACTATTGGAACCGGGCAAAAGGGATTTTGCTTTATAAGAGAAAATATTGATGGCAAACTTTATTCTACCGGTTATGGAAGACCAACTGGATTTGCAATTGATCCAATTGAGAAAAAACCACTAAACCATTTTTATCCTGGAACACAAATTTTAAGTTTTGGAACTGCCGGCTGTAATTTGGGATGTAAATTCTGTCAGAATTGGCACATTTCAAAAGCACAACTCGATGAAACACATGCCCTTTATGCATCACCTGAAGATGTAATAAAATTAGCAAAAAATAATTCAGCGCCATCAATCGCCTTCACATATAACGATCCAACAATTTTTGGTGAATATGTAATTGATATTTCCAGAATAGCCAGAGAAGAAAATATTAATTCGGTTATGGTAACTGCCGGTTACATTGATAAGCAAGCACGCAAAGATGTTTATAAATATATTGATGCAGCCAATGTTGATTTGAAAGCTTTTTCTGAACAGTTCTATCATAAAATTACATTTTCTCATTTGGCAGATATTCTTGATACTCTTTTTTGGTTAAAATATGAAACCGATATTTGGTTTGAGATAACTACACTTTTAATTCCCGATGAAAATGACGGCGAAGAAGAAATTACAAAAATGTGTGATTGGATTTTAGAAAATTTAGGTGATTCAGTACCACTTCATTTTACAGCATTTCATCCGGATTTTAAGATGAGAGAAAAATCTTATACTCCTCATCAAACTCTTATCAAAGCAAGAAATATTGCTTTAAAGCAAGGATTGAAATATTGCTATATTGGTAATGTACGCTGCAGGGAAGGGCAAACTACGTATTGTCCAAATTGTGAAAGAAGTTTAATTGAAAGAGACTGGCATTCAATAATTTCAAATAAAGTGAAGAATGGAAAATGTTATAATTGCGGTGCAGAAATTGAGGGACGATTTTAATCTGCTAAAATATTTTTCAAAAATATAACTAATCACTTCCAAAGTTAACTTAGCTCAAAAATGTAAACTTCAAGCTGCTTTATAAATTATGGTAATTTAATCTAAACAACAGTAATTTTCTCCTTTGAAAACAATTGATGTAACTTATGAAAATTATTATTGCCGGAGCCGGAGAAGTCGGTTATCATTTATCAAAACAACTTTCTTTAGAAGAGCATGATATTTCTGTGATCGATATAGATGAAGATCAACTGGAAAGAGTAGATTCAGCAACTGATGTGTTAACAATTAAAGGATCTTCAACATCAATTGAAATGTTGAAGTCTGCAAGAGTAAATCAGACGGATTTAGTTGTCGCAGTAACTTCATCAGAATCTATAAATCTTAATACGGCAATTCTAGCAAAAAAACTTGGTGCTAAAAAAACAATTGCACGTGTTGGTAATGCAGAGTATGTCTCTGCTGAAAATAAAGAGATGTTCTCTGCCATGGGAGTTGATAATTTAATATACCCTGAAGAGCTTGCTGCTTATGAAATTCAAAAATTAATTGAACGTGCCGCCGCAACTGATGTTATTGAATTTGAAGAAGGTAAATTAAGTCTGCTCGGATTAAAACTTGATGCTAATATTCCTGTTTTAAGAAAGTCTTTACTGGATATATCAAAGGAATTTGATATTGTTGATTTTAGAATTGTAGCCATCCACAGAGGAATAAGAACAATCGTTCCTTCCGGAAAAGATTTGCTTCTCCCCAATGATCAAATTTTTATTATTACAACTCCGGAAGGAATTGAAAAAGTTCTTGAGCTTGCAGGAAAAGATAAAGCAAAAATTGATGATATAATGATTTTGGGTGGTGGTAAAATTGGTAAAAAATCTGCGCAATTATTAGAGAATATGTTAAATGTAAAATTAATCGAATCGAATAAAGGCAGATCATCCGAGCTTGCTGACGTACTTCGCAAAACACTTGTAATTCAAGGGGATGGAAGGGATATAGATCTTCTCGCCCAAGAAGGAATAATAGATATGGATGCATTTATTGCAGTAACAAATGATGCAGAAACTAATATTATTGCATGCTTAATGGCGAAGCATTTAGGAGTTTCAAAAACAATTGCTCTTGTAGATAATGTTGATTATATACCTTTAACACAGACTATTGGCTTGGATTCACTTGTAAATAAAAAACTAATTGCTGCTAACAGCATCACTAAGTTTATTAGAAAAAGTAATGTGGTTACAATTGCATCATTACAAGGAATTGATGCCGAAGTATTTGAGTTTATAGCCAAGCCGGGTTCACCAATAACAAAGAATCCTGTTAGGAAATTGAATTTTCCGAAGAATGCAATAATTGGAGGTTATGTTAGAGATGGTAAAGGTTTCATAACAAAAGGAGATTCTCATATTCAAGCAAATGATAAAGTAGTTGTGTTCTCGCTTCCTTTCGAAATCAATAAAGTAGAAAAACTTTTCCAATAATGATTCAATACAAAGCAATATTAAGTGTAATAGGTTTCCTCCTAATTCTAGTTGGCTTTTTTATGATGCTTGGAGTTCCGTTCTCTCTCTATTATGGTGATGATGATATTTATGCTTTAGTTGTTAGCGGAACTTTGACAAGCCTAATTGGGGCAATTACTTTTTTTCTTACACGTCAAAAAAATAAAGAGATAAAAAAGCGTGATGGTTATATAGTTGTATTTCTTGGATGGTTTGTAATGTCACTTTTTGGCGCAATTCCTTTCGTTGTGCATGGTTCAATCCCAAGTTATACAGATGCTTTTTTTGAAACCATGTCCGGATTTACTACTACCGGAGCTTCAATTCTAAATAACATAGAAGCTTTACCGCATGGACTTTTATTTTGGCGCAGCATTACTCAGTGGCTTGGCGGAATGGGAATTATTGTTTTATCCCTTGCTATTCTTCCTATTTTGGGTATAGGAGGAATGCAGTTATTTGTGGCAGAAGTTCCGGGTCCTACTAAAGATAAAATACATCCCAGAGTTAAGGAAACCGCAAAGCGTTTATGGGGAATTTATTTCCTTTTAACTTTTGTTGAAGTAATTCTTTTGCTTATTGGCGGAATGAATCTTTTTGATGCAATTAATCACTCTTTTACAACCATGGCAACCGGTGGTTTTTCTACTAAACAAAACAGCATTGCTGCTTTTGAATCACCTTTTATTCACTATGTGATTACTGTTTTTATGTTTTTAGCAGGAATGAATTTTTCTGTTCACTATTATCTTCTTCATGCAAAATTTAATGTTCTAAATAAAAATGAAGAATTTAAATTCTATACAATATTTATTTTTGCAGCAACTGCTGTTGTAGCAATTGCATTGGTTACTTCGGGTTTTGGAAATTTTGAAAAGTCATTTCGCGATTCAATTTTTCAAGTGGTTTCTATTGTAACAACTACTGGATTTATAACAGCAGATTATGAATCATGGGGTTTATTTTTTCAATTATTTTTCTTTCTTCTTCTGTTTATTGGTGGTTGTGCGGGTTCAACCGGAGGTGGAATAAAAATTGTCCGCCATCTTCTTTTAATAAAAAATAGTGTTTTAGAACTTCGCAGACTCATTCACCCAAGGGCTGTAATTCCAGTAAGATTTAATGGATCGTCTGTCGGACAGGAAATTGTTTCAAATATCTTAGCGTTTTTCTTATTCTATTTAGGCATTTTTATTTTTGGAACAATTGTAATGTCTTTAATGGGATTGGATTTTGTCTCTTCACTTGGTTCGGTAGCCACATCATTGGGGAATGTTGGTCCGGCAATTGGCAGTGTTGGACCAGTTTATAATTTTGCTCATTTACCCGATTTGGGGAAATGGTTTTTGTCTTTCTTAATGTTATTAGGAAGGTTAGAGTTGTTTACAGTCTTGATTATTTTTTCTCCAGCATTCTGGAAAAAATAATTACTTAAATATCTTGTCTATTTCTTCATTAGAATAATTTAATTCTTCTCGTAAAATTTCTTCTCTGTGCTGGTTAAACCTTGGAGGTGGTGACATGGCAGAATAGTTTTTTATATTATTTATTTCTGCGCAAAAAGACTTTACTCCAAGAAGTTCAGAATCACTTTCCCCTGTAATTATAAGGTCTTTTGCTTGCTGCTGTTCAAAAACATCTTTCATATCAAGAATAATTGCTGCCGGTACTTTCTTTTTATCGAGTTGAGAAATTAATTCTTTTGAACTCATTTCTTTAATTCTGTTACCGATAATATCATTTAGTGTTTTCCTGTTTTTAACTCTTTGCTGATTAGAAATAAATTCCGCATTCTTAGCAATCGACTCTAAATTTAAAATTTTGCATAGATCTAAAAACTGCTTGTCATTGCCAACTGCTAATACTAAAAGTTTTTCGTCCCTAGTTCTATAACTTTTCCCATAAGGTGCAATATTCGGATGATCAGAACCCGTAGGTTGTGGAATTTGTTTACCAACTAAATAGTTTGATGCTTGGTTTACCAAAGAAGAAATTCCTGATTTCAGCAAAGAGCAATGAATATATGCCCCTTCGTTGGTTTTAAGACGATTTATATAAGCAAGTAAAACAGCTTCCTTAATTTGATGTGCAGATAAAACGTCAATCAATGCCACCGGCATTTTTAGCGGACCGCTTTCGGAAGTTCCATTTATATATGTAAATCCGGAATATGCTTGAAGCACTGCGTCAAAAGCTGTCCTTTCATCGTCCGGTCCAAAACCGGTAATTTGTGCGTAAATAATTTTTGGATTAATCTTCTTTATTTCGTCATAATCAAGATTGAGATTTTTATCATCTCCGGGTTTAAAGCTGACTGTTATTAAGTCTGCATTTTCAATTAATTTTTCAAGAATTAAATAATGTTCATTATTAGAAAAATCCAAGCCTATAGAGCGTTTACCCCAGTTTACCGAACAGAAATAACTTGAAATTGCGGTATCACTTTCGCTAGAAAGTTTCCAGCTTCTTGTAACGTCACCGTAAGTTTTAGGATTTTCAACTTTTATTACATTTGCTCCAAGTTCAGCAAAAAACATCCCAACCGAAGGGCCTGCTAAGACTGAAGAAAGTTCAATCACTTTAAAATCGTTAAATAAATTTTTCATAAAACTTGTGTGTTCTCTATTAACTGAATAATTATTTATATTTATTTTTTGAAATCAATTACGCTAAAATGAAAAAATTTTTACTGTTCTACATAATATTATTTTCTCTGAACATCAATGCTCAAGATTTGTTTTTCTGCAGAAGTGTTACAGATAACGGGCAGCCGATTGATGCTGATATAAAATGGAAAATTGAACCTTACGGAAAAACTATTTCAATCCTTTTTAAATCAAAAGAAATATTGGAAAACGATCTTTTCTATTTATTTATTGATAAAGAAAGTGACGGAGTATTTAAGCCTTATGATAGTAAGACACAAAGGGCAGACGGTACTAAAAACTGGCTGCAATTTGAACATAAATTTAAAGAAGAAGGTGAATATGAAATTTATGTAATGAATGCTGATCAGAAAATATTAGTTACAAATCATTTAACTACTAGTTTTACTGATGTTTATAACTCTGTTCAAAAAAATGAGGATTTAAGTTACAGTTATTATGATAATGTGAAAATTACATTTTGTGAAAGAGTCTTTACAAATAAACCTTATAATGCATTTCAATCAACTTCTTTATCCAATAATAACGGGCAGGTTTTTGTGTTTATTGATAATGGAAAACCATTGAATACTGATATTATTCTGGTTTATATTTATAAAAAGAAAAACCGTGCTTTTGAATATGACGATTTTGTAGATTCTAAAAAATTTAGAGTTGATGAAAATTGGAATAACACATTTTTTAAATATCAATTTACAGAACCTGGTGACTACAAAATTTCTATATTTAATAAGAACGAAAAACCAATTAAAAATGGATTCATTAAAGTGAGATAAATATGAAAGGAATTATACTTGCCGGAGGTGCCGGTACACGCCTTTATCCAATTACGAAAGTTTACTCAAAACAATTAACAATAATTTATGACAAGCCTTTAATCTATTATCCGCTTTCAATTTTAATGCTTGGCGGCATTAAGGATATTTTAATTATTTCAAACGAAGAAACAATTCCGATGTACCAAAAACTTTTTGGTGACGGAAATAATATCGGTTTGAATATTGAATATAAAGTTCAAGAGGCACCTACAGGTATTGCCGAAGCTTTTATTTTAGGCGAGGAATTTATTGGCGATGACAGTGTTACACTAATTTTAGGCGATAATATTTTTTATGGTAAATTAAATTTCTTTTACAATGCAGTAAATGACTTTAATTCCGGGGGAGTAATTTTTGCTTACCGAGTTACCGATCCGGAAAGATATGGAATTGTTGAGTTTGATAAATCCGGTAAAGCAATTTCAATTGAAGAGAAACCCAAAAAACCAAAATCAAATTTTGCCGTTCCGGGGCTTTATGTTTATGACAATAGAGTAATTGAAATTTCAAAAAATCTAAAACCTTCCGAACGGGGTGAATTAGAAATTACAGATGTAAATAAGCATTACTTAAATGAAGAAACTCTTCGTGTAGAAACTATTGGCAGAGGCGTGGCTTGGCTCGATACCGGAACGCCGGATTCTCTTCTGCAAGCATCAAATTTCTTTGGTGTTATTGAAGAAAGACAAGGATTAAAAGTTGCTTGCCTTGAAGAAATTGCTTTGAAAAAAGGATTTATAAATTTAGAACAGTTCAAAGATTTAATAAATTCGATCCCAAAATCAAACTATAGAGAATATTTAGAAAGAATATTGATTGATTTAGAATAATATCTTTAAATGAGTATGAGGATTTATAATTCTCATACTCATTAATTTTTTGGAAATTACTACTTCTAATAAAACTAAATTATTACCCGAAATGTTTTACACATTATGAAAATTTTATTAATAATATCAGGCTGGTTTTTTGTTGGACTTGGAGTAATTGGAATATTTCTTCCAATTATGCCGACAACAATTTTTTTAATTCTTGCTGCCAGCTGTTTCGCAAAAAGTTCAGAGAAATTCCATTCATGGTTATTGAATAATAAAATCCTAGGTAAATTTATTCGTGATTATTATTTATATAAAGGTATGCCCGTAAGAGCAAAAATTATTGCAATTTTAATGCTAAATATAGTCATTGGATATTCAGCTTTTTTTGCCGTAAAAACTGAAATTGTAAAACTGCTTCTTTTTACTATTGCCGTTGGAGTTACTTCATATATTCTTTCAATAAAAACGCTTCGGAAAGAATTAGAAACAAAATAGATTTACAAACATTAATCTTCCACAATTGTTCTGCTTTTAAAATTGAATCTCAAGGTAAGAGTAACGCCAACAGCCATCAAAGCAATTGCCAAACCTATCCAAACTCCGAATGCTTTCATATCTAGAATAAATCCGAATATATAAGCTGAGCCAATTCCAAAAATCCAGTATCCAAGAAAAGATAGAATTAGCGGAACATTAACATCTTTTAAGCCTCTTAAAATTCCAATTGCAGTAGCTTGCATTCCGTCAAAAATTTGAAATATTGATGCGATAAGTAAAAGAGAAGAAGCCAGTTCAACAACTTCTGCATCAGCAATATAAAATTTTGGTAAAACATTTTTTAAGAGAATAAACATAATTCCAAAAACAATCATTATTGCCATTGCAACAAGTAAAGCAGTAAAACCGGCTCGTCTAGTTTCCTTGATGTTTTTCTGTCCAACTGCACTGGCAACTCTAATCATTCCGGCTGAAGAAATTCCAAGAATTATCATGTAAGTTGCAGAAGCTAAATTAATTCCAATTTGATGAGCTGCCAATTGATTTGCGCCCATCCAGCCAATCATTATTGCGGCAAAAGAAAAAGCTGCAACTTCAAAAAAATATTGAAATCCGCTTGGAAGACCTATCTTCAGCAGTTTTTTTATTAATCTAAAGTCGAATAAAAAGAAATTCTTTATTGAAGTGAATTTCTTTAGATAGTCGGATTTTAAAACATAATACATAAGAACAGCAGCCATTAAACTTCGAGTTGTTGTAGTAGCAATTCCGGCTCCGTCAAGTCCCATAGGCTCGAAACCAAGATTTCCAAAAATCAAAACCCAATTAAAGAATGCATTAAAAATGTTTGCTATAATAGCAATCATCATTGGTGGCCGAACAATTGAAAGTCCTTCAATAAATTGGCGAAAAATTTGGAACAGTAAAAAAGGTACTACACTAAGAGAAAGAATCTTTAAATATGAAATTGCCAGCACAGCAACAGCTTTTGGTTGATCTAAATAGTTAATTAAATCTGCTGCAAAATAAATTAGGAAGGCTAATAAAATTGAAAAAATAAAATTTACATGAAAACCGCTCTTCAAAATATTTGCGCATTCATCTAATTTTGAAGCACCTTTTGCTATTGCCACTAAAGGAGTTAGAGCTAATGTCATTCCAATCCCCAGCACCAGCACTAAGAAAAACAATCCATTTACCAAAGCTGCCGCGGCAAGTGGTTCTGCACCCAGTCTTCCAACCATAATGCTGTCAACAATTCCCATAAGTATATGACCAAACTGACCAATCGAAACCGGAATAGCTAAGGCAAGAGTTTCCTTAATATGTTGCTTTAAGTATTTCATAATCCGATAAATATAAATCCTAAAATCAAATTCCGCATAAATTCTATTTCCCAGAAGTAGTTTTGATAAAGAAAATTTTAAAAAATATTTATTCTCATATAAATTTTTAAGAATTCAAATGCAAATATAGATAAAAGCAAATCATCATAATGTAAGTGTCCTCTATTTTTAATAAATTTGTTGTCTATTTAATTCTTATTTAGAGGTTGAAATGGGTTTGTTGTCAAAAGGGAAAAAAGAAGTTGACAGGCTGCTTGAAGAGAATGATGAATTAAGAAATCAACTCCACTCTTTGCAGGAAAAGAGAGGCAGCTTAGAAGAAATTGAAAATAAACTTTCTGAAGCAAGAAAAGAATTATCTGAAATCTCCCGGGAAGAACGAGAAATTGAAAATCATGTAGAAAATTTAAAAAATGAAAAAGCCAATAAATTAAAAGAAATTTCTAAACTTAATGATGAATTAAGGGAACTAGAAGAAGTAAAAGATAATATTCAAGCCACAGTTACAAACTACGAAGCTGATACCGCAAATCTGCAGCAGAAAAAAGAAACTCTCACACAAGAAGTTGAAGATTACGAAAACTCTTTTGAGTCAAAATTAAAAGAGCAAAGTGAATTGACAATAAAGCTTGAGGATTTAAAGACAACATTGGAAAATGTTTCAAGTGAATTGGAAGATAAAATAACGAAAGTAAATGAACTGAATTCTGAATCAAATAAATTTGCAAATGAAATTGAAGAGAAAGAAAATTTATTAAATGCTTTAATGGAAAAAGAAGAAAATTATATTGAGAACATTGAGAAATTTGAGAATGAATATAACGAGAAAAGTTTAGAACTTTCTGAAGTTACAAACAGATTGGAATCAGCAAAAGAGCAGTTGGCAAATTTCCAGAAAGAAGAAAATGATAAGAAAAAATTAATTGCCGATTTAGACGAAAAAGTTTTATTAAACGAAGAAGTAAAATCTAATTTAGAGTTAAGTATTTCCGGACTTGTAGCGCAGATAAATGATAAAGATAAATTATTTACCGAATTAGATAAAAGCAAGGATCAATACAAGCAAGAAATTATTGAGAAACAAAAAGACTTAAATGATATACTTAACAAAATGAAATTTTTTAAAGAAGAAATTGAGAAAGAGAATGTTGATTTAGATTCGGTTAAGAATAAACGTCAAAGTATTGTTGAAGAAATAAATAAACTGGAAACTATTAAAATAAATATTCATGAAGAAATTTTAAGAAAAAGAGAAGATTCAGAAAAAATAAGCAATGAATTAAGTGCGCTAAATAGTAAGTTGAAAGAGACAGAGCAGCGCAAGTTTGCAATTGAAGAAAGCCAAATCAATATTGAAAATTCTTTCTCGGAAACACTCAAGAAATATTCTGAAGAATTGAGTTTAGAGAAAGATAAACTTGGTTCTGTTAAACAGCAGATTTTGGAAAAAAGTAAAGAGCTGAGTGAAAAAGAATCGACCTTTTTAGAAAAAACAACTCAAATTGCTGAATACAGTGGATTAGTAAAAGTTCTTCAAAAAGAAAAATCTACAATTGAAGAATCAATAGAAACCCTAAAGACTCAGAAAAATTTATTTACTGAATCTTTGATTGAATTAAAAGACAGAGAAAACAAACAAAAAATTTACATAAGTGAATTAAGAACTCAAGTTGAAAGTTTGGAAATAAAAAGGAATCAACTTGATAAAGAATTAAAAGAAATTATTTCGCAAACACACAAAAACTATAATGAAGCTGAAGAACGAAAAAGAAAAGTTTTACAAGAGCTTCACGAAAAAGAAAAAAATCTAGAAGACGTAGAAGATAAAATTAGAAATTCCCGTCAAGAGCTTCTTGATCTAAAAACAGAAACTTCAAATTTGGAACTGAGAAAAGAAGAATATTCTTCTAAGATTTCTCAACTTGTAACATTTGAAAAAACTTTGCAAGCAAAAATTAGCAAGCTGGAAGCAAATTCTGAAAGCAAAGAAAAAAATGAGAAATAGATCACATTTTTTTGTGATTTAAATCAATTGGTATATGAAAATGGTATTAAATCCTACAATTGATTGAACATTTTCTGAAAAATACTATTATATTGGACGTGTTATCCAAATAAAATAATAGGTAGAAAAATGGCCCTCAGTTCAATTGTTTATGCAAGCTTATCAATATTTGTTGGATTTTTTGCATTAGTAGTATTAACAGCATATTTTGCTTCAAGAAGTAAGAGAGAAAATAGATAAATTTTTTAGCGGCAAGGCGTTTTAGAAAAGAGTTTTTATTGCGTCCTTTTTATTATTTTTCTCTCCTATATTTCTTCAATTAATTTATAAGTCACATGATAAATATCGATAAGACTTCATCTGTCTATTATTTTAGTACAGAAACTTGTAATGTATGCAAAGTTTTAAAATCCAAATTACAATCATTCCTTCAAGAAAATTTTCCGAAATTAAGTATGACATATGTTGATGTTGAAAAGCAAAAAGAAATTGCGGCTCAGCTTACAATTTTTTCAGTTCCTACAATAATTATCTATTTTGATGGAAAAGAATTTTTGCGGTATTCCCGAAACATTAATTTTGATGAACTACATCAAAGTTTAGATAGAATGTATAATCTTTATTTCGATTAGAAATGAAAAATCCTCTAAAAAGAATTGGCTTAATTTTAATTTCTATTTTTCTTTTCCCGGCATTAATTTTTACTGCAATTGAAATTAACGCATTAAATGAAAGTGAAAGAGTTCTAGAAAACATTTATCAAAATCAGCTTGAATCAATTCTCCTTTCGATTAATAGATTTTCTGACGATGTACTAAATGATTGGACTAACGATTTAGAATCGAAAATTTTATATGATAAAAGTAATTCTCAAAATGAGATAGCGAACAATTTCTTAAAGAATAAAAATTCTCTTAAGTATATTTTTATTTCCGATTCTACCTTGCAAAGCATAAAAATTATTAGCGAAGCTGAAAATCAAGAATTAAAATTTAATTTAGAAAATCTCCTCCAATCAAATAGAACAAAAGTTACAAGATTATTTAATTATTTAGATGAAGGTTACAGAAAGCTGGAACCCCTTGATAATATTGGGGACAGCTTAAATGTTGTGATTTTTACTCTTGAGTATAATAATGAAAAAATGCTTTTTGGATATTTAATTCAGCCGGAAAAATTTATTGATTTTGTTCTTTCGCCAAAAATCCAAGAAGTTGCAAGAGAAGATATTGTAATAAAATGTATAAAAAGTTCAGAGAATAAATTGGTTTATTCAACTGATAAATTATTTGATGAAAAGGAAATTACTGCAAAAAAAGAATTTTGGCTCTTCCCAAATTATGAAATAGGAATCTCGTTAAAAGGTGAATCGCTTGAAGAGATTGTTAAATCAAGGTCATATTTTAATTTGAGTCTGCTTGGAGGTTTAAATTTCCTTTTAATCATTGCGTTATTTTTTCTTTATAGAAGTATCAAAAAAGAAATTCATCTTGCACAATTAAAATCAGAATTTGTATCGAATGTATCTCACGAACTCCGCACTCCGCTTGCATTAATATCTATGTTTGCCGAGACTCTAGAATTAGGAAGAGTAAAAACTGAAGAAAAGAAAAATGAGTATTATTCAATTATTAGTCAAGAAGCTCATAGATTAAGCAAGATTGTAAATTTGATTTTGAATTTTTCTAAAATGGAATCAGGCAAAAGAAAGTATAACTTGGCTTCTGCAAATATAAATGAAGTTGTAGAAAAAGTTATTTCTACTTATGAATTCCATTTAAGAAATAAGGGATTTAGTTTAGAACTGAATTTGGGGAATAAAATTCCGGAGGTTTCTATAGATGAAGAAGCAATTTCTGAATGCATAATTAATCTAATTGATAACGGCGTTAAGTATAGCAAAGATGATAAGAGAATTGTGATTAGCACAGAAATTTTAGATTCAAAAGTTTGTCTAAATATTAAGGATTTTGGAATAGGAATTAATAAGGATGATCAGAAAAAAATATTTGAAAAATTCTATAGAGTCCCGAGCAATCTTGTTCACAATACAAAAGGTACAGGATTGGGATTGAGTATTGTCTCGCAAATTATGAATGCACATAATGGGAATGTTGTAATTAAAAGCACACCTGATAAAGGTTCGGTTTTTACATTATGTTTTCCTATAAATAAGAATTGAGAGGAATTTATGCCAAGAATATTAGTTGTTGAAGATGAACCCAGCATGAGGCTTGGATTAAAGGACAATCTGGAGTTTGAAGGTTATGAAGTGGAATTTGCAGATGATGGAGAAATAGGGTACAAAAAAATTACAAATCAAAAATATGATTTAATTTTGCTTGATGTTATGCTTCCCAAAATGAATGGATTTGATGTTTGCAAAAAAGTAAGATCAGAAGGTGTAAAAACACCAATCATCCTGCTAACCGCAAAGGGAGAAGAGATTGATAAAGTGTTAGGATTAGAACTTGGCGCCGATGACTATGTAACAAAACCTTTTAGTCTGCGAGAATTATTGGCAAGAATTAAAGCTGTTCTAAGAAGATCCGGAGAGATTTCAGAATCAGACCTTCTTGAAGTTGAAATTGGAGAATTAGTTGTAAATTTTTCAAATTACTCCGCACACAATAATGGCAATGAAATTTCTATGAGTCATAAGGAATTTGAGCTTCTTCAATATTTATGGAAGAACAAAAACAGAGCAGTAAGTAGGGATGATTTACTTAAGGAAATCTGGAATCAAGAAATATTTACTACAACACGTACAATTGATAATTTTATTGTAAAGTTGCGTCAAAAAGTTGAAGAGGATGCAAACAAACCAAAAATAATACTAACGGTTCACGGAGTTGGATATAAACTCATTTTATAAATTGAATTTTTCGGAAAAAGGAATTTTTTAATAATTTAATTTAACAAATTTCTTTTTCGGCAGAATACCATAGTTTAGATGAATTGGTTTAATAAATCTCTAAATTTGAAAATCCTATTTGTATATTAAAAATCAGCATTTTACAAACTACCAAAACACATTTGGCTAAAATTCTACATTCAAATTAAATTTTAGCCAATTTCCCGGATAATTCCAAAAGCTATACAGCTTTTTTAATAGTAAATCAGACAATAATTAAATAGCTAGTGGCACTTTTTTTGCTATATTAAAATTTTCACGAAACTCAGAGGGATTTCTAATGAGCAAAAAAAGTACAGTTGCATTTATTCTGATGTTATTACTTACATCTACAATTACTTATTCACAAATTAAGTTTAGCGGCGACGCACGTTTCCGTCCTAGATTAGATATCGATGATAAAACAGAAGCCGGGCAAACCTATAAATCAGATTTTTATTATTTGTATAGAATTCGTTTAAATATGAAAGCAGATATTGGCGAAGGATATTTTTTATCAACTAAAATTGCTCATAATGGAATTGCATATTACGGAAAAGCTACCGCGGGATTAAGTGCAGATGCATTTGGCGCTTATGGAACAGATTATAGAGAAAATGGAAAAAGAATGAGTGTTGATTTTATGGAGCTTTATGGCGGAAGAAATACAGAAACATATGGTTACAAATTTGGTTTATTTGAAGTGGGAAGTTTTAATAATCCCATTTATGATATACATTATATGCCGACTTTGATGGTCGATATTCCATTTTTCACTTTTAATGTTGATGGACTTTTTGGTGCATCGGCTTATTATGTGAGTAGTTCAGGGAAACTTACTTTTGCAGCTTTTATTGATAATGCTCTAGGAAATACTACAGAAGACAAAGACGGCAATGTTATTAATAGTAACCAAGACCAATATTCATTTTATACAGATTATGAATTAAAAATAGGTGATTGGAAAGCTCAGCCAATTGCAATGATAACAATAGCTGATTCTGCCGCTGCACCAATTACTTTTGGTGGAATTATTACTTTTCCTAAAGTTGCCGACTTAACTTTCAGTGGATCAATTTTTTATTCCAATTCTTCTAAGAAAGCTTCAGAAATTAATTCTGCTGATTTTGGAATGCCCGCAAATCAATATAATGCTTGGAAAACAAGATTAAAAGTTACAGGGAAATTAGGTCCGGCATATTTAACTTGGTTTGTTGAGCTTGCAAAATTAACTAATAAATTTGAAGCTTCGCCCGATACAAAAACTGACTTTCTTTACTCTTGGTTGTCTTATAAGTTTATCGTTTTCAAGGGAGAATACGGGGAGTTCTCAATAGCGCCACAATGGAGATTTATCAAATATGATTCTGAAATAGGAAATCTTAGAACTAGAAACCTTTTTGAAGTCGATGTGGACTTCAAATTCTAGAAATGAAAAGAGATTAAATTTATTTTAACAAGGGTAGAGCGTCAAATTAAAACGTCTTAAAATTGCGATTCTTGGCTAGTCTGCTTACTGGCAGGCATGCTTCAGAATCTAAAACCACCAAAATTGTGCAAAAATGAATGCTGAACTTAAACCGCCTAGCAGCAAGAGATGGGTTCAGCATGAAGCAGTCAATGTTTGCTAAAGCCTCAACTCTTTTTTGAAGGATATATAGTTGAAAACAGAATAAGACAATAGAATACGAAATTGATTAAATTGTACTAGTAATAAAATGATTTTTAAACATCAGCAAGTAAAACAATACACGTTACGTTAGGAAAGTAAAATTTCACTAAAATCTTCAAGGAGAATATAATGAAGAGAAGTAAAATTCTATTAACGATAACAGTTTGCACTTTATTCTTTTTTACTGAAAGTGGGTTTGCTCAGATGTATAAATTTTCAGGCGGTCCTTCAGGTGGTACCTTTCAATATTATGCAAGCGCAATTTCTACATTAGCAAAAAAGAATAAAATTAGAGTTCTTGCAAGTTCTTCAGGTGGTTCTATTGAAAATATCAGAACAGTGAATTCTGGTAAATCCCAATTTGGTGTTGCATATTCCGGTCATGTTTATGCCGGTATAAAAGGAAAACTTCCTCATGATAATAAGAAATACCAAAATGTATTGGCAATGTCTTACTTCTATGGAGCGCCTGCACAATTAGTTGTAAAGAAAAATTCCGGTATTGATCACCCAGTAAAGTTAAAAGATAAAAGAGTTGGAATTGGAAATGCCGGTTCCGGAGCTGCTGCAAATGCAGAAATATATTTTAAGAAGCTTGGAATTTGGGATGATATGGGGAAAGAATTTATGGGTTATCGCGGTGCAGCTGATGCTTTTAATAATGGACAGCTTGATGCATTCTGGATTTTTGCCGGATTTCCTAACGCATCAGTTTTAGAAGCGGCTCTTCAATCGGATGTAAATCTTTTAAATACTTATTCTGCCGGAGAAGAAGCTAAATTATTTGAAAATTATCCTTACTTCGAAGAAGTTATAATTCCGGCAAATACATATAATGGACAAGATAAAGATGTAAGAACTTTTCAAGATGCTGCTCTTTGGGTAGTAAATAAAGATGTTTCAACCGATATAGTTTATAAATTATTGAAAGCAATTTACAGTGCAGAAGGTCTGAAATATATGGTTGAAGTTCACAAATCGGCAATAGAAATGACAATTAAAAATGGTGTTAAAGGAATTATAACTCCACTTCATCCAGGGGCTGAAAAATTCTGGAAAGAGCAAGGAATATTGAAGTAGAATTAATGTACTGTTAGGAATAAAATAATGTACAACCAATTGAACAAATATGAAAAAATAGTTTTCTCTGGTTTGTCTGTATTTCTTGTGCTTTACTATTCAATATCGGCAGTTTGGATCCCGGCGGCTACTCAATATCATAGAGGAATTTACGTTTTTGTTACTTATATCCTGGTCTTTCTTCTTTACAAATCAAAGCATCCCGCCTTTAGATTTTTAGATTATTTTTTAATGTCACTTTCCGGAGCTTCAGTAATTTATTGGATATTGAATTATGAAGCGCTCAATTACAGAGCAGGAGCCGAAACTATTCTTGATCAATATGTTGCTGCTGTCGGAGTTATTTTAGGAATTGAAATTGCTAGGAGAGCCGTTGGTTCTGTATTTGTAATTATTGGCGTTTTAATGCTTTCTTACGGGATCTTTGGAGAATATGCCCCCGATTTAATTATGCATCCGGGAGATACTTTTTTAGGTGTTTGTACAACCATCTTCTTTAAGGAAGATGGAGTTTTTGGAATTATGGCAAATGTTCTTGCAACTTATGTTTTGCTATTTGTTCTATTTGGTGCCTTTCTTGAAAAATCTGGAGCACAGAAATTTTTTATTGATTTTCCGCTTGCAGCTGTTGGTCACAGAACCGGCGGACCGGCAAAAGTTGCTGTTATTGCCAGCGCATTATTTGGATCAATTTCAGGTAGTGCAATTGCAAATACAGTTTCAACAGGCGCTTTTACAATTCCATTGATGAAGAAAGCCGGATTCAGACCTCACATTGCCGGTGCAATTGAACCTGCTGCTTCAATCGGTGGAATGTTTATGCCTCCAATTATGGGCGCCGGGGGATTTATAATGGCAGAATTAACCGGATTTCCATATTCTTATATTATGCTTGTGGCAATATTTCCGGCTCTTATGTATTTCATGAGTGTTTTTGTTATGGTTCATTATGAAGCAAAAGTGCATAATATTAAGGGAGAAAAAAGCGAAATTCCTGCCATGCAGATTTTTAAAAAAGAATGGTATTATATTTCTCCTCTCTTAATTATTACTATTTTAATGCTTTTTGGGTTTTCTGCAGGATTTTCAGCCGTAATTGGAATTGTAAGTTGTATTTTAGTGAGCTGGGTAAATAAAGATACTCGCATTGGTCCTAAAAAATTTGTGGAAGCTGCAAGGTTGGGAACTGAAAGTAGTCTTAAAATTGGTGCAACCGTTGGAATTATCGGAATAATAATTGCAATGCTAACTTTTAGCGGATTAATTTTAACTTTTGCAGATATTGTTATTGAACTTGCCGAAGGAAGTTTAGTCCTTACAATTTTATATATTGCTTTAGCCTCGTTGGTTTTGGGAATGGGAGTTCCTGTAACAGCTGCATATTTAATTACGGCTGTTGTGGCAGTTCCGGCTTTAACACACTTAGATGTTAATCCTCTTGCGGCGCATATGATTGTTTACTGGCTTTCACAGGATTCTAATATTTCTCCCCCGGTATGCATTGCTGCATTTGCCGGCGCTGCCATTGCAAAAGCATCCATGTGGAGGACAGCCTTTTCTGCTTTCAAATTTGCAAAGTTCTTGTATTTAGGTCCATTTTTATTTGGATTTGTGCCGGAGTTTTCTCTTCAAGGTGACACTTGGGATATTGTAAAAGTTTTTGGTTTAATCATAATAGGAAATTACTTTTATGCATATTTTCTAAGTTTTGCTTGGTGGAAACAATTAAAAAGAAAATATTTCTCAAAAACTGCAAATGAAGTTACTTAGATATTTCATTATTAATATCAAATTCTTGAACCGGATCAGTGAAATGATGCTAATTCGGATTTTTATTTTTAAGATGTGTTTTTAACTCAATTCTAAAAAAACAAAATCCTTTAATTTCTTAATCGAACTAAATAATTTCTTGAAGAATCCGATAATCAAATAATAACTTAGGAAATGATAAAATGTTATCGGTGACAGACAAAAAAGGGATTTTGCAAATTCTTAATCTTGAATTAAATGAAAATTCTAAAAAGAAAAAAGGTATTGTTGAAAAACTAGATTCAATCAATATTTCAAATACATCAAAAGTATTTAAGAAAATTGATGATTTTTTTAATCTTGGTAAACCAAACAGACTTTCAACTGAAGGGATGTCAAAAGAAGAAAAAGATGAATTTCTACAAGTTCTTGCAGCTTTATTGAAAGAGGGAATTGTAGGTTACGAAGTTTTAGAAGTTGATGGAAAACCGGAAAAGCATTTTATAGTAAATCAAATTGGAAATGAAAGAATTAGAGGAGCAAAACTTTATAAAGATAGACTGCCATTTAAGAGATAATTATTGCAAGTCAGAAAAGCCGTTCCAAATCAATGAAACGGCTAAAAATGCTTAAACAGAAAGTTGTTCTTTGTACTTGTTTAACCAAGCGTCAAAATTTAATAGAGTCGGATTTAATGATTTTGATGTTTCTAAACTTCTTCCGTTAACAAAATCTTCATTAAAATCATGTTTGAATTGGAACATATTCCCAAGATCATCTGCACCCGGAAAATCAAATCCTCTGTACATATCAAAAGGAACAGCAAAATAATTTACTTTTTCACCAAGAGCTGTAGAAAGTTTGTCTGCAAATTCTTGTCCGGTTAAACTTTCACCAACTATCCCAATTCTTTTCCCGATTGCATCATTTCCTTGCTTAAAAATTCCATATGCGCATTTACCAATATCTTCTGCAGCAATTCCCGGTAAAGGCTTTTCACCCATCGGAATTGCAAAAGTTAAACTGCCATCTTCGCCTCTTTTCGGTCCCATTCCAAAATGAATGAAATTATCCCAATAAAATGAAGTTAAAAGGTATGTTGTAGGAACATGAAGATCAGCAAAATATTTATCAGCTTCACCTTTCCCGTCAAAATGTGGGACTTTATATTTTTCGCCTAAAGTTGGCATTGAATCATTATCCAGTGAAATCCAATTACGAGTATCTTCAAGAGTTGACCAAATTACATGCTTTACATTTGCAAATTTTGCAGCTTTAGCAATTGATTGAACTTGACTGATTTCTTTTTCCGGAGAAAAATGTTCCCAGAAAAAAGTAACTGCATAAACTCCATATGCTCCTTCAAATGCTGCTAAAATTGAATCATAATCATCAATATCAAATTCAACTACTTCAGCACCTTTTTCTTTGAGAGCATTTGCTTTTTCTGAGTTTGGATTTCTGGTTAAAACTCTAACCTTAAACTCACTTGATTTATCTTCAAGAATTGAGTTTACTAAACCTCCGCCCTGTGCTCCGGTTGCTCCAAGAACAGCTATTATTTTTTGTTCACTCATAATTTATACTCCTTAAATAATGTTTATAATTTTAACGAATAAAGTTCGCAATAATGTTATAACAAATATAATAAAATATTCCTAATAAATGAAAGACAAATCGTCTTATTAAATTTATTTGAGATAGAATTCAAACAAATATGCCTTTATGGATTTTTGATTGTCATTGTTAATTTTTTAGTTTAGTTGAAATTATGGAAATAAGATCTGGAAAAAGGAGTTTAGAAAAATACTTTTGGAAATTTGCATTTAACCGGCATTCTTAGTGTAAGAGTGCCGGTTAATTTCTTTCAAGCTATTTATTCAAAATCATTTTAATGGTTTTGTTATAGTTTGATTTACCGTCAATTGAGTTGACTTGTAAATTTGCGAAATAAATTCCTGACGCATAATTTGAACCATCCCATGTAACTTCAAAAATTCCTTTATTTTGCTGTTCGTTTAACAATGAAGAAATCCTCTCGCCTAATGCATTAATTATAACAAGTTTAACATTGCTGACTTCAGCAAGCTTATATTTAATAATTGTTATTGGATTAAACGGATTAGGATAATTTTGATAAATTTTATAATCTGCTATTGTTGGTGACTCAACATTTATAATATCTGAATATGTAAAATCCCCGTCAAAATCTATTTGTTTTAGTCTATAAGAAATAATTCCATTCACATATTTATCTGTAAATGAATATTGCTTTGGAGAATTACTGTTTCCATTACCTTCAATAAAACCAATTTTTTCGAACTCTCCTTTGTCTAAACTTCTTTCAATTTCAAAACCATAGTTGTTAATTTCAGTTGCAGTTTCCCAATTAAGAAAAACAGAAGTTTCTTCCGATCTTGCAAAAAAACTAGTTAGTTCAACCGGAAGCGGAGTATCAATTTGAAGCTCGTAAATACCTCTTCCGTGTGAAGCAGCTCTTAATAATCTTATTGCACCATTATCAAAGAAGCTGAAATCTAGAACTGGTACAAAAGGCATTCCGTTTGAAAGTTTTGACCAGTTAGTTCCACCATCATTTGTCCAGTAAACGCCAAAATCATTTGCTGCATATAAATGATTTGTATTATCCGGGTCAATAAATAAATCATTTACAGAAATAGTTGGTAAGTTGCCACTTGCATCAGTCCAAGTTGAACCAAAATCAGTAGTTTTAATAACTTGTCCAGAAGTATATGAAGCTCTTGTAATATAATAAGTATTTTCTGCAACCGGATCGGCAACAACTCTTTGTATATTTGTACCGGTAAATCCGGCGTTAGTAAAATTTGTAGTAATTGAAGTCCAAGTTACGCCTTCATCAGTAGAATTATATATATCCGGAGTTGTTGTGTAGTAACTAGCAACCGCAATCATTTTATTTACGTTTACTGAAGATTGTGCTACTGATGTTATCGGATTTGAAGCAAAAACCGCTGACAATGTAGGCCAATTAGCTCCCCTATCTGATGATCTGTAAATTCTTAGTCCAATGGCTGCATATATTTTATTAAAATCTGTAGGATGCTGCCAATAGGGTGATACCCATGCGCTATTAGCTGTGCTTCCAATACCAAGCCAACTGACTCCTGCATCTATACTTCTCATTAAATAACCGTTTTGTGTGCTCATAAAGATATAATTGGGATCATTATAATCAATAAAGCATTCCATGCCATCGCCGCTTGTTTCAAATACCCAATTAGTTACTCCTTTATCAGAAGTACTAAAATTACCATTATCTTGTGCGCCGCCAAAAAGAATTGAAGAATTTGTTGGATGTGATGCTAATCTGTAAAATTGTATTGTATTAATATTTGTGTTTACACTTGACCAAGTTGCTCCGGCATCGTTTGATTTATAAACTCCGCCGTCACAACCTATATAAGCAATATTTCCGTTTGAAGGAGCATATTGGATCTTATGAATATCGGTATGAGTATAATTCGCCCATGCACCTAAGGAACCTCCGGTTGAAATATAACCATCAGGTTTTCGAACAAACGATATTGTTGAGCCGTCTGTAGTTCTAGAAGTTTCAACATTTCCAAAGCTTACAATATTTGGATTGGTCGGATGAACTGATAAACAAAGATCATAACTTCCTTGGTCATTAACAGCAGTGCCATTATAGCTTCCGGAAATATTTACACCACTAGAAATTGCTGACCAGTTAACACCACCATCTGTTGATTTATAGGCTGCAGTTCTAAAACCATTTATTGTATTGCTGCTGTATACTAAAGTATAAATTGTATTTGGTGAAGAAGCGGAAATATCAAATTGAATTCTACCAATAATAGTCGGATCAGGAAGCCCGGTATTACTTTGAGTCCAAGTTACTCCTCCATCTGTAGAAATATGGAATCCACCTGAGCTTGATAGGTTGCCAGAGGCAGCATAAGCCAAAGAGCTATTGGTAGGATGGAAAGCAACATCAAATCCATCAGGAACATTTAAAGTTTTTGTCCACGTTAAACCAGCATCAGAGCTTCTCCAAATTCCTTCATTTGAAATGGATTGATTATTCCAGTTCCCCGAGCCTAAAGCAGCTAAAATTATATTTGAATTTCCCGGATTAACTTCGATATCTCCAAACTGTGTTACTGTCCCAAAACCATTTGTTATTTTAGTCCAGTTGTCGCCGCCATTAGTAGATTTATATAATCCATCACCTTCAAAAGTAACATTGTTGAATAGCCACCTTGTTTCTCCGGTTCCGGCATAAATAACATCAGTATTATTAGGGTCTATTGCTACAGAACCAAAAGTTAATCTGCTAAGATCACCACTTTTGTCTGTCCAAGTTGCTCCTCCGTCTGTAGTTTTCCAAATGCCCCCGGCTGCGGCACCAATGTAAACTATATCGGGATTTGATGGATGAACATCAAGTCCTCTTACTCTTCCGCTAACATTTCCCCAATAAGGAATAAAACTATTACTCATATTAATAGACTTTGGTCCAATGTTTGTCCATTGATCTGAAGTAGTGTTTGTTTTAAAAAGTTTTTGTTGTTCAATTTTTGCTAACTCGCCGGCAAATTGGCGGTCAACATGTTCTTTTGGAAAATTACCAAATTCATCTGTTCTTGTTCGGTAGAACCATTCATATCGCTTGAAAGCATTGGTGTTTCTAACTTCCTCAGTTACACTATCCCAAATTGAATTGTACTGTGCAAATGCTGGAAGTGAACTTAATATGAAAAAAATGAGTAGTAATTTTATTTTCATAGTTACCTCTTCTTATTATTGGGGGCCGATAATTTTTTATACGTATTTATTTAAGATAGTAAATCTTTTTATGGAAAAAAGTTAAATGTAGCACAGCTTTGAAATGATATTGAATAGATTGAAAATAGAGCAAAACAGAGGATTTAAGTTGATGATTAGTGTAAATTTAGTCCTAATTTAGAAAAACTTATTTTTTTACTTAATTAAGTAAAAGAGAAATTATTTCTAAAAAGGGTACATTTTTTATTCAAGGAAACAAAACTTTATCTTTAATTTTTCCTTAAATTCGTAAAAAAATTGGAAATAATTTTGTCAAAAATAGAACCGCTTGATTACTGTCGCGTAAAAAAAATATCAGAAAAAGGGTTTGGATTTTTAACTAGTCTATATTACAAAGAATCAGTTTTTTTTCACTTTAATTATGTAAAAAATCTAGAAGCAAAAGCAAAATTGGAAAAGATGAAAAGGGGAGATGTTTATTTTTATTACACTTCAAAATTGAGAGATGGAAAAAGAAAAGTTGATAAACTTTGGCTCAATATCTCTGATGCAGATCAAGATTTAATACCACAATTTATTACAAGGATTATACAAGAATTAAATTTCGGAAGAACAAATCCGTTTGAAGTTGCTCATGTTGTAAAAGAATTGAGATTAATAAAAAGTATTTCTTTGCAAGATTTTGAAAAAATTATTGGTACAACTAAAATTCAAAAAATACCATCAATCTTAAAAGCTTTTCTACTTGATGAAGAATCAAGTAAACTTGATAAAATTATAGAACTTATTGGACAATATGAAAATCAACTTATAAATTCTGATGAATGGAAAAGTAGAGTTGTTAAAGTAATTTACAAATGATCCGAAATTTTCTAAAATTTCAAATCAACTAAGCTGCCCTGTTTTTTACGCTTGGTTTGATCGAAAGTTTGAAGAAGTCTTTCATTAAATTTCACTTCATTATTATATTCCTTTATGCTGCTGGTCAGTCTGGGATCAACAATAAAAAACCCTCGTCCTAATTCGTTAAATGAATTTCTATTTACAAGTTCTTCCGATTCTGCAAGATACGATTGCAATGAATTACTATCTGAGTTTTCTTCAGTTTCAGTCACTTTTTCATTTTTGGATAATTCAAGAAAAGATTTTACTGCACCTTTAGGTTTAGTGATTGGCGCATTAATTTGATATTCCGGTTGCAAAACCGAGAAATTACTTGCAATGGTTGAGTCGTTGGTAAGTTTTTCTGCAATTTGGTTGCCTGATTTTACTGTATCGCGAAGTGAATTCTGTTGAAGACTTTGCTGAGAATCATTTTTTACAAATCCTCCCCTCATCATAGCATTATAACTTGCACTATTTAGATAAGGTAATAGCATTTTAACTCAATTGTTTTTGTAAATAGTAAAATCAGATTTTCATTAACATAAAAAATAATTTGATAAAAAGAAATGGAGAATAGTATGATAGTTTATAAAATCGAATTAAATTTAAATTCAAATATCTTGCTTAACAAGATTTAGAGTATAGTTTTTCTCTTTTCCAAATTGCTTAAGAACTTTAAAACCGGCGTCCAATGCTAATTTTGAAGCTTCATTAATTGTTAATTTATCAGGATCACCGGCAAGTTCTGAAATTGAAAAAATTCCATTTCTCTTAAGAATGCGTTTTATTTCTTGTAAATATTCTTTTTGATTTTCTACTTCGCCCAATACTGTTACCATAAAAATTCTATCAAAATGTTCATAGGGAAATTCAAATTTATAACCGTCGCACAAATAATATTCTACGTTAGTTATATTCTTTTTAGAGATTCTTTTTTTTGAATAGTCTAACATTTCTTGCTGAATATCGGCTAATACTAATTTTCCATTGGTTACAAATTGGGCAATTTTTGTGCTGAAATATCCCGGTCCAGGCCCAATTTCTAAAACTGAAAAATCATCTTTCATCTCTAATCTTTCAATTAATTTTTTTGGAGAAAGAAAAATATTCCTCAATGGAATTAACAGAGTAAATGCAAATTTTGGAGGGAAAACTCCTTTGCCGGAAAAGCTATTTTTTATTGTTATTTTACTTTCCTTTCTCATTCATAAGTCCATACTATAGATTTTTTCTGATAAGAATTACTCAAAATTATCATAAACTTTGTAAAAACTATTGACCAAATGATTTATAATTTTTCTAAATTTTATTTCGTTACCAAAATAAAAATTTTGATTTACTTCTAATTCTAAACCAGCATAAATACTATATCCATATTTATTTCTGAAAAATGTAGTATGTCCATCGCTGGTTCCTAAGTATGGATAATTAAATTTTACATTGAGATCGGTTTGTTTGAGAAGATAATCTTTCCATTTCTCCGCAAATTTTGTTTCGATGTTGCTGTTTGGATCGAATAAAATTCCAGTATCGGCATCTCGCTTTTCTCCATTTAATTCCGGTGCAAATGTATGAATTGAAAGATGCAGAACATTAAATCCGGAAATAATAAATTCATCAATTTTTTGTGAAACGATATTTCTAAATGGATAATAATAGCGATTAAGAATTTTCCATTTGGAAGCTTGGTCAATCTGAGAAGTAAATATTGAAAATAATTGAGAATTTTCTTCTGATCTGTTTAGCTCAACTAAAAGTCTGCTCGTTTCTGAAAACAAATGGAAATCATTTTTTCTATTTGCAAACTCCTTAAAAATGGTTAGAGCCCCGGGATCCCATCCTTTGTGAGATTCTAAGACTTCGCCTTTGTTTTTAAACAGATAATTAAATTCTGGTGGAATCTGATTGCCGCCATGTTCACATGTGAAAACTAACTTATACATTTCAATTTATGGAATAAACAATTGATTTTTATTTAGTGATTCGCCTAATATTTTGTAAAGTGCGATAATGTTTTTTTCTGAAAAATCATTATCTAAGCCTTTTAAAATCCTTGTTGAAAGAGTGCCGTTTTCTAAAATCTTTTTAAAAACATCTGAATAAAATCCTTTTTCAACCATTACATTTTGAAGAATATGAAGAAGCAATTCTTTTGCTGAAATTTCGTTTGAACTCGCTAATCCAAATAGTTCTAAATAATCTTTATCAGAAATAATTGCTTCTTCACCTTCTTTAATAAGAGCAAGAAGAATTTTAGCTAATTGATTTACAGAAAAAGATTTTTGTTTATCAAAAGAAAATAATTCTTCACTAATAATCAATCGTATTAGATTGTTAATGAATTCGATAATTGCTAAATCGGCAATAGGCGATTCTTGCAGATCTACAATTCTAATTTCAATTGAGTTTCTAACAAATCTTGCAATAGCACCACGGGAATTAAGCCATTCAAATTTCAAAATATTTTTTTCGTCATGTGGAGTTATATCTTGGTAAATTCGATTAAAAATAATTTCGTTATAATCCTTTATTGAAAAGACTTGCTCCGGAATTACATCGCCGGCAATAGAAGGAATTTTAATTTGATTTTTTCTGTAAACTTCCAAACGAGAATCTTTAAATTCAGTTTTCATTCCATCCAAAATAGGTGTACTTGCAGCTATTGCGGGAATAAGCGGGAGAACTAAACGAATTGCTGCATGAAGCTTTCCAAATTCTACGTCATTTCCAAAAGGTAAATTTATATGTGCGCTTTGCAAATTTGACCAGCCGTGCCCGCGGCAATCAAAAATTTTATTGTAAGCTGCATAAACTTCATTATTATCATGAGGCCACAATTTTGTATCAGTAAATGGATCCATTAACGGATGTGCGCCAGAAGGAAGCAAAATAGAATTATACTTATTAAGCATCTTATTTATTTCAATAACACTTTTATGAAATTCAGAATCAAGATTTGCTAGACTGCTGGCGGGTTTACCGGTTTTTAATTCAATAACATGAAGCACTAATTCATTTGACCATTCAAGAGTTCCAAACTCCACATCGGAGGTAATTTCTCCGGCAATCTCTTTGAGAATTAAATCAGAAATTGGATTTACTGTTAAACTATCCTTGTCAACAATCATATATTCAAGTTCAACACCAACGGCATCAAAAAGATGAAGATTATTGCTCATAAATTTATTTCCTTGCTAATTCTTAATTTTTCAATCCGCTCCTTAAATGATTTCATAATCGTAAGATATAAATGATCTTTCATTATTTGATCTTCAACACCGGTTTCTATTGATGGATTATCATTAACTTCAATCACGAAAACTTCATTTCCAATTTGTTTTATGTCAACACCATAAAGTCCGTCACCAATAAGATTAGCAGCTTTTAGAGCCGGCTTTAAAATATGTTTAGGAACATTATAAATTGGTACGGATTCAAAATTTCCATATTTATCATCAATTTTCCCTTTCCAATTGTAAATTTGCCAATGATCTTTTGCCATAAAATATTTGCATGCGAAAAGTGGTTCTTTATCAAGAATGCCAATTCTCCAATCAAATTCAGAGTAACGAAATTCTTGAGCAATTATTAGATCAGAATCGTTTAGAAGAAAATCTACTTTTTCGTTTAATTCTTTTGAATCTCTTACCTTTAAAACTCCTTGAGAAAAAGAGCTGTCCGGTTGCTTGAGCACAATTGGAAGTCCTAATTCTTTTTCAAGAATATCTTTATTTTCTTTGCTGACAATAATAGTTTTTGGTGCGGGAATTTTAGCTTTTGATAATATTTCTGCAAGGTAAACTTTATTTGTACATTTAAGAATAGAGCGCGGATCGTCAATAACAACAAGTCCTTCAGTAAAAGCTCTTCTTGAAAACCTATATGTATGATGATTTACAGAAGTAGTTTCCCTAATAAAAAGTGCATCAAATTCCGGAATTCTACTGTAATCATCTTTAGAAATAACTTCGCATCTAATTCCTATTTCTTCACCGGCTTCAATAAAATGCTTAATGGCCTTAGAGTCAGAAGGAGGTTCGGTATCATTTTCATTAATAAGAATTGCAAGATCATACATTGAGTTAGAAATTTTTGCTGTATGAATTCTCTTTTTAGAAAAATATTGAGCTGCAAATTCTTCAACATATTGAAGGTGAGTTTCCGGAATTTCATTAACGGGAACGGGAGAAATATTTTGAACAATCCACTTTTTGTTAAACACAAATTGGGCCCTAATCAACGGTGCTTGAAAGAGATTGTAAAGCTGACTTGCAAGCTTGTCGTACTGAACAGAAATATTTCTTCCAAAATAAATACTTAGAGTAAAATGCTCTGATTTTATTTTTTTCAGGCTATGTTGAATAAGATCATCAAGATCATCAGAAATTACTCTCATAATTGTCTGTGATTTTAAGTCTTGTATTGTTGCAACATTTGGAAATACCTTATGTCCTCTGGCTTCAGCAAGCAAAGAAACATAATAGCCTGTTGCTTGATATCTGTAAGAGCGGCATAAATTAAATACTCTTATTGGTTTGCTTTCCGAGTATGCTGAATCTGTTAAATATGTTTTAGCAGCTACAATTTGAATTCCACCAATTTTAAAATTCCAATCTTTTGGATTGTTAACAACAACTATTGTATTCATTGTTATTTCCTTTTGGGCGTTATAATTAAAAGATTTGCATCGTAAGAAATGATGCCAAGCATTATAGAATTTATTAATCTTCCTATTCTCACGGAATAGTAATTATTATGTGAAACAGGGTTTTCATGATAAGGATCTGCAACTATTACATGTTTTTTTTCTTCATCGTATCCGCACAGCACAACAAAATGTCCACTGGTATCACCTTTGAGATCATCGTAAACTGTTTCATTGTTTTCGTTTGTATATTCTCGTGAACAATTATAAAGGTAAGTAGCATTTAGACCTGCTAAAACCGGAGTTCCATTCTCGAAAAGAGTTTTTAGAAATTTAATATTGAGATCACGGAAAGAAACTTTTCCACCTAATTCAAGAAAATGAATATAAGCTTCCGAAGCGGATTTTAATTTTTTATGTTTCTTAAACTTCATTTGAAGTCTTAACTTTTCTTTTATATCAGTTCCTTTTTCTTTGAACCAGCTCGGATCAAAAATATGAAGATTATAGGCATAAATTTCAGCATCATAACCTCGCATTAACGCATGGTTTGCTAACATAACAGCAAGTGTTCCGCCTTCTTCTAAATATTTTACTTCATTAATAATTTTGTTTAAAGATAAGTCTTCTCCAAAAAATTTATAAACTGCGTGAAGACTTGTCGGACCGCATGTTACATCGTCCGGCTGAGAGAGTATTTCTATTGGGATCAATTTTACATTCGCTAAAGTTTTACGAATTGTATAATATGAATATTGTTTGTTATTGAAAATAGCAATTTTAGTGTGAAAAAAGGGAATCAAATTACTTAGTATGATTTCATTAAAAACTTATTCCTGTCAAATAAATAATTACTAAGATTATTTATTTATATAAAAGAGAACGCCAATGTGAATATTCCAAGTGTTTGTTTTTGATTTTTTTACATCATATAAAGCCTGCCCGTTTACAATTTGAACAGAACCTTCTTTTAGGTATTCAGCTTGACCGCCCCATAAATATCTAGTTTTTATATCAAGATAAATATCGTTCTTATCACTTTTGCCAACTTTAATTAGAAAGCCGCCGCCAACTCCACCATTCCATGTTAAATCGTCTTTATTGACATCCTCAAACACGGAATTGTTATTGAACTGACTGCTTACTTCGCTGCTGGTATAAATATATGAACCTCCTATAAGTCCTTCTAAATAAGGGCGCCAAGTTCCTTGGAAAGGTGAAATCATCAAAAGTAAATCGAGATTTGCAATATTATTACTTCTAGAAACATCAACAGTAACATCAGGAATTGTTGTGCTTAAAGGGCGGCGTGTAGTTTCTTCGCCATAAGTTATAAATCCACCAGTTAAACCAACTGTAACAGGCTTATGTTTATTGGGCGAACTGAGTGTCCCTTGAATTTGAAAGCCATAAGCAACACGATCAACATTATCTTTGAATTCTCCATGGGGATATGTAAGCTGTAAACTTCCGCCAAAAGTTTGTGCATTAATTGAAATAAATGATAAAAGAATTCCTAGCAAGATGAATTTAATAAAACGCATATTTACTCCTTTAGAACAAAACATTTTTTTTATATGACAAAATTAATAATTCTCTGTAATCATCTACCGAAATCTCTTCGGCACCAAACATTTTTAAATGTTCAGTCATAAACTGAATATCCAAAAGAACAAAATTTTTTTCATTTAGGTGATTTATAAGTTTTACAAGAGCAGTTTTTGAAGCCTGCGATACTTTACTAAACATTGATTCGCCAAAAAAAGCTCCTTTATATGCAACGCCATAAAGACCGCCGACTAAAACATTATTCTGATAAACTTCAACTGAGTGAAGGAATCCGAGTTTAAACAGACGTTCATAAGCCTCAATTAGTTCATTGGAAATCCATGTTTCTTTTCTATTTGCACAATTTTTTATAGTGTTCATCACATCAAAATCAAATCTATATTCAAAATCGCATTTTTTCATAAACTGTTTTAATGATTTGGGAATATTAAAATTATCAAGTGGAATTATTGTTCGAATTCTAGGAAAGTACCATTCAATTTTACCATTATCTTCTGCCATTGGAAATGCACCTTGCGAGTACATTCTAATCATTGGAATTGGATCAAGCAACGATATATTGCTATTCTCAGAGTTATTCATTTTGCAAATCTTTGCTTGTTTTTTCGTTCAATAAAATTAGTAAAATCAAAATTTTGTATTCCAAATTTTCATTTCATTTTCATCAATCAACGTATTACTTTTCACATCAAAAAAGAAATTTATTCCCAAAAGCAAATTACTAAATGAATCTTTCTAAAAACAGTAAATCGAATTTATTTGCAATATCGGCAGTTCTTTTGTGGTCAACAGTTGCAACGGCATTTAAATTTACTTTAGAAGAATTAAATTATGTTCAACTGTTGTTTTATTCATCTCTTACAAGTTCAATTATTCTTTTCTTTTTTGTGATAAAAACTGACAGCAGCGATCTGTTTACTATTTTTAGTAAAAATCATATAAAAATAAATTTAACTTTAGGATTTGTAAATCCATTCCTCTATTACTTAGTTTTATTCAAATCATATTCGCTTTTACCGGCTCAGGAAGCCCAGCCTCTTAATTATACGTGGCCTATTGCGATCTCAATTTTCTCGGTTTTATTTTTGGGAGAAAGATTTACAATTAAGACAATAATCGGTTTAGTGCTTGCGTTTATTGGTGTTTTTGTAATTGCGACACGCGGTGATTTAATTTCACTCAAATTTGAAAGCTTGTTTGGGGTTTTTCTTGCGGCAGGAAGCTCATTAATTTGGGCTACTTTTTGGATTTTGAATCTTAAGGACAAACGAAATTCTTCGATAAAACTTTTCAGCTCTTTTTTTTATGGCACAATATTTACTCTGATTTATATTTTACTTTTTGATTCGTTTATTATTAAAAATCCTAATTACATTTTTGGTGCGGTTTATATCGGTTTGTTTGAAATGGGAATTACATTTTTCCTTTGGATGACCGCGCTTTCATTGAGTTCAAATAAAGCTAAAACCTCAACACTGGCTTACCTTTCCCCATTTATATCAATGTTTTTTATTGCAATTATTCTTAAAGAAACAATATTACCTTCATCAATATTGGGATTAGTTTTTATCGTCAGCGGAATTGTTTATCAGAATTTGGATAAGCTGAAAAAGAAATGAAATGTAAAATCAACCCGACTTATATTTTAAAAATCGGGTTGATAAAAAATATTATAACGTAAAATACATTTTATATTCATAGGGATGAGGCATTGTGGCTATAGATTTTACTTCTTCGTTCTTAACTCTCACCCATTGATCTAATAATTCTTCGGTAAAAATATTCCCCTTGAATAAAAAATCATTATCATTCTTCAATGCAGAAATTGATTCGGTTAAAGATTTTGGAAGAAATTGAATTTTTTCAAATTCAGATTCATCTTGAATGTTTTTATCAAACGGACCAAATCCTTCTTTAACTGGATCTATTTTATTTATAACTCCGTCAATTCCAGCCAAAAGCATTGCCACTGTTGCTAAATATGGATTTGCTGTTGCGTCCGGTGGTCTGTATTCAAATCTGGTCTCATCCGGATTTGTAACATATTTTGGAATTCTTATTGCTGAAGCACGATTTCCTTGTCCGTATGTTAAAGCAACCGGTGCTTCAAATCCCGGCACTAATCTTTTGTAAGAATTTGTGCTTGGATTTGTAAATGCCGAAAGCGCGGGACCATGTTTTAACATTCCGCCAATAAAAAATCTGCCAAGTTCGTTAATGTTTCCATACTGACCTTTTTCATAAAATGCATTCTTTCCATTTTTGGTTAAATATAAATGTAAGTGCATTCCGTTTCCAGCTTGGTGATACATCGGTTTCGGCATAAAAGTAACAAATAAATCTTTCATCCTTGCCAAATTAAAAAGAGCATATTTTGCGGAAATAATATTATCGCCTGTAGAAAGTAAATCACTAAAATAAGTTTCAATTTCCTGCTGACCTCTTTCTCCAACTTCATGATGATGATATTTTACTTCTATTCCTAATTTCTTAAAATATCTGCAGGCTTCATCTCTAAAATCATCATAAATATCAAAGGGATTTGCAGCATGATAAGCTTTTTTAGAAAATTCTTCTGCATGTTCAACCTTATAAAATGAAGTTGATGTGCGAGTGTCATAATCAACATTAGAAAAAATATAAAATTCAAATTCCGGTCCCCACCAAGATTTTTCGCAGCCTGTTATTTCCTTTAATAGAGCTTCTGCTTTTTTTGCAAGGTATCTACCATCTTGAGGGAAAGGAGTTCTTTCGTCATCTGTTAATACTATGTGCGAATAAAAACTTAATGTAGGTGCTTCGCGGAATGGATCAATAACTGCTGTGCTTAGATCCGGAATTAAAATCATGTCGCTGTTTTCAACCTTACGGAAACCGTAACTTGATCCATCAAATCCGACTCCTTCTTTCATTAACTTGTCAATTATTCCGTCTTTAATAGGAAGGGAAATATGATGGAGTCTTCCGGTTAGATCGATTGCTTTTAAATCTAATACTTCAATGTTTTTTTCCTTGATAAGAAGATTTACTTCTTCAGAAGTAAGTTTAGCCATAATCACCTCATTGATTTTAGACTATTAGTATAAAACTTTTATTAAGTTATTTAATAAACTTTTTTAAGAAATATTTATTCAAAATTATACTTGAATAAGTTAATCGAAAAAAAAAGGACACGCTTAGACGTGTCCTTATCTTAAATTACAATATTCTTTTACTTACAATTTATTGCTTTTCTTCCAGCAAAAACCGCTGTTGTATCAAGCTCTTCTTCAATTCTTAAAAGCTGATTATATTTTGCAATTCTGTCAGTTCTAGAAGCAGAACCGGTTTTAATTTGTCCGGCATTTGTCGCAACTGCTATATCGGCAATTGTTGTATCTTCAGTTTCACCGGATCTATGAGAAATTACATTGGTGTATCCGGCTTTTTTTGCCATTTCAATTGCTTCTAAAGTTTCTGTTAAAGTACCAATTTGGTTTACTTTAATAAGGATAGAATTTGCAATTCCTTTTTCTATTCCTTCTGCCAATCTTTCTGTATTTGTTACAAATAGATCGTCGCCAACTAATTGAACTTTATCGCCAATTGCTTCTGTAAGAAGTTTCCAGCCATCCCAATCGTTTTCATCTAAGCCGTCTTCAATAGAAATAATTGGATATTGATCAGTTAATTTTTTGTATATATCAACCATTTCTGCAGAAGTTTTTTCTGATTTATCAGATTTGAAGAATTGATACATTTTTTTCTCTTTCATAAACATTTCGCTTGAAGCAACATCAAGAGCGAAAGCAATATCATCGCCCGGTTTGTAACCTGCTTTTTCAATTGCTTCTAAAATAGTATCAAGAGTTTCTTCGTTCGATCTTAAATTTGGAGCAAATCCGCCTTCGTCACCAACTGAAGTAGCTAAACCTTTTTTGCTTAAAACTGATTTTAATGAATGAAAAACTTCTGTACCCATTCTTAAGGCTTCAGCAAAAGATGGAGCGCCCACGGGCATAATCATAAATTCTTGAAAATCAACAGTATTGTCAGCATGCTTTCCGCCATTGATTATATTCATCATCGGAACCGGTAAAACTCTTGCATTTGTTCCGCCAATGTATCTGTATAGCGGTAAACCAAAAGCTTCTGCAGAAGCTTTTGCAACTGCAAGTGAAACACCAAGAATGGCATTTGCACCTAATTCAGCTTTGTTTTCTGTACCGTCTAATTCACATAAAAAAGTATCGATTGCAACTTGTTCTGTTGCATCCCAGTCAATCAGTTCATCGGCAATTTTATCATTTACATTATCAACTGCCTTTTGTACTCCTTTGCCCAAATATCTTGATTTATCGCCATCTCTTAATTCAACTGCTTCATGTTCTCCTGTTGAAGCGCCGCTTGGAACTGCTGCTCTTCCGACTATTCCGGATTCTAAAAGCACATCAACTTCCACCGTTGGGTTACCTCTTGAATCAAGTATTTCGCGAGCAAACACATCAATAATTGTTGTCATTTTATTATTACTCCTTTTGTTTATGTAATTATTTATTCAAACCTTAAAATTATTAAAAAAGACCTCGAAATTCAATTTAAACTGCCTCAGATTCTTGTTTTCATAGAAATATCTGAAATATTGATAATCCTACAAAATCTAAACAATTTTTTCTTAATGAAAGATGACTTATTTTAAAGCTCCATTTTATTTAAGATAACATTTAGTAAATAGATATCTTTTTTCTTCGGCTATTTTTCGAGACTCAGATTCCACAAAATTATATATGAGTTGCTAAGTTAAAGTTCCTCAAAGTTTATTCAAGAAGTACTTTATTTCTCAGTATCCTGCTAAAATATTTTTTTAGATATTTATACTAAGCTAAAAATTTATTAATATAACTCAGATTATTTTTGTGTCAAATTTTCTTTTTAATTTCAGACATATTTTTCCGATAATGCTTTGCAATTTAAAATAAAGTGCATTATTTTATGATTGTAAATAAGACTTTTATAACTGTTTATCTAAGTAATCATTTATTAACAAGGAAGTTCTAGATGAAAATGAAATTACCAAATTCGGTTCATAACTGGGTTTCGCTTATAGGGGCAACCATTGCGCTTATAGCTTTTAGCATGATTGTTTTTCTTTTTGCCATTTCTGTTCTATTAGATGAAGGCGCAACTTATTTGGGACTAGTTATTTATATAGTCCTGCCTGCAGTTCTTATTTTAGGACTTTTGTTAATTCCGCTTGGAATGTACATAAAATCTAAAAAAGAGAAAAAGGGTGAAGATACTGAACTAAGATGGCCCATTTTTAATCTTAATGAAGAAAGACAAAGAAATGCAGCAACAATATTTATAATCGGAACAGCAGTTTTCGTAATTGCAACAGCAATTGGGAGTTACGAAGCTTTTCATTTTACTGAATCCAATAAATTTTGCGGTGAAATTTGCCATGATGTAATGGCGCCAGAATATACTGCCTATCAAAATTCTCCTCACGCAAGAGTGAGATGTGTTGACTGCCATGTTGGTACCGGTGCTGATTGGTATGTTAGATCAAAAATGTCGGGCATGTATCAGGTTTATGCTGTGTTAGCTGATAATTATCCAAAACCGATTCCAACACCAATAAACAATTTACGTCCCGCTCAAGAAACTTGTGAACAATGTCATTGGCCTGAAAAATTCTATGCTCATAAATTAAAAGTACAAAGACATTATTTGTCAGATGAAAAAAACAGTGAATGGGATATTCATATGCTTATGAAAATTGGTCCTGAAAATGCTGCTTTAGGTTTAGCTCAAGGAATTCACTGGCATATAAATCCTGATATCAAAGTTGAATACAAAGCAACTGATGATACCAGACAATCAATCCCTTGGGTAAAATATACAAACCTTAAAACCGGTGAAGAACATATATACAAAAATGAAGATGCAGGTGATTTAGATGGGTTAGATTCTTTGCAAACCAGAACAATGGATTGTGTTGACTGCCATAATAGACCGTCGCATAATTACCAACCTCCGGCATTTTTTGTGAATAATGCTTTAACAGCGGGAACAATGCCGAAAGAACTTCCTGAAATAAAATCTCTTTCGATGGAAATATGTGCAGAAGAATTTGGTACAATGGATTCTGCAATGCAATACATTGAACAAACAATAACAGAGCATTACGAAAGCAATTATGATTCAATCTTTACAAATCATAAAGATCTTATTGAAAAAGCAATTGTAGGTTTGCAGAATGAATACAAGCTAAATATTTTCCCTGATATGAAAGTTAGATGGAGCGCATATCCAAGTAATATTGGTCATGTTGAATTTGACGGCTGTTTCAGATGCCACAACGATATGCATGTAAGTGACGAAGGGAGATTAATCCCTAAAGATTGTAATCAATGTCATACTATAATTGCTCAAGGTCCTAGCGATCAATTAGTTAGAGCAACTTCAGATGTAAGTTTAGAATTCCAACATCCGGTTGATATTGACGGAATGTGGAAAGAAAGTTTGTGTACTGACTGTCATACGGGTTTAAATCCTTAAAATAAAAAAGCCCGATTTTTTTAAAAAAATCGGGCTTCAAATTAAAATCACTTCTTAAAATCTTTTAGAAAACTTTTGCAATAATTCTTAAAGGACCGCCGCTTCCTCCTTTAATCTTCATGGGAAGAGCAATTACAAAATTATTATTCTCTGCTAGTTTATCTAAGTTTGCTACATTTTCGAAAATCGGAATTTCTTTTTCGCACAAAATTCTGTGCGACATAAATTCTGTTGATTGTCCATAATCTATACTTGGTGTATCAAGTCCAATTGCTTTAATTTTTCTCTCTGATGTTAACCATTCTGCTGCTTCTGGGTCTAATCCTGGGAAATGAAGATTTGCTACTCCTTCGGCTCCTGATAATTCTGTTCCTAAATATTTTTTCTTATCCGGATAAAATTTGCCGTAACCTGTTCTTATTAAAATTATTGTGCCGTCAATAATTTTTCCATGCTTAGATTCCCAATTTTGAAAATCTTCAATATTCGCAAGATAGTCTCTGTTATTTTCTGCGTTTTTAGAAACGTCAACAACAATTGCGTTTCCAATTAAATCACTCAATTCAATTTGATCTGCAGTTTTTCGGTCCTCAGCAAAATGAATTGGAGCATCTAAATGAGTTCCTCCATGTTCTTCAGCGCAAAATTTATTGGAAGCATAATAAAATCCTTTATCATTAATTCCTTGGAATACAGTTTCCATTTTGTACTTCACATTTGTAGGCCAGTAAACTGTATTGTCATCAAAAGTGTATGAAAGATCAATCCAGTTTTCTGAATTTAGTCCAGACTCGTTTTGAGCAAAACTGATTGCTGTAAATAAACAAATTATTGAAAATATTTTATTCATTTGAACCTCACTTAGAATTTTAAAAGATGCAATATCTCTTTTGAATAAAGTTAATTCAAAAGAAATTTGTTTGCAAAAAAAAATTTAAGGAAGTTTAATGAAAGGTAATTGAAAAGAAACCCGACTTATGAATTAAGCCGGGTTAATAAAATTATTTTTTAATCAATAAGTTTGGCAATTCTATCAAATCTAACAGTGCCCAAAAGTTTGAAGAAATCAGTAATTGGAATATCAGAATTCCAAGACCAATAAATTATTAGCGGAGTACCGATTATATTCTCTCTTGGCACAAATCCCCAAAATCTGCTGTCGAGGGAATTATCACGATTATCGCCAACCATAAAATAGTAATCATCTTGAATTGTATAAGAATCAGTTTCCTGATTATTAATAAATATTTTTCCGCCGGAAACTCTAACAACTTTTGCTTCATTCTCGCGGTTTATTAAAGTCTCATAAATTTTTATGTTTTGCGGAGTAAGTTTTACAGTTTCACCTTTTTTAGGAATTGGAAGTGGTCCATAATTATCAGAATTCCATCCGCTGTTTCTAGGGAATATTTGCGGATCGGAAATCCCATTTGGCTGAACATCCGGATTTAGGTAATTAATATTTGTCGGAATCTGAAATTCTTTTCCATTTACAAATGCAACTTTGTTTCTAATTTCTACAGTATCTCCAGGTGCTCCAATACATCTTTTTACCCAATATTCAATATTTTGCGGTTCAACTTCGTCTCTATAACCGGGAAATTGAAAAACAATAATATCACCTTTTTCAGGTTCTGCAAATCCGGGAAACTTTAAGTGGGGAAGTGCAATATTTGTGTATGGAATATCTCGAGGTGTATTAAATCCATAAAGAAATTTGTTGATTAATAAAAAATCTCCTACTAAAATTGTTTTTTCCATCGATCCGGTAGGTACTTTGGAAGCACCAACTATTGATGATGAAATTACAAAAACAATAAGAAGCATAGAAAGGAAACTTTTTACCTGTTCAATCACTTTTTCTTTTGTGATTTTTTTTTCTTTTTTATCAGTCTTACGCATTAATTTCTCCGCTTAATAAGCATTCATATTTATTCTAAACAAGTCAACAAATCTAACAAAATTTTGTTTCTTAATTTAATTTTTGTGTCTTCTAAATTAGATGTAAGGTTTAAAAATAAGTTCTAGAATTTTAGGTTTTATTACGAAGGGAAATCAAAAAAAAATGCAGAAGAGCTAAAGATATTTTCCCAAGATGAATCTATCATCTACAGCGGGCTTAATAGTCTTTAACTCTCTGCACTAAAATTTTAACAAATTTTTACAATTAGTCAATATCAAAAATTTTTACCAAATCTTTACAATTTCGTTTGAAGCCCTTCTCATTTTGTCATTTTCTTTAATATTAAAAGCATCAAAAAATTCAGGCATATTTGCAAAAGGTCCGTTTACTCTTTCTTTCCCCGGAGAATGAACATCAGTTTTTAATCTTAATTTTAGATTTTCATCTCTAATATTATTTCGCCAAACTTGCGCCCATGAAAGAAAAAACCTTTGCTGAGGAGTAAATCCGTCAATTTCCTTTCCTTCATTAAATTGATCGGTTTTAGAAAACGCCGCAAATGAAACTGTTAATCCACCAAGATCGGCAATATTTTCTCCCAAAGTAAGTTTTCCGTCAACTTTCATTGTATCAATTGCAGCAAATTGATTGTATTGATTTACTAATCCTTCGGTTCTTTCGTTGAATCTTTTTGCATCTTCTTCAGTCCACCAATCTCTAATATTTCCTTTTGCGTCGTATTGTCTCCCTTGATCATCAAAACCATGAGTAATTTCGTGACCAATTACAGCCCCCATTGCGCCGTAATTTATTGCGTCATCGGCATCTTTATTGAAAAACGGCGGCTGCAAAATTCCGGCTGGAAAAACAATTTCATTTCTTGTAGGAGAATAATAAGCATTTACAGTCTGTGGAGTCATTCCCCATTCGGTTTTATCAACGGCTTTGCCAATTTTTCTTATATCATCTTTGAAAAGGAAATTCCATGAATTCCACACATTTTCAAAATAAGAATCGTTAGAAATTATTAGCCCGCTGTAATCAGTCCATTTATCCGGATAACCAATTTTAACACCGAATGAATTCAATTTTACTAAAGCCTGCTCTTTAGTTTCGTCAGTCATCCAATCATTATTTTTGATACTTTCACCCATAGAAACTATTAAATTATCAACAATATCTTTTGCTCTGGATTTTGCTTCGGGAGGAAAATTATCTTTTACATAAATTTGTCCGACTATCTGTCCAATTGTTCCATTTAAAGTGCCCGAAACTCTTTTCCATCTCTCTTGTATCTTTTTGGAACCGGTTAAGTATTTATTGTAAAATTCAAAATCTTGATTCACAAATTCAGAACTAAGATAATCGGCAGTATTTCTTAATAAAGTCCACTTTAAATATGCTTTCCAATCAGAAATATTAGTTTGATCCATCAAATTGCTTATTTCTGAAAAGAATTCAGGTTGACCAACATTAACTTCAGAAAGATTTGAAACTCCAATTTCATTGAAGAATAAATTCCAATCGAAGTTTGGAGAAATTTCAACTAAATTTTCCTTAGTAAGTTTGTTGTATGTTTTATTTGGATCACGATTTTCAAGAAGAGTATTTGCAGATTTTGCGAGTTTGGTCTCAAGTTCCATTATATTTTCTGAAGCAGCTTTTGCATCAGTTTCAGAGTAGTTTATCAACCGAAACATTTTGTAAATATGCTCAAGATATTTAGTTCTTATTTCTTTCGAACGGTCATCTTCTTTATAATAATATTCAACATCGGGAAGTCCCATTCCGGATTGGTATAAACGAGCAATCATCATATCACTATTCTTTGCATCCACAGAAGCGAAAAATGCAAAAAGTGGAGAAACTTCATGTTTATGCAAATATGCCGCAACTTTAATTAATTCCTCTTTATTATTGATTTTATCAATATTATCAAGAATTTCTTTTATTGGCGAATAACCGAGTTCTTCTATTTTCACAGAATCCATTCCCGTTGCATAAAAATCGCCAACTTTTTGCTCGCTTGTTCCTTTTTCAGCTTTGGAGTTTGCCGAATTTTCTAAAATAGTTTTTAACTGTTTTAAGTTGTTTTCATATAATAATTCGAATGAACCCCAGCGGCTGTATGAATCGGGAATTGGATTGTCAACAAGCCAACCTCCAATTGCGTATTGATAAAAATCATCTTGAGGTTTTACGGTTGTGTCTAGATTTGTAATTTCGAAAGCGATAGTTTTTTCCTCCATTTCGGGTTTGCATGAAACAATCAAAATTAATGAAATACCGAGAAATAAAACTTGTTTTAATATTTTTTGCATTGTACACCTAAATTTTTCAATAAAAAAGAAATTAGACGAATTTATTACTTACAAAGTTAGTGAACTCGTTTTTTGTTTTGAGGTAAAAAAAAGTGCACATCAAAAGATTTATTGTATTATTTTGATCAAAAACAAATGGACAATTAATGTTTATTAGAAAAGAAGAAATTGAATATTCGGAAGAAAAATTAATTGCTAAAGAAAAAGCAAAAACTCTCGAAAACTATATCCGATCAAATATTCCTTTAACAGATTTTATGGATTTTTCTATTTCGGAATTGAGCAGTAATTCAATTGAATTAACCGCTCCAATTGCACCGAACGGGAATCATTACAACACTGCTTTTGGCGGTTCAATTGCAACTCTTGGAATTGTTTGCTGCTGGGCTTTACTTCAGAATAAAATGAAAGAGGAAAATCAGAAAGGTTTAATTGTAATTCAAGAAAGTAATACGCAGTACAAAAAACCGGCAAGATCAAATTTCTCTGCTGAATGTAAAATTGAAAATCCTAAAATTTGGAATGATTTCACCGAGGAATTAAATACAAACGGAAAAGCTAAAATTGAATTAACTGCAAATTTATTTTCTGAAGGAGTTTTGGTTGCAGTTCATAAAGGTTCTTATTTTGGATTGTTAAATGCTAGATAGATTTTTCTGATTTCAGAAACTTTAACAACCCAAATCTCCGAGGTTTTGACGATTCAATAACAATTTGAAACCTCTGAGGTTTATGTCGCTGTTTTCCCTTGTTTTCAAACAAAAAAGTTAAAAAAAAAGCCCGACTTAAAGGTAAGTCGAGCTTTTTAACAAATCACGTTTAACGAATGTTATACTTCTAACTCTGCTAATTCCTTAGCTTGTGTTAGAGAAAGCACTTTTTCCAGATCCAATAAGATGAGCAAGCGATCTTCTAGTTTACCAACTGCTGTTATATAATCGGAATCAATTCCGGCTACCATTTGAGGCGGAGCTTCCGTTATGCTTTTTGGAATTCTAAGAACTTCGCTCACTTCATCAACAATAAATCCTATCGTTGTTCCTTCTAATTCTACTACAACAATTCTTGTGTTTTTTGATGTCTCTCTTTTTGGAAGTCCCATTTTAATTCGCAAATCAATTACCGGGATTACTCTTCCTCTAAGATTTATAACGCCTTCTACAAAACTTGGAGCTGAAGGAACTTTTGTTATTGCCATCATTCTATTTATTTCTTGAACTTTTAATATGTCCACTCCAAACTCTTCATTGCCAATTTTAAAACTTACTAATTGCAGAAGTTCATTGGAATCAGAGCTTTTTTCTTTTTCATGGAGGTTCATCTTATATCTCCTTTATAACTTTTTCTTTGTTAATAAATCTACATTCATTATCGAAAAAACCAGATAATAAGTTTAGCTTAAGAGTTAATTAATTTTCCGTTAGATCTTACATAAGAACTATTTCCGCTTTGTAACTGATTGTGACCACCCGTATTTACTTTGAAAGCACCAACTAAGTTTTGTAGTCTTTCGGTCAATCTGTTTAAGTCTTCTGCTGCTCTTGCTATCTGTTGTGTTCCCGCTGCTGATTCTTGTGTTACTGAACTTATTGCTTCTATATTTCTGCTTATCTGTTCTGATGCTGATGATTGTTCTTCACTTGCTGCCGCTACTTGATTTACTACATCAACTACTTCTACCGATCCTTGTATAATTTCTTTTAATGATACGCCGGCTTTGTCTGCTAAGGCTTTTCCTTTTTCTACTTCTTCCGTGCCTAAGTTCATTGATTTTACCGCACCGCCTGTATCACCTTGTATTTTCTTTATCATTTCACCGATTTCTTTTGTTGCTTTTGTTGTGCGTTCTGCTAATTTTCTAACTTCATCTGCTACAACCGCAAATCCTCTTCCTTGCTCTCCGGCTCTTGCTGCTTCAATTGCTGCGTTTAGAGCTAACAAGTTTGTTTGATCTGCTATGTCATCAATTACTTGTACTATTTCACCAATTTGATCGCTGCTTGCGCCAAGTTCTTGAACTGTTTGTGCGGCGTTCCTTACAACTTCAGCTATTCTGTTCATTCCAACTACGGTTTGGGCTACAACTTCGCCCCCTTCTTTAGCCAATACACCGGCGCGTTTTGAAGATTCTGCCGCTGTAGTTGCGTGTTTTGTAGTCTGCAATATTGTAGATGTCATTTGTTCAACTGCTGAAGCTACTTCAGAGGCTTGTGCTGACTGTTCTTGAGCGCCTGCTGCCATTTCTTCGGCACTTGATGATATTTGTGTTGACGCTGATGCTGTTGCGGAAACTGCTTCTGTTACTTCTTTAATTAATCCTTCTAATGATTCGCCAAGTTTGTTAATGCTGTTTTTAATTTTTGCATGCTGACCTTTATACTCTCCATTAACTCTTACTGTTAAATCTCCGGTCCCCATTATTTCTAGAGCTGCTAAACCGTCTTGAACAGGAATAATAACTGCATCAAGAACATCATTTACGCCTTGAACTATATCTTTATATGCGCCGTCAAATTTAGAAGCTTGTCCTCTTGTATCTAGCTTACCATCTTTTGCTGCACCAATAAGGTTATTTGCTTCAGTTGAGAGATCGCCGATATTTGCGCGGACTTTTTCATATTCGTCAATTCCGCCTTGAGCAGATGTAATCATTAAATCAACTGTATTTGCTAATTCGCCAATTTCATCTTTCTGGTCCATATTCATATGCTTAGTTGCTTTTTCAACTCTTGCAGAAAGATCGCCTCTTGCCATTGCTGTTAATCCGTTTCCTAGGTTTGTTAGACATACAGCTTGTAATTGTTTAACTCTGTCAACAACTATATTAACCGGTTTTACTATTCCGTTTGTAATTGAGAATGCAAGGAATATTACTAATAATGTGATTATTATTCCAATTATAATCATCATCATAAAAGCTGAGTTGTATGCAGCTTCAGCTTCATCTGCGGATTTTTCTGTTAATTCTGTTTGGTAGTCAATTAGCGCTGTAACTGCTTTTGCATATTCAATTTCTACTGCTGTTAATTCTTCTAAATTATATAATATTGCTCCTTGTGTATCTCCTGACTCATACATAGAGAATACTTTTTCTCTAGTTGGGTAATATTTGTCCTCTCTTATCTCGGAGATTTTACTGAGCAGCCTTTTCCCCTCATCCGATTTAATTGTGCTTTCAAGCTTATCAAAATTTTCTTCTACTATTTTGGCTGCTTGGTCAAGTCTGGCTAGTTCTGCTCTATCTCTTGCATCATCTGTTGATAAAAGAAAATTTTTAGTTGCTTTTGCAGATAAGTTAACTGCATCAATGATGTTGTTAGCTTGAACAACTTTTACAAATCTATCATGTGCCAATAAATCAATTTCTGAATTTAAGGTTGACAGATTAGCTAATGAAATTACAATAACAACAATAAGTGCTAATGTGGCTATTGAGAAACCAACGGTTAATTTAGCCCCGATTTTAAGATTTTTAAACATGGTGCCTTCTCCTTTAATGATTGTTTGTATTTATGGTTAAACGTGATTTAACACAGTTGTTTGCTACTTGTGTTATCTGGAAACGTACATTTAAAATTTGACAGACTTCATCTATAATTTTCATTCCGTATTTATTTGGATTGTCTAGTTCAAGCTGAGGAAGTTTTGCCGAGTAATTAGTAAAAGTAATTATGTATTCATCATCTTTATCAACCGCTATAATTTCTACCGGCGAATACGCCCAGCTATGTTTGAATGAGTTTTCAATTATTTCATTGATCACAATATTTAAAAGTTCTGTGTTAGTCTTAAATTCAAATTGGTCAATAAATAAAGCTAAATCTGATTCTCTATATTCTGCTTTACTAATTTTTTGAGCAATTATTTCTAAATTATTCAGATCATATTTTTCATTGAAAGAAATATTTTTAGAAGTTGTAATATTATTTTGCAGCAGAAGTAATTGGTTATAATAAGATTGTTTTTCAATTTTATTTTTGATTTTAGAATAGTCAATTTTAATTCGTGAAATAAAATCAATAATTTCTTCTTTGCTTAGTTTATCGGCATGTTTATTAAGAAGCGCAAGGTGAGATTCAATCTGATAAAATTCGGATGAGAAATTTAGTCTGTAATTATTGTTATCTTCTTCTGCATGCTTAACGGCTAATTTCCTTTTATTTAGCTTGTCATGAACTTTATTAATAAGGTCATTAGCTAGAAAAGGTTTAGTGATAAAATCAGTGTAAGAATCAATTTTGTACTTAGCAATTAAATTATCCGAAGGATCAGAAAGAAAAATGAAAGGAGTTGATTTGAAGAAAAGCGTGTTCCTAACAGTGTTAAGTAAATCCAAGCCGCTGCTATTTTGTAAATTAAAATCCGAAATTATTATACTTGGCGCAGAACTTCGTAAATGTCTTATTGCATCTTTAGGATTGCGGGCAGTGAAAACTTGATAATCAATATTTGAGAATATCGAAGCCATACTGGTCAATACTTTTAAGTCTTCTTCAACAAGTAAAATGCTATCCATTTTTGCCGATCTCTTTCTTTTTCTAATTGATTATCGACAATTAAATCCCATTATTTAATAAAAAGAAGTCAGCGAAGCTAATTTGCAGTAAGCGGGAAGTTATTGCAGTAAAGAGCACATCTTTTTTTAAAACGGTTTATTTGAAGAAGGAAAGATTACTATTTTTTACGATTAAAGGCTCCAAACCTTCGAGGTTTTCAAGACTCGATAGCAACATGAAACCTAGGAGGTTTTACGATTTCTGAGGGAATTAAATTAAAAGAGTAACTACAAAATAGACCCATAAAGAAATTAACACAGCGCCAAAAATATTCATGAAGAATCCGACTATTATCATCTTCTTGAATGATACGCCTTTAACACCCCCAAAGGCTAATCCGTTTACACCGGTCGCAATCGGACTCATAAATGCGCATGTGCATGAAAGAGTTGTAACTAAAAGGCTTTCAATTAATGGAAGAGAATTATTTATAGCATAAGATTGCAGTAACACAAAAACGCTTAACTGCACAACTGTATTACTTAATATCTCGGTACTGAATGATACGGCAAGCGCAATTAAAAGAAAAAGAACAAGCGGATGATATTCAACAGAAATAAAGCCGTTAATCCAATCTCCTAACAATTGCTGAATATTTAGGAAATAAAGTATTGCCCCAATTGCAATTGCAATAAAGAGAAATAAAAATCCTTTAAGGGGAAGATCATTAATCAAATCTTTCAGATTCAATAATTTTTCAGGTTTTTCTGAAAATCTAAATGGGAAAACAAAGGCGTAAAGAAAAATAAATAATGTGACCGAAATGCTGGCAGTTAAAAGTTCATAAACCAGATTGTGATTGATTATTAACAGAATTGAAATTACAAAAGAAGAAATAAAATATAATGCAGTAAGAAAAATAGCATGTTTAAGATGATGATTTTTCTCGAAATTTATATGAGTGCTTAAATTAGCCGCAATTGATTTATATTCCCAGCTCTTAAAAAAAAGATTTAGCATTAACGAAGCTGCCGCCGAGAAAATAATTGCAAGAGGAATTCCCCAAAGCATCCACTGGGCAAAAGAAATAAAATTTGTAGAAGTTAAATTATTAGCCTCAATAAAAGTTATTAAAATTCCGTTTGCGGGAGTTGCCGTAACAGAACCCATTCCGCCAATATTTGCTCCGTAAATAACAGACAAAGCCAAAATTGTTGGAAGTCCTTTTTCAACACCAGTAGTTTCTTGATAAGTTTTTCTTATAATTTCCAAAACCGGAAGTAAAGTTAAAACCGTAATTGCATTAGGAATAAAAAAGGAAAGAGTGGCTGAAAGAAAAACCAAATAAAAAATTAATCTGCTTAGAGAAACATGTTTTTTATCAATAAGCTGAGTAACAATAAGCTGCGGCACTTTAGCTTTTATCAATATTCTAGAAACTAAAAAACCCGAGATGAAAAAGAATGCAATCTGTATTTTATCCATGCCGGTAAATATATGAAATTCACTAAAATGCAAAACAAAAAATCAATCAGTTTCAAAACCAATTAAACAAAAGAAATCTTTCCCTCTTGAGAGGGGATAGAGGGGTGTGTGCTTTTGCTTTTCCTTTTTCTTTAGCGCCCAAAAAAGCATAACTATTTTATTGAAGTTTAGTCAACCTATTTCAGGATTAAAAAAATAAAGGCAACACACCCCTAAATCCCCTACGCCGCGGCGCAAAGGTCTCAAGAGGGGACTTTTTAATATTTTTTTAATTAGATAAATAACCCACTCTTTTCATCTTAAAGTTTGATATAAGATTTTGCAATCCTTCTGTGAGATTTATTAAGTTTTCTGCTTCTCTTGCAACTTCAGTTGTTCCTTGTGCAGTTTCTGCTGTAACTGTATTTATGGTTTCAATATTATTCCCAATTTGCTCGGCTGCGGTAGATTGTTCTTCGCTTGCAGAAGCTACTTGTTCAATCATTTCTAAAACTCTCTCGCTTTCCTGTAAAATTTTAGTCAGATAGACTTCAAGTTCATTTGTTAAATTCATTCCATCATTTACAGATTCTTTAGTTTGTTTCATTGATTGATTAGCTTGTTCAACCTCAATTTGAATTCCCTTAATTGTTTGGGCAATTTCACTGGTAGCATTTGAAGTTCTTTCGGCTAATTTTTTAACTTCATCTGCAACAACCGCAAAACCTCTTCCTTCATCACCGGCTCGGGCGGCTTCAATTGCGGCATTTAGTGCAAGAAGATTTGTTTGATCGGCAATTTCATCAATTACTCTTGAAATATCACCAATTTGTTGAGTTTTATCAGTCAGAGAGGAAACAATTTTCTCTGTAGTTTCCGAAGTAGAAACTATGCGCTGCATACCTTTTTTAGTCTCATTTATTTTATTTGTACTTTCCTTTGCAGTGTTTCCAGCTTGTTTAGCAGCTTCGGCGGCAGTTGTAGAGTTTTTTGTAGTAGAAAATATTGTTGAAGTCATTTCCTGAATAGCAGCAGCAATATCGCTTGCTTGCGAAGCTTGTTCTTGCGCTCCGGCTGCAATCTGCTCAGAACTTGAAGATATTTGATTACTTGCATTTGCTGTTGAATCAACGGCTGTTCTTAATTCTGAAATCAAATTATTTATTTTATCTACTGCGGTATTAAATCCTTTAAAAAGTTTCCCTACATCATCATTTTTCTCAATATTTAGGCTGACTTCCAAATCGCCTGTGGCAAATTTTTCCATTTCAGCTAACATTTCTTTGGTTTTTTCGGCAAAATATTCTTTCTGAGTATTTGATTCATTTTTAGCAATTTCTGCTTCTTTTAATGATTTAAGGGCATTTTCTTCTTTGGTGGTCAGTTCAGAAATATTTAGAATAATCTTGTCAATCATTCCATTTAAGGTAGATCCCAATTTCCCTAATTCGTCTTCTGATTTAATATTTATTCGTACATCAAGATTTCCGTTTGTAAATTCTTCAGATGCTTTTTGTATTATTTTTATCGGTTTAAGAATCAATTGGAATACAATAATGAAAATAATTACAGTTAGTGCAGCAAAAAATAGAATACCATAAAATGTTACATTTTTTGTAATAGAAGCAGCAAAAGAATTTATTTCAGAATCCGGTACTGCGGCAATTAATTTATAATTCCATTTATCAAAAGTCATTTCATGAACAACCCATTCTGTTACAAAATTTTCTTCCGATAAAATGCCCTTAAGTTTTTCTGTTGAATAAATATCTGAATTATAAATAATTTCATTTTTTTCATCAACTAAGGCAATAAATCCTTCATCAAAAATTTTTGAATTTTCAACCGAAGAACCAATTGAAGCAAGACTTGTAAGAGGATAACCTGTGTAATAAATACCAATTACTTGTTTCTCTGAATTAAGAATGGGTTCGTAACCTGTTAAATAAGGTTTTCCTAAAATATTTACCAATCCGTAATATGGCTTTTTGTTCACAATATTTTTAATGGCTTTCCCATTAGGATTTAATATTGTACCAATAGCTCTTTCGCCGGAAGGCTTAACAACATTGGTGCTTACTCTTAGAAATTCACCATTATTATTTACAAATATAGTAGCGGTTCCGCCTGCAATTGATTTAACTTTGTCAACAACAATAAAATTATTTGTTACTTGTGAATTTCCGAGTTGGAGGTTTGGAATATTGCTGCCGTTAAATTCAATAGTTCCATTTAAGTTGGGTGAGCCGGTTTTAATTGCTTCACTTTTTAGCATTGCCATACCGATTTGAACTTCTTCAAGAACTAATTTATCTATTAAAGAAAGGTTGCCATTTAGTTCGTTTAACTTGTCAGTAATTTTTTCTTCTGCACTTTTTTCATAAAATGAATGAACAGCATCAGAGATTACTAAAGAGGATACAACTATTGCCAAAATCATGAGTGTAATAGTTGGAAGTAGAAATTTATATGAAATCTTTTTAAACATGGAAGTCCCTTTATATTTTTACATTTATATCGTACTATCGGAAAAAAATATTGAAATTTAATAGTATTGAATTAGTAAAAGAGAGAAAAATACTTCTAGAAAAAGGTTTCAATACGATGCAGGAAACGGATCTAATCGACCCTAACAGAAAAAACTTATTCTTTATCTAAATGCTTAAACCAAAAGTGATATAATCCAAAAGAAAGAAAAATTAGAAGTACAAATAAATATCCAAGAACATCAAACCGTTGAATTACCAAGAACATAACAGTTAAGAAAAGAACTAACTGCCAAGGGACTGCAAAAAGTGTGGCAATCATATCTCGTTTATTCTCTTTTCTGATTTCATCATAATCTTTTATTTCTATTTTATTTCTAATTGGTTTCCAAAAGCCAAATGGTTTAGTTTGTTTGAAGAATTGTATTAAAGTTTTTTCATCAGTTGGTGGAGTTAAAAAAGTACCAAGCAGAGTTCCGGTAAGTGAAATTCCGGAAATGATTAAAAATGACCAGTATTCTTCAATATTTGGTGCAGTTAATCTTTGAATAATAGCGGCAATCATTCCTGCCCCGGTCCCTATTGCAAAACCATAGCCGTTCATTCGCCACCAATACCATCTAATTAAAAGAGGAATAATTAATCCCGCGCCAATTCCCATTGTTAACCATCCCCAAATATCATTAATACTTGTGATATTTAGAGTAAGAAACAAGCCAATAACTACAATTATAATGGAGCTTAAACGGCTTTGAAATACAAGTTGTTTTTCGGAAGCTGATTTATTCAAGAAAGTCTGATAAATATCTCTAACCCAATAAGAAGCGCCTGCATTTACAACAGAATCGAAAGTTGACATAGCGGCAGCCATTAACCCGGCAACTAAAAGTCCTTTAATACCAATTGGCACTAATTGATTAATAACAATAGGAAGAACTCTTTCCGGATCTTCAATTACTTGTCCGGTTTTTGCGCCGTAAGCAATTCCCATAATTGCAATTGCTGCAACAAAAGGCCAGCGGAAAGCTAAAAGTGTAGTCCAAAATAGAGAAAGAAGCCCGGCATCTCTATCGCTTCTGGAAGCAAAAAATCGTTGAATCATATAACCGCCGGTTCCGGCATAACCTTCAATACTGGTTTTTATCAAATAAAATAGGATTGAAATTCCAAAAAGATTATAGATTGAATAAGCCGAATTCTCCGGCAGATTCAAATGCCATTTTGGAATTATTGAAGTCCATGCATCTTTAGTTGTGCTGATTTCTTTAAATCCGCCGTCTATTAAAGGAATAGAAATATTAAAAACTTCAGGTAGATCGAACTGAGTAATTGCAATAAAACAGATAATAATTACGGTAAGAAAAATTAAAAATCCTTGAAAAACGTCTGTCCAAACTACACCATAAAGACCGCTTGAAACTGTATAAATCATTGCAAGAAAAATCATTAAAGTAGAAGCCCAAAATTCTGAAGGAAATCCCCAGAAGGAAGGAATTCCTAGAAACTCGCCAATAAATTTACCTGCACCAATAGCAAAATAAGTTACAATTGCAACAGTACTTAGTAAAGTTGCTATAGCGGAAAGCAGCCGGGCAATTTTCCCTTCAAAACCGGAACCGAAACGAAGTTCCATCCATTCAGCCATTGTCATAACTTTAGAACGTCGGTTCCATTTTCCCATGAAAATCATTAAGAAAGCCATAATTAGAACAATTCCGCCGCGGATTTCGATAAAAAATCCCATTGCGCCGAGTGCGTAAATAAATGCAACATTTATCATTGTTCCGCTAATATCCAGATTTGAAGCCATTCCGGATGCGCCCAAAACCCACCACGGAAGTTTATTATCGGCAAGAAAATACGAGTTAATATTTGAAGAAGCTTTCTTCTGAAAATAAACTCCAACACCAATCATTGAAAGTAAATAGAGAGCAACAATTGAATAATCCAGAATTGACATTCTAGCTCTCTGCTTTAAGAATATATTTTAGCAAATCGGCAATTGTAACATCTTTTAGCTGATCGTCAATTTCAACTAGAATGAAAAATCCTTTTTCAGCGTTAAATTCTTTTAATTTATTTACAAGTCTTAATTGATCACTTTCAAGTAATTCACCGGTTTCTTCTGACCAAATTTCATTTGCGGTTAAGCATCCTAAAGAAGGAGTGTAAGGGAAGTAAATTTGGTCTTTATAATAATCCGGATTTATAGTTGTTCCGTGTGCAATTATTTCGGTTCTTCCGGCTTTCCCGGCATAAAAAGCTTCATAAATTGGGAAATAATTTTTCCAGCTTTCCGGCAATAAATTTTTGTATAAATCTTTAGACCAATCATTACCTAAATTTTCATCTTTAAAATATTTTTTCGGATCAGCTTCAAAAGGCATTACAATTTGAATGTTGGTTGTTGGACCAATAAAAGCATTTTTAGAAACCGCGAAACCTTGAAATGAGAAAATTCCTTGCGGAGTATTTCCATTTGTAATGTAAGGGGGAAGATTTGTTACAGCTCTTGCAAATTGTGGAATCGCAAAAAGTGAACCGTCTTTTTCACGAACAAATTTTTTGCTGTCCGGATTTCTGACAATTGTAATTCCCTTGTAATCTCGGTTTTTTCTCTGGAAAGAAAAAATTACAAAATTATTTTTTCCATAAATGTTCGTAATTAATTCAACAATTGGTGGATTAGAAAATTCTAAATTTGTTAAATCGTCATTCAACATAAATAAAATTGGATCTTCTTCCCAATTTGGAAATTTCGATTTCATTTTACTTAATAAATCTTCTCCACTTAAAACCGATTCCAAATATTTGGCGCACATAGCAAATATTTTACTGTTTTCGGTTTTGTTTAAAACAGCTTCAACTTCAGAATTAAATTTATTTGGAAATAGTGTAAATACATTTTCAATTAAAGCTCTTTGAAATCCGCTTGAAGCCTCATCAAAATAAACAAAAGCATCTTTCAATTTTGCTTGAAGAAATTCATCTTTGAATTGTAAAACTTCCGAAGCCCAAAAAGCAGCTTCCCAATTCTCTTCGGTTGTTTTGCTTAGTTCTTTATTTAGATTTTCCAGAATTGTTTTTTGAACTGTTTCGGCTTGATATGCAGCGCGGTTTTCTTTCGTTGTTCTTTCTGCAATAATTTTTATCTCTTCATTTTCCTTGCCGCAAGAAATAAGTAAAAGAATGCTTAAAAGTAATATTAGATTTTTCATAGGCTCATAAATTTATTTCTTCTAGAATCGCAGGCTTTGCATGTTCCTTTGGCGCAAAGTAAATCCATATAATTATTTTCCATAAAGAACTTTGCTTCTGCTGTTAGTTTGTTAATTTCGATAAAATAATATTTCATCCCTTGGAAAAAATTACGCTGAATTATTTCTTTTTTCTCTAGATATTTTTCAAATGAAATAAAGGATTTACTGCAACCCGGTATCTCTTTAAGTTTCTGGTTTCCCCTTGTAGATACTCCTACTGTAATATAATACATATGACGCCATGGAAAAAAATCATACCACGGAATTTTATACATCACTTCATAATAATGAATAAGTGAAAGTGCGGAAAAATCAGTTCCAAGCATTAATACATAAGAGTTATCATTATTTACCAACCATTCTAAAACAGAACCTTTACCAAGAGGACTAACGGGGGAATTTTCTTCCGAAATCTCATTGGCTACTTTTCCCCAAAGTGCAAATGAATGAGTTGGTGAAGATGTTCGTTTAATATTTGGAGTTTTTCTGAAAATTTCAGTTAATGCGCTAGTTTCAGAAGGCGTGTGATCTTTATTAAATATTTTGTATTGAGTTACATTTAGCTGTTTTAGATTATAAGTAAAAACCGGCATAATTAAAGAACCGTTTTCCGTCAAGTTGCATTGCAAATTGTTTATTACTTTTTGTGGTTTAATGCCGGGAAAAGCTAATTTAATAGATCTTAAAGATGAATGAACAATAACATTTTGATTTTCAGAAAGACCGATTTTGTCTAAGAATAAATTAAATTTCATTTCAAGAGCATTTGTTTTTGAGAAGAGATAAATTAATTAATTTCATTAAATTATTATTTGTTTATTTTATTGATTTTTCAAAATTCTTTTAAGGAGTTTGTTTGAATATTTATTCTAAAATTAAGCAATTTTTATTTCTGACCACAATATTTATTCTTTCTATAGGATGTTTTAATTTATCTGCTCAAGAAAATATTGTTGAAAAAGCAAAAAAATTTGGAAATCTGATTATAGAAATAACTGATTTTGAGTCTGATGATGGGCAAGCAATGATTTCAATTTTTAATTCAGAAGAGACTTGGCCAAAAGTAGCAATCAACAAAGTCTATCAGGAAATAAAAAACAATAAATGTATTGTAGAATTTGAAAATCTTCCATTTGGTTATTACGGAGTTGCAGTTATTCATGATGACAATAATAACAGTGAAATGGATACAAATTTTCTGGGAATTCCATCTGAAGATTATGGATTTTCAAATGATGCGGAACCATCATTTGGTCCCGCAAGCTGGGAAGACGCAAAATTTAATATTGATAAACCTGAAGTTGCAATAAAAATAAAAATTCAATAAAGAGAAATTAATCGGACTTATTGTTCCCTGCTTCTTTATCTAAAAACTCATTAATTTTTTCTAATAATTTTGGATCTTTTTGCATTATTAAATCTTTAGCAATTTTGTGATAATTAGAATATTGAGGATCAAATAAAGTTGCTAAAGTTGTCATTGACTTAAATTTTGTCTGTGGATCAGAATTTTTATTTTGTGCAACTTCAAAAAAGATCTCAAAACTTTTAATTATTGTTTCTTCCAAATAGATTTCGTTTACATCAAGTTGGTCTTTTCTCTGCCAAAGATAACATCCAATATCAAAAAGCTGAGATGCAACCGGGTAAATTCTATATTTTTCATGTGCACTTGCTCTATCATAATATTGAAGTGATAAGTAGGGCTCTTTTTTATTCTTTCCGGCTAACTCAAAAAAATTATCAGCTTCTTCTTCAGAAATATTACAAGCAGAAAGAAAAATAAACAACAACAAAAATAAATATTTAAAACGCATCAAAACTCCGAATAAAATTCAAAAATAAATTAGTTGATAGCTCTGAAATATAACAACTCAAAACTATTTGAGCCGATTTTATTTTTAAGAAAATTCATTTTATAAAAAATAATAATAACAAATGAACTTTAAAGAAGGAAAATACATTCTATACATTAAAGATTTTCAAAAGAGAGAATATCTTAAAATAAAAAGAAAGAAGAGAATATGAATAATCAAGTATTAGGAACAGAAGCAAGACAAAAATATATTGATTTTGAAAACGAAGCAATTCCTCATAAATCTGCATTATTTAATTTCGCATTAAAAATGACCGGCGATCCTGATGATGCTGATGATTTAGTTCAAGAAACAATGTTGAAAGCATTCAGATTTTTTGACAAGTTTGAGCAAGGTACAAATTGCAAAGCATGGTTATTTAGAATTATGAAAAATTCATTCATCAACGATTACAGAAAAAATGCAAAAGCTCCCAACAAAGTTGATTATGATGATATTCAAAATTTTTATGATACTGTAAAATCTTCCGAAGTTCAATTACAGCATTTGGTTGAAGATGGATTTAGTACTGTTTTTGATGATGACATAACAGATGCGTTAGCAGATTTGCCACAAGAATTTCAAACAATAGTAATTCTGAGCGATATTGAAGGTTTTACTTATGAAGAAATTGCCGATTTTGTTGCTTGTCCGGTAGGTACTGTTAGAAGTAGATTACATAGAGCTAGAAAAATGCTTTATTCAAAATTGTATAAATACGCAAAGCATAAAGGTTTTGTTGAAGAAGTTGTAGATTAGGTTAAGAAGGTTACAATTGAATTTTGACATTGAAGAAAAAGTATCCATTCTTCTGCTAGAGAAAAGTGTAGAAATGCACATTTTAATAAGTCTTGAAGAAGAATTAGATTATAATGACGAACTAAGAAGAGAATATTTGGTGCAAAAATCAATAAAATCTCTTCTTAGCAGAAGATTAAAACAAAAATGTTCCATAGAACAGAAGCATAAAGAATTAAAAGGAAAGTTGAATTTTCTTTAATTTCACATCAGGGTGCACCTAAAATTTTTATAAGTAAACATTCTCGCCATAGATTCGTCTAACCATTCAAATAAAAAAATTATATTGTGGTTTTAAAAAGAGATAAATGTGGCTAATCCGATTAAAAGAATTTTTGATTTATATACAAGCGATTTGAGTTTTGAAGAAATTCAAAAACTAATAAAAAAAGAATCGGCTGAAGTTTATGAGTTCTTTGCCGCCGATATTCCAAAACCTGATCAATCCAGAAATAAAGTAGTACGTTTTTTTATCTTCCTAAGAAATTTATTTAATGCTTTTATAATGAAATTAACTCCGGCAAGAAGAATTTTTTACCTTGTTGCTGTTTTCTTTTTCTTTGTCGGTTACGTTCAGTTAAATAATTTTTATATGTTTGCAGGATTTTTAATTATTAATGCACTTTTGGCTTTTGAAGTTGCAGATAAACTTGCTACTAAAAATGAATTGGATTTAGCAAGAAAAATTCAGAATACACTCCTGCCGCAAGAGTCACCTAAAAACAATAATTATTCAATTAGCTTTTTCTATGAATCTGCCAGAGAAGTCGGAGGAGATTACATCGACTTTTTTACAAAAGATGAAAATGAACTTGCGGTTATTGGTGATATTTCGGGGAAAGGAATTGGGGCAGCCCTTTATATGGTAAGGGTTCAAGCAATTCTTAATTTATTAACCGATAAGTTTGACGATTTAAAAGAAGTTGTAGTAAATCTAAAAAAATACTTCTCAACCAAACTTTCAAAAGAATTTTTCTTAACATTATCGGCAATAAAAATATTTAAAGATGGCAGCATTAATATGATTAGAGCCGGTCATCCACCGGTTTTACATTTTATTAAATCGCAAAATGAAATTGTTGAAGTCAATTCAAAAGGAATGGGAATCGGCTTTAATGACAAAGGACTTTTCGAAAAAACTTTAGAAGTTGTAGATTTAAAAGTAAGCGAAGGTGATATTCTTGTTCTTTACACCGATGGAATTTCTGAAGCAATGAACGAATCAAAAGTTCAATTTGGAATTGATCGAATGAAAAAAATAATTATGACGAATGCCGATAAAAATGTTGAAGAAATAAAAACAAATTTGAATAAAGCTATAAAATCTTTTGTAGGACTAGCCGATCAAACAGATGATATTACATTTATAATATTGAAGAAGGAAAATCATTCTTCATAAATTGCAAAGATTTCATCATCAGGTCTTAGTTCGTCATACATACGTTTAAGAGAATTGTAAGCTACTCTGCTTCCGCGCTGAGCCGCACTTCTGTAAAATTTTGTTGCCGCAGCCTTATCCTTTTTAACATGAACTCCGTTTTCGTAACAATAAGCCAGCGCCGATGAAGCTAGAACGGAACCTTCATTTAGAGCATCACTTAAGATTTTTATATTATCCGATTGATTATCATTAGAATCTGCTTTAATAATTGAAGCAAATGCTAAACGTACTTTTGCTTCAGTGCTTCCTAATTCTGCTGCATTCTTCCAGTATTCAAAAGCTTTTTCTTCGTCTTTATTAAGCAGTTCACCGGAATGATAAATTAATCCAAGTTCTATTAAAGCCGGAATGTAATTGAGATTTGCAGCTTTCTTTAGAAGATCAACAGCTTGTTCCTGTGTAATTTGAAAATCCATTTCTAAACCAATTAAACCTGCCCACGCAAACATTGCTTCCGGATTCTCTATATCAACAGCTGTTTTAAGCAATTTAAAAAAGTTTTCGCTTTTAACAAGTTTATAAAGATCAACTACAGCTTTTTGTGAACCCAATCTGTAAGCTCGCAAATAATTTGCCGCAGCTTTAATTATATCTTTATCTCTACCCAAACCATAATTATTAGATTTCCCTTCAATTAAAAGGGCTTCCGGACTTCCGGCATTTTTTGCAATATTTATTATTGCAGTTGAAGTAGTATCAGAAACTGTATCTTTATCCGCAACTTGATTTACACCAAGAATTTTTTTTAGTTCATTCTTTTCTTTATTGAAAAATTCTTCAACAAGTTTTGCTTCTTCTTCCTCGGAAAGAGAATCATCTCTAAATTCAAAATAATCAAGCTGAAAATCCGGAGAAAGAATTGCCGAACCCGCATAATCAATTTTATTATTTTCTGATTCAGTTTTTGTAGAATCCAAACCTTTAAAAAGTCCTTTCTCTTTCATTTCATTAAAAACTTCTTGAGCCGGTTCGTATCCTCCGTCAATAGATTTTTTTAAATATTTATAAGTCTCGGAAAAATTTCTATTAACAATTAAATTATCGGTTAATAAAAGGGCATAAGCGTATTCACCTTCCGGCATTCCTGCCTCGGCAGAAGTTTTAAAAAGTGTAAATGCTTCAAAAGGATTCCAATCAACGCCAATACCGGTATGGAACATAATTGCATAATTAAAGATTGCCGAAGTTAGTTTTGCGTCAACTGCTTTTTTAATCCAGTAAAGAGCTTTAGTTGTATCGGGTGCAAATCCTTTACCAATTAAATATCTAAGTCCAAGTTCATGCATCGCAAAAGGATCACCATCATTTGCTTCTTTTTGGAGTAAAAATCCGGTTATAATATTATATGAAGGATATTTAGGAACAATTGAAGGGTTTTTCTGTTTTGGCAGATTTTCCTTAAAAGCTTGGCTCCCATTTGATTGTGCAAAAAGCGAGATGCTAAAAATTAAAAATAAGATTAATCTATGTTTCACAAGTTTTTGTTTTTATTTGAAAAATAAATATAGGAAAGTGATAATAAAGATACAGTGCTAACTTAAATGCTTAATCAAAGTGAATGTATTTTTATTATTTGATCGGTGGTAATCTACTTTTGACATAATTTTGTTGATTATAAAAAGTCCCATTCCACGCTCGGGAAGTGAATCAATATCATTTGGATCAAAGTTTAATTCTTTCTTAAAATCAATTTTATTATGAACTCCTTCATCTGTTAATATAATTGTAAATTCATGATGCTCGTATTTGAAATGTATTTCAATAAAGTTGTCCTTCTCTTTATTATAAGCGTGTTCAATAATATTATTTAACGCTTCAGTTAAAACCAATTGAAGTTCGCTTGCAAAATTGCTGATATTTATTTCACTGCAGAATAATTTCAAGGTGTTGCATGCATTCCCAACATCTTCAAATTTGCTATTTATTTTAAATGATTTTTGCGGCATTAAATTTTCATTTTATGGCTTCGATAAAAATATGAGATTAAAGTATCTAATCAAACAAAATATTACATATTTCATTTTGATGGATGTTGATTATTTCCCAAACTTATTAATTGACCGTATTTGCTAGCTTTTTTAAATTCATTCAATTTTACCACCGCAAAATAATTTGCTCTATTAAAATTTGATTTCTCAATCTCAATTTTTTGTGATGAAGTAATTTTAATAAGCTTATCCAATTTGTTTTTATTTTTGAAAGAAAAAACAAGATAGAATTGATTTGGTTTATGATCAGCAATTTCAAATACAACAGAATTTTCAGAAAATATTACTTCTTCAATTTTGGGAGGATCAATAAAAAATGATGAATCTGAAAACTCAGGTGTTACCGCATTATTGTTCTGATGCAGATTTAACACCTCATCCGATAAACCTTTAACATTATTCTGAAAATCTTCGGCACGAAAGAAAATATAACCTTTAGATTTATTTTGAACAGAATCTATAATACTTAACTGATTTGTGATTTCTTCAACGGGCCAATCTTTATCTAATAAACGATAAGAAGCAACTCCCGGAAAAACGTCAACATCATTGCTTTCTGAAATCCACCAATTATAAAGTTTATCAAAACTTTGATCCCCTTCAATAGGCCAATAGAGCTGAGGAGCAATATAATCAACGGTTTTATCGGTAATCCATTTTAGAGGATCGCAATAAATTTTATCAAATGCAGAAAAACCCTTTACACCATGGGGAATGCCGTCTTTCCAAATTCCAAATGGACTAACGCCAAATCTCACAAATGGTTTATATGCTTTAATAGAATCGTGAACCATTTCAATCAGTAAATCAACATTCGATCTTCGCCATTCATCAATGTTTTTATATCCTCTATTATATTTTGCAAATGTCTCTTTGTCCTCAGTAGTTACACCTGTGAAGCCGGTATTGGGGGTTGGATATGGATAAAAATAATCGTCAAAATGAATTCCATCAACATTATATCTTTTTACAATATCTAAAACAACACTTGTAACAAATTCCCTTACTTGGGGCATACCGGGATTTAAAATTTTCTTTTTGGGAAATTTTAAAATATACTCCGGATTAGTTTTTACTACATGATTTTCTGCTAATGGAAAATAGTTGATAACTCGCTCGGCTCTGTATGGATTAAGCCAAGCGTGAAGTTCCATTCCTCTTTTATGGGATTCTTCAATTGCTAATTCAAGAGGATCATAAAACGGTTCAGGCGCTTTCCCTTGAATGCCGGTTAACCAATATGACCATGGCTCTATTTGCGACTGATAAAGTGCATCACATTCAGGTCTTACTTGAAATAAGACTGCATTAAAATTTAGTTTTTGTAATTCATCAAGAAGAGAAATCAATTCTGCTTTTTGTTGATCTACTGTTAGATTAGGGGAGGAAGGCCAATCCAGGTTTGCAACAGAAGCTGCCCAAGCACCTCTAAATTCTCTCTCTATATTTTGTGCAATTAAATTTGTCAAAAAAATAATAGTCAGTAAAAAGTATTTCATAAAAAGTCGTCTTTTTTGAAGAGTAAAATATAAATTTATTTGTTAGAAAATTTAAAAAGCTTATTAACAAATACTCTTCAAGAAAGTATTTCTAAAGACCGCACTTTCTAATCATCTTATGAAGATTGGTTCTGTTAATTCCGGCAAATTCAGCGGCTTTAGTAATGTTCCCTTCAAATTTATCAAGAAGCTGCTGTAAATATAATCTTTCCACTTTTCTTGAAGCTTGATCAGCAACTTCCTTCCTAAGTAAATCCATTTCTTCCCAAGTGTTTGGAATTTTTTCAACTTCAACATCAAAAATATTTTTAAGTGATAAATTCAAATTCATATCTAAATCATTAACGGAAATTGTTGTTCCGTCAGATAAAATTACAGCGCGAGTTATAAAGTTCTGTAATTCTCTAATATTTCCAGGCCAATCATAATTAGTTAAAATATCTATTGCGCTTTCGCTTATTGATTTTGGCTGAATCTTCATTTCCTCACAAGCTTTTGTTATAAAATGATCAACCAAAATAGGAATGTCATCTTTTCTTACTCTTAAAGGAGGCACGTTTATAGGAAGAACATCAAGTCTGTAATACAAATCTTCTCTAAATTTATTCTCTTTTACTAAGTGAAAAATATTTTTATTTGTTGCGGCAATAATTTGGACATTAGATTTTATAGTTGTATTACCGCCAATTCTTTCAAACTCTTTTTCTTGAATTACTCGTAAAAGTTTTACTTGAGCATTTGGATCAAGTTCAGAAATTTCATCAAGAAAAATAGTACCAGAAGAAGCTAATTCAAATTTCCCAATTTTTCTTTTATCAGCGCCGGTGAATGATCCTTTTTCATGTCCGAATAATTCACTTTCTAATAGATCTTTTGGAATTGCTGCACAATTTATTGCAATAAATGGATTGTTCTTTCTAGTACTATAGAAATGAACTTGACGCGCTACAAGCTCTTTTCCAACGCCACTTTCACCGGTTATTAAAATTGTGCTGTCTGTGCTTGAATATAATTTGATTTTATAATAAACATCTTTTATTGCTTCGCTTTGCCCAATGATAGTCCGAAAATCTTTATTTAATTGCTCCTCTAATGATTGGGCATGGTTTTTTAGAATTTTCTGATTAATGGTTTTCTCAATCAGAATCTTAAGTTCGGCAAGATTTGTAGTTTTAGAAATATAATCCGAAGCCCCGTATTTTAAGGCCTCAACGGCTGTCTGAACAGAAGCATAATCAGTAACCATAATTATTGGAATATCTTCAACACGCAGGATTTTGTGCAAAAGTTCTAAACCATTTTCATCTTTACCAAGCATTAAGTCCAGCAAAATCAAATCCGGAACAGATTCTTGAATTGATTTTATTGCTTCATTACCGTTTAAGGCATAAGAGCATTTATAAGTCTCATCAAGAACTAGTGAAAAATCGTTGATAAAATCTAAGTCATCGTCAATTATCAGAATATGCGGCTTCATTTATAAATCCTTCGTTTAATTCTATTAGAAATGATGTCCATTTATTGGTTGAGTTTACCAGAATAATTCTACCACCATATTTTTCAAGAGTATTCCTCGAATTGAATAATCCCAGTCCGGAACTACCTTGAATGGAAATACCTTTCTCAAAGATATTTTCCCATGATTCTTTGGGAATCATTTCGCCATTATTCATAATATTGATTTTAATTTTTGGAGCAACCCATTTAACTTCAATTACAATTGTTCTATTCTGTGGCTCTTTAAAAGATTTTACCGCATTAGAAATTGAATTGTCAATTATGTCTGCTAAATCATTTGATTTAATAAGTGCGCTTTTATTTAGATCAGATGGGAAAATAAAATCTACATTTACATTATTTTCTTTTAGAAATGATTTATTTGTTTCAAGAAGTCTATCAATTACTTCAATTGAATTACATGAATATTCAGAAATAATATTATTCCTTATGAGCTTTATTATTTCTTTTAAAATTTTGAAGAGTTTTTTTTCTTTTTCCGTGAAATAAAAATTATTGCTGATGATTTTCTTATTAAGCGTTTTGATCTCTTCAGTTGTGTGCATTAGCTGTTTTGTAATTTCGTTTTCAAATTCAATTTGTTTGGAAATTGAAATTATTTTTTCAATACTCTTTCGTGTTAAAGTATCATAAGTATTTACTCTATCTCTTAATTGTGCTTTATATTTTTCATTTGCAGTTATATCGGTTGGAATTGACTGAAGAAGAAAGATTAAACTATTGATATTCTTTAAGGCCCATTCACCATGCGAAAAATTAATTACATGATCTAAAAGCTCATCTTTATACTCGCTTATATCTCTATTTAGGATGTTGTTCTTTATACTGAAGAAAATAACATTTGGTAAAATAACTCCGAGAGACGCTACAATAGAAGGTAAAACGAATTTTAGGAACTGTGAACTAGAATCGTTTGCTAACAAAAGAATGATCCAGAAAAAAGAAAAATTTACAATTACCAATGCAAGAGAAAGTCTAATATCCCAATGATATTTTTCGTGTCCGTATTTAATGCTGAAACCTATTATCAAAACTGTAATAAATATAACAACTGCATAAAGCTGAATATTTCTTGTCATAACCAAATTGAATAAGGTATTGCTTAACAAAATACTATGTTTTATTAAGCCTTTATCCTCAGTAATGGTAAGTATTTGCGGAGGTTTTACTTTTACTAATGTGATTTCCTTGCCGCTTTGGAATTGAACTTTAACATCATAAAAGTATTCGGCTTTTAATCCAAAATGAATAGTGTTTTCGTTTTTATGAATTGATGAAAAATTATCAATTCCGGTTTCTCTAAAAATTAATAGACTATCTTTATTATTTAGTCCTCCGTTTTTGTAAATCCAAATTTTACTATTCTTTGCAGAAGTATTTGAGCCAATGCCGACAAGCTTTATGCGGAGATAATTTTGGTTGTCCAAATTATTAACCATCAAAAGATTTTTGCCGTCTCTGATTAAATAAATATCGAGATCGCCGTCATAATCAATATCTGTAACTGCTGAAGCATAAAATGATTCGTTTTCATTTACTCCAAAATTATCGTATTTATAAAATCCTTTTCCGTTGTTGTTGATTAAGAGAAGAGTCAGATTTCCCTTTACAAAATTGTTTGTTAATAAAATATCAGAATAACCATCATTGTTTACATCAAAAACGTTAATCGATTTTAAACTTCTGTAGGTAAATATTCTTAGCGGAACATTTTTATTAATTAAAGAATCTGTATAATCGGTAAAAATTCCGTTTCCATCGTTTAGGGAAATTGCGACCAATTGTTCGTCACAAGTTCTAATTAAATCCATGTCTCCGTCATTATCAATATCAGCAAAGGCGGTTCCGTATGTATTAAGAAATAAAGAATCTTTTAAGTGAGTTGAAGTTACATTTGAATATATTCCATTATTGTTTTGCAGAATTCTATCTTCCCACCAAAGTGATGAAATATACCAGTCCAAATCATTATCATTATCAATATCAACAAAAGTAGATTTTTGATTCCATCCCCGCGTTAATTCACTAAAAGATGTATCTATTTCGAAAACATTCCCGTTAAAATTATTATAATAAATAATATCATTTCCGGGATTATCTTCTTTTCCATAATAGTAAGAAAGATTTATATCAAGATCGCCGTCATTGTCAAAATCAACTGTTTGAATATTTCGAATTGGGGATTTGCTTAAATATTCGGGAGAATATAAATCAATATTTTTTATAAACGAGAAATTTTTGTTGTTCCAATAAATTGAAATTCCCGTTCCATTACTGTCGTTTATAGAAATAATAACATCATCAAAATAATCTTTATTCAAATCAGCAAAATGATGAACTCTATTTGAAAGATTTGGCAATTTACTTTCCAGCTTAAAAAATCTTTCTTGAAACGGATATGAATAATTTGCAGCATATAAACTATTTAATTCTTGCGGATAGGAATTGATAACTAATAGATCATTAAATCCGTCATTATTAAAATCATTAAAAAATGCTTGTCTGCTACTGTTTTGCTCGGCTCCGTCAATCAGATAAGAACCGGCAAGTTCGTAAAAATAAAATTTGTCATATTTAGTCCCTCTCAAAAGTTTATTGTCGGTAATTAAATAAACTAAAGAGTCGTTACAAACAAAAGTTTGGGAAGGCTTTAATTTAGAAGGATAACTTAGTTTTACACGCTGCGATTCTTTGAGAAATGAGAAAGTTGTTAATCCAATTTTCGGATCATAAATATTTCCGGAAATCTCATTCAAGCTTCTTTTTATCTTTACAAATTTGTTATTCGATAATTCAAAAATGTTGTGTTCATCATGATATGCAAAAATTGTATTATTCTTCTCAATTAAAGTTTTTATTTCATAATTGGAATTATCGGCAAAATCTACTTTTGTAAAAATTTCATCTTTATATTTGAAAATTCCGTCGTATTTACTTCCAAACCAAATTGTTCCGTCTTGTGATTTTATTGCTGACCAAATATGGTTTTTGAAAGGATTTTTAATTGGAGTAAACACATCATTTTGAAGTCTGATTAATGTCCCAAAATTCCCGTGAATGTAATAATCATTTTCGCCATTTTTTAAAACACCGCTTAGAGGGAGTTCAACAGTAAATTTTAGATTTGTCCATTTATCATTTTCAAAAATTCTTATATGCGAATTATAATTTTTATCAAACGCCCAAGCGAAAAATTTATTTTCGTCAATTTTAAGAATTGTAATTGGATCAACGTTCTCATCATAAGGGGAGTTAATTTTTTGCCAACTTTTACTGGTCTTCTTATATAAATTAAACTCAGCATCATAAAGCCAAATTGTGTTTTCTTGCTCAACATCTAAAATTCTAAAATTAGTGATGTTTGGAAGAAAATCAATTTCACTCCATTTAAATCTTTCTCCTCCAATCAATTGAAGAAAAATAAGGATAAGTAGACAATAACTTTTAACGAGTCGCATGTCCTAATATGTAAAATAAAGATGAAATTGTCTATAAAATTGTTGTCCTTTTGGGCAACAGTGTTGCTTTTAAGAAAAACAATACTGCTTTAATTTTATAGAAAATAGCATAAAATAGTCTTTTTTATTTAGGAACAATGTTTGTTGAATATAAACGTATGAATGAAAGCTTACCAAATAATATTATTAGAACTTTTCGGATATGTCCAAATTGTAATTATTTCTGTAATACAAACGAATTGGATGAATTCTGTTCATTGTGTGGAACAAAATTGTTAAGCAGCTGCAAATTTTGTCAAACTGAAATTTCAAATCCGTATGCAAAATTTTGTAGAAAATGCGGCAAACCATATAGGCAAATAACTTCTGAAATATCTAGATCAAATACTGTTCATAAAAGAATATAGGAGAGAGAAAAATGAAAAATCTAATGGTAATTATGTTATTAATATCCGGAATAGTTTTGTTTAGTTCCTGTAAAAGTGATGATGATAATCCAACCGGAACAACAGACGGAATTAAAGAAATATCAATTCAACATTTTGGAATTGATTGGTCGGAAGGATTAGTCGGCGATCAAATTACTGATTTTAATAACTCAGACGGTGAAACTATTGCTTGGTGTCCAACAGGAAATGGTGGCGGATGGGCAACAGCAATTTGGTACAGATCAACATCAAATAAAACTTATAAAGTAAACGTGAGCGATTTAACCGGATTAAATTCAATTGATACAAATCTTTGGGCAGCCGATTTATGCTCAACTCCGCTTGTTCCGGGTTCAGTTTGGGCTTCTAAAGCAAATGACGGTTATGTAGTTTTTAGAGTTTTAGAGGTTGCTACAGATTCAGCTTCAATTGCAAATGATCCTCTTTGGAGCGCAAAAGTTCAGTATAAGTTTTCGAGCACTACACAATTTTAATAGTGCAAATCTGTTAAATATTATATGCTAATTATGAAGGAAAAAAATGAAAAAGTTAAACAGCATAATCTATGTGATTGTTTTAATTGCAGCGGCTATTTCAATTCATGCTCAAAATGGATGGTACTATCAAACCCCTAATAATATTAGGGATATTCATTTTATTGAATGGAATAAAGCAGTTGCAGTTGGCAGAGGTATTTGGATATCAACAGATGTTGGACATTCTTGGGAAGGGTTTTATCCTGGCTATGAACAGGAAATATCAGGCAATGGATATGATAAATGGCTTCAAGCAGTTGATTTCCCAAATTCAACTTATGGATATGCTGTTGGAACTCCTTCATTAATTGTAAAGACTGCTAATGGCGGAACAATTTGGAAAGATATAAGTCCTGCCTTCTCTACTCCAGTTGAATTTCGTGATGTAAAATTTATTGACAGTGATATTGGGTTTGCAATTGGTATTACTTACAATTCCGGTTGGAAAGGATTAATTGTCAAAACTTCAGATGGCGGTGATAATTGGAGTTTAGTCTTAGAATCTGGAACATTGTTTAATGCAATTGATATTACTGATTTAAACACAATTTGGGTTGCCGGTGGATTTAATAAATTAGCAAAATCCACCGATCTTGGTACTAATTGGACAGAGTCCAATGCAGATGCTGGTGGAAGTGAAATTGGAATTGCTTATGATATAAAATTTATTTCGAAAGATGAAGGTCTTATAAATGTTGGAAATGCTTCAAAATTATTCAGTACAGTTAATGGCGGGGAAACTTGGCAGTTGGTTGAAACCGGTATAACGGGAATTACAGAAAAATTTGCTTATTTCAGTTCCGGACTTGTTTATACTGTGGCTGATGGGAAATTATATAAATCCATGGATCATGGCAAAAATTGGAATCTTGTTTTTGAATCTTCTGATTATCCTTTAAGCAGTAGATTTAGTTTTGCCGATAATAATAGAGGAATTTCAACTGGTTCATCAATTTCCAGCTCATCAAATGAAATACATTCAACAACTGATGGCGGAAATAACTGGTCATTTAAAACTTGGGATATAAACTTTGTCTATTTCTATAACAATAGTCTAAATGGATGGGGAACTACAACATATGCTAAATATAAAAACATCTTTAAAACTACTGATGGAAAAAGATGGGAAACACATGATTTAGTTCATTCCGGAGGAAAGGAAATCTGGGGTATTAAGCAAATGCAGTTTATAAGCGAAACAAAAGGATATGCACTTGGATACTTAAAAATTGACAACACCACTTCAGCTCTTAAAATTTTTGAAATTGATGATCAAAACAATATATGGACAGATATTGATTTTGAATATGCCCCATTTTCCTTTCACTTTGTTAACGAAACTTACGGATGGGTTGTTGGTTATTCCGGAAGAATATATAAAACATTAGATGGAGGTGCTACTTGGGGAAATCAATCTTCCGGTACTTCTTCTTCTCTTAGAAATGTTAATTTTTTTGATGAAAATTTAGGATGGGCTGTTGGTGATGATAATACAATATTAAAAACAGAAAATGGCGGACTTCTTTGGAGACAAATAAATACTTCACAACTTCCTCTAGGTAATTATTACGCAATAGGCAGCTATAGCGGACAAATATGTTATCTGTTAGGTTCCGCTTCTATCTTAAAATCTGCCGATGCAGGTGAAACTTGGTCGGAAATATCCAAACCTATTGATGCAAACAACTATTCAGAATTTCAAAAAATAATAACTAAAAGCGATACAGATATTTATCTTAAATATTCTAATGGATTTTATCATTCTGGAGATGGCGGTGGAACATGGACGTTTATAAGTAATTCAGATTATATTTATCCTCAAAATGCTTCCAATATTTGGGCTGCACTTAATGGAATAATTTATACTTCTAACGGTGGAGCTGTAAGTGTTAAAGAGATTGAGTATGATAATGAAATATTAACCGATTTTCAATTGTTTCAAAACTATCCGAATCCTTTCAACCCAATTACTATTATAAAGTATTCAGTCCCAAGTAATGAGTATGTGAGTTTGAAAGTTTATGATATCCTTGGGAAAGAAGTTGCGGTTTTGGTAAATCAGAAAATGAATAAAGGTGTGTATCAAGTCACATTTGATGCATCTCACTTGACTTCAGGAGTTTATTTGTATAAAATACAAACAGGTCTTTTTACGGACATCAAGAAATTACTTTTATTGAAATAACTCGAGTGCACATTTGATCGGAGACAATAATGAAAAAAACATACAAATATTTTTCACCACTTCTATTGATATTTATTTTCCAAATAAGTTTTGCACAAAATAATTTGCATAAAATTATTGATGAAAACTATTTGTATATGAATTTTGTATCTGATTCAGAGGGTTGGCTTGTTAGTCCCGATCATATAAAAAAGACTTTTGACGGCGGTAATACTTGGGAATTGAAATTAACTTTAGACACCGAAACTTATTACACAGACTATATAAAACAAAATGGAATTCACTTTTTAGATGGTAACACCGGTTACTTTGTTTTATTTACAAAAGCGGGGAATCGATATTTTCTTTTCAAAACTACAGATGGAGGTACTTCTTGGGAGCAAAGAAGTATTTTATTAGAAAATATAACCAACAATGATGTAAGCCATTTAACATTCCTAAATGAAAATTACGGGTGGGCTAGATATAACTTTAACAAACTTATTAGAACAACAAATGGCGGTTTAACTTGGGATTTACTAAGTGTAGACCTTGGCAATGTTTATAAAATCAAATTTGTAAATGAATTAGTGGGATATTATTACACAACTGCCGGATTATTTAAGACTACTGACGGTGGTTATATTTGGTCTCAATTAAATACCGGTTTAACATATCATTGGGATTTTGATGTTGTTGGTGATAATATTTGGATTGGGTCTGATGGAGTTTATTTTTCTTCAAATTCTGGAGAGAGCTTCTCAAAAATTTCTTCAGATATAACTTTTGGTAATGTTAGCAGTTTTTCATTCTTTGATGAAAATCATGGCTATATGAAGAATAACAGTAGTTCAGGTTTTTACACAAGTGATGGCGGAGTAAATTGGATTCAAAAGGTTGATAATTATTCAGGGTTATTCAGCTTTTTTGATCAAAACAATGGCTGGTATTTCGAAAATAGAAATTTGAAAAAGGCTACTGATAATTTTAACTCAAGTGAGCTTGTATTACCAGATATGGAATTCTCGGATGTAACATTTGCTGACAATATTAGAATCATTGCTTCTTCTTATAATGGTGCTATTATGTATTCAAATGATGGTGGAAAAACTTGGACGATAAATTTGGATTTATACGGAAAATACAGAATTGAAGACCTTTGTTTCGGTGATGGTGGGTTAGGGATTGCAGTTGGTTGGTATAGTCCAGCTGATTCTCCATATACCAATGGTTTTATAGCTAAAACAAACGATTTTGGTGAAAATTGGGAAGTTGTTCTTGATGTTAATGAACCTTTTGGAACTTTTATAGAATCAGCTGACTATTCAGAAGGCAAGTATTTTGTAAAAAGTACAGGAAGAATAATTACATCTGATAATTTAGCATTAAACTGGAGCATAGATTCAACTGACTATGGTGGAGCTTCTTTCACACAAACTGATTTTATTGGAAATACTGGTTTTGCAATTCCAAACTATGGAAATCAGACTTTAATGAAAACTACAAATGGTGGTGTTGGATGGAGTAGTACTGCTGATGAAAATGCTAATTCAGTTTATTTTGTAGCTGAAGATTGTATTTGGGCTGATTTTGGATCTACGATTATGAAAAGTACTAACCAGGGTCAAACATGGATAGATACAGAATTGGACTTTAATCAGATTTATTTCAAAACTAAGAATTTAGGGGTTGGTTTTGGTTATTTAAATAACACTGATATAAATACACAAGGAGTATATTTAACTGAGGATGGAGGAGAAAATTGGGCTAAATTAACTAACAATTATCTGAGTTATACTGATTGGGCAATTGATTTTATTTCAGGAACAAAAGGGTTTTTTGCAGATCAAAGAGATTTATATACAACGTTAAGCTTTGGAAATGTGGATAGTGTTGTATCTGTTGAGAGAAATAATTTATCAGAAATTCCTTCTGAATTCTCACTCTCTCAAAATTATCCAAATCCGTTTAATCCAACTACTATTATAAAGTATTCAGTCCCAAGTAATGAGTATGTAAGTCTAAAGATTTATGATGTTCTTGGAAAGGAAGTTGTAACATTAGTAAACCAAGAAATGAATGCGGGAAGCTATGAAGTTCAGTTTGATGCATCGCAGTTTACCAGTGGAGTTTACATTTACAGATTGATTACCGAAGATTTAGCGATTACTAAAAAAATGATTTTAATAAAATAGACAGAACCAAATGAAAAAATTATTTGCTCTTATTTTAATTTTAGTCCTAAACAACTCTATATTTTCTCAAGAAGAAAATTGGATAACAACTTGGGGTTTAGAAACTCAAGATGTTTACACAACAGATTCCCACATAGATAATATTGGGAATATATACACGGTTGGCATTAACAATAATAGTAGTTCAGATACTGTTTATAGTTGTATTATCAATAAATTTTCTTCGGTGGGTACACATCAATATACAAAAAGTTTCTTTACAGGAGGTGTTGGGGCAAATCCGGTTATAAACTCGGATGCCGAAAGAAATATTTATGTTTATGCAGATCTTTACATTCGTAAATTTTCTGAATCCGGCGAACTTCTTTTAGAGTTCCCACATTATTATACAACCGAAGTAACTAATATCAGAATTGACTCTGAAAATAATATTTATGTCTATGGATTAGTTGATGATAATGATAATAGTAAATTTGGTCCGGGAATATTTAAGTATAACCCGGAAGGAATTGAAGTCTGGGATTTTGTAGTTTTCCCGGTTATCATTCCAAATGCGCAGACCGGATTCCTAACCGATGTAATTATGGATGTAGAAGATAATTCAATAATTACAGGTTATTTAACTAAATCAGGAAATCAATCAATCTTTATAGCCTCAATTGATAAAAATGGATTAATGAATTGGCAGAATGAATTTTCTCTTCAAGATAAATCTATTATGCAAGCCAACAAGCTGGCCAGGATGTCAAATGGGAATTATTGTGTTACCGGTTTTTGCGGCAGACAATATTATGAAAATTCTTATGATGCTATTACAATTTCACTTTTAGAAGATGGTTCTCTTTCTTGGTATAAAATTTTCGATTTGGATTCAGATGAAGATAAAGCGTTAGATATAAAACCATACAATTCTGGTGTTGTTGTTTCCGGTTTGGGAACAACCGATGACGAAAAAACGATGTTTGCTGTATATTATGATGTTAATGGAACGGAAAGCTGGATATACTCTGATGCTCCTAAAATTTGGCGCGATTCATTTACATTTAATTCTTTCCCGCCAAATTCAACATCAATAATTGTAGATAATACTGATATAATTATTTCAGGTGCCTTAGATTATGGCGCTGGAAATTCAGCATATACTTCAGTTAAATTAAATTCAAGCGGAGAATTAGTCGGAAATATCATGTTTAATTCTGACTTTCTAGGAACACTTGATAATTCAATTCGATTGAATGACAAAGCTGTATTGATTTGTTCTGATCTAAATGGAACAACTTTAGACAGATTTGCAAAAATAATTAACTATGATCTTTCTTCAATTACTACAAATATTAATGAAAGTGAAAAAATGCCAAGTGAATTTTCACTTTCTCAAAATTATCCAAATCCATTCAATCCAACTACAAGCATAAATTACTCAGTACCGAGCAGTGAGTATGTAAGTTTGAAAGTGTATGATTTGCTGGGAAAGGAAGTTGCGACTCTAGTAAACCAAGAAATGAATGCTGGTAATTATAATGTAAAATTTGATGCATCAAATTTCTCAAGCGGAATTTATTTCTATACAATAGAAACAGATAAGTATAATAAAACAATGAAAATGCTTTTACTCAAGTAGAAAATGATAAAAGTGTTTTAGGAGGAATAATTGAAGAAATTAATTTATATACTATTGATTGCATGTTTTTCAGTAATAAATGCACAGATGAGCATTGTTTGGGAAACGGAAACATCAGCCAATTCATTCTACAATGCAAGAGCACAGCAGATAATATATGATTCTGAAGGAAATATAATTGTTGCCGGTTACAGCTGGTACGGAGTTTATAATTCTAACCAAACTGTTTTTGTTGCAAAACTTAATCCCGATAATGGAGAAATTATTTGGCTTCAACGTTATATGGGTGATGATATTGGCGAATATGATAATGGAACAGTAAACGGACTTTATCTTAATAATGAAGATGATATTATTCTCTTTGCTAATTACTTTTCACAAAAAGTAATTAAGTATGATAAAGACGGAAATTTCATTTCGATGGATGATTATATTTTTGATCTTCCGTTCACAATTAACGTATATAATAATGATATTCTTTTTGATAAAGTTCATGAAGATGCTTCGGGCAATTTTCATTTAGGTGGAATTTATAATGATTATCCAAATAAGGTCTATTCATATTATGCTCAATTTACTCCTCAAGGTGAATATTGGAAACATATAACCGATACGCTTAATGTAATTCAGTATAAGATGTCGTCTTCTCAGTTAAGTTATTATGATAATTTCAATATACATTTTGTTGGATCCGGAAGTGTAGGGCAATGGCCGGATGCAAGCGTGGGAATAGTCCTTTCCTCAGTTAATCAAGAAGGAGTTTGTTCGTGGGGATCGCCAAACTGGATTGATGATTATGAAAGATATCCACTTAAAATGTTGCGATCCAATGATGGAAATACTTATGTACTAAGTTTTTTTAATAACGACAATGGGTGGTCAAGAGGTTCATACTTAAGTAAATATAATACTGACAGAGCCTTAGCTTGGGAAAGAAAAATTGATACAATTCAGATTGCTGATATGGAGTTTGATAACGGTGGGAATATTTGGCTGGTTGGCTCAGGTACAAGTTCATCTGTAAATGCAAGAATTAAATATAGTGCTGCTGGTGTACGTCTGGTATATAAGTTGGATGAAAATAGTTATGTAGCAGATCACTTGGTGGTGAATAATGAAAATGATATTTATTATGCAGTTAATAATTCTCAAGGAGTATTTGTTCAAAAATATGATTGGAAGGGAGATTTTCTTGATGAAGTTAAAATTGGCGACAATTATAATTTTCTAACCTCATCAATTTTAATATTAGATCCAAATAATGATTTAATTGTCTGCTCTGATTGGCGAGAGGATATTTTTATAAAGAAAATAACTGATTTAGCTGTTGGTGTAAAAGAATCAAATAATTTGCCAAATGAATTTTCACTTTCTCAAAATTACCCAAATCCGTTTAATCCAACTACAAATATAAAGTACTCAGTACCGAGTAATGAATATGTAAGTATGAAAGTTTACGATTTACTTGGGAAAGAAGTTGCGGTTTTAGTTAACGAGCAAAAATCTGAAGGAAATTATGAAGTGACTTTTAATGCTCGCAATTTAAGTTCGGGTGTCTATTTCTATGAATTAAAAGCCGGAAGTTATTCGGCAATTAAAAAACTTTTACTAATTAAATAATGGATTTACTTAAATAAAAAATAAAAGTTCTTTATCCTCAAAATGGGGGTTTTTATGAAAGAAATGAAAATTTACTTTACAATAATTTTTATGTTAGTTTCTATTTTATCGGCCCAAACAAGTTTTACATATTTTGAAAATTTTGAAGTAAATGATGCAGCAGGTTGGTCTTTTTTAGCATTTGATTCTGAAATATCAATTGTTAACGATGATTTATTACTTTCCAGCAACTCAGATGATTTAATCCATATTCTTCCTCCAATTGGAGCAACTGTTGGAGATTTTTCTTTTGAAATTCAGTCCGGAAGCAAAAATTCTGGATTAGAAGGAGGCGGCTTTGGGCGATCAAGTTTTAGCGGTATGATTGCCATATTAATCTCCGATTATTTTAATGAAGGATTTGTTAATGTTATTTACTCAAATGATATTCAATCTTATGCAGAACCAAATGTAACTATTCTTGGAAGTGTTCCTATCCCAGATGAACTAAATAAAATGAAATTGGAAGTTTTACAATCAGGTAATAACCTAATTGTAAAAGGCTACGTTAATGATGAAATATTTTATGACGGAGAAATAACCGATGCTGATGAAGGCTTATTATACGGTCAAATGTATTTAGTTGTTGATCCTTTAGATGATGACGGATTAACAGAATGGTCTCTCGATCAAATTGAAATTAATTATAACCCTTTTATTAACAGCAATAATAATTTTGCGGAGGATTTCAATAATCCAAAAACTCCTTGGTTTAGATACGGCGATTTAGATAATGTTGTTCAATCAATTTCCATAAATGATGGAAAATTAAATTTTATTTATAATGATGTGGATGAAACATCACTAAATGTAATTCCCCCAATTCCTTCTGTTACCGATTTTACAATTGAGGTTGAAGGAGTTGGAAGTGGACTGCATAATGCACCTTTTGGAATTTCAAGATTTTTCGATTACAAAAATTATGTAACTTTTTTTGTCGAAGATAATGAGGTAAATTTAGGTTACGCTTCAAATAATTATGAACCTACAGTAATTAGTTCAGTCCCATTTAATTTAACCGAGATAAGAAAAGTAAAATTTACAGTTGGTCAAGAAGATGCGGATCTTAATTTGAATGTTTGGATTAACGATCAATTTATTACATCCGGAACAATAAACAATGCGCCGGAAAAACTTTTATCCGGTAAATTAATTTTAGGCTATGACAGAGGTAATATTATTGACGCATTTTTTGAAAATGTTGAAATATATTATAACGAATTTCTTGCATCAGTACCGCAGACAACTCTTCGTTATCACGAGACTTTTGATGTAAATGATGAAAACGGATGGGCGTTTTTAGCTCCCGATGCAGAAATTTCAACTGAAAATGGAGAGCTGAAATTAGTTACTTCTTTGGATGATTATGTTCATGTTTTTGCTCCAATAAATGCTACTTCTGGTGATTTTTCAATTGAAGCTAAAGTTGGTTCTCTAGCCAATAATCTTGATGGCGGAATGTTTGGAAGAGCCGGATTTAATTCTGTAATTGCGTTTTCAATTATTGGTGATACTCTTGCTATTATTTATACAAAAGAGATTAATTCCTACGATAATCCGGATTTTACTTTGCTCGGCACAACTCAAGTCCCGGATAATATGAGCACTCTCAAGCTCGAAGCTTTCTTTTTAGGAAACGACATTTTAGTTAAGGGTTTTGTAAATGACAATTTATTTTCAATCGGAACCATTTATGACGCAGATGAAAATATGCAATTTGGAAAAATGTTTTTCGGACTTGATCCAATCGGAGATGATAATTTAACTGAATGGTCTTTGGACGAAATTGATATTCGTTATAATGCTTTAATTCCAGAAAACACTTCCTATTTGGATGAATTTACTAATTCTTACACACCTTGGTTTAGATTTGGTGATTTTGAAAATATTGTTCAATCTGTCTTTATTGAAAACGGTTTCCTAAATTTTGATTATTCCGGAACGGAAGAATCTTCTCTTCTAATTATTCCTCCTATTGGTGCAGTTAAAGATTTTGCTCTCGAAGTTGAAGGTTCGGCAATTGGATTACATAATGCTGCTTTTGGAATTTCCCGCTTTTTCGATTTTAAGAATTATGTGACTTTTTTTGTTGAAGATAATTCAATTCAACTTGGTTATGCAGTTGATTCGTGGGAACCGACAGTAATTAATTCTGCCGCTTTTAATGCTTCCGAAATTCAAAAAGTGAAATTTATGATTGAAGAAAATTCTCAAAACCTCACACTTACAGCTTTAATAAATGATCAAACCCAACTTGTGGGAACAATTACAAATGCTCCTGAAAGAATAAGAACCGGACATTTAGCTTTCGGCTACGATAGAGGCAATGTGATGGATGCGTCAATAAATTATTCTTATTTGGAATATGATAATTTTATTACAAGTGTAGAAAGCAACAAACCATTAAAAGTTGATGATTTCTATCTTTCTCAGAACTACCCAAATCCTTTTAATCCATCTACAAGTATTGAGTACTCAATACCAAGTAATGAGTATGTTAGTTTGAAAGTTTACGATATTCTTGGAAGAGAAATTGCAGTTTTAGTAAATCAACATATGAATGCCGGAAATTACAGTGTGAATTTTAATGCATCCAATCTAAGCTCCGGAATTTACTTCTATACTCTAACATCGGGAAATCAAAATTTAACACGAAAAATGCTGTTGCTTAGGTAGCAGTATTTGTAGTGAGGGCAAGGGGAGAGGGAGCTCTCCCCTATTTTTTTCCGAAAGTTTCTAAAATTATTCCTATCCATATCAAATTCTTCTGCTTAAATTGACTCGATAAAATCGCAAAGTCCAATCAAAAAATAATTAATTACAATGTGAATAAAATGTATAGATAAAAGATAATTATCAGAAACCGAAAGTTTTGGGATAAAAAGCCTTAACAAATATTCCAGAGTGTCGATAATATGCAATAATTATAAATTTTTGTATAAATCCTCCTAAAAATAAAAATGATTAAGTTTAAAGCGAATAATAAATTAAGTCGTATTGTATTTTCTGTGTTTGCTATTTGGATAGTTTTAATATCATTTTCATACATTAGAAATACGTACACTTTTAAAGAAAATATTTTAATGCTAGCTTTAAATGAAGCCCGTACAAATTTCAATAAAGATGTTCTATATAGAAAATGGTCGGCTCAAGAAGGAGGAGTTTATGTTAAAACCTCTGAAAGAATCAGACCTAATCCCTACCTAAAAGTTCCAAATAGAGATATTAAAACAGAAAATGGCGATGAGCTGACTTTAGTAAATCCTGCTTATATGACAAGATTGGTTCATGAACTTGAAGAAAAAGAAAATGGTGTTACAGCGCATATTACAAGTCTAAATCCAATTAGAAAAGAAAATCAACCGGATGCTTGGGAAATAAAAGCTCTTAATTCATTTGAAAACGGAGCAAAAGAATTTTACTCAATAGAAAATATCAATGGAAAAGTAACACTCAGATTTATGTCGCCATTATTAACAGAAAAGGCTTGCTTAAATTGTCATGAAGTTCAAGGTTATAAAGTTGGTCAAATTCGAGGCGGAATAAGTGTTTCTGTTCCTTATGAAAAATATTTGGAAGTTGCAAAGATTCATAAGTCAGATGATTTAATATTTCATTTGAGTTTGCTGCTTATTGGACTAGTTATAACTCTTGTAACTGTAAAAGTATTTAAAAATTATAATAATAAACTTCAGGAAGAGTCACTTAAATTAAAAGAAAGTGAGGAACGATTTAAATTTTTAGCGGATTCTGTTTCTGAAGGAATCTTAATTCATGACGATGGAATTGCTGTTGATGTAAATAAAGCATTTACGGATATTTTCAGTTATTCTAAAGAAGAAATTGTTGGAAAAAATGTAATAACTTCTTTGGTTCATCCGGATGATATTCCTCTTGTTTTAGTTCAAAAAGAAAAAGAAATTTCTGATTCATATGAAATTAGAGGTGTTAAAAAGGATGGAACTAATATTTTTGTTGCACTAAAAGGTTATAACGTGATTTTTTCCGGTAGAAAACTTCGCGTTGTTTCTATAACCAATTTAACCGAAAGAAAAAAACAAGAAGCAGAGTTAATTGAAAGTGAAGAAAAATTTAGAATTTTAACTAATAATCTCCCCATTGGTGTTTCTTTGCTTGATAAAGAGTTAAATGTCCTGGCAATAAATTCTTATCTAAAGAAAATCTTTCCGTTTAAATACGAAAGCAAAATTTACAAATGTTTTAATGTGTTTAATTCTGAGTCTCAAAATCAAATTTGTAGTGACTGCAATGTCGTCAAAACTTTTAATGACGGCAAAACTTATTCTTTTGAAAGAGAAATTAAAATTAATGGAGTGAATAGATTCTTTCAAATTACATCTTCTCCAATTTTTGATGTTACCGGAAATGTGAGCAGCGTTATCGAAATGATTGAAGATGTTACAGAAAGAAAATATTTTGATGAAAAACTTAAAGAAAGTGAAGAGCGGCATAGACTGCTTGCGGATAATTCCAGTGATGTAATTTGGACTATGGACAAAGAAGGTAAATTCACTTACGTAAGTCCTTCAGTTGAAAAACTTCGTGGTTATACTCCGGAAGAAGTTATGAAACAAACGCCGGAAGAAGTACTCTCTCCCTCATCACTAATTCATTATATGGAAGGAATGAAAGAAGTAAATAAAGCGATTCAAAAAGGTGAAAGATTTCCGGAATTAAAAGCTGAACTTGAACAGCCTTGTAAAAATGGTTCAACTGTCTGGACTGAAGCAACAATAACCGGTATTTATAAAGCTAATAACGAATTTGTTGGAATTTTAGGCGTTACGAGAAATATTTCGGAAAGAAAAATAATTGAAAATGCTTTACGAGAAGCAGAGGCTAAATATCGTTCACTTATAAATAATAGTCAGACAATTATTTATTCTCTAAATCCTGATAAAACTATTACATTTATTTCCCCCAGTGTTTTTAAACTTTTGGGTTACAACTCAGAAAATGAAATTATTGGCAAGGATTTTCTTCAATTAATTGTTGAAGATGATGCAAAAAAAGTAAAAGATTATTTTGATAAAACAATAGTTTCTGCTGAATTAGAATCAGGGATTGAATATAGAATTTTTCACAAAGATGGAACTTTGCGCTGGCATAAATCAATAATAACTAATGTTTTTGATGATAAAGAAAATTTGATTTCTCTAATTGGTAATGCAATTGATATTACAGAAATGAAATATGCTGAAATTTCTTTAAGAGAAAGTAAAATTAGATATGATTTGCTTGCAGAACAAAGCCGAACTGTTAATTGGGAAGTAGATATAAATGGATTGTACACTTATGTTAGTCAGGTTTCTGAACAAATTTGGGGCTATAAACCGGAAGAATTAGTAGGTAAAAAACATTTTTACGATATCAGTCCACAAGAATTTGCTGAAAAAATTAAAAATGATGGTTTATCTATAATTAGAAACAAAGAAACAATTCTAAATTTTGAAAACCCTATTATAGCGAAAGATGGGAAAACTATTTGGGTGCTGAGCGCAGGAATGCCGATTTTAGATGAGTCCAAAAAAATAATTGGTTACCGAGGTTCTGATACCGATATATCAAATCTAAAAGAAACTGAAGAAGAGCTTAAAAATTATTTACTTGAATTAGAAAGAATTAATGAAGAGTTGATATTTTCTAAAAATACAATTGAAGACAGTTTGTATGAAAGAAATGTTTTAGTTGACGAACTTGAAAAAGCAAAATTACAAATGCAGGAAATTATTCAGCAAAAGGATAAATTCTTCTCAATTATTGCGCATGATCTAAAAAGTCCGTTTCAAGGTTTACTTGGTTTAGCACAAATTATTTCGGAAGATTTCGATAAATTAAGTCTTCATGAAATTCAAGAATATACGTCTTTATTAAAAACTTCTGCCGATGGAATTTATAAGCTTCTTGAAAATTTACTTGAATGGGCCAGACTTCAAAGAGATTTAATAGTTTTTGAACCAAGCTCTATTAATGTTTATGAAATTATTAAATCAGTTCTAAATACTCAGCATATAAATGCAAAGAAGAAAAAAATAGAAATTGTTAATAATGTTGACGAGTCTGTTTTTGCAAATGCTGATGTAAATATGGTAAATACAATAATTAGAAATCTTATTTCAAATGCAGTTAAATTCACAAAACCAAATGGTTCAATAGAAATTAATTCTCAAATAGAAAATGATGTTGTTGAAGTTAGCGTAAAAGATACCGGAATTGGTATTCCTAACAAAATATTAGATGAACTTTTTAACATAGATGTTAAAAATTCCAGACCGGGCACTGAAGGAGAAGCCAGTACCGGACTTGGCTTAATCCTTTCCAAAGAATATGTTGAAATGCACAATGGAAAATTATGGGTTGAAAGTGAAGTTAATGTAGGTTCTACTTTTAGTTTTACACTGCCAATAAATAGTTGAAAAAATGCCTTCACCTTAGTAATTCCCACTTCTATCATTCCCGAAATTCCTTCTTTCGCCATTCCGAAATCTCTCTTTCCTGTCATTCCTACGCAGGTCGGAATCTAAAGCAATTAATTGTGAGATACCGTTCCTCATCACCATAACAAAGAGTAAAAAAAAAGCAGATCATAATTAATCTGCTTTTTATAAGTATTTCTGAAAAGTTTTTCAAAATAATAATTAATAAAATCCCCTATCTGGTCACTCCAAAAATAGAAGTTTTAGTCTCACCGTTTGGTCCGGTAGTTATTAATTCTATAGAAATATTCTGAACATTCACTGTATCCACTTTATCAAAGACTGAGAAAGAAAAATTAGTCCAAGAAGAACTTTGCGTATCCGGAATTTTTACTTCGGTAGATCCAAAAAGTTCAACATCACCCTCTGTTTTTGCAGTAATTCCTAATGTTTGTCCTTCCGACATCGGATTGCCGTTTATATCTGACAATAAAACTATAAAATTTTGAGAGCCTCCATTTGCTACATTGATTGTAGTCGGTGAAACAGATAAAATTGGAAATCCTGATTGTAATCTTATGGTTGATGTTTGAATTGTATTCTGATTTTCATCTACAGTTTTAGCATCAACTTGGAAAAACCCTGCGCCATAAGTTGAGTGAATTGGATTTGGTTCAGATAACCAAGTTGCAGATGTAGTTCCTAAATTTCCGGTTTGTCCTGAACCCTCAATTATTCCGCTTGATGTTGAAAAATAAACAGAAGTTAATGGTCTAACGGGATTGCTGTATTTATCTCCAATGTAAGCAGTAAAATCTATTGAATAACCTACAATTCCCAAAGCCGGATAATTTAATTTTTCCGAAACAACATAAAAATGATTTGGATCCGGAAGCCCGCCATGAATTGCAATTGCAACCGGTTTCGATCTGATTAAAGAATTATCAGAAATAAATTCTGCCATAATTTGTATAACGCCTGCAACTGTTCCGCTGGAAACAAATAATTCAACTTGCCCAAATTCATCGGTTAATGCAGAGGTTACAGACAAAAACTCTCCGCCGTTTGGACCTGCGCCAATCTTAAATCCAACACTAACTTGGTTTTCTATGTTTATCGGAATTCCTGTTGAATCTTGAACTTCAAAAAGAAGTCTTGCAGTCTCCGGTGATCCGCTTTCCTTTACCCCAATGCTCGAGACACTTTGGCTTTTCAAATAAATGGAAGCCGGTTTTCCCGGAGTTGGAATTACTGCTGCTGATGTATCCTGCATTAATTTTATATCCTCAACCGCTAAGCTTCCATTATCTATTATAGCGTATGCGGTTGTTGTATCTTTTACATATCCGGCTTTTGTAGTAATAAGCTTTAATTCCGTATCACCGGTAAGAGTAATTTGCAAAGAATATTCTCCGTTTGTATTTGTTGTAGCTCCTTTTTCAGATTCAAGATATAACACACGCACAACTGCGTTTGAAACTGCGCTGTTTGTCAATCTATCATAAATTTTTCCTGAAATACTGAAATTTGTTTCCACAGTTCCATCTGGTAAGGTTGCTGCATCATCTTTTTTAAGCTCACAGCTTGAAATTAATAATACTGTTAACCCAATCACTAAGTATGTTATAAATGATTTCATTTTCATCTCTTACTCTTTTTTTTGAACTGTTTATATACTCTATTATCGAAAAAAAATTAGCTTCTATTATATGCAAAGTCAATATTTATTTAAAATTTCTCTTTCCGTAATTCCAAAAATCCTGTTGCTGTCATTTTGACGAAAGTCAGAATCTAAAGCCGCAATTTTCTGAGATGCTGATCTTCATCAGCATTACGACGATTTTTTTAGATTCTGACCAGTCTAAAGACTAGGCAAGCCTCCTTCAGCATGACTTTATTCTAAAACTATTCATTATCATTTTATCATACTTAGAGCAATTCTCCCTTTTTCTTTATCGGCAGTAATAATTGTTACGTCAATAATATCGCCAACATTAAGCACTTCAATCGGGTGTTTAATATATTTATTTGCAATTTGCGAAATGTGCAAAAGTCCGTCTTGCTTAACTCCAATATCAACAAAAGCGCCAAAATCTACTACATTTCTCACAGTTCCCTTCAGCTTCATTCCTTCTACTAAGTCTTCAATTTTTAGAACGTCGCTTCTTAGAATTGGTTTTGGCATTTCTTCACGAGGATCGCGTCCGGGCTTTTTTAAATTTTCAAGAATATCCTGAAGTGTTGGCAACCCAATTTCAATTTCTTCGGCAATTTTCTCAATACTTTTCTGCTTCACAAATAAATCTATCGAAGAACCTTTTTTTGCAATTTCTTTTGATTCAACGTTTGTCTTTTGTAAAAGTTTTTCAACTGCAATGTAAGACTCAGGGTGAATAAAAGTATTATCTAAAGGATTTAATCCATCCGGAATTTTCAAAAATCCTATTGACTGCTCATAAACCTTTTCGCCAATTCCTTTTACCTGTAATAATTGCTTCCTTTCGGTAAACTTTCCATTTGCGTCTCTATAATTAACAATATTTTGAGCGATATTCTTAGATAATCCTGATACATAGGTCAATAATGATGCCGATGCAGTATTTAAATCCACCCCGACATAATTCACACAGCTTACAACAACATCATCAAGTTTTTTGCCGAGAAGTTTTTGATCAACATCATGCTGATAAAGTCCCACACCAATTGACTGCGGATCAATTTTTACAAGTTCGGCAAGCGGATCTAAAACTCTTCTTGCAATAGAAATATTTCCTCTTTGCGAAGCTTCTAAATCGGGGAACTCAATTTTAGCCACTGTTGAAGCGGAATAAACCGAAGCACCCGCTTCATTGGTAATTAAGTAATGACAGTCGAGATTATTTTGATTTATTAAATTTGCAATCATTAATTCGGTTTCGCGACTTGCTGTTCCATTCCCAATTGAAATTAATCCAACATCATATTTCTTAATTAGATTTAGAACAATTTTGTTTGCGTCGGTCATTCTATTTTGAGGTGGATGAGGATAAATCGTATTTCCCTCAATATATTTTCCTGTGTGATCAATTACTGCAACTTTACAGCCGGAAACAAATCCGGGATCAATGCCCATAATTATTCTATCTGTAATTGGCGGCTGTAAAAGTAATTGACGAAGATTTGAAGCAAAAATTTCTACAGCATGAACATCTGCATTTTCTGTTAATAAATTTCTAACTTCTCGTTCAATTGAAGGAAAAAGTAAACGCGTAAAGGAATCGTCCGTAACTTCTCTTAATAATTCTTCAAAAACAGTTTCATCATATTCAAAATACTGATCATAAATTTCAGCTAAGACTTGCGGCTTATCAAAACTAAAAACTACTTTTAAGAATTTTTCTCTTTCACCTCTATTCAAAGCTAGAATTTGATACTGCTTTATTTTTTTTATTTCGATAGTGAAATTGTGATAGATCTCGTACACATCTTTTTTATTTTTCACCATATCTTCTGCTTTAGTATTTGCCTTAGATGAAACCAAAGTAGATTCTTCCATTAAAAATTCTCTAACTAATTGGCGGACTTCAGCATTTTCCGAAATTCTTTCCGCAATAATATCTTTTGCCCCCTGCTTTGCATCAAAAATAGTTTTTACACCTTTTTCTTCGTTAATATATTTAGCAAGTTCTTCATCAAAATCACCTTTGAATTTTTGATTATCAAGAATAAACTCTGCAAGCGGTTCCAATCCTTTTGCAATTGCAATTGTTGCGCGTGTTTTTCGTTTTGGTTTATAAGGAAGATATAAATCCTCAACTTCTTGAAGTTTTGTTGCGGCAATAATTTTTTCTTTTAATTCATCGGTTAATTTACCTTGTTCCTCAATACTTTTTAGAACCGTAGCTTTTCTATCTTCAAGAAGAGTAAGGTAATTTAAACGCTCTTCAATAACTCTAAGTTGATCTTCATCCAATCCGTCAGTTTTTTCTTTTCGATATCTTGCGATAAATGGAATTGTAGCCCCTTCATCAAATAGATTTATAACTGTTTTTACTTGTTCAAAAGTTATTTGCATTTCTTTCGAAATAACTAATGGAATATTCATTAAAACTCCTGCAATTATGAGTTATCAAATCTCATGTAAATAAAAAGATTTATCAAGTTGATTTTTTAGAAAAAAGTGAAACGTCAAACGTGAAAAGGCAATCCGATTTTGCCGGAGCAAAAAACAGTAATGAAATTTAAAATTTCGTCATTGCAAGGTTGATTTTTTACCAATGTCTGCACCGCCTTCGAGAGTGTTGCACAACTAATAAATAAATTGCCACGACTTTTAAGCGGGGATTAAAATTGCCCAAAGTATTTTGTATTTTAGCCCCATACAACGCATGTATGAGACTAAAGTCCATTTAGTCAGTAGTTATTTTCTACTTTCTCTGAAGTGGACTGCAATAATTTGACTTATACAACATTTGTAGTTCGTTAGATCAAGCTATTTCAAGGCGGGCAATCTCACATAATCAAACAATGAAAATTGCGTCATTCTGGTTGAATTCGATTTCTGAATTCATACCGGAATCTCTATTCTTTAGTTTAGTATTTGAATTTGAGATTCCGTTATTACAAAAACCGTAAATCGGAAAGACATGTAAAACAAATTACTTAGAAAAGAACATCGCAGATGTTCAATTATTGTGACACCCTCAAAAAAGAACAGCCCCCAATATCCTAGTAGAAGATTCCTAATTGCCTTTTGTAAATATTCACCAAAAGTGTACCAGTAACAAAATAGTCAATCTATATCAGGACGCCACGACTAAAATTATTTATAAGTTTTCTTCATATAGTCTAAAGAATCCTTAATTAATTCCTCCAAAATTTTCATATTGATATCGTCTAATTTTTTGATATATAAACAAGATTTTCCGGTTTTGTATTTACCGATTTTAGAAAGAAGTTCATCATATTTGCTAAACCCGGACATAATATATAAAGTTAAATTTTGCTTTCTTGGAGAAAATCCGCATAAAAACCAATCCCCCTCTCGTCCGCTTGCATATTTATAATGATAACTTCCAAAACCAATAATGCTGTCTCCCCACATTTTTGGTTCTTCTTTAGTTAGTTTTTTCATTAAATCCAGAACTACAAAAGAATCATTTTTCTTGTTTTCATCTTCCACTGAGTTAAGAAAATTTACAACACTAGTGTCATTTATTTTAGTTTTTAATTCTGCTTTTGCCATGATGTTTTCTCCTATTTATTTTTTAAAAACTCCAATTCAGTCATTCCTACGAAGGTTAGCCTAGTCTCTGGACTGGTCGGAATCTAAGGCAATAAGTTTTGAGATGCTGATCTTCATCAGCATGACCACGCTTTTCTCTTCTCCTTCAGAAAACTCCAATTTAGTCATTCCGACGAAGGTCGGAATCTAAGCCGTAATTTTCTGAGACGCTGAACATGACGATGTTTTATTTCAAAAAAAACTGTTTTATTGTTTTATATGACATTAATTTGATTCTTAGAATGTTTTCATTTTTTTTTTTAATATTTATTTGAGGGAATATGTCAAAGATTAAAATCTACCACAAACCAACTTGTTCAACAAGCAGAAAAGTTGTTAAGTTTTTAGAAGAAAATAATGCCGATTTCGAAATAGTAAAATATTACGAAATTCGTTTTACAAAGAATAAACTAAAAACACTTCTGAAGAAAATGAATATTAATCCATCAGATTTATTAAGAAAAAGGGAAGCAGCTTATAAGGATTTGGATTTCAAAAATAAAAAATATACCAAAGATGAAATAATCTCATTTATGGTTGAAAATCCGGATTTAATAGAAAGGCCAATTTTAGAACAAGATGAAAAAGCAGTTTTAGGAAGACCAATAGAAAACGTTGAGGAATTTCTTAAACAATAGTAAGTATTTGTTATTGCTTAATTTTATATGCTGTTTCTATTAATCAGATTAAAAATCCTTTTTAGAAACAGCATATTCCAAATCATAAACTACTTCATTCAGCCATTCGTATGTAGATAGTAATCTAAGGCAATAAGTTTTGAGATGCTGATTTTCATCAGCATGACGATTGATTTTTCTTTCCTACTTCAGAAAACTCCAATTCAGTCATTCCGACGAAGGTCGGAATCTAAGGCCATTAATTTTTAGATGCTGATATTCATCAGCATGACCAAGCTTTTTTAGATGCTGAAACAAGCCTGACTTTCGGCAGACAAGTTCAGCATGACGATTGATTTCAGAAAACTCTAATTTGGTCAATTTAAAATCAAAGAAAGTGCTAAACAATTTTAATAAATTACCGATAATGAGGCGGTAATGGATTACACTAATATCTTCACGGATGAAGAATGACAAATGCAAATCCACATATCCCCATGCGGGAATTTGACGAGGAACCTCTTCAGCGAGAATTACTAAATTCCAGATTTAGAAATTTTGCTAAAGAAAAGTTTCATAGTGCTATTCAATTAGATACAGATTATATCGATTTTCTGCGTCGGATTGCAATACAGGAGGCTTTTAAACTTCCACAAGAATTTAACGATTATCAAATTATTCTAGAAACTGCTCCACTTTTTTGGCTTTCAGATGCAAAAATATTGGAAAAAGCAGAAGAATTATTTGTAAATAAAAATACTCGTTCACCAATTGTTAGTGATTACAACGAAATAAAAAAATTCTATTCTAAATGGATAACTCAAAAATCAGAAAAAGAAAAGCAATTTTTTGCCCTCTCCACAATTAATCTGATTGAAAGGAATTCTAACGAACTAAATTTCTTAAAATATATAATTGCCGCGGTTGTCTTCTCATTTGATAAAAGAATTTATGCACCGGAAAAATCAATAGAATTATTTGATAAAAGTATTTTTAATGTAGAAAAATCAAAACTTTCTGATGAACTAAAATCTGAATTTTCCTATGTGATTAATCTCTACAAAGGATTTGTTAATTTAAGATCAGAGAAAATGGAAGAAGCCGGTCAGAATTTTGAGTTTGCAGAAACTTATAAAACTAATGGTGTAAGTGCCAAGATATATAAGGCTATAATTGAGAATAGACTTCAAAATACAGATAAAACTATTGGCTTAATCTCGCAAATTATTGATTATGATAAAGGGCGGTTAAATTTCGCTATACAGCATAACCACCTTCAATTATATAAGTTTTTCATCGAAAATTCGGCAATTTACAGTGTTTTTAATGAACTTGAATTCTCTACTCTTTTCTATGAAATTGAACAATTGTTTTCAACCATTTTATTTGGTGAGGATAAAAAGATTCTTGAGCTTAATTTAATGATTGATAAGCTTAATGAACTAAAAATGAATGATTATATCGATGAAAAGATTTCCAAGAAAATCAACTTTCTAAGAAATTTTATAAATAACTATAGCGAAAATACCAACATACTTGTCTTGGACTCAAGCTTAAAGCTGATTGATAAATTTCAAAATATAATTGATGATATAAAAGACTCAATTTCCAAAAATTATTATACTGTAATCACGAATGATATTCGTGTTTTTGATGAAACTATTGAAGACAACTTAAAAACTATTGAATATCTCAAGAAAGAAAAAGATGAAGTAAAAGAAAAAATTGGAAAGAGATATTCGCAGACAATAAAGAATTTAGAAGAAAATTATAACGAAACCATAAAAGCAATTGAATTTAAAGTTGAAGGAATTGACAGCAACAAAAATCTTGATCCTTCAAATGCTTTCAATAATGCAATGGTTTATAATATTATAATATCGACACTTATATTTATTTTTGGTGGATTTGCCGGAACTATGATAGATAAAAACAGTGGAAATCTTGATGGATTTGCCGGATTTTTTAGTCAGACAATTCTTTCCGGAGTAAAGTGGGGCGGAATTGCTTTTGTGCTTGGATCGCTGATTGCAGTTTTTTCTACAATGTCTGCCATTTGGGAAAAAGCAAATGAAAAACAAAGATTATTGCGTCAACTAGGATACTTAAAAAATCAAAAAGAAAGAGAAGTTGATTTATTAAGAAAAGAATCCGAGAGCAAGATCAAATCATTATTAGAAAATTATGATGAAAGAATACAAGATTATAAAGAATCAATTGAATCTTTAAAAACAGATAAGAATGCTAAGTATCTGGAATACAAAAAAATGGCAGACGAAAAGATTGCCAAACTATATAGAAAACTTGATGAAATTTTAATTTAATTCCAATAAAAGTGGTCTGTCTCAAAACCAGAAATGGTCATTGCGAATCCCCGATTTTTGGGGGTGAAGCAATCTGAAACCTAGAATATCGCTTAAATTTTAGATAGTGTGCCTTGCTGAAGCAAAGCGAGGCAGGCTTCGGCAATAAAACTGCCTCACAATGATTTTATATTACTTGTGCAATATACTCCTTCAACTGAATAAATTTTTGCAAGGCTGCAAAACTCACTTAATTTAGCAACGAAAATTGCGTCATTTCGGTTGAATTCGGTTTCTGAATTCATACCGGAATTTCTATTCCTTAGTTTGTTTTATGACTTTTAGATTCCGGTATCCCGAAATGCGGGAAACGGAAAGACATGTAAAAACAAAATACATAAAAAAGAACATCGAAGATGTTCAATAATTGTAACACCCAAAAAGAACCACCATCCAAAAATCCTCGTAGAGGATTCATAAGACAATTATAAAATTACACCATACCAAAGAATCAGAAAATCCCAACCCTCGAGAGAAAAATATATTTAAATATTAACATTTATTCAAAGAGTTTAAAATAAATTTACTAAATTTAAACGATCAAAAAATAGAACTAATGAGATAGAACTATCAGTAAGATGAAGTTCTAAATCAAAATAAATAAAATCATAATTCACAAAAGGAAGGAAGCAATATGCCGGAAGACAACAGAGTTGGCATTGAAATACCTGAAACCGACATTGCGGAAATTAATGCCGCGATAGAAACAATCAAAGCGAAACTACAGCAATATCTAATAGCGTTAACACCGGAAGAAAGAAAAGCATTACCAAAAATGAGCGATAAGACAATTCCTTTTGTTGATAAAGCTTTAGATTATGCTGAAACATCATCACAATTTGCACCTCAATACATGAATGTACCGGAAATGAAAATTGACGTTACGGCAGTCCATTTACTAACAAGCTTTTTTAGACCTCTGGAACAATTAACATCCGGCTTGGATGATACAATAATGCTAAGCGGAAGCGAAGCATATGTTGCATCGCTATCATACTACAACTCAGTAAAAATGGCAGCAAAAATGAACATTCCGGACGCAAAACCGATATATGATGATCTAAAGGAAAGATTTATGAATAGATCAAAACCTACTACAGTTCCACAAAGCAACTAGTTAATTAACTAACTAAATAAATTACAAAAGCAAGATCAGTCTGGAAGTACTTAAGTGCCAGACTGATCTTTAAAATCTAACCAAAAATCTCCAATTTCCTACATCTAAGCATGAAAGATTGAGCTAAAACTCTCGATTATTGAGCAAAAAGAATCAAAACTTGAGCAAAAGGATAGAAAATTGAAGTTAATAACTTCGCAATTGAAGCTTAGATCTAAAAAAAATGCAGCTAAAAACTGCGACATTGAACCTATAAACTCAAACCGAGAAGCAAAAAGGTGAAAATTTTCGAAAAAATGCTGAAAAGCCGAGTATATTTAAACAAATCTAGAACCTCATAACATCAAAATCCAAGCAAATCACAAATAACATTTAGCTCATAGCTCAAATATCGGAGTTCAGAACTCAATCACCGCAGTTAGGAAGTACCCCAAATCAGTTATAAAGTTGAAAGTAGAAAATTATAAAGAGGATTTTTAGGCTAATATTAGCCAACTACTCATTTGCGTACATAAAGCAAATAAAAAGATTAGAAAATTGAGTAAAAAGGGGGTTTTGGTTGGTATGGGAGTTGAGAAACTGTTTAAAAGACGAAGGCACTTATACTATTTTTAAAACTGATACACATTCTTGGGGCTAAGTAAACAAAAAAAATCTCAAAGGAATTTAGGCAATATTGTGAGTCGATAATATTGAATATAGATTAATACTAGCAAAACAAGATCTATTGTTTTTTATTACCAACTTAATGAGTCTATTGTGCTAAAATTAACTGCTGTAAATCAGACTATTAAGAAAATAAGGTAAGAATATGTACGATTTTTTGATTGTTGGAGCAGGTTTTACTGGGTGCACTATTGCAGAACGAATAGCTTCTCAACTTAATAAGAGTGTAGTATTAATTGATAAGCGCAATCATATTGGAGGCAATTCATATGATTATATCAATGAAGATGGGATTTTAATTCATAAATATGGACCGCACATTTTTCATACTAATGATGAAGGAATATGGCAATATGTAAATAAATTTAGCCATTTTAATGATTATCTTCACAAAGTAAAAGCAAATGTAGGAGCCAATCATTATTATTTACCAATAAATCTTGGTACTATCAATGAATTCTTCAATTTGAATTTGTCTAGCGATGAAATTATCCCATTCTTAAATAAAATTAAAGTCCCCGTTAAAAACATAAAAAATGCTGAAGAAGCAGTAATTAGTAAAATTGGTTGGGAGTTATATGAAGCCTTTTATAAGAATTACACTATCAAACAATGGGGCTGCGATCCTAAAAAATTGGATGCAGCAATTACACAAAGATTACCTATTAGGTTTGATATGGATAACAGATACTTTTCAGATAAATATCAAGGGATTCCATCTGAAGGATATAACGCTCTATTTAATAAAATGATCGATAATAAAAATATAGAATTACAACTAAATGTTGATTTTTTCGAGATAGTTGATCAGATAAAGTTTGATAAATTGATTTATACGGGGCCAATAGATGTTTTTTTTGATAAATGTTTTGGATCCCTCCCATATAGAAGTCTTAATTTTGAATTTGAAACTTTACCGAAAGAATATTTCCAGAATAATTCTGTTATTAATTATCCAAATGATCATAAATATACTCGAATTGTAGAGTATAAATATTTCAATTCACAAAAGCACAATAAAACAACCATTAGTAGAGAATATCCTTGTTGGAATGATAAAGAACCATACTACCCTGTTCCTTCAAAACTAAACTATGATATTTATAACAAATATAAAAAAGAGACAGAAAAATTGAAAAATGTTATTTTTTGTGGAAGGTTAGCAAACTATAAATATTATAACATGGATCAATGTATTGGAAGTGCTTTATCTATTTTTAGAAAAAGTATTGTAATAAATTAATTTAATATTTTTAATAGGATAAACTTATTATGGATTTATTAAGCAGAGATATAAATGATCTGCATAGTTATTTAAGATGGAATTCTGTCAGCAAATACATCAATTATAATCTCAAAACGTTAGACATTGGATGTAATATAGGGACAATGACTATCGAAATAGCGAAAAGAACTCAACTTGAAGTAATTGGTGTTGATATAGATCAAAAAGCATTAGAGTTTGCTAAAGAGCGCGCAAAAAAATATTCATTGAATAATTGTCAATTTTTCTATGGTAATGCTTACAAATTAAATTTTGAGGATGGAGAATTCGATCAAATATTGCTTGCCGATATTTTAGAGCATATAGATGATGATAGTAATGTAATACAAGAATGTTATCGATTGTTAAAACCTGATGGAATATTAATTATAAATATACCTAGACCAAATTATTCTCTATTATTTAATAAAAAGTGGATAAAAGAAATTGGCCATGTAAGAGATGGATATGAATTAAAAGATATAAAAAATTTGCTATCTGATTTATTTTGCATCGAAGAATTTGAGTTTAATAGTAGAGCCAAAAATGAATTAGATGCCTTTTATAATAAAGGAGAAGGCATAATTAATGATGAAAATTTGTATAAATTAATAGATAATGAAAGAAATACATCCAGCGAAGCATTTGGTTTAACAATTATAGCAAAAAAAACAATTATTATTGATAAAAATGATAAGAAGCCTATAATTCTTCATGTTGGATGGGGACACCCCCCTAATTTAGCGGCTGGGCCAATTTATTATTTACATAATCTTTGCTTGGAACAGCAGGTTGAAGGTTACAGTGTTTCGTGTTTTGTTGCCAGTAATGAAAAAGGTGAACAAAACGCTCCAAAACTTACTTCAAAATTATATGATGGTATTGATTATAAAATTATTAATGATAGATCAGCACATTATTTTGATTGGGAGAATCCACAACGTGAAACTATAAATCCAGTTATTGAAAATCATTTCTTAAATGTATTAAATGAGGTTAATCCAGACATTGTACATTTTCATAATTTAATAGGACTTTCAATGTCTCTTCCTCAAATTTCAAAAGAATTCGGATGCGTTAACTTTATTTCAATACACAATTATTGGATGATTTGTACTAGAGATGATTTGTTTGCAACAAATGAATCAATATGTATTGGACCGGACAATGGAGCAAAATGTGCAAATTGTGTAGGAAACTCAAGTAAAATAAAAGAATATGTTAATAGAGTATCTTTTTCCAAACAAATTTTTGAAAATTCAATTGATGCAGTTATTGCTGTTTCAGAAAAAGTAAAAATGATTTTACAAAATTTTGGTGTTGATCCAAGAAAAATTCATGTACATCACAATGGTTCTAAAATAGCTGAGAATAATTGGAAAAATAAAAAATCCAAAGAAGATGATTTAATGATTGAGAAAAAATCAACTATTAGTTTTGGTTTTTTAGGAACATTAATGACTAGAAAAGGGGCGCATATTATTTTAGAGGCTGCTGATAAATTAACCCAGTATACGAATAATTTTGAAATAAGAATATATGGACATTGTCCTACGGATGAATATAAAAAGAGACTTGAATCATTCATGGAAAATAATAGTAGCCTTCAAGATAGAGTATTTTTAGAAGGTGGTTATTTGCAGCATCAAATTTTAGAAATAACCAAGGATTTGGATATTATTATTATTCCACCTATTTGGGAAGATAACGCACCACAAACTGTTATGGAGTCTTTGGCCACCGGAACTCCTGTAATTGGTTCTAATATTGGAGGTATTCCAGACTTTATTTTCCATAATAGAAATGGTTATTTGTTTCACTCAGGTGATTCAGATGAATTATGCTCATTAATGTTAAAAATAATACAAAATCCTACAATTCCGGATAAACTTAGTAAAGGTATAACTCCTCCAATTTCTATGAAGTCACATGTTAGCGAACTTAATATTTTATATGAAAAAAGAATGCTAATTAATTCAAGCAAATCTTTAAATGATGTTAAGCAAGATAAGAATAATGCAAAAAGAATAATTCATCCTGAGAAGGAGAAAAATAGATTAAGGGAGATAAAAACTTTGGAACAAAATATTAGCTCCATTCCAATCGAAAATTCTGATTTATTAACACATAATCCCATAAATATAATTGATGATGCAGAAAAATTAATTCAATGTGGAAAATATGATAATGCAACTAAATTATTAGTTGAGTTATTGAATAAAGACAATTCAAATTTAGACGCACTAAATGATTTAGCAGTTATAAAAATATTAGAAAAAAATTATATGGAATCTGTCAAATTAATAGACATGATCTTGGCTATTGATCCAAATAATCAAACAGCTCTAGAGAATCTCAAGTATCTCAAAGAGAACAATTTATTATTTGAAAATCAGAATAACACGAATCTTTCTAAGCGAATTATTAATGATGTAAAAAGGGATTTTGAATTTGTTTCACATATCGGACAAGATGCATGGGTCGCAGAATGCTTGGGATTTAAAAAAGAGGGTTACTTTCTAGATTTTGGTGCATTTGATGGCAAAACAATAAGTAATACTTATACACTTGAAAAAGATTTAAATTGGAATGGTATTGCTGTAGAACCAAATCCTCATTTTTATTCTAAACTTTGTCAATGTCGAAATGTTATTAATATAAATATGGCCTTGTGGACTGAGAGTAGAAAGTCTTTGCGATTTGTTGATGCTCATGGTTTAAGTGGGTTTGAAGATTTTGCTTTTGGGGATAGTATGGCTGAAACAAGGGAAAAGGCTACTAAATCAATTATTCAAGTCGATACTATTCATCCTAACGAACTTTTGGAAAGATTTAATAGCCCTGAATTAATTGATTATTTATCGCTGGATGTAGAAGGTTGTGAATTTGAAATATTAAGCTCAATAAATCTTTCAAAATATCATATTGCATTGATGACAATTGAACACAATCATGATAAACAACGACAAAAGCTATACAGAGAGTATCTTGCAAAATTCGGATATAGTTTTGTTCAGAATCGCAATGATGATTGGTTTTTTCATATAGATTATTTAAAGAAATGCAATAATGGAGTCCACATAAATCCAATAGAAGTATTTGAAAAAGTATATAATACATATAGAATTAAAGAATGAAAAAGAAGATAAAATGAAAAAATCGAATAGAGAGTTAGAATGAATGATGTAAACCTTTTAACAAAAATAGAAAATCTAATCTCAAAAGATCATATTAAGCTGATTAGTTTCGATATTTTTGATACGCTTCTTGAACGTCCTGCATTATTACCCACTGATATTTTCTTTTTACTAAAGAATAAAGCCGATAAATATTTTTCGGACGATGTTGATTTTTACGAGGTTAGACTAATTGCTGAATTGGAAGCAAGAAAACTGCTATTCGAAAAAGATAATAATTATGGTGAAATAACTTTATTACAGATTTATGAGTATATAGCCGCAAAGTATAGCTTGAATAAAAAGCAAATGGAGGAGCTAATTGGTAATGAGATTGAATTAGAATCTCAAGTATTAAAGGTTAGGCCAATAGGTAAAGAAATTTATGATTTAGCTTTAGCATCTAATAAAAAGATAGTTATTACATCAGATATGTATTTACCTAAAGATGTTCTTTCTAACATTCTTAATAAAAATAACTATAAAGGATTTTCAAAAGTATATGTTTCATCCGAATTAAAGAAAAGGAAAGATACAGGCGAATTATATAAAGAAATTTTAAAAGAAGAAAAAATTAGCCAAAGTGAATTATTGCATATTGGAGACAATATTAATTCTGATGTAATTATTCCTTCAAGTATTGGAATATTATCATTTCACTTAAAACGAAGTGTAGATTTGTTTTTTAATAAAAAATTCCCTCATTATGAAATTTGGTCTGACTACGAAAAATTTAATCCATTAGAAAGAATAATTATAGGAATTGCTGCAAATAAGATAAGTGATAAATTAATTAGGGAAAGTAATAATTCTATTTTTTATGATGAATATTTCTTGGGCTATTATGGATTGGGACCTTTGCTATTTAGTATATGTTCATATTTGTTAGGGAATAATGAAATTCAACATAATTATAAGAATATTAATTTTGCCTCTAGAGATGGATATCTTCCTAAAAAAGTATATGATATATTAAAAGGAGGAAATAATAACTTCTTAGATTCTAAATATATTTATTCCGGGAGAGTGTTAAATGACATAGCTAAATATAATGGAAATCTAGGAGAATATTTTTCATCTAAAACAAACCATTATGATAATTATTCAATTGATAATTTGTTTAATATCCTTGTACAAAAGGATTTTCTTAAAGATAAATATACCAACGAGTGGAGACGAGATAGTTTTTATAATGATGATAAAAAAAGTGGATTTACAAAAATAAAAAATATTATTAATAAATATGGTCAAGCAATACATGATCAAATTTACAAAAGAAGAGAAAATATAAAATCATATTATAGAGCCTCTATAGATCTTAATAATGAAAAGCGATCAATTATTTTTGATGTTGGATATTCCGGAAGTGTTTCTTCAACAGTTAACAAATTAATAAATGGAAAAGTAGACAAGATATATCTATGGGAAACAGAAAAAAATCAAAAAATTGACATGCAAGATGCAACAAAAACATTTTTAGTTATTGGCCCACAAGAAGACAGATATAATAATCCACCAATTGATATAGTTTTAGAAGAATTATTTTCCCCTATAGAGCACTCATGCTTTGATATTAAGAAAAGCAAAAATAATAATTTTAATCCAGTATTTTACAGAGAAGATAAATTTTCTGAATCGATGGTAAGATCAATAACTGAAATTCAATCAGGCGCAATTAATTATATAAATGATGTAAAAAATATTTTAGGTAAATTTTTATTTTTTAACAACCTTATTAGTCCTTCAAAGTTTTTGCAACCTTTAAAACAATCCTTAACTTCAAATATTGATAAGGGAATTTTCTTATTAGGAGATATAAAATTTCCAGATTTATACTCGAGAAATGACAATAAATCACTAACTGATAAAATTGAAGAAACAAATAAAAATTTTTTTAGCAGGACGCAATTTAGTGAAGTCAATTTTATAAAAAGCAATCTAAGTAAACAATTAAAAACAACAACACAGTCAATAGGTATTCATATACATGTTTTTAATATAGAACAAATAGACCAGTTCTTAAACAGACTATACAAAACCCCATTCCTTTTTGATTTAATGATCTCAGTTTGTTCTAATGCCCACAAGGAAATTATTTCAACTGTTTTCACAACCTCTATTCTTCCTAAAATGAGAAATCTTTATATAAAAATTTTACCAAATAGAGGGAGGGATATGGCTCCTTTATTTGTTGGATTTAAAGATGAACAAAAGAAATATGATTTGGTTTGTCATTTGCATACTAAAAAATCTTCTCATTTTGGATGGGGAAATGAATGGACTGACTATTTAATTGAAAATTTAATTTCAGAAGAATCTTTGGATAATATTGTTCAATTATTTGAAGACGATAATAATCTAGGGATAGTTTTTCCACCAATTTATGAGGGCATTCTTAAATTCTGGGTTGAAAACTCATTCTCTCACTTAGGGCTAGATGATCTTCTTGATCTTTGCGACCATCTACTTAAAAAAATGCATATAGAGAAGAAATTAGATAAAAATAGTGTATTCTTTTCCGTTGGAAACATGTTTTGGTATAGACCAACCTCGTTAAAACCAATTTTTAATTTGAATTTGGAATACGAAGATTTCCCCAAAGAACCAATTGGAGTTGATGGAACAATTGCGCATGCTTTAGAAAGATTGCATTCGATTGTAGCAGAAAGTGAAGGTTTTAAGACTATTTGCTACATAAATCAAAAAAGTTTAATAAACAATTTTTTTGAAAATAAAGTAATTAATATCATTACTAAAAATGATCCAAATGCAAGATTTAATTCTCTAGAACCGGTTTACCAAGATATTTTACAAAATCATGTAAAAGTGTTAATAGAAGAATTCAAATTTTTTGAAGTATTCTTTATTGTATCCAAATTATTATCCAAAGATAAGGGAAATGAAATTGCAAAAGAAATACTACGCAAGCTTGAAATCGAAGTTATAAAATATGCTGAACAGAATAATTGGACAAGAGCTGAACACTTAAAGAAAATCGATGAAATTAAGTTGTTGGTTAAAAATAAATCATATAGTATTGCTGAGAAAAAAATAAAAGAAGCACTTAATTATGAGCCAACCAATATTGAATGTCTAAATATGCTAACAAAAATATTTATTGAAAGAAATGATATTAAGGAAGCAAGATATTTAAATGCAATTGTAATTTCAATTTCTTCTGACAATGAATTAGGAAAGCGCTATTGGTACTATTTAAGTAATAAATATCGAAATAACGAAGCAGACAATCAGACCAAAATAAAAAATGAGCCTCGAAAAGTAACCAATTCCGTTGTAAGTGTAATTATACCAGCATCTAATAACTGGGCTTTTACAAAAGCTGCTTTGGAAAGTATCAAATCTTTCATTGATGAAGAAACTTTTGAATTAAGGATAATTGATAATGGCTCAACAGACAAAACAATAAATTTAAAGAACTACAAATCCTTCGATTTCTTTTATTTAAGAAATGAAGCAAACATGGGATTCCCAAAAGCTGTAAATCAAGGAATCAATGATTCAATTGGTGAATATATCATAATTGCTAACAATGACATAATCGTTACCCAAAATTGGCTAACCAGACTAATTGAAGTTGCAGAATCAGATTCTAATATTGGTATAGTTGGTCCCATAAGCAATTATGTTTCGGGCGCACAGCTTGATAAAAATGCTAATTACAAATCAATTGAAGAAATGCACAAATATGCTGCAAGTGTAGCCAAAGAGAATAAGGGCAAGATAACAGAATTTCCTAGAGTTGCTTTCCTTTGCACTTTAATCAAAAAAGAAGTAATTGATAAAATTGGCGGACTTGATGAACGATTTTCTCCCGGAAATTTTGAGGATGATGATTTTTGCTTGCGCGCTCAGCTTGCCGGTTATAAAACTGTAATTGCTCATGATGTTTTTATTCATCATTACGGTTCAAAAAGTTTTAAGGCTGACGGCGACAAAGCTTATGATGAACGAATAGAAAAAAACAGACAGATTTTTATTAATAAATGGGGAGCCGATCCTAATGAAATCTGGATTGAAGGGAAGCAGATAAAAAGCAGAAATATTTCTTATCCCGTTAATGAAAATTTGTTTGTTCAAAGTATTTCCCGCGCATTAATTCATTCTGAAGAAAATGATCTTGAATTGGCGTTATCCGAGTATAAAAATTCTATTCAATATTTTACTCAATTTTCAAGAGATGAATTTGAAGTCTTAAGTTTAGAAGATATTTATCATGCTGCAGGAACCATTGCATTGAATTTAGGAAATCTTGAAGAAGCAAATGAAATGTTTAAATCGCTTTTGGAAATAAATGAAACATCAGATATAGCTTGCTTCGGTTTAGCCGAGACTTTTTTCCAAGCTGAAATGTATCCGGAATCTAAGCAAATGATTGAATGGGCAGTAAAATACAATCCGGAAAAGGAAGAATACATAAATAAACTTGTTCAAATAAATTCTAAACTGAATCTGCCTGAAGATGATTTCTCTTTGAAAGATGATAATTCGGAACTAAAAATTCTTAAAGAAGCAGAAAATGCCATTGAAAATGAGGATTTAGAAACTGCAAAAACATTATTAAATTCTTTAGTTGAAGAAAATCCACAAAATTTAGATGCATTAAATAATTTGGCAGTCGTAAATATTATGGAAAACAAAATTGAAGATGCAATTAAGTTAATAAATAGAATTTTAGAACTTGATTCCACAAACGAAACAGCCATTGGAAATTTTAAATATATAGAAGAAAATTTTATAAATGATTAAGAAAGCGAAAAAATGAAATCAGATTATAATCAGAAGGGTGATGGTTATTTTGCAGAAGCCAGACCGGACATTCAGCAATTTATAAGAAATGATATTGAAACACTACTTGATGTTGGATGTGGTGCAGGAGAAATGGCTTCTCAATTGAAAAATAAAAATAGAATTAAAGATGTTTGGGGAATTGAATTAGTTGAATCTGCAGGAAGAAAAGCAGAGCAAGTACTAGATAAAGTAATAATAAGTCCCGTTGAAAAGGCTATCGATCAACTTCCTAATAATTATTTTGATACCATAATATTTGCTGATGTTTTGGAGCACTTGATCGAACCACAAGAAGTTTTGTCTAAAATTTTAAGTAAACTAAAAGAAGGTGGAGAAATAATTGCAAGCATCCCAAACATTAGGCATTGGTCAATTATTAAAATGCTTTTAGAAGGTAATTGGCAATATGCACAATATGGATTGCTGGACAGGACACATTTAAGATTTTTTACAAAGAATTCTATAAATGAACTTTTTGCATCTGCCGGATTTAGTGCAGAGTTTTTAGGGAGTTCAAAAGTTGCTCAGATTGAAGTTTCTGATCAGATAATTGATAATTTAATTCAAAATGGAATAAATGCACAAACTCTGCAGGCAGAAATCAATGATTTCCAATACTTTGTTAGAGGAAAGAAAAATGGAAAGGCTGTTCAAATTTCAATCTTAAATGAAAAGGCTCTTGTTATCCCAATAGAAATAATTAGTAATGATTTGATCAAAAAAGTTACTTCTTTATCAAATGAAGCAAAAAAGAATCTAAAAATTATTTTTTTATATGAAGTTAAAAACGAAGTTGTTGATTTTATAATCAATCTTGAAAAAAATGATAATTCCGTACAAGCAGTTTTGAGAGAAAATTTTAAGCATGAAAAGTATATTGAAGTTTTTGAGATTAAAAATGAGAATTTTGATAAAGATGAATTAGAATTAAAATTAACCCAGATCCGTCAATAGGCATAAATTTCTAATGACGGTCATTAGGGTAAATATATGATAACTTCTTATAAATAAAGGAGTTACATCTTGAAAATTATTCTCTTTTTTAGGGTGTTTTATAATAAAAAGATCCATTTAGACCAAACTATTTTTTTTAGTAATCTATTCTTTTACCATGACTTATAAAACAAAATCAATTTCTTATGACAGTTTTGGGATTATCAAATAAGACTAATTAAAGATATTCCTCATTATTAACACTTGCACAATATTAGCCATTCACTATAGCAATTCTTTTGTTTTTACCCAAATTTCATAGATAATCAACCATTTTTGTTGGCACAAACATTGTTTTCAGTATTCACATCAAACAAACTATCTATTAACTAGGAGAGGTTGAAATGGTTGAAGTAAGTAAGACCATTGACAGAGCTTACGAATTATTCTCACAGAAAAAATTTGAACAAGCTCTTGAAACAATTGAAGAAGCGGAAAACGTTATTATGACCGAATCTTCAAATTCTAATGAAGAAAATATGAATATCGAAAATCTTTCGAGTATTGAAAATTTTCGAGGCTTTGTTCATCTTGGCTTAAATGAAAGCGAAAAAGCTAAAGCTTGCTTTGAAAAAGCAATGACTCTAAACCCCAATTCTTCTCAGGCTTGCGCAGGTTTAGCTGAGGTTTTTTATCTTCAAAATCAGGACGAAGAAGCAAAAATTATGTTTGAATGGGCTATTGATGTTAATCCGGATAATGTTTTTGCAAAAACCGGTTTAGCAAAAGTAAACAAAAATCTTGGCTTACCTCATGACCATAGTTCAATAAATATTGATACTCTCGAAGGTGAGGAGCTTGAAGAATTTAATACTAACATTACTAATGCTTTCAAATTGTTTGAGTCAAAACAATTTATGCAGTCAATTTATGCAATTGAAGAAGCTGAAAAAGTACTCCTCTCCAGTTTAATGAGTAATGCTGTATTAAGTAAATTATCTTCGTTAGATAATTTCAAAGGTTTTAATTATCTAGCTATTGAAGATTTTGATCAAGCTCAATCAGCATTTGAAAAAGCATTAAATCTCAATCCTACATCTTCACAAGCATGTGCCGGTTTAGGTGAATTATTTTACTTGAAGCAAGAAGATGAAAAAGCAAAAGTTATGTTTGAATGGGCAATAATTAATAACCCGGAAAACAATTTTGCAATTTCAGGATTAAATAAAGTAAATATGCTTCTTAATTTAGTTCCAAGTCATAATTCTTTGCTTGAAGAAGAAGTAATGGACGAAACTACATAAGGAAATTATATGATTTCCTTATGTATGATAGTAAAAAATGAAGAAAAGAACTTACATCGTTCTTTAACTTCTGCAGCTCAATTTGTTGATGAGCTTCTAGTAACTGATACTGGTTCTACTGACGATACTATCAAAATTGCAGAGAATTTTAAAGCGAAAGTAAGTTTTTTTGAGTGGAATAATAATTTTTCAGATGCTAGAAATTATTCTATAAAAAATGCTAATGAAGAATATATTCTTTTTTTAGATGCTGATGAAGAGATTTCCTTTGAATCTTGGCAAATTATTAAAAATTGTATTAGCAGAAATAAAGGCAAAGCATTTAGACTTAATTTGAAAAGCAAAATGCAGTCCGGCACTAATTATGGCAAAAGTACACGGCTTTTCCCTAATACTCCATTCGTAAAATTTGCCGGGAAAGCTCATGAGCAAGTCGATAATTCTTTAATAGAAAATAATATTGAAATTATTGATTGCGAAGCGGAAATAATTCATCATGGGTATGATGTTGATGAAGAAGATTTGCTGAATAAAGCTGAACGAAACTTACATTTATTGTTAAGCGATTACAAAACCGGCCACAATTCTTTCGTTGCTTTTCATATTGGAGTTTCGTACGATATTCTTAAAAAATACGATGAAGCAATTCATTATTATGAAATTGCACTTTTTGATGATAATCTTTACATAGACTATAAAGTTCATGCCCTTAGATCTATATCTTTAATTCATTTTAAAATGGGTAAAGATGATTTAGCACTCAACTATTTACAGAACGCTATTGAAATGCAACCAAATCAAGCCGAATTATACTTTTTGGTTTCTAAAATATTAGTAAAGAATAGAAAATTTGATGAGGCATTGAGTTTTTGTAAAAAAGGTTTGTCATTTAAGCAGAAATCAAATTTTGTTATTCGAAATGATTTTGATATAGATCAACTTATTTATCATGCTTTAGATATTGCCTTAAATACCAATCAAAAAAATGATTTTTCTTTTTTCCTTAATAAATTATCTAATAAATCAATTAAAGAAATTATTAAAAATCTTCATCAAGAAATATATAAGGAAGATGATTTTAATAGAATAAATGAATTAATGAATAAGATGACTGAATCTTTGCTGATTTCATTAATCCTAAAATTAAATAAAACTTATCAAGAGAAAATTCTACAAAAATTAGATCTCAATAAAATTGAATCAGAACAAGAAATAATTAGAATTGTAAGTCAGATTGACTCACTAAAATTAGATATTGATTCAGAAAAAATATTAAATCAATATCTGCTTAAAAATGAAAGTCCTGCCGTTTTAACTTATCTAATATCAATATATCTTGAGAAAAATAATCTGGAAAAAGTCGCAGAAATATTAAAAAAATTGAATGAAATGACTAATAAATTTCCTGAACTAAAGAGATATGTAGATATTCTTAATATTCAACTAATGAATGCGAGAAAATGATGGAAAACAGTATCTATAATGAAGCTCTTAACCTATTTAATTCCAATCAACTTAATGAAGCAAGAAGTCTGTTAGAGGAAGGATTTAATGGCGAGGAAAATTTATCGGCTAATTATTTACTTGGATTAATTGAATCGACATCTAGAAATTATTCCAGAGCTGTTAAATTATATGATAAAGTATTAAAGGAAGATCCAAACCATTTTGAATCTAAATATAACAAAGCTCTCTCGCTGCATAAAAATGGTGAATTAGACTTAGCACTTGAAGCATATCAAGAAGTGATAAAACAAAAGCCTGATTTTGAAGATGCATTAAATAATATTGCATATATCCATAAAGTACAGAATAATTTGGTTGAAGCGGGAAAATACATATTAAAAATTGTTGGAAATAATAAAAACTCGTTAAATCTTGAAAGTGAGATTAGGGAAATAGAACCTACACTTAAGGATGAAGATTTTCAGAAAGCAATAAAATTAAATGAATCTGGAAAAAACATAGAAGCTTTAGAAATTCTTGATAGTCTCCTTAATAAATATCCTAATCGATTTGAGATTCTACATTCTATAGCTACAATATATTTTTTTAATAGTCAATATAATGAAGCAATAACATATTTTGAAAAAATATTGAGTTGTAAAGGGCACGAAGATGTAGCTTATTATGGTGTAGGACTGTGCAATCAAAGAATGAACAATTATGATAAAGCTGTCAAATATTACGATAAAACGTTAGAAATTAACCCTGAATATCAGGATGCTATGAATAATGCTGGGCTGATTTATTTTGAAAATAAAAAGTTTGATAAAGCTGATCAGTATTACCAAAGATCAATGAAAACTAATAATAAACATTTTCACACTTTAATCAATTTAGGCGCCCTTCGCACTCAAGAAGATAATTATTCTGAAGCTATGCAGTTGTTCGATGTTGCTATGGATTACGCAAAAGCTGCAAATAATAAAGTTGCTGTTGCTATCATTTATGGCAATATAGGTTATTGTCATTTACGGGCTAGAGATTTAAATGAATGTATTGCAAATTGTAATATTGCGATCAGTTATGATGATGAAAATGTACTGGCTCATTATAATAAAGGAGAAGCACTTTTAACATTAGGTGAATTTGAAGAAGGTTGGAAAGAATATACTTGGAGGATAAAAAGAAAAGATTTTGGCAATAGAAAATTCTTTAAACCTTTGAAGAAAGATACTGACATAAAAAATAAAAGAATTTATGTTTATGGAGAGCAAGGATTAGGGGATTCAATACAGTTTTTTAGATACTTAAAATTACTTAAGGATAAAGGAGCTTATGTAATATTTGAATGCAGTCCTAAGTTGTTTAATATATTCCGATCTACAAATTGCATTGATGAATTTATAGAAAAACAAAATACACCTCAACCTTTAGTAGAGTATGATTATGATATGCCTCTTTTAGACTTGCCGTTGCTATTTATGGACGAAGCTATTAATACTAAATTAAGTTCCCCATACATATTTCCTAATAAAGAAAGAGTGGATTATTGGGCAGACTATATTCAGAGTGATAAATTTAAAATCGGCATAGTTTGGCAGGGAAATAAACAACATCCAAATGATAATAACAGGTCAATTAAACTTTCTCAATTAGAATTCCTTTTTGATATTGATAGCATTCAAGTTTATAGTATACAAATGGGGGATTCAGAAAACCAAATTGATAAATATAAAAGTAAAGTGATTGATTTAAATGATTTTCAAAGAAAGGGATTTGAGGATGATATTGCGATTATGCAGCATTTAGATTTAATAATTACAGTAGATACTTCTATAGCTCATCTTGCCGGGGCATTAGGTAAAGAAACTTGGGTCCCATTAGCTTTTAATGCTGATTGGCGTTGGCTTGAGAACAGAACAGATTCTCCTTGGTATCCTTCACTAAAATTATATAGACAAAAGAAAATTAAGGAATGGAAACCGGTTTTTGAGCAAATGAAAAAAGATTTAGTGATAAAAGTACATAATAGTAATAAAGAAACAAATTGTAATACAAAATTAGAAAAATACGCCAAATTAGAATCTTTTTTAGAAAAAATAAGTTCAGATATTTATCCGGAAATAGTATCGGATATGCACAATGATATAACAAAAAGTGTAATAAAGAATTTAGCTAATTCAAAAGTTCTATCCCATGGCACAAAAGTATTAGATGTAGGGTGTGGGCAAGCTGTTGCTTTAAAACTCTTTAAAGAGCTTAAATGTGATGCAATTGGAATAACTCTTGGTCAAGAAGATTATAATTATTGTATTGAACATGGATATAATGCAAAAATAATGGACATGTCTTTTCTTGATTTTGATGATGCTAGTTTTGATTTCCTTTGGGTAAGGCATGCACTCGAACATAGTATTTTTCCTTATTATACTTTATCGGAATTTGAACGAGTGCTTAAACCTGATGGAATTATTTATATTGAAGTTCCTGCTCCGGATACAGATGCAAAGCATCAATCTAATCCGAATCACTATAGTGTATTAACCAAATCATCTTGGGAATCGTTAATTGCGAGATTTGGATTTGAGCAGCTGGAATTTACAAAGATTCCTATAAGTATGGCCAATGATGAAACAGACGAATTTTATTCATTCTTTTACAGAAAAAAAAAATCTCAAAATAAAGATTTGAATAAAAAATTAACATTAGCTCTGACAAAAGGAGAAAACTTTGGCTGGGGTGTTTGTAGTAGATATATAAAAACTGAATTATCAAAGCAAATTACAATAGATAATTTGGAAGTGGAAAGCGTAAATGAAGATAAAGTAGTTCCTGGAAAAGTTTTTCATGCACTAACAAACCATCTATTATATCCGCTGAATAAAGTTATTGGGGAAGAAAATTATGGCTATACATTCTTTGAAAATGAACTTACGGATATCTCAGTTGAAAACGCAAAAAGATACATAAAAGTTTTTGGCGGCTCTACTTGGAATGAACAGAAAATGAATGAAAAAGGAATTATGAATACTGGAGTTCTCATTCAAGGTGTAGATCATTCATTATTCTATCCGGGTGAAAAAGAAAAACTAAAAGGTAAGTTTGTGATTTTTTCGGGCGGGAAATTTGAATTCAGAAAAGGACAGGATATTGTAATTAGAGCATTTAAAGAACTTCATCAGAAATATCCTGATATGATTTTAGTAAATGCATGGTTTAATATGTGGCCCCAAACTATGGAATTGATGAGTATGTCAAAACACATTAACTATGAGGTTAAAGGTAAAGAGTGGACGGAAATTATTAATAATCTCTTAATGAAAAATGGAATAAATCCTTCCCAGGTTTTGTCGCTTCCGGTTATAAATAATAAAGAAATGAGGGAAGTATACATAAATTCTGATTTGGGACTTTTCCCAAACCGTTGTGAGGGGGGTACAAATTTAGTCCTAATGGAATATATGGCTTGTGGCAAACCTGTTGTAGCATCTTATAATTCCGGTCATAAAGATATACTTACTGATGAAAATTCAATTAAAGTAAAAGAAATGCAAGAGATAAATCTGACTGACCAAAACAAACACATAGCTAAGTGGTTTGATCCAAACTATGATGAAGTTTTGGAAAAGATTGAATGGGCTTATCTAAATAGAAAAGAGATTTCCAAAATTGGTCAAAATGCTGCTGAATCCATGAAAAAGTTTTCATGGGAAAATACATCCAAGTCTTTAATTGATCAATTATTTCAACATGGCTAATATTAACCATGTTGAACTGTTCAAGTTCTAATAAAAAGCTAATATAAGCTAAAAATCAAATATTCTAGATTGGCCCAATATTAGACTATTATAAAGTATGTTGATGGAGAATAAATGACGCATTTAATTAGTCTAAATATTTGGTTGGCTTCCCTTGGATATCTGAAATATAATATTTCCTTGGAGATTGATAATGCAGTTTTGCGTTTTGATTCAAAAAGTTCTAATTCTTATGTCTTTAGAAGCAAAAATCAAAGTTATTCAATGTTATTCTTATTAATTATCTCGATAATAAATTATCTTAGAAGAATTTAAAAATGAAAAAAAAATCAAGAAGTTTTGTTATTCCGGTTTTAGATTATTCACCGGCAAGTCAATATAATATTAATACTTTATTAAATGATCTAAATGATATTGATGGAGAAGTAATTGTAGTATTTAATTCATTAGCTGTTGCACAAGAAATAGCCGATAACCCAAGGATTGATCAATTTGCAATAATGAAAAATAATGTTGGTGTATCAAGAGCTTGGAATATTGGACTAAATATTTCTAGAACTCCAACAACCTTTATGTTAAACTCAGATGTTTCTATTAAATCTGAAGCTATTGATAAAATGGAAGAATATTTGAACACGTTACATAATGCTGCTATTGTCGGTCCACAAGGGGCATTTTTTAATTTTAATAACTTAACAAATTTGAAGTATTTCGAAAAAGGAGTTGTTAAAGAAGTATTGCAAGTTGATGCAGTATCCGGATTTTTATTTGCAGTTAAAACTGAATTATTTAACAGCAACGTTCTTCACTTTGATAATCAATATACCCCATGTTATTTCGAAGAGTGGGAAATTGGTTTGCAATGTAAGCTGGCTGGATTTGCAGCATATATAGTTCCGGTTACAGCTTATGATCATACTTGGAGTGGCTCAATAAGTTCATACGAAAAAATAAAATTTTATGATGAAGAAAAAACTCCCCAAGAAATACATAGAAGTAATAAGGACAAATTTCTTAAGAAATGGCGTGGAGTACAATATACTCTTGATGATCCAAAATTTTTAGTTAGTTACTGGGTTGATGGTATGTTAAATGAAGTAAATGAAGTTATCAACAATGATGCTTCATCTGCCTCAAATTATTTTAGCGAAATAATTGAGCAATATCCGACTAATTTAGCTGTTCTTCAAGAAGTAGGACAATTACAATTAGAGAATAATATGCTTGATGAAGCATTAAATACTTTTACAAAAATCAATGAAATTGATGCTGAATATCAAATACCAATAAATAAAATTCAATTATAGATTTTAATTTACGGAAGAAAAATAACCAAACAAGGAGGTTTTAAATGTCAGTTTTCAGAATGAACTCAAATATCGGCGCTAGTAAAGCATACTCTGCTCTTGCTAATATTAACAATCAACTAGCCAAAAGCCAATTGAGACTAGCGACTCAAAAAAGAATTAACTCAGTTGCTGATGATACATCTGGTTTTGCAGTTGGTAACTCTTTAAAACAAAAAATCGATTTAATGCAGGCAGCCCGAAATAATGTTGGCTCTGCCAAAGATATGCTTTCTACTGTTGAAACTCAGTTAATAAGCGTTAAAGATATCGTTACATCAATTAGAGCTAAAATAGCTGATGCTACAAATGCTGCTTCAGATACAAACAAAATACAGGGTGATATTAAAGCACTAACAGCAGAATTGGCTACCATTTTTAATAATACTAAATTCAATGATACCAAACTGTTAGTTTCATCCTCTTCTATGACAAGCGGAACAACATTTAGTTTCCAAACTGGAGCTGACGCAACTGATAAACTAAATATCAATTACATGACAAACAGCAGTGGTTCATTGAGTGGGTCAAATACAGTTACTACTGCAGAGTTCACTCTTGCTAATGTTGGTACTGCAGTATCTGCGACTTTAACTCAATTAGCCTCAGCAGGTACAACTGCGGAAGCAATTGGTAGTTTATCAGCATTCTTGAATACTTTTGAAAACACTGTTGATGGTTCTCTTTCAAGTGTTGGTAACTTTATGCAAAGACTAGATATTAAAGATAACTTCTTAACATCCGCTATCTCAAATTCTCAGTCTTCATATAGCCGATTATTTGACGCTGATATGGCATTAGAGCAATTGAATGCTACTAAGTTCCAGATTCAACAACAGGTTGCTACATCAATGCTTGCTCAAGCAAATCAAGCTCCACAAGGCGTTTTAAGCTTGTTTAGATAATAATAAATAATAAGTTGAATATTTTTGAAAAGGGGCTTCTGTCCCTTTTTCATTTTAAACAATTCCTAAATCATAATACCTTTAGAAAGAATCTCATATAATCATGCTCTCTAAGTAGTCTAGGCCTAGTCTATTTATAGTCTTAAATCATGCTTCCCAAAGCAAGGCGCTTTAAAAACTCATTAGTCATACATGCTAACGGCTAATAGAATTTTATTTTAAAATAATTAATAAAAAGGGCTAAACTTTTTTTAAAGACCTCCGATTATGTAGTTGTAATACAAAATAACTGGTTAGACAAGGAAGTCTAATCGAATAATAACAAAACACGGAGGTTACAATGTCAATATTCAGAATGAACTCAAATATCGGTGCTACTAAAGCCTATTCTGCTCTTAGTAATATCAATAATCAACTTGCAAAAAGTCAGTTGAGATTAGCAACTCAAAAAAGAATCAATTCTGTTGCTGATGATACTTCAGGCTTTGCTGTTGGTAAAGCACTCGATCAAAAGATTCAACTGATGGGCGCCGCTCAAAAGAACGTTGGTTCTGCTAAAGATATGTTAGCTACTACTGAAGCACAATTAATTAGTGTCAAAGATATCGTTACATCTATTAGAGCTAAAATTGCTGATTCTAGTAATGCTGCTTCTGATAACTCAAAAATATCCGGTGATATTAAAGCGTTAACTGCAGAATTAGCTAGTATTTTCACTAATACCAAGTTTAATGATACTAAATTGTTAGTTTCATCCTCAGCAATGACAAGCGGAACAACATTTAGTTTCCAAACCGGTGCGGACGCAACTGATAAACTAAATATCAATTACATGACAAACAGCAGTGGTTCATTGAGTGGAGCAAATACAGTCTCTACTGCAGATTTCACTCTTGCTAATGTTGGTGCAGCAGTATCTGATACTTTAACTCAATTAGGTACAGTAGGTACAACTGCGGAAGCAATTGGTAGTTTATCAGCATTCTTGAATACTTTTGAAAACACTGTTGATGGTTCTCTTTCAAGTGTTGGTAACTTTATGCAAAGACTTGATATTAAAGATGACTTCTTAACATCCGCTATCTCAAATTCACAGTCTTCAGTTAGCCGATTATTTGACGCTGATATGGCATTGGAGCAATTGAACGCAACTAAATTCCAGATTCAACAACAAGTTGCAACATCAATGTTTGCTCAAGCAAATCAAGCTCCACAAGGCGTACTATCATTATTTAGATAGTAGCTTTTCTCAATTCTCAATTTAAGCCCCCGTTTTTGGGGGCTATATTAAAATATTTGTTGAGGGAAAAATGTATAACAAATACGGCACAAATAATAGTTATCACAATGTGAACCAATACCTTGTTAAAGAGATTATGGATGCTTCACCGGAAGAATTGCTAATAAAAGTTTATGATTTTGCTATAGCAAAGGCAAAACTGAATAATTTAGAAAAAACAAATAAAGCAATTCAAAATCTTATTGATGCCTTAAATTTTAGTACGGATGAAGTAAAAGAAATATCAAATGGATTATTAAGTTTATATAAATTTTGTCAAGATAAAATGCGCCAAAAGGACAATGAAATTGTTGTTAAAATTCTTTCTGATCTAAGAGAATCTTGGACAGAAGCTATAAAAAAAAGACATGCTAAAGCAGGATAATTATAATGGATCTTTCAGCCTTAACAACATCGAGCATCACTAACCTTATTAATCAATATAAGGCAAATGAGCAACAGAGAAGAATTCAACCGATGTTAACAAAGATTAGTAAATATAAGAATTCTTCTTCGGCCTATGGTACATTAAGTTCCAAACTGGATAGCCTGAAAACTGTTCTTGCAAAAATAAAAGAGACCGATACTGATTCTATCTTCATCTCTAAAAAAGCGTCTCTTTCCAATTCTAGTTTCTTAAGTGCAACAGCAACATCATCTGCTTCAATTGGAGCTTCTAGTCTAAGAGTAAACCAATTGGCCAAAAGTGATATTGCAGTTTCACAAGATATTGATACTTCTACTGCTGGTGCTAACTCTTTAGGGCTTTCTACTGGGACGTATTCTTTTATGATAAATACCGGAGATGGATCAACTGGAGAATATACTAGTAAAATTTCTGTTGACATTGATGGGACGGATTCAAACTCATCCGTTTTAGAAAAAATTAAAGACGCTGTAAATGCTGATGAAGCGGTTGTAGAATCAAACACCGTCACAGGTGCTTATGCCGGAGGGACAACCTCTTTCAAAATTAATTTAAATGGTACTGAAACTACAATTACTGATTCAACAGCTACTACTTATGAAGAATTAATTGACAATATTGTTTCTCAAATATCTTCTGATGTTGCGGGCGTTACTGCTGAAAAAGTAACAAATGGTTCGGATTTTCAGTTGAAACTTACTGTTGATGATGCTTCAAATTATATTTCAATTACTCACGATTCTGGTTTTGATTTAGTTTCTGATTTAGGGATTTCTGCAACAAAAGAGAAAGGTGCTGCGGGCATAGTTGATGCGTCTGTATTTTCTGCAGTTACCGGAAGTTCTCAACTCTCTTTTACTTCAAGTGAAACAGGTCTTGATTACAGAATAAAAAATATATCAGATTCATCCGGAAATTTGCTTGATTCTATAGGACTAAATCTTGGTTCTTCCAGACCTTCATTCGATCAAGATATTTCACCAAATACTGCCGGATTTATTTATTCTGATATTACAGCAGCAAACAACCAACTTAACTCTAAACTAACTTTTAATGGATTATCAGTTCAAAGAAATACAAATACAATTGATGATTTAGTTTCAGGGGTAACTTTTTCTTTGAAGTCAATAATGTCTGATACTGACGATGATGTTAATCTAACTGTTGGTAACGATATTCAGAGCATAAGAAGTGATATTGAGTCTTTTGTAACAAAGTTTAATGATATTTATTCTTATATAAAGAATAATAGCATGTCCAGCAACGGTGTAAGAGGAGCTTTTCTTGGGGATTCAACTGCTACAGGTTTAAGAACTAAACTTGGTAATCTTGCCTATTCAGAAGTAAGCGGACTAACTGGTGATTCTAATTTTAATAAACTTTCTTCAATAGGTATTACTTTTACTTCAACATCCGGTTTGTCTATAACAGATAGTAGCCTTTTAGATGAAAGCTTGACAAATTCTATTGACGAAGTAGAAAGTCTTTTTAATTCAACAAATGGAATTGCAAATCAGTTCTATGATCTTGTTGAACCATATTTAGAAAGTGATGGTTATTTAGCCAATATAAAAAATTCATATGAAAGTAATGTTACGTATTTAAATGATAAAGTTACTAGTTCGGAATCACAAATTGATAAAAGTAGCTTGGTTTTAAGATCTCGTTATGAAGACATGCAAAAACAAGTATTAATTTTGCTAAATAGTCAAAGTCTATATAATTCAATAGCTTCAAGTCAATCAACCGGATTTTTCTAAAAAATGAATGAAATTAATTTACATATATCTGCTCTAAAACAAGAGCTAAATCAAGTCCTATTCGGATTGAATGGCACGAATGATTTTAACTTTGAAGATAAAATGAATTTTGTTATAAAAAAGCTTGAGTTTATTAAATCAAAAAAAGAAGAACTGATATTGAAGTTTAATAAAGAAGATTTGGAAAAATTTAATCCGGATTTGGATTTAATAATTAAAGAAATTAGTGTTAAGTTCGATAATATGGTTACAGAAAAAGTTAGCTTGAAAAATAAAATTGGTCAAGAACTTAAAACAAAGCAAAACGAAAAAAAATTAGTAAATTATAAAAGGTGAAAAAGTGGACATCAAAGGTTTAGGAAATAATTTCAATCAAATTAGAGATGCGTATAATAAACAGAAAATTGAGAAGAAACTGTCAGCTTCAAAACCTGGTTCAGATAAAATTGAAATATCTGACGCAGCAAGAACAATTCAAACGAGTGCTTCAGAAATGAAAAATATAGAAGTAATAAAAAGTAGAATAGATTCTAATTATTACAATAGTGATGAAGTAATAAACAAAGTTGCCGATGCATTATTAAGCGAACTAAAAAAGTCGTAAATAATTTTTAAAGCCTATAAAACGAAATTTGCAACTTTTTCCCTTTTTAAGTAATATATTTGCAATAAAAGAAATCGGTTTATAGGCTCTTCATATTGAAAAATGATATACAAAATAATAAGCTAATAATACTTGGTAAGCTTGCTGCAAGCTTAGCTCACGAAATTAGAAATCCTCTCTCCGCTATTAAACTCAACTTAAGTTTTATTGAAATGTCTTCAAGCAGTAATGAAAAAGAAACTAAGGAATCTGTTTTAACCGCTCTGGAAGCGGTTGATAGGATACAGTACTTAATTCAAAGCACTCTGGATTTTTCAAGAAAAAATGTTAAGGATACTGATTTTTATTCCCTTAATTCTATTGCTGAACATGCAGTTGGGATTATCAAAAGTTCTGCCAAAAGAAAAAATATTGAAATAGTTTATGAACTCGATTCCGGCCTTCCTGAAGTAAGCATTAGTAAAAACAAAACAACTCAAGTGATACTTAACCTTTTAACGAACGCAATTGAGGCTAGTACAAAAAATTCTAAAATAATCATCCGCACTTTTTTGAATGGAAAACATATTGTTCAGCTTGAAGTGGAAGATAAAGGCTGCGGAATAAAAGAAGAAGATTGTGAAAAAATATTCACCGATTTTTATACTAGTAAAAAGAATGGTACCGGACTAGGTTTGAGCGTTTGTAAAATGCTTCTTGAAGAACAAAATGCAGTTATTGATTTTGTAAGCCGAGAAGGTGTTGGAACAAAATTTTTTGTGAAATTTAAGGCTTAAGAATATATGATTACTCCAAAAATACTTATTGTAGATGATGATAATTTAATCTGTCTTTCGCTCAAAAGAGTTTTAGAAAGACTAGAGTACTCAGCCGAAATTTGTATGGACGGAGCTAAAGTATTTGATTCAATTGAAAGACACCAGCCTGATATTATCCTTCTTGATATTTATCTTACAACTCACAACGGACTTAATATTCTTAAAGAGCTTCAAGAAAAATATTATCACATTCCCGTCATTATGATTACTGCTTATTCAGATGTAAAAATTTCTGTTGAGGCTATGAAAATTGGTGCTTTTGATTTTCTTCTTAAACCTCTTGATTTGGATCAATTGAAAATTGTTCTGAATAAATGCGTAAATCATCTAAAGCTAAAGTACGAAGTTGATAAATTAAGAGATGTAATTAATTCCGATGATAAATTAAATCGTGAATTTTTTGGAAAGAGTAAATCCATTTTACGAATAACAAATGTAGTTGAAAAGCTTGCCAAAAGTGACGATACTACAATTCTTCTTGAAGGAGAAAGCGGAACCGGAAAAGAAGTTTTTGCAAAATTTATTCATCAGCAAAGCCCTAGACACAATAAAGTTTTTATCCCGATTAACTGTGCAACAATTCCAAAAGAATTGGCAGAAAGTGAATTGTTCGGACATGAAAAAGGAGCTTTTACCGGAGCATCTCAAAAAACTAAACTTGGCAAATTTGAATTAGCCGATGGCGGAACAATTCTTCTTGATGAAATTGGAGAGTTAACTCTTGATCTTCAAGTAAAACTTTTACGAATTCTGCAAGAAAAGAAATTCTACAGATTAGGCGGCGAAAGAGAAATTTCAGTTAATGTTAGAGTTTTAGCCGCTACAAATAGAAACTTAGAAGATGAAGTTACAAAAGGAAATTTTAGAGAAGATTTGTACTATAGATTAAATGTAGCTAAAATTACAATTCCCTCGTTGAGAGAAAGAAAGGAAGATATTCCGGTTTTAGCCTTTACATTTATGGAAAGATTTGCTCAAAAGTTTGATCAAAAAATTAAAGGAATTGATGAAGCGGCAATGGGACTTTTGCTTAACCAGCCATGGAAAGGAAATGTGCGCGAGCTAATGAACACGATGGAAAGAGCAGTTTTAATGATGGAAGGGGATACACTTAAGGAAAAACACTTTGCTTTCCTAAAAACTTTTTCTGAAGGTGATTCCGCTTCAAATTCCGGCAAATATGTTTTAAAAGTTCCAAGTGAAGGAATAAAAATAGAAGTAGTTTTAAAAGACCTAATACTCAAAACCCTTGATATCACTAAGGGAAATCAAGTTCAAGCTGCAAAAGTGCTTGGTTTATCCAGATCAAAATTAAGATATAGAATGGAACAGCTTGGTATTGAAGTAACCAGAACTATATCATAAAAATTTGTTTTAACAATCAAAAATCTCACTTAATTAGCTCTCCGCTAAAAAAAAATGTAATAATTACTGATTTATTTTTTATTTATCTCTAAAAGCCCTTAATAATCAGAAATATTTTCCGATAATTGGTTTAGATAAAACGAAATAATTAGGGCATTTTATGGTACAGAATAATGTTTCGCAAGAAATCATCAAAAACCTCAAGGATTCAGACTCCACAGTTAGAAGACAAACAGTTGAAGAAATTAATTTAGACAATCTTTATGGCGCTTTAATTCAAGAGCTTGTTCAGCTATTAAAAGATGAAGACAAAGGAGTTAGAGATGCAGTTGCAAATCTTTTACTTAGCTCGGATAATGAATTAATTCCAAGAAATGTTGTCCCCTTAATTTCGTCGCATGAAATTTCTGTTAGAAATCTTGCGGGTGAAATTTTATTAAAGAAGAAAACAGATTCTCTTCCGGCAATGAAAGAGTATCTTAAAACATGCAATGATGATGATCAGAAATTTATTATTGATGTAGCCGGATTAATTGGCGACGATTCAATCAGCAATCAAGTAATCGAAATTCTAAATTCATCACAAAACGAAAATGTAGTTTTGGCATGTTTGGAGGCATTAGGAAATATAAATTGCCAAGATTGCATAAATGAATTAACAAAAGTATATGATCAAAACGAATTATATAAACCTACTGTTATAGAAGCGCTTGGAAAAATTGGAAATAATCAAGCTGTTAATTTTATAACTGAACGCTATCCAAACGAAGATGAATTAACCAAATTTTCTATGATAGAATCTTTAGGCGAGATTGGAAACGAAGAAGCATTTTTTCTTCTAGTAAATGAAGTGCGGGAAACAAGAGGCGCAATTTCCTGGCCTATTGTTGAATCATTAATGAAGCTTCAAAAGAAATTGATGCTGGATGTTCCTTTTGATGAAAATTTTAAAAACGTAATTCTAAGAACTCTTATTGAAGGGGAAACACGTTACAAGCGCGCTGCTTCAAATTTAATTACTGTTTTTGAAGATAAGGAAGTGATAGAGGCTTCGCTAAGTATTTATGGTCTTGATGCCGAAATTGATGAAAATGTAAAAACCAAATTTTTCGAAAATCCATTGTATTTATATCCAAAATTAACAGACTATCTAAATACAGATCCTAAAAATCTAAAAGAGCTTTTAGAATTAATTAAAGAAATAATTCAAAATGACGGAGCAGAATCTTTACAGTCTTTATCTGCCTTAGATATGCAAAATTTAAGTGATGTCTTTGCAGAAAATTTGACACATCCGGATGAAGAAGTAAGAAGAAGCTGCATCGAATTATTATTCTTTACAGCGCTAGATAAAGCCCTTTTATTTACAGACACAATGATTGAAGATGATGATATGTGGAATAGAATGAGACTTTTAGAAATTTTAGAAACAATAAATGACGAAAGATCTTTTGAAGCTATCAGAGAATTAACTAAAGATTCTGAAGAAATGATAGCGGAAAGAGCAGAGTATTTTTTGAATCAATTAGACATACAAAACTCGTAATTTGGGGCTTAAATAATGAATAATTTTTCCGGTACTCAAACAAAAACTCCACTGAATCTTTCTTTCGGCAGCAGTCTGCTAAATAAAGATTCGAAACTGAGCGACAAGGCTTATGAAGATTGGCGCAAGTTTATATATGATCTGTGCGGAATTTATTTCCAAGACAATAAAAAATATTTACTTGAAAGCCGGCTTCAAAAAAGAATAAATTTTCTTGGAATAAAAACTTTCGAGGAATATTTAGATTATGTAAAATTTAATCATAATAGACGGGCAGAACTAAAATATCTTTATGAAGTTATTACAATCAATGAAACTTTTTTCTTTAGAAATCAGCCGCAGCTTGATGCTTTAGTAAGTTCAATAATACCGGATTTATTAAAAAATCCGGCAAAACTTAGCAAAAATAAAATTAGAATTTGGAGTGCAGCTTCATCTTCGGGCGAAGAAGCATATTCAATTGCAATTTTATTTCAAGAACTTATTAAGCCGAAATATCCATATTTGTCAATTGAAGTTATTGGAACAGATATAAATCATGCCGTTGTTGATACCGCCCAAAAAGGAATTTATAAAGAATATTCAATAAGAAATACTCCGGCATACTATCTAAAGAAATATTTCAAGAACGATAATGGAAGATATATTCTTGATGAAAGCATTAAAAGAATGGTGTCGTTTAAAGTAATGAATTTATACGATGAAGCTGCAATGAGATCTATGATGGGTTATGATGTAATTTTTTGTGCAAACGTATTAATCTACTTTGACCAAACATCAAAAACTAAAGTTGTTTCCCAACTTTATAACTCGTTGATTAAAGGGGGATACTTATTTATTGGTTATTCTGAAACTCTTCATGGAATATCAAAAGCATTCAAATTAATAAGTTATCCCAAAACAATTGGATATAAAAAGGAGTAGTTTATAAATGAAAAAGGTGATCTTAATTGCAGACGATTCCCCAACCATCAGAAAGTTTGTCTCTTTTTCACTTACTATGCAAGGGTTTGAAGTTTTAGCTGCATGTGACGGAATGGAAGCTATAGAATTGCTCCCAAACAAAAAAGTTGATCTAATTATTACAGATCTGAATATGCCTAATCTTGATGGATTTGAGTTGATTAAGTCAATAAGGGAAAATACTGCTTACGGCGAAGTTCCAATAATTATATTGTCATCTCTTGCCGGAAGTGAAGAAATTGAAAGAGGAATGAGCTGTGGTGCTAATTCATATTTAGTTAAGCCGTTCGATCCCAAAAGAATTCAGTACGAAGTTGCAAAATATCTTAATTAACTAGCAGAGGATTATTAAATGGGACTCAAATTTTTAGTTGTTGATGATTCTGTAACCATGCGAAGAATTGTAGTCAATTCTTTGAGAAACTTAGGTTACGCCGATTACGTGGAAGCTAATGATGGTAATGATGCTCTGGCAAAATTAAATGCTGATGCGGCAGTAAATTTTGTAATTACAGATTGGAATATGCCTAATATGAGCGGTTTAGAACTCACTCAGGCAATTAGAAGTGATGCGGCTAAAAACGGACTTCCAATTCTGATGGTTACTACAAGAGGTGTTAAGGAAGATATTGTTCAAGCATTACAAGCTAGAGTTAATAACTATGTAGTAAAACCTTTCACACCGCAAATTTTGAAAGAAAAAATCGATCAAATTTTAGCTAATTTATAAAGGATTTAAGATGCAGACACCAAACAATATGGGTCAAATTTTTGATAAATTAAATGATCTAAAAGAAATATTTAAATTTGGAGAAAGGATTGTTCCAATTATTCAAAGCATAATTTCCTTTATGCGCGATGTAGTTCCTCTTTTGGATAGTATTAATAGTTCAATTGCTGACACAACAAGTCAAATGCCCAAAGCTCAAAATCAAATTAATAATGTGACTAACGCAACTGAACTTGCCACAACTGAAATCCTTGATTTAGTGGATGAAATTTCAAACGAATTAATTTCAATTGATAGTTATTTTTTGGCACATTTAGAAAAGCATTCCAAAAAGGAAGTCCTTTATAAAAGTCTTTTTGAAAAAATTTCTGATGGCACTGAAGAATTTAAAATGTTGAAAGAAATGTATGAATTGGAAGATAATGAGGGAGCAATTGAAGACATTAAGACTAGATTGCAAAAAGTAAATGACGATACTTATAAAATTACTCTTTCACTGCAAGTCCAAGATATAACGGCTCAACAGCTTGCCGCAGTTACACATTTAATTGAACAAGTTCACACAAAATTATCATCTCTTGTTAACGACATTGAGCATTCTGATATTAAAGGCAAAATTGTTGATGAATCTACAATAGCAGCTCAAGAGGGAGTTCACTTTGATGCAAATGCACGGTATGATACTTCAGGTGAAAGACAAAAAGAAGCAGATGATGTAATAAATGATCAAAAACAAAAAACTTCGCAAGAAGAAATTGATAAACTATTTTCGTGAAAAACTATGGCAGATGAATTTAATATTCTAAACGATCCCGAAATGCAGGAAATATTTCAAAGTTTCTTGGTTGAAACGAGGGAAATTCTTGAACAACTTGATGTTGATTTGATTGAGATTGAGAAACGTCCCGATGACGTTGAACTACTAAATCAAATTTTCAGATCATTTCATACAATCAAGGGAACTTCCGGTTTCCTTGGTTTAGATAAACTTCAAAAGGTTACACATCGCGGTGAAGATATTCTAAATAAATTAAGAAAAGGGGAAATCCTTCTAAACGATGAAATTGTTGACGCAATTCTAAAAGCTTATGATGCAATTAAAGAATTGGTTGATGTTATCGAAGAGAAAAAAGAAGAAGACTTTGACACTGATGATATTCTAAATGATTTAGATGGATTAATAGCTAGACTTGAAAATAAAGATATTCCGGCAGAAGAAGTTGAAAAACCTAAGGCTTCTAAATCCAAAAAGTCAAAAACTTCCAAATCTAAAAAAAGTGAAGAAACTCCGGAAGATATTCAATCAGATGATAACTTGATTGAAACTGTAGAAATTCCTGACATTCAGAATATTGAGATGGAATTGGAATCTTCAAAGCAGAATCAGGAAACAGAAGGATCGTCTTCGGCAGATAAAAAGGAAGAAAAAGCTTCACAACATTCGAAGAAAGGTGAAAACACAATTCGTGTTGATGTACAAAGATTAGACGAACTTTTAAATATTGTTTCTGAACTTGTGCTTGGCAGAAACCGCTTGGCACAAATAAATATTGAAGCTTCTCTGCAGTTTGAAGGAACTAAATTTTCTCGCGATTTAGGGGAAACAACTCGCCAAATTGATCTAATGACAACTGAACTTCAATTAGCAGTTATGAAAACCAGAATGATTAAAATTGCAAAAGTCTTTAATCGATTCCCAAGATTAGTTAGGGATCTAAGTAAAGATTTAGGCAGAACTGTGCAGCTTAATATTCAGGGTGAGGAAACTGAGCTTGATAAAACTCTAATTGAAGAAATAAATGATCCGCTTGTTCACTTGGTCCGTAATTCGATTGACCATGGAATTGAAACTCCTGAAGAAAGAAAAAAACTAGGTAAACCGGAACTTGGAACTGTTACACTTTCTGCTGAGCATGAAGGTAATAATATAATTATTTCTATTGAAGATGACGGCAAAGGAATAGATACTGAAGCAATCAAAGAAAAAGCTATTTCAAAGGGTTTGATTTCTCAAGAGAAAGCCTTAGAAATGAGTAAACAAGATATCTATAATCTTATTTTTGCACCCGGATTTTCTACCGCAAAGAAAGTTACAAACGTTTCAGGCCGTGGTGTTGGTATGGACGTTGTGAAAACTAATGTTGCAAAACTTAGAGGAATTATTAATGTTGAATCAGAAGTAAATAAAGGAACAAAAATAATTATAAAACTTCCATTAACTTTAGCTATAATTCAAGGATTATTAGTAAAAGTTGCAGGCGAAACAGTTGTAGTTCCTTTAAATTCTGTTATAGAAGTTGTTAGAGTGCCAGTAAATCAAATGTATTCTATAAATACTAATGAATGTATTAAACTGCGAGATTCTGTTCTTCCATTAATTGATGTTGATCAAGCATTATACGGAGTTAAAATTCAAGAAAATAGTGATGATTGGCAATATGTTGTAGTTGTTGGAATTGCGGAAAAAAGATACGGATTAAAAGTTAACGAACTTGTTGGACAAAAAGAGGTAGTTATTAAATCACTTGGAAGTTATATCGGAAATATAGACGGCGTTGCCGGTTCTACAATAATGGGTGACGGTAAAGTTGTAATGATTCTGGATATATCTGAAATGGTAAATAACTTAATGGTTCATGCATAATGCCTAATATTAAAGCTATTATTGTTGATGACTCTGCTTTTATGCGGAAATCTTTATCAATTATTTTAGGGTCTGATCCCGGAATTGATATTGTTGCAACCGGCAGAGATGGTATTGAAGGAATAGCCCTAGTAAAACAATATAAACCGGATATTGTTACGTTAGATATTGAAATGCCTAGAATGGATGGACTTACGGCACTAAAAAAGATTATGGCCGAATGTCCTACTTCTGTAATAATGGTAAGTTCATTAACTACTGAAGGAGCAGAATCCACACTTAAAGCTCTTGAATTAGGGGCTGTTGATTTTATTCCAAAGGAAATGTCGTATGTTAGTGTTAATATCATTAACATTAAAGAAGATTTAATAAGAAAAGTTAAGACGATTGTAAGAGAAAAAGCTTTAAGAAATAGGCTTGCAAGAATTCAGAGAGCCGGTGGAGCAGAACAAGCAGCTCCCAAGCGGTCAACATCATTAATTCTTCCTAAGATAGGATATAAAACAATTGCAATGGGAATTTCTACCGGTGGTCCTTTGTCTTTACAAAAAATAATTCCAATGTTGAAAGGAAGTATTAGAATTCCAATTTTTATTGTTCAACATATGCCTCCTAAATTTACTCAATCGCTTGCAGAAAGATTAAATGGTTTGAGCCCTCTAAAAGTAAAGGAAGCTGAGCACGGTGAAATTGTTGAAGGAGGAACTGTATATATTGCTCCGGGTGGATTTCATATGAAAGTAAAAAGAAGTCTGCGTGGTGAAATTATCATTGATATTTCTGATCAGCCTTCAGATTCTTTGCATAAACCTTCTGTAGATGTAATGATAAAATCCGTGTTCGAAATTTACGGAAAACATACTATGGGAGTTATAATGACTGGCATGGGACGTGATGGTTTAGAAGGAATAAAGGATATTAAATCTGCAGGCGGATATTGTATAGCGCAAAACGAAGAAACATGCGTTGTATATGGAATGCCGAAGGCTATTGTTGACGCCGGAATTGCAGATGTTATTGCTCCTTTGGAAAAAATTCCAGACATCATTAACATGGCGGTTTAAATGAAAGAGACTAAAGAAGAGTTTAAAGATCATATTTATAAAGAAATTTCTTATAGAAATGTATATGGTTCAGGCAATATTATTAAGGCTGAAGATGCAAAAGTTATTGGTTCCTCGAAAATAACTTTTGAACAAGATAGTCATGAGGGAGTAAAAATAGTACTTAAAAAAGATGAAGATGATAACATTAAAGAAATTAAATTTGTTTGCTCATGCGGAGAAACAAAGTCAATTATCCTGGATTATTCTGAGCAATAAAAAACAACTGTTCAAAAATAGCCACTGATTAAAAAACACACCGTAATAAACATCTAAAATTGATAAAATAAAGCTGGCATTGGATTTGACTTTCTTGCTTAAAAAAAGCAGGAAAGTTATGTCAGCTTCTACATCAAAATTATTAGAGAAAGTTCTTGATTATACATCATTAAGAAATAAAGTTATTAGTAAAAATATTTCTAATGCTAATACAATTAATTACCAACGAGAAGATGTAGAATTCAATTCATTATTAAGTAATGAATCAAGCAAAATTAAAGCGACAAATTCAAAACACATCGGATTTAGTGAAGGTCTTAATTCTAAAGAGCTCCAAATTGTTCAAGATAAAACTGCTGAAAACCAATCCGGAGTGAATAATGTAGCTTTGGATCAGGAGATGGCAAAGTTGGCAGAAAATTCGATTATGTTCAAATTTGCTTCAAGAAAAATGAGTTCTTACTACAAAAATATTCAATCAGTAATTAAGGGAGGTAGATAATGAAAATATCACCAAACTTTAATTCTTTTAATATAAGTGCAAAGGGAATGTCTGTTCAAAAAAGAAAAATGGATGTTATTGCAGAGAATATTGCTAATTCTGATACTACAAAGACAAAAGAAGGAATTCCTTATCAAAGGAAATATTTGGTTACTAAAAATCAAGAATCTTTTTTATCAGGAATTAGCGGGGAAATGCAAAGTAATATTACTTTAAAGATGAGCAGAAATAATTCAGCACATTTACAACCCGCAAAATTTAGCGGACCGGTTAATTCTATACAAAATAATGATACCGGAATTACTTCTAGTGTTGAAGTTGATAGAACACAAGGTAATGTAATTTACTCTCCGGATCACCCGGATGCAAATGAAGAAGGATACATTGAACTACCAAACGTAAATGTTGTAAATGAGATGGTTGAAATGATTGCAGCAACAAGAAGTTATGAAGCAAATTTAACAGCTTTTAATTCCAGTAAACAAATGGCAAAAGATTCTTTGGATATATGATATGAAAATTAATGCTACAGCCTCGGGAAATTATAATCCGTTTCAAATGAAAAACGTTGCACCAAAACCAAAAGTTGATTTTGTAAAGCAGCTGACAGAAACAAATCCCATTAATGATGATGAAAAAAAATTCTTTTCGAATTTATATCCCGAAAATAAAACTGAAATAATAGATTATCATTTTTATCAAAAATCCGGTAAAATGTCCGGAGTTGCTTTAGGTACAAATTTAGACAGAAGAGGATAGCATGAAAATAAATTCTATAAATGGAATAAATCCGGAACTACAGAAACTTAACGACATTTCAAAAAAACAAGAAAATAGTTTTGGTGATATGTTTGGTGAATTTGTAAAAGGCGTAAATGCAAGCCAGCAGAATTCAAAACAGCTAACTAAAGATTTTTTAGAAGGAAAAGACGTTGAGCTTCATGAAGTAATGATTGCCGGAGAAAAGGCAAAAACCAATTTAGATTTATTAATGGAATTAAGAAATAAAACTATTGATATGTATAAAGAAATAACAAGGATGCAATAAAATTGGAAGCGAACAAAAATTCATTCGGCGCAATTTTTAATATTTTCAATAAGCTTTCTCTTCAGCAAAGAATGCTGCTTGGTGGAATTTTAGCATTTACAATTGTAATCCTAGGTTTTGTTATTTTTATTTTTAACGAACCTAACTATGCAACTTTATATTCCAACCTTGCACCTGAAGACGCCTCAAAAGCAATAGAATACTTAAATGCTCAAAAGGTCCCCTATAAAATTGAAAATAATGGTCAGAGTATTTCTGTCCCAAATGAAAATCTTTATGAAATGAGAATGAACCTTGCCAGTAAAGGAATTCCTAACTCCGGAATTATTGGATATGAATTATTCGATAACAACATGATGGGAATGAGCGAGTTTATGCAAAAGCTTAATTTCAAGCGAGCGCTAGAAGGTGAACTTTCCAGAACAATAATGCAGCAAAACGGTATTGAAGGAGCAAGAGTTCATTTAGTATTTCCTGAAAAATCGATATTCAAAGATGAACAAAAAGAGCCAACTGCGTCAGTTGTTTTAAAATTAAATTCTGGTTATAAACTTACCAACCAAAATATAAATGCAATATCAAATTTAGTATCAGCAAGTATTGAAGGGCTCCAATCAAGTAAAGTCGCCATTATTGATACTAAAGGAAGACTCCTTTCAAAACAAGATGATGAAGATGGTTTTGGCGTTTCTGGCAGTAAACAATACGAAATTAAAAACAAAGTAGAAGATTACCTTGCAAATAAAGCACAAAGTATGCTTGATAATGTTTTAGGTTATGGAAATTCAATAATAAAAGTAAATGTGGATTTAGATTTCAAACAAGTTGATAAAACAATGGAATTGTATGATCCCGAATCACAAGTGGCTATTAGTGAACAAGTTGTAAAATCAGAAAGTGGTGGTAAATCTATTTCAGATTCAAATGCAATTGTTAGCGAAAACACAACCACTAATTATGAAATTAGTAAAACAATTGAAAGAGTTGTGCAAGGTGCCGGTAATATAAAACGAGTTACTGTTGCTGCAGTTATTAATGGAGTATCAAAAGAAATTACTACTGACAATGTTACTGAAACAATAAGTGAACCAAGAACTGACGCACAATTAAAACAGTTAGAAGAAATTATTACACAGTCTGTTGGACTTGATCCTTCAAGAAAAGACCAAATTTCAATAGTAAGCATTCCTTTTGAAACTCAGTTTATTGAAGAACCAATGCAAGAAGAAGTCTCTCCATTAGATGACGTTCAAAAATGGTCTAATTTAATTTTGATAGTATTTGCTATTGGCGCTTCATTGTTTGTAATTAAAGGATTGATGAAGAGACTAAAAAATGAGAAAATAATAATTGGAACAGTTAATTATAGAGACGATTCTTTCGGAGACTTAACTCCATCATTGTCAACTGGCAGTGGATCTGGCTCAATGCAGCAGCTTAATAATAAACCAAGGAAAAAAATGCTGGATATAGGTGATATTGAAGATGAAATAACAGATGAAGCTCAGCAGCGAAAAGCAGTTCAAGACAAAATAGTTCATTATGTTGCTAAAAATCCGGGTGAAGCGGCAAAACTTATAAATTCATGGTTGAGGGAAGATGAGTACTAGAAAAATTGGTTCTGTTACCGCTTCAACTGATTTAACGGGCTCTCAAAAAGCTGCGTTATTGCTAATTGCGCTTGATATTGAAAACGCATCTCAAGTGTTCAAATTTATTGAACCTGGCGATGTAGAAATGATTTCAGCAGAAATTACAAAAGTTAAGAACATCCCTTCAAATGTAGTTGACCAAGTTTTGAATGACTATTATAATATGGTAACTGCTCGCGAATATGTATTAGAGGGAGGTCTTGAATTTGCTCAATCAGTTTTGGAAAAATCATTTGGTTTAGCTAAGGCTCTTGAAATTATTGAAAAAGTGAAAAATGTAACAACTCTTCATGGATTTGATGTTTTGAAAAAAGCTGATTCTACTCAGCTTGTTAATTTCTTAAATAAAGAACATCCGCAAACAATTGCACTAATCTTGTCGCATCTTAGTCCGGATCAAACTGCAGAAGCTCTTAAGGAATTACCGGAAGAATTAAGAGGAGATGTAGTTTATCGAATTGCAACTTTAGGTAAAATTTCTCCACAAACTTTAAAGCAAATAGAACAAGTTGTTGATGAACTTGCCGGATTCTCAATAAATCAATCAATGAGTAAACTTGGCGGACCAAAGAGTGTTGCAACAATTCTTAATAGAACCAACGTAAGTCTGAGTAAAGAAGTTATTAATGATTTGGAAGATAAAGATCCGGAAGTAGCAAATGAAATAAAAAGATTGATGTTCATATTTGACGATATAATTCACTTACAGGACAGAGATATACAAAGAATACTTAAGGAAGTTGATAGAAAAGATTTGGCTTTGGCTATGAAAATTTCAGAAGAAAAAGTTAAAGATAAAGTATATGCTAATATGTCTGAAAGAGCTGCAGATCTTCTAAAAGAAGAATTACAATTTATGGGTCCAGTAAGACTTAAAGAAGTTGAAGGTTCTCAAGCAAGAATAGTGGAAGCTATTAAAATGCTGGAAGAACAAGAAGAAATTACTATCAACTTTAGAGGTGGTTCAGAGGAAGTTTATGTCTGATGTGTTGAAATTAAATATAAAATCAAAATCCTTAAAAGCAATTCTCAATGATAGCAACAATACTAGTATTGATATTGATGATAAAGAAAGTACCGATAAAAGATATAGAATAGAAATTGAAAGACAATATAATACTGGATTTACAAAAGGATACGATCAAGCAAAAGAAGAATTGGAAAATGAATACAATCATCAGCTAATAGAAAAGGCTGAAGAATTTTATAGTATCATAAAATCATTTGAAGAAAAGATGATTGATTATGAATCTGTCTTTGAATCAGTTGTTATCGAGACTTCGAAACAGATATCAAAAAAAATACTAAACAGAGAAATTTATAATGAATCAATTATAGAAACTGTTTTGAAAAATTCATTGCAAAAAGTAATTGGTGCAAACCAAATAATTATTAAGCTCCACCCGATGGATTATCAATCAATTCTAAATTCTGATTATTTGCCTGAGCTTGAAAACTCATTCAACAAAATAAAATTTGAAGAAGAAATAAAAATAGAACGCGGCGGATGCGTTATTAATACAGAGCTTGGTAATGTTGATTCAAAAATTTCTACTATGCTGGCAGAACTCGTAAAGAAATTAGAAAATTCGATTGAAGAAAAATGACAGATTTGGCAGAAAAATATATCGATAAATATTCATCAATTATTTCCTCCACAGACATAATAAAAATCAATGGAAAAGTAACTGATGTAATAGGATTGGTAATTATTTCTATTGGTCCAAATGTTTCTTTAGGGGAAGTCTGCACTATAGTTGATAGAGATAATAATGAAGTTTGCAAATCAGAAGTAGTTGGTTTTAAAGAAGGCAGAGTCTTATCGATTGCCATTGGCAATGTAGAAAATATTTCTCCTTCATGCGAAATAATTGCTACAGGCAAAAGTTTTTCAGTAGGTATTTGCGATGAACTTTTAGGAAGAGTACTTGATGGATTGGGCGAACCTATTGACGGTAAAGGACCGATATTTAATAGTACAAGCAAAACAGTATTTAGAGATCCTCCCAATCCTTTGAATAGAAGAAGAATAGAAACACCTCTTCAAACTGGTGTAAGAACAATTGACGGTCTTCTTACGGTTGGACGAGGACAGCGTGTTGGAATCTTTGCCGGCAGCGGTGTTGGCAAAAGTGTTATGCTTGGAATGATTGCAAGAAATACTAATGCAGATATTAGCGTGATTGTACTTCTTGGTGAAAGAGGCAGAGAAGTAAGAGAATTTATTGAAAAAGATTTAGGCGAAGAAGGCTTAAAACGTTCCGTTGTTATTGTGGCTACGAGTGATAAGCCTGCATTGTTGAGAATAAAAGCCGCATATATTGGAACTACTATTGCCGAATATTTTAGAGATCAAGGGAAAGATGTTGTCTTGATGATGGATTCTGTAACCCGATTTGCTTTAGCACAAAGAGAAGTTGGTTTAACTATTGGGGAACCCCCTACAACAAAAGGTTATACGCCTTCAGTATTTGCAATTTTACCAAAACTTCTTGAAAGAGCCGGAACTTCCGACAAAGGCTCTATCACTGGCTTTTATACAGTATTGGTTGATGGTGATGACATGACTGAACCTGTTGCCGATGCAGTAAGATCAATTTTAGATGGTCATATTGTTCTATCAAGAAAGTTGGCAAATAAAGGACAGTTCCCTGCAATTGATCCTCTGCAAAGTGTAAGCAGAGTTATGCCTGATATAGTAAACCGCGATCATAGAATGAGAGCAATCCAGTTTAATGAAATCCTTACAACTTATAATGAAGCGGAAGACCTTATAAACATTGGGGCTTATGTGAAAGGAAGCAATCCGCAGATTGACCACGCACTTTCCAAGATTATGAAGTTAAGATCATTTTTGAAACAAGATATGACTGAGAAAGCTTTGTTTCAAGAATCAATAAATAAACTTAATTCAATTATTGAAAAACCTTTGGTTTGATAAATGGCAAAGTTCAATTACAAATTTGAAACAGTAAAAAAAATTAAAGAAACACTTGAGAAAAAGACTCAAAAAGAATTGTCTTTAATTGAATTAGAAGTTTCAAAAATTAATGAAGAAATAAAAAATATGTTTCTTACAAAAAAATTGAATAAAGCAAAATTGACAAACAATGGAACTGTTAAAGTAAACATGCTTCACTATCTGCAGAACTATGAGCTTTTTATTGATAATAAAATTGAAACTCTACAGAAAAAAGTAATTGAGTTACTAAAAGAGAAAGAGAAAAAGATTCAAGAACTTGCGCTTCGTTCTAAAGAAACTAAAATGTTTGAGAAGCTTAGAGAAAAGCATTATATGGATTATTTAATTGAACAGAAAAAACTTGATCAAATAGAAATTGATGAAATTGCTACAAAAAAGTTTGTAAGGGAATCTTAAAGTGAAAAGTAAACTGGTTTATGTAATTGTTTTTGCTATGACTTTTCTGGGTGTTACCGGACTTTTAATATTTTTGAATACTCAGTTTACAAATGTTTTTAAGTTCGATTTTAGCAAACCTAGAATTCAAAATCAGCGAACAATAAAACTTGCCAAAAAGGATTATTCTCAAGTTGAAGATTTCTTAAAAAATGAATTTAAACAAGAAGTTATAGACAGTTTAAAGAAAATATATGTTACTACAAAAACCGATACAGTTTATAAAGTTGTGTTGAAAGACCCAACTCTGCAAGAGAGCTTAACTGATGCAAAAGTCAATTTTACCAAAATGGCACAAGATATAAAACAGAAAGACGAAAAGATAAATACACTGGAAAGTACGCTTACAACGAAGCAAGATTCTGTTTATCAAGCATGGATAAAAAACACTGTAAAATTGTTTGAAGCAATGGATGCTAAAAAAGCCGCTAAAATAATTACAAATTATTCCGATAATGTAGCTACTGACATTATATATAAAATGAAAAAGAAAAAAGCAGCTGAAATATTAACTCAATTAGATCCACAAACAGTAATTAAATTGACAGGTAAACAATAATGGTTTTTAGTCCGTTATTTATTAATAGTGAAGTTCAAGAAGGTTTAACTTTTGCAAAACAAGCAAAATTAAAAAACACAAATTATTTGTTTTCAGATATAATAAATGTGTTTATTAATCAGGAACAGGATAATAACTCATTCCCAACTTTGTTGAAAACTCAACAATCGGAATTGCCAACGCTTGATGTAAGTTCATTATTAAAAGAAAATAATATTAATGTAACAGAATTAGTTCAGCAAAACTTAGAAGAAATAAAAATTGAAATTAATACTCCTGAGGCATCTCAAAACGTTGCAAGCTCGGAGCAAAAAAATGTTAGTTTGATGAATATTATTTCTGCCCTAATAAATAATTCAAGTGAATCATCAAATATAAATGCAGAAAAAAGTAGTACACAAAAAAATGAATCAGCCGCTGATAATAATGCACAATTGAATTTGGGCAGCATAAAAGAAAAATTAGAAAATGGTGAAAAAATTCTTCTTTCTCTAAATACTGAAAGCGGAGAAAAATCTTTTATAATTTCGGCTAAAGTAAACAATCAAAACAGTTCTGATTCAAAAGAAACAAAAAATGATTTAGTGATAAATGTAAATGAAATAAATGAAAGTAAAGAAACACTAGATGCTTTTATAAAAAGCATTAATGCTGAAGGAAACGATTTCTCTTTAGTTGATAAAAGTGCAAATGTTATTGCTCAAATGACTCTTCTTTCTCCTACAAATAAGGGCGATTTGAATATTAAAAATCTGACAGAAGAAAATCCTATTTATGTATTCCAAAATTCTGATCAAGTTTCTGGTAGTCAAAAGTCTGCAATAAAACTTAATTCGAATAACTATTTCTTTAATGACTCAATCAACTTTGAAGTGAAATCTGAAAATTCTACTGATATAAAGATTTCAGTTAATGATAAACCAACTGCTTCAAATGATTTAAAACTAACATTAGTAAAAAATGATAATAACATTAATCCAATCGGTTCTGTTCTAAATGAATTGAAAAATATTGAGCCGGGGAAAATAATTACGAGTACAAAAGTAGAAGCTTCAGCAAAAGTTTCTGCTGAAACAAATCCGCAAATTGTTAATCAGAGCGAAACACCAATAATTGCTGAAAGTGCAAAAAAAGCTAATACAAATATTCCGGTAGAAACTGATCAAAAAATAGTTCCGACAAATTCAAAAGTTAGCGCTGAACTTCCCAACGTTTTAAAAGAGATAATCAACAATTCGGAAACAGCTAAAGACCAATCCCAGACAGTAAAAACTTCGATTCCCCAAAATAGTAATGATGGAAGTCAGGCGGTAAATTCTAAAAATGAATTGGTAAAAAATCTTACTGAATTAGATAGTAATGCAAAAGTTACTATTACAAAAGAGACTGTTAAAGAAAATAACAATCCTTTAAAACAAGTTCATATTGAAAAAAGTAATATTGAAGCTACAACCAACAATGTGAAATTTTCCGCAGAGAATAAAGAACTGCTTTCTAAAACAGACGCTAATTCACCAAAAGCTGAAGTAAATAACACAACAAAGAATATAGTTAATACAATAGCAGAAATTAAAAATGCTGGTTCTGTAAAATCAGAAATAGTTTCTGAATCAGGTGATAAAAATTTAGCAAATTTAAATAAAGCTTCTGAAGTAAATAAAGTCTCTACTGAAACAGTAAAATCTGTTAATGTTGATAAACAAGCAAATGTAAATGCATCAAAAAGCATTAAAGAAAATATAACTACTGAAGTTCAGGTTAATAAGAAAGGTAATGAAGTAAAAGCTGCTGCCTCAGAAAAAACAATTTCGAGTGAAATTAATTCTGCTAAAAATGAAGTTGTAAAAGGTAAAGCACCTATAATTATTGAAGGAAATGAAAAACCGGAACAGAAAAATGTTCCCGAAACAAAAAATTTGACAGCCTCTGAAAAATTAGTTTCTAAAGAAACAAATGTTAATAAAACTGCAGATACGAATATTGCTCAAGTAAAAGAAAAACAAAATGTTGAAATAAAAAGTACTATTACCAATTCAAAAAATATTGAAGCAAATATTGGTACTAAGGAAAAAGTTGATCAAGAGCCAATTAGTGTAAAAGTTAAGAGAAATATAAAAGAAATTAATTTTATAAAATCTGATTCAGAAACAGTTAAAACGTCAGAAAAAGAGATATTAAAAAATGTTCAAAACACTTCTACAAATGCTAAACCAGAGCAGAAGAATATAGCAACAAACAATATTAATGTTGTGAGCAAAGGATTAAAACCGGAAACAACCAGTTCAGTTAGTGTCGATAAAGAAATTAAATCAACTAATCCAAACGTTTCAGAAAACAAAGAAATAATAAATAAAAACAATATTGTTCATAAGGAAAATGCAATTCCTAAAGAAAATCAAAATGTAAAAAATGATTTAAAGGAAAGTAATTCGGCTCAAGTAAAAGCTAATGTTAATGAACAAAAAGAAAATCCAATAAACTTGTCAAAACCTTTGCCAACTGAAAAACCAATAGCTCAAGCAGAAAAAGTATTGCAAGGACAAAAAACAGCAGAGCCTGAAAAGATAGTTTCACAAGAAAAAGTAGCGCAGACTGAAAAATCGGTTCAAGCAGAAAAGCCAATAGTTCAAGCAGAAAAAGTATTACAAGGACAAAAAACAGCAGACCCTGAAAAGTTAGTTTCACAAGAAAAAGCTGCGCAGACAGAAAAACCGGTTCAAGCAGAAAAGCCAATAGTTCAAACTGAAAAAGTATTGCAAGGACAAAAAACAGTAGAACCTGAAAAGATAGTCCCACAAGAAAAAGTAGCGCAGACTGAAAAACCGGTTCAAGCAGAAAAAGTATTACAAGGACAAAAAACAGTTGAGCCTGAAAAGTTAGTTTCACTAGAAAAAGCTGTGCAGACAGAAAAACCTGTTCAAGCAGAAAAACAAGTAATTCAAAATGAAAAAGCTGCTTCAATACTAAAAAATGAAATTTCTGATAAAGAAAAACCTTCTGAAACTTATGATTCGAATAAAGCAAAAGAAGTTGTTACTGAAGTTAAAAATACAGATGCAAAAGAGAAAAGTTTTGCTGACCCAAAAGATATTCAAAGTAAAAATAATGTGGCTGAAAAAGCTAAGGAAATCATTACCGGCGCTGCAAACTCAGAACCGAAATTTGAAAAAGAAGCATCCGTAATTAAGGAAGTATCACTTAAAAATGAAGTTTCAAAAAACGAAAAAATAATTCCGAATGAATATGATGTTGCTGCAAATATTAAATCATCTGATGGAAATAATACAAAGAATGAAAATACTTCTAAAGATGATTCGAACAAAAATGAATTATATAAAACTTCTGATCATAAAGATGTAAAAACTGAGTTAAGAGATAGAACAGAAACCAGATTTGAAAAAGAATTAATAAATAGTAAAGAAGAAGTTGCAAGAAAAGTAGGTAATGAGATTAAATCAGAAACTGCAAGATTTAATAATGCAGAAAGAATTGTGAAAACTTCAGAAATAATGAAGGAATTGGCAAAGCATGTTCAAAAGCAAGAAAAGAACACTCTTGTTTTACAAATTGATCCTGAGAATTTAGGAAAAATGAAGATTAAACTGGAAATGATTGAAAATTCTGTAAGAGCAAAAATTGAAGTAGAATCTCAAATAATAAGGCATCACATTGAAAGCAATATTAATGATCTTTATTCACAATTATCAAAAAATGGAATCCAATTAAGTGGAATAAATATTTCTTTGAGTGAATCGGATACAAAAACAAATAAGCAATTTTCCGGGAAGAAAAAAGGTTCCGGTCAAAATATAAAAGATGAAGAAATTGATATATCCGAAGATATGAAGACAAAATCATTAGGATATAACACATACGATTATGTCGTATAGGAGAATAAAATGATTGAAGGTATAAGCAGTGCTTTAGGCACCAATGGTGCACAAGGAAAAAGCGAACTTGGTAAAGATGATTTTTTGAAATTAATGATTGAACAATTAAAAAATCAAGATCCTCTTTCTCCGATGGAAGGTACAGAATTTACTGCTCAATTAGCGCAGTTTAGTTCTTTAGAGCAACTTAATAATATGAGCGATTCTCTAGAGCAAAGTATAAGTGCTAATTATCAATTGACTCAAGCTGTAAATAATACAATGACTGCTTCCTTAATTGGTAAAGAAGTAAAATTAGAAGGAACCGGATTAACTAATAACGGACAAGATGAAATTGGATTAGGTTATAATTTGCCTGATACTGCCAGCAGTGTTAAGATTAACATTTATAACCAAGATGGCGCATTAGTAAAAACTTTAGATAGTTTACCAATTTCAGAAGGTGACCATAAACTTTCTTGGGATTTTTCCGATAATAATGGTGAAAAAGTTCCTAATGGTAATTATAGGTTTGAAGTGGAAGCAAAAACATTAAATAACGAAGATATGGTAGTTTCTCCATTTAGAACCGGTCTAATTGACTCACTTAGATTTACTGAAAATGGAACAATGTTAGTAATAGATAATATCGAATATAATTTAGCAGATGTTTACGAAATTTTAAATCCGGTTGTAGCTTCTAGCGGAGGAAGATAAATGGCTGAAGTTAATGGAATAAATGTTCCGTTTGTTCCGATAATAAAAGAGAATCAACAGGTTGCTAAGAAGCAGCAGTTAGGTGGTTCAGCCTTTGATGATCTTTTTAGAAAAGAACTTGATAAAATAAAATTTTCTGCTCACGCAATGAAAAGATTAGAAACAAGAAATATTGAAATGAGCGATGTTGAAATGAGCAAACTACAAGATGCAATTTCAAGAGCTGAAGCAAAAGGAGCTAAAGATTCTTTAGTAATGATGAGCAACAAAGCATTAATTGTAAATATTCCTAATAAAACTGTAGTTACGGCTTTAAATATGGAAGAAAGTATCGATAATGTATTTACAAATATAGACAGTGTGGTTTTTGCACAATAAATTTTAACTAAATAACACTGGGCGGGACCTTTTGAGGACGCCCTAGATTCAGCCGACCGACAGACGCTGAATCAAAAAATAACATAATCCTTTAGGAGGTCATATGTCACTTATTAATTCTCTATTCGCAGGCGTTTCTGGTTTAAGAAATCACCAATCAATGATGGATGTTATAGGTAATAACATCGCCAACGTAAATTCCATAGGTTATAAAGGTTCAAGAGTAACTTTTAGCGATACATTTAATCAATTTGTAAGATATGGAACAAATCCTACTGACGTATCTGGTGGAACAAATACTTTCCAAGTTGGTTTAGGTATGAAATTGAATTCAGTTGATAGAAACTGGAATCAAGGTACTTTTGAAAGAACCGGAATTGTTACTGATTTAGCTCTACAAGGCTCTGGATTATTTATTCTTGAAAATAATGGTGAAACATTTTATTCAAGAGCCGGAGCTTTTACATTTGATGCTGAAGGTAAATTAGTTAATCCACAAAATGGTGCAATTGTACAAGGTAAAGTTGCAACCTCTGAAGGTGTAATCCCTCCCGGAAATAATTTAGAAGATATTATGATTGATACAAATTTGAGATTACCGGCAGTCGCAACAACTAATGCAACTTGGGGTGGAAACCTTGATAGCACAGCTTCAATTACTCGTTCAGAAGAATATGTTCAATCAGGAAATATAAATTCTGGAATTGCTGTTGGAGATACTGTAGTTGATAGTAATACAGTTTATGATGCTGATGGAAATGAATATACACTTTCTTCAACATACACTAAAACTGCTGCTGATACTTATGATTTAACTTATGAATTAACTGATTCAGATGGAACTGTTATTGACGATAACGGTGGAGTTGCCATGGCTGTTGTTTTTGATGCCACTACAGGTGCTATTGCAACAGTTAATGGAGCTGCTGCTTCAGCAATAAATATTGCAGATTCTACTTTAGGTGTAAATTTTAATTTTGATTTTACAGGAGTAACTCAAACATCAAATACATCTACAGTAAGCTCTACAGTTGATGATAATAGAGATGCAACAATTGTAACCGGCACAGTTTCAGTTTTTGATTCTTTAGGGAATTCTCATACTTTAACGGCAAAATTCACAAAAACATCTTCAAACAACTGGAATTGGACAGCAACTGTTCCAACAGCTAGCGGCACTTTAAGTCAAAATACCGGAACAATATCATTTAATTCAGATGGTTCAGTTAATGCAGTTTCTCCAAATCCTCCGGTTCTTACATTTGCACCTTCTGGTGGAGCCCAAGCAGAAAATATCACTTTAGATTTTGGAAGTGGTTTTGATGGAATTACTCAAACATCATCAGATTCAGTTCTTTCAGCACTAAGTCAAAATGGTTCGGGAGCTGCATCATTATCAAATTTAAGTATAGATCAATACGGATATATAGTTGGAGTATTCTCAAATGGTCAATCAAAACAATTAGCGCAAGTTATGATGGCTACATTTGCAAACCTTAACGGTTTAACAAGTTCCGGAGAAAATATGTACACTGTTTCCGCAAACTCAGGTGATCCTCTTGTTGGCGAGCCTGGTGAATCAACCGGAACTACAATTCAATCCGGTGCTTTGGAACAATCAAACGTAGATTTATCAGAAGAATTTACAAGAATGATAGTTTCTCAAAGAGGTTTTCAAGCTAATGCAAGAGTAATTACTACCTCCGATAGTCTTCTTCAAGAAATAACAAATTTAGTTAGATAAGTAATACAAAACTCCTAAAGGTTGGGCGGAAGTAATTCCGCCCATTAGATTTCATCAACTGTTCAATATTAGCCAGTAAAGTTTTTTAACACTCCAAAATACCCTCAAAAACAGACCAAAAATTAACTATTCAAATGGTATATCATTTGAATAAAGTTATTCCGTATGGCAAAAAAAGAAAAAGATATGACAGAAAATCCAGAAGAAAACTTAAGCTTACCGACTGCAAAAAGTTCTTCAGCAATAAATCCAAAAATATTTCTAATTGGATTACCATTGTTTATTGTTCAATTAATTGTAGTCTATTTCGTAACTGCAAATATTTTATTAAACAAAGGAACGAACGCAAATCCGGCAATGGATCCTTCAGGTTTTGAAGTAGTTGAAGATGAACCTATTGATTCTGAAAAGGAAGAAGTAAAAGAAGATTCTGCTAATGTGAGCAAGTTCATTCTGAATGTTGACGATATGATAGTAAATCCTGCAGGAACAAAAGGAACGCGATTAATGCTGATTTCTTTAGGATTTGCTGTTTCTACTGAAGAAGAATTAAAGATCTTAGAAGAAAAAAATGTTATTCTAAAGGATCTTATAATCTCTACAGTTTCTAGAAAAACGCCTTATCAATTGAGCAATTTCGATTACCGTGATTCATTAAAGATCGAACTTTCAACAAATGTTAAGACAATGTTTCCATCAGTAAATATAAATAACGTTTATTTCTCAAAATATATATTACAATAATGGCTGAAGTACTATCACAACAGGAAATTGATCAGCTTCTTAATAATATGAAGACCGGTGATGAAGATTCAAATACTTCACACCATGAAAAAGAAGCGATCCCATTTGATTTTAGATTACCTAATCGTATATCTAAAAATCAACTTAGAACTATTAGAAATATTCATGAGAATTTTGCTGAAATTTTTAGTTCTTTCTTAATGACTAAACTTCAGTCAATAATAAATATCAATGTAATTTCTGTTGATCAAATTTATTATTCTGAATATGTTCTTTCTGTTTCAAACCCGGCGTGTCTTTTCACAACAGAAATTAGAGATACCGATATAAAAGGAATCTTAGAATTTAGTCCTGAATTAGCACTTACTTTAGTTGATAGACTTTTAGGCGGTTATGGTAACGGAACTAAACAATCTAAAATGATTACACCAATTGAACAGAAAGTTTTAGTTGTTGTTGTTGATAAAATAATGAAGGATTTGAGAAAAGCTTGGCAAATAATTGGCGATTTAGATTTTGCAATTGATAGATTTGAACCGGATATCGACTTTGCGCAAATAACTTCACAATCTGAAAGTGTTCTTTTAATTACTTTTGAATTATTCATTGGCGAACAATCTTATTTGATGAATTTGTGTTTTGCCACTTATGCATTTGATACAATTTTATCAAAACTTTCAACCCAAAATTTATCAACAATTCGTCCGTTAAAGTATTCCGGAACTACTGCTCGTAAAATTTTACTTCATCACTTAAATGAAACCGAGCTTCCGGTTTCGGCAGAGTTTGGTAAAGCTGTAATAAATTTTGAACAATTAATGGGATTAAAAAAAGGGGATATAATTCTGCTTGATACTAAAGTAGGGGATGAATCTAAAATTAAAATAGATTCTAAAGAAATGTTTTATGGAACTATTGGAAACGTTAATAATCACAAAGCCCTCAAAATAAGTCGGCGAGCAGATTCAAAGGAGAATTAAGATGAGCGATAATCAAGATCAAAATAATAATGAAAATGAAAATTTTGAAGATAGCATATCAGCAAATTTAGCTGAATTCCCTGAATTTGATGAATCAAATAAAAAGGGTTTTCTTGGTGATAACAAGCTGGATTTTCTAAAAGATCTTCAACTGAATGTATATATCGAACTTGGCAGAACAAAAATGAAAATCAGCGATATTCTCGAACTTGAAAGAGGATATGTTATTGAACTGGAAAAACTTGCCAGTGAACCTGTTGATGTTTATGTGAACAATAAAAAAATTGCTGAAGGTGAAGTTGTTGTTATTGATAAACATTTTGGTATTAGAATTACAAGCTTAATCGATGCCTCAGATCGTCTGAAAGGTATTCATCAATGAACTTTTTAGATATAGTAAAAATACTATCTGTTTTACTTCTTCTTCTTGGAACAATGTTTGGCATTTTATGGCTTATGAAAAGATTTATTTACAAGTTTGATGTGAAAACTAATAATAATCTTGGTATAAAAGTCTTAACTACACAGGCAATTCTTCCTAAAAAATATATTTCTCTTGTAAAGTTTCAAGATAGAGTTTTTTTGCTTGGAATAAGCGATAACTCAATTAATGTAATCGATAAAATGGATTCAGAAGATCTTGGAATTGAGGATATACAAAATATTGGAAATCCAAATTTTATGGATTTATTAAAAAAGAGCATGACCAGAAAATGAAACCATGGAAATTATCTCTAATAATATTACTTTTTCTTTTTGCCGTAAATCTAAATGCACAGCAAAATACAATTCCTTTACCTAAAATTGGAATTGATATTGGCACGGCTGACAGCCCCGAAGATGTTTCGGTAACTTTACAATTACTTTTACTTTTAACAGTTCTCTCTCTCGCACCTTCAATTCTTATAATGACTACTTCCTATCTTAGAATAATTATAGTTTTTCAATTCCTTAAAAATGCAATGGGAACTATGCAAATGCCTCCAAATCAATTACTTGGCGGGATAGCATTATTTCTTACTTTTTTTGTGATGGGACCTACTTGGAATAAGGTAAACACAGATGCTTTGCAGCCTTATCTAGAAGGCAACTTGTCAATGGAAGATGCTTACGAAAAAGGTGTTACTCCAGTAAGAGAATTTATGTTTAAGCATACTAGAACCGAAGATATGGAATTATTTATGAGTTTTATGGAAGTTGACAGACCAAAATCAAGAGAAGAATTACCTACTTATGTTCTTGTTCCCGCATTTGTTATAAGTGAGTTAAGAGCCGGTTTTATAATCGGATTTTTTCTTTTTATACCTTTTTTAATGATTGATATGATTGTTTCCAGCATACTAATGTCAATGGGAATGATGATGCTTCCGCCAATGATGGTTTCGCTTCCGTTTAAGATTTTGCTTTTCGTTTTAGTAGATGGATGGAATTTAATAGTCGGATCAATTGTAAGGAGTTTTGCATAATGAATGTTGAACTGGTAGTAGATGTTTTAACTGATGCATTTTATACAACACTTATAATTTTATTGCCTGTGCTGGGTGTTTCGCTTTTTGTAGGAATTATTCTTTCAATATTTCAAGCAGCAACATCAATTCAGGAGATGACTTTAACGTTTGTTCCAAAAATTATAATTACAGGAATTGCTATCATTTTAATGCTCCCTTTTATGATTGAAAAAATATTAGCAATAACTCACAGAATGTTTAATCTAATTGAACAAGTAGTGAAATGACTGAAATCTTAATTGCAGATTTTGTAAAAGGAGTCTTAATTTTTTTGAGAATTGGAGCATTATTTTTTATAGCTCCGGTTTTTAATCATAATGCTATTCCTAATTTTGCAAAATTGCTATTAACATTAGCAGTTACATATATAGTATATTTTACACTCCCTGAGCCGGTTGATTACAATCCGGAAAGTGGACTTATTGTTCTAGCAATGCTTGGTTTTAAAGAAGTTATAACGGGAATTATAATAGGATTTGTTCTAACATTTATTTTTCATGCCGTAAATTATGCGGGTATGCTTATCGGTTTTGATATGGGTTTATCGATGGCACAAGCTTTTGATCCGAATACAGAAGCTGAATCAAATATTGTTGGACAAATTTTAGTTCTATTTGCCGTAGTTGTTTTTATTCTAATTAACGGACATCATTATATTATCCGAGCAATTACAGCATCATTTAAGATTATCCCAATTGGATTTTATACAATTAATGAAAGTGTAGTTTTGCTTATTACAAAATATTCAGCAGCAATTTTTGTGGTTGGAATAAAAATAGCATCACCTTTAATGGTTTCTTTTTTCTTGGTTCATTTAGCTGCCGGAATCATTTCAAGAGTAATTCCTTCAATGAATGTATTTTTTGTACTATTCCCTCTTAAACTTGGTTTAGGTTTTTTCTTACTTATTATAAGTATTCCTGTTATAGTTTATGTATTAAAAGATTTGATGTACTCTTACGAAAACAAATTATATGATCTAATAAAAGTTATGAGTTACTGATGCCTGAAACCAACGGACAAGAAAAAACCGAACAGGCGACCGGGAAGAAAATATCCGACTCGAGAGAAAAAGGACAAGCCGCCAAAAGTATGGAGATTAATTCTCTTGCTATTTTTACTGCCGGTATTGTAATCTTAATTATTGCAAAAGAGTTTTTAGGAAGTAAACTTTCTGTATTAGCAAAATTTGTTTTTGATTCTTTAGATAAACTAACTTTAAGTAAAGATTTGGTAGTTTATTATTCCCAGCAAGGATTGATTTATTTTGTTGTTGCTTTAGCTCCATTTTTTATTGGATTGGTAATTATTGCTCTGGCAGCAGGATATGGACAAGTTGGGTTTAAAATTACTTTTAAAGCTATCGCTCCAAAATTTTCCAAACTTGATCCAATTAAGGGCATTAAAAATAAATTTTTTTCATCAACTACTTTAGTCGAAACACTAAAATCTATAGTTAAACTTTCTGTTATTTCTTTGTTTACTTACTTCATTCTTGAATCACTTATTTTTAGTTCTGTTGGTTTAGTTCAACTTACAATTCAAGAAATTGTTGAAAGTATGATTGATAACTCATTTGTTCTTCTTTATAAAGTTGCAATAATTTTTGCGGTAATTGCTATTGCCGATTTGATTTTCCAGAGATGGAAATTTAGTCGGGATATGATGATGACAAAACAAGAAGTGAAAGAAGAAAATAAACAGACAGAAGGTGATCCTCTTGTTAAATCTCATATTAAATCAAAACAATTTGAGATGGCTAGAAAAAGAATGATGCAAGATATTCCGACAGCTGATGTTGTAATTACAAACCCGACTCACTTTGCCGTTGCTCTAAAATATGAAATGGGGAAAAGTTCTGCTCCTAAAGTTGTGGCAAAAGGAATGGATCATATGGCGCAAAGAATTAAAAAGATTGCTGCGGAAAATAATGTTCCGCTTCATGAAGATGTATTTCTTGCAAGGTCACTTTATAAGGCTTGTGAAGTAGGTGATGAAATTCCGGAAAAATTATTTAAGACAGTTGCGCAAATTTTAGCATATGTTTTCCAATTGAAAAAGAATAAGAAAAAATCTATAGTATGAAAAGATTATTAAAAAATAGCGATATAATTTTTGCGTTCGGATTAATCTTTATTCTGGGATTAATGATTATTCCTCTTCCCGCATTTTTACTGGATTTCCTTTTAGCAGTTAATATTTCTCTTGCAGTGTTAATCTTAATTGTTGCATTATACATAAATACTCCGCTTGATATCTCTGTTTTTCCTGGACTTTTACTAGTTTTAACAATTTTTAGATTATCTCTAAATATAAGTTCAACAAGATTAATTCTTCTTGATGGATATGCCGGAAAAGTTATTGAAACTTTTGGACAGTTTGTTGTTGGCGGAAGTTATGTTGTCGGTTTTATCATTTTCTTAATTCTTTTAATTATTCAATTTATTGTAATAATTAAGGGTTCCGGAAGAATTTCCGAAGTTACTGCTAGATTCACTTTGGATGCTATGCCCGGAAAACAAATGGCAATTGATGCCGATTTAAACAGCGGACTTATTAATGAAACTGAAGCAAGAACAAGAAGAGATAATATTTCCAAAGAGGCAGAATTTTATGGCTCAATGGATGGTGCAAGTAAGTTTGTAAAGGGAGATGCAATTGCGGGAATTCTAATTAACGCAATCAATATTATTGGCGGAATTATTATTGGAGTTGCGCAGCGCGGAATGTCAATAAATGATGCTCTTCAAAACTATACAATTTTAACAATTGGTGATGGTCTTGTTTCTCAAGTTCCGGCTTTATTAATTGCTACCGCAGCCGGTATGGTTGTTACAAAAAGTGCAGCCGGTGAAACTTTAGATTCTCAAATGAGGACTCAGTTATTTTCTAATCCTCGTGTTTTAGGAACTGTTTCCGGAGCAATATTTTTATTCGCTCTTATTCCGGGAATGCCAACTGTTCCATTTTTAATTTTAAGTATCAGCTTAGGATCCGCAACATTTTTTATCAACAAACAGAAAAAAATCGATAAAATAAATGAAATACCAGAAGAAGTTGTAGCTCCGGAAAACAAAGAAGAAAGAGTTGAGGAATATTTACAAGTCGATCCGGTAGAAGTGGAAATTGGATACGGATTAATTTCTTTAGTTGATGAAAACCAAGGTGGAAATTTATTCCAAAAAATTGCATCTACAAGAAAATTTATTGCTTTAGAATATGGGGTTTTGGTTCCACCGGTTAGAGTGAGAGATAATTTGCAATTAAGTCCAAATGAGTATATTGTAAAAATAAAAGGAAATGTTGTTGCTCATTTTGAAATTTACAGCGATAGATATTTAGCTATGAATCCCGGTTCTATTGACGAAGAACTTGCAGGAATTCCAACAATTGATCCTGCATTTAATTTGTCTGCTGTCTGGATAACCGAACAAGAAAAAGATAAAGCCGAGTTGCTTGGATTTACAGTTGTTGATAGCATTTCAGTTTTATCAACTCATTTGCAAGAAACAATTAAGAAGAATTTCGATAAAATTTTAACTCGTCAATCTGTTAAACAATTATTGGAAAATCTAAAGAAAGAATATCCTGCTGTTATTGATGACATTAATCCGGATGCACTGCCACTTGGAACAATTCAAAAAGTCTTGCAAAATTTATTGCGTGAACTTATTCCTATTAAAGATTTAGTGCAAATATTAGAATCACTTATTGATTATGCAAAAGTCACAAAAAATATTGATGTACTTTCAGAATATGTAAGACATTCTCTTGGAGATACAATATCAAATCTATACAGAGATCATACTGGAGTTATTCATGCGGCTGCAATTGGTGATAATCTCGAAGATCATATAACAAGTGCACTTGCAAGCAATAAAGATTCAGTTCAAACATTAGGCCTAACTCCGGAAATGTTGCAAAAGCTTAATCAATCTATTCACAACATTATTGGGCAGTTTAGAGAATATGGCTATATTCCAATTATGATTACATCGGCAACTATCCGACCCTATTTCTTTAAGCTTATTAATTCAACTTTCCCGGATGTTGTGCTTTTGAGTTATACAGAACTTCCCGCAAATGTTGATATTGAATTTATTGGTAAGGTTGAGGTTTAAATGCAGATAAAAAAGTTTAAAGCAACATCGCTTAAAGAAGCAATTAATAAAATGAAGGAATCTTTAGGAGATGAAGCTGTAGTTTTAAGCACAAGAGTTTTAGAAGCTGACTTAAAATTAGGAATGAAAAAAGAGTACGAAATAACCGCCGGTTTTGATGATGAACCTAAAACAAAAGATTTTTTAATTGATGATAGTGAAATAACTCCGGTTAACTCTTCAAAAAATTTTGAATCTGAATTAAAAAAACTTACTAATAAAATTTATGGTGCATCATCATCAAGCAAAGAAAAGAAGCCGGAAAAAGAAATAATTTCTGCAGAAAAATTAAAAAACAAGAAAGCATTTAATGATTTTCAAGAAGTAATTGATGTTTTAAAACATAAAGAAGTTGATGATTTATTGATAAATACAATTGTAAATCAACTTAAAAAATATTCTATGTTTTTGAATAAAGACAACTTGGATAATTATGTAACTTCAACAATCAGCTCTATGATTCCTACTTCAGAATTTAAAGTGATTAAAGGGAAAGCTCCTAAAACCATTGCCCTTGTTGGTCCAACCGGAGTTGGAAAAACTACATGCATTGCAAAACTTGCAGTAATATCTAAAATACTCCATAATTTAGATATTGGTTTAATATCAATTGATACATACCGTTTGGGCGCATTAGATCAACTTAAAATTTTTGCTGAAGTTTCTAATATTGATTTTTTGGTTGCTTATGAACCTTCGGAAATGAAAACTTTGATGCAAAAATTGAAAAAGAAAGATCTAGTTTTTATTGACACAGTTGGCAGAAGTCAAAAAAATACTTCTCTGTTAAAAGGCATAAATGACTATCTCGATCAAATAAATATTGATGAAAAATATTTGGTGATGAGCACTACATCAACAACTAAAAATATGTTTGATGTTGCCGATAAATTTAGAGCCCTAAATTATGACGGGATTGTTTTTACAAAAATTGATGAAGCTGTTACTTACGGAAATATTCTTAATATTGTAAACAAATTTAATGTTCCAATTAAATATATAACAAACGGTCAGGTTATTCCAGATGATATAATTGCGGCTGATTCTGATTTTATTGCAAATCTAATTTATACTGGATCAATTTCATCATGATTGGGCAGACCGAAAGATTATACGAATTAAATAATTTGAGAAGACAGTCTTTAAAACAGACGCTTGATTGCCCAATAGTTGCGTTTAGTTCAGGTAAAGGGGGCACAGGAAAATCCTTTGTGATTCTAAATACTGCTTATGCGCTTGCCAGGCTTGGAAAGAAAGTCCTTTTAATTGATGTCGATTTAAATTTGTCCAATATTAATATTATGCTTGATATAAAAGTTGAGCAGACTTTATATCATTTTCTTCAGGATAAAGCCATTCTATCGGATTTAATTTATAAATACAAACCAAATTTACATTTACTTTTTGGGGATTCCGGAAAATCAGATCATCCGGATATGAATGAAAATAATAGTCAAAAAGTTTTTAGTAGTCTGCGCGAAATATCAAAAAATTATGATTTAATTCTTTTAGATACAGGCTCAGGTGTCGGCGAAGAGGTAATGTCTTTTTTAACTTATTCTGATTATAATGTTATAGTAACAACTCCAGAACCTACATCAATTATGGATGCTTATGTTGTTATTAAACTTCTTTCAAAAGAAGGAATAAGGAAAAATAAATTAATTGTTGTAAACAGATGCCAAAAAGAAAATGATGCAAACTCAGCTTTTGAAAATTTGAATAAAGCCTCTTTGCATTTCTTAAATGAAAGCCTTCAAATTGCAGGATGGTTACCTTATAGTGAAAATGCTTCCAAATCAATCTTGGATCAAAAACTCTATATTGTTGAAAATACAGAGACATTTTTAGCAAAAAGAATTTACTCATTAGCTCGAAGATTAAGCAAAATCAAGCAAATGGCTAATAATAACCAGTAGAAAATTCTTCATATAAAAACATTCCATAAAAAAGCATTATTTCGCGCTTTAATCAAACAAAATACAAAACATAACTTGGTATATTCTTTGAATCAATCCCTTCAAAAAAGGAGAATTGATGAATAAGATTATACTGAACTTTGGCTTGCTAGTCTTCTTCATATCCCTTATAATTTTCAGCCAAAAAGGATGGATGCTCGATCAAGTTCTTCTAAAATCATTTATAGTATTTGTAGTTATAACTGTAATGTTTAGCATTTTAGCAATTACTTTTGTTAAGGCAATTAACAAATCCACATTTGAAAAAGCAAAGCATTCAAATGAAAATTTAACGGGAAAAGATAATAATGAATAACTCAACGCTTTGGGCTGAATACAAAAAAGAGCAAAATCCCACAATTAAAAAGAAAATTATTGTTAATTATTCTAATCTAGTGCATTATGTTATCCACCATTCAAAATTTATTAATCTAAATGTAGTAGATGAAAAAGATTTTTTTCAATTTGGTATTGAAGGATTAAGCGAAGCCATTGATCGATTTGATCCAGAATTTGGAACTAAATTTGAAACTTATGCAATCCAAAGGATAAGAGGTAAAATAATTGACGAATTGAGAAAACTTCAAATTAAACCTCGTCTTCAATCATCAGAAAATGCTGTAACTTATTCAAATGTTTCTTTAAATCATTCATTTGATAAAGAAGATGGTTATATGCTTTATGAAGTAATTCCTTCAGAATCAGAAACTCCATTAGAAATTGCAGATAAAACTGAGGAAAAAGAATTACTTATTGAGGCAATTAGAGATTTAAATGAAAGAGACAGATTAATAATAAGCCTTTATTATTATGAAAATCTTAACTATAGAGAAATTGCAGATATATTAAAAATTACAGTTTCAAGAGTTTCTCAAATTCATTCAAAAGTATTAAAAGATCTGAAAAAAACTTTGGAACAAAATTATAATGGATAATACTGTTCAAGAACTTGATAAAAAAAGAGAAAAAGCATTAAGAATTATTTCTACAGTTCAGAATTTACCTTCTGTTCCTGCAATAATTTTTGAATTAAATAAAGTAATAGAAAATCCAATGGCAAGCGCTGCACAAATTGGTAGAATTATAAGCAAAGATCAAGGCTTAGTAACAAAGATATTAAAAGTTGCAAATTCTCCACTTTATGGAATTCCAAGAAGAGTTGCAACTATCGATTTTGCAGTTGTAATTCTTGGTTTTAATCAAATTAAAAATATTGTTATTGCCATTTCTATGATGGAATCTTTTAGAGATTTGGGCGATGTAAAATTCCCTAAAATGGAATATTGGGTTCATTCAATTATGGTAGCTTCTGCAGCAAAAAGATTATCTGATGATCTTAATCTGAATTGCAGCGGTGAAGCCTTTACTGCAGGACTTCTTCACGATTTAGGATTGCCAATTGTTCATAAATATTTTAATAAAGAATATACTCAAGTCTTTCAAATTTTAAGCAATTCCGAACTACCGGTTGATTTAATTGAAAAAGGAATTATTGGACTATCGCATTGCGAAATTGGGAAAATATTGATTGACAAATGGAATCTGCCTTTAACATTTTCTGAAGTTGCAAGGTATCATCACAATCCTGGTAATTCTGAAAATTTTAGAGAACTTGTTGCCGTAGTTCATTTAGCCGATTATATGACCAATAAATTGGAAACAGGCAATTTTGTTTGGGATAGAGAATACAAATTAGATAAAAGCATTTTAAGCATATTAAATCTTCATGATGAAGAATATTTAGAGAATTTTATAGAAACTTATAAAGAACTGTTTACTAATCAATTAGAAACCATAAACTTTTAAGAGATCAAAATGACTGTAGAAGTTAATGACGAATTAAAACAAAGAAGAAAGAAAACCGAACTGGTACTTTCTAACATTTACAATCTTCCTGCAATGTCAACAATAATGTTGGAAGTATCAAAATTATTAGATGATCCTTCAACCGGAACTGCTCGTTTAAGCAAAATGATTGGCAGAGATCAAGGATTGGCAACAAAAATTCTTTCTATTGCAAACTCTCCTTTGTACGGATTACCGCGCAAAGTATCTACAATCGATTTTGCAATATTAATTATCGGATATCAAGATATTAAGAATATTGTTATAGCTCTTTCTATGATTGAGTCATTTAAAAACAAGACTGATAAAAATCTTAATCAAAAAGATTTTTGGCTGCATTCTGTTATGTGTGGAAACGGAGCTAAAAGAGTTGCAGAAGATTTGGGTCTGAAATTTTCTGGCGAAGCATTTGTTGGCGGACTTCTGCACGATTTAGGAATACCGGTAATTCATAAATATTTCCACTCCAGCTTTGAAGAAATTGTAAGAAAAGTTAATGAGGATCATTATTCAAATCTGGATGCTGAAATTGAAACTCTTGGTTATACGCATCAAGATATTGCCGGCTTTTTAAGTAAGAAATGGAATTTACCTGTTCAGCTTAATGAAACTATTATGTTCCATCATACTCCGCTTGAAGGTCCTTCTAATATTCAACTAACATCGTTAGTTCATTTTGCTGATTATATGACTCAATATTTAGAAGTCGGAAAATTTTATTGGGATAATGCTTTGCAGTTAAATCCGGAAGCAGCAAAAGTATTAGGATTTGGATCAGTAGCAGAAGCCGAAACTTTTATGGATAATTATAAAACACTATTTCAAGAAGAATCAGAATCGATGAAGTTCTAATACTGTGAGAGTAGTTAAATCAAATACCGTTGAATATGAACCTTTCTACAAAACTCTTCAGAACATTGCTGATGAAGATGATCAAGGTTATTCTGCGCTTTCTTTAGTCAGTTACAAAAGAGAGAATACGGGAAATAATAACAATTCGTTATTAGAAAAATATTCACATCTGTTTCAAACAATACTTTCTTTTGAAAGAAGCTGTGAAAAGTTAGAAAAGCCATCTGCAATTTTAGATGAATTAACTTTATCTCTTAAAAGAATAGTTCCGGTTAAAGAAGCCAATATGTATTTGTTTGATTCTTCTTTTAATAAACTAAATCCAATTGGAAATACAAAAGAGTATGACATCACTTCTGTAATAAATCATTATTACAAAGAGGGTGTTTTAAATCTTTTGTTTGAATCAGCTAAGGTTTTAGTTATTCCGGAACTTCAATCGCATAATAGAAATGAAGCAAAACTTAACTATGTAATTGTTCCTTTATTCGAAAAAGAAAAGAAAAGAGGATTGTTTGTAATTCTAACTTCATTAAGAAAAGAAGCTATTACTGAAGTTGATAAACAAATGCTTTCTGTTTTATTGAATTTAGGATTTGCAAAAATTGAAAGACTTCAATTAAGAAAAGATTTAACAACTGTTTATGAAGAACTTCAGACATACCAAGCAAAACTTGTAAATGATTTTAGACTTTCGGCAATTGGCGAATTAACTCAAGGAATAGTTGAAGATATAATGTCGCCGCTTCAAGTTATGATATCGCAAATAGACATGTTAGAAGTTCCTGAAGAAACAAATGATGAAGTAGAATCGATAAAAAATCAGATTCATAAAATTAATCGTTCAGTAACTAGATTAATAAAATTTGCAAACGTTTCACAAAAAAACATCAAGATTCATCCTTGTTCAATTAATGATATTGTTGGTGAATATTTCTCACTATTAAAATCGACTTTAGAAAGTTCAAATATAGAATTTGTATTAGATCTTGATTCGAATCTTCCTTCAATACTTTCACATGAAAATTATTTCTTCCAAATACTCACAAATCTTTTTGGAATTATTAAAGCAAGAATTTCTAATGGCGGCGGGATAATTATTCAATCAAGAAAAAAAGCTGATGTTGTTTTATTAAAAGTTATTACAACTGCCAGCTTAAAGGAAATTAGTAAAGGAAGAATTAAATCCGGTTTAGATATCAATTACAAAATTATAAACAACTTAGTAAAGAAACATGAAGGCGATTTTATAATAGAAAGCTTTGATGAAAGCGGTTCGGCTATAATGTTGAGTTTTCCTTTAAGGAGAAAAATAAGACAATGAAAAAAATCATTTTAGTAATTGCGTTTTTTGTGATTTCAATTTCAGCTGAAGAAAAAGTTCAAAGTGATTCTGTTAATATTCGCTTAATGGTTTCAGAACAAATAAATGCTGCAAGAGAAAACAAAACAGCGCAGAACACTAAAATAGTGCAGAGCAATAAAGCAGAAATTATTCCAACAGTAAATCAAGAATCCTTTGTTACAACAAGTGATTATACTTATTACGTAATATTTTTCTTTATAGAAATCGGTCTTGCATCAAGTCTAGTTTTGTTATGGATCAAAAGAAAAGAGATGAATAATAAATATGCCGTAAAGTTTTTAAAACTAAATGTAGCAAAACTTCGTAAAGAAAAAATCGGGACAAAGTTCAATGCAGATTTAACAAAACTTCGCACACAATTATCTGCACAAACTATCAATGTAAATGATCATGGAAGAGATATTACTTATAAAGCAAAAAAATATTCTATATCAAAAGGTGAAGTTCACTTAGCGGCAAAATTAAAAATGTTGGCAGAAAAAAGTAGATGATAAACTCAGTTTCAAATATTGCTCAAGTTTCAAGTGGAACCATTGAAGTCAGCTCGGCAAATATAAAAAGAATTTTGCCGGATCTGAATTCACTGGTTAAAATTGAAGTTCTAGAACCAATAAAAGAAAGTACTTTTAGAATAACTGTTAACGGGTCAGTATTTATAGCAAATTTACCAATACTGGCAAAAAAAGGTGAAGAGTTCTTTGCAAATGTAATTAATCATAATCCATTTACATTAAAGCTGAATTCCCTTTCACAGCAAGCTTTAGGAAGTTTATACGCACAGCTAATGACTGATTTTGGATTGGATAAAAATATTTTAACCAAAGACTTATTCGGAAAAATAAATGCTTTTGGAAAATCAATTTCAAAAACAAAAATGAAAAAATTTGAAGAATTCCTAAAAGAGTTGGGAAGTGATTTTGATGAAAATCAAATGTTCCTTCTAATCAATTTAATTTGGCAGGATTCTTCATTAGATCAAAATGAGATTAAAAGTGTATTCAAGAAATTTTTAAGTACTTCATTTGAAAATGTAGTAATTGCAATTTATCTGAAACTGAAAGAATTGAATTCTTTGAATCTTCCTAGTTCTATTTATGATTTATTAAATAACACATTTATGTTTTCTGAAGATGATTTAAATAATCCAACTAAAGTAAAATTACTAAAATCGAAAGATGCAGAAATTGCCAATCTAATGAATTTAGTAAACGATGAAATATATTTGCTGCAGAATCAAAAAGATGCATTGAAGGAATTGTTTGAACTGATTATTAAATATCAAATTCAGAAAGAAGTTTATGCCTCATGTTCTGTAAATCCGGATTTTATAATTGAGAAGAATGAATCTACGTTTTCACCGGTTGTTTATTTCGTTTCAATTAATGGAACAAGTGTAAATGTAAATATTAAATTTTTGCTGGAGCGTTTTGAAGCAAACTTTGCAATAGTCAATGAACACTTGGTTCTAAAGAGAAACGAACAAAAAATATATAAAGGAATGGAAAATATATTATTAAGGATCTTCAACTTAGCATCATTTATTTATGATGAAATTGTAGTTACAAAATATTCCATTGATAGAGTTGCATAAATGACATTTGATAAAAACATATTAAACAATGCGCGTAAAATGAAAATGATAAATGGAAATGAAGCAGAAACATTGAATGACCTTATGAGCAGACGTGATAATAAAGTTGTGAGCATAAAAGTTTACTCAGCAATTGGATTAATTATAAGTGAAAATCTCAAAAGAGGATTAAACAAATGATCAAAAGTTTAGCAATGAGCGCAAACAATTTGAACAACAGAATGAAGAACATGGAAATTGTTGCAAACAATTTAGCAAACATAAATACAACAGGATATAAACGAGAACTTCCTTTTGCAGAGTATTTGCAGCGCATGGAAAATCAAGATATTAAACAAATAACAGATTTTGCCGAAGGTACATTTATAGAAACAGGAAATACTTTTGATTTGGCAATTTCCGGGAAATCTCTTTTCGTAGTTAGAAATGAAGATGGTTATCAGTTAACAAGAAACGGAAGATTTAAAATATCAGATGAAGGTTTCTTAATTACTGAAACCGGCGACAGAGTAATGGGAAAGCAAGGTGACATAAATATTACCGAGGCTATTGTAGGAAAGGATTTAGATGTAATTATAAATTCTAATGGAGAAATAAAAATTGGCAACACTATTGTTGATCAGCTCTCAATGGCAAAAATTGAAGATCAATCAAAAATAAAAAGATCGCTTGGACAAAATTTTATAGTTGAGAATGATGACTATCTGGAAGCAATGGAAGATGAATACGAAATTAACCAAGGTTTTTTGGAAGAAGCAAATGTAAATGCCATGCAAGAAATGCAGTATATGATAGAGTTTAGTAAAAATTTTGAAATGTCTCAAAAACTAATTTCTTCGCTTGACCAAATAATGGGTATGGCAAAAGAAATTGGAAGAGTTCAATAAGAGAGGTTAGATATGCCAACAAGAGCATTAAGAACAGCAGCTTCCGGAATGTATGCGCAGCAATTAAATATTCAGGTTATTGCAAATAATATTGCGAATATAAATACGACTAGTTTTAAGAAAAGCAGAGCCGAGTTTAGCGATCAGATTTATCAAGAAGTTTCAACTAATACTGAAAATATTAATGTTCCGGGAATAGTTGAAAGCGTTAGCACTAAATTGCAGATTGGTAATGGTGTACAGCCTACATCAACGCAAAAGCTTTTCCAGCAAGGGGATTTGCAGCAAAGCGGTCATATGCTTGATGTTGCAATTTCCGGTGAAGGATTTTTTCAGATTAGAAAACCGGATGGAACTTTTGCTTATACACGAGATGGTTCTTTCAAAATTTCCGGTGATGGTTCTTTAGCTACAGCCGGCGGTTATTTAATTGAACCCGGAATTTCTCTAAATGATGATGTTCTCCAAGTTCAAATTGCAGATGATGGAACTGTAAGTGTAATGGACACAACCGGTGATACGGTTGATATAGGTACAATTGAATTAGCAAAATTTATAAATCCAGCCGGTTTAAAAGCTCTTGGTGATAATCTTTATGGTGAGACGGATGCATCTGGAACACCGCTTTTAGGAAGACCAAATCAAGAAGGATTTGGAGTTTTAAAGCAAGGATTTTTGGAAGCATCTAATGTTGATATAGTTGAAGAAATGATTTCTATGATTACTGCACAGCGTGCTTACGAAATAAATTCAAAAACTGTAAAAACCGTTGAAGAAATGATGACAATGGTAAACAACTTAAGGAGATAAGTTGAATAAACTGCTTTACATATTGTTATTAACTTTTTCTCTAAATGCCGGTACAAACGAAATTGAGAATTATATAAAACAAATACTCTCCGGTTATGTTAAATATAATTATGAATTAGTCTCAAAACCAAATGGCATTGAAAGCATTGATGATTCTAATCTTCATGTTGACAATACAAAGCAATACAGATTGAATGGAAAATATTTGTATCTACCCGTTTTTGTTTCTGTTAACGGTACTACAAAAAGCAGCTATTTAACATTTTCAATTCAGTTGTATCAAGAAGTTTACACAGCATTAAATGAAATACAACGAGATGAAAAATTATCACCGGAATTATTCCAAAAGGAATTAAGAGAAGTCTCTCATATAAGAATCGAGCCAATTTTAGATTTATTTAACATCACTGAATTTAGAAGCAAAGTTAATTTGAACCCCGGCGATATTCTTACAAAAAACTTAATTGAAGGGGATCCTATTATAAATGCTGGTGATATAGTATCTGCTTATTCTGAATACGAACGTTTAAACATCAGCTTTAATGTAAAAGCGAGAGAAGATGGAGTGTTCGGTGAAAAAATTAGAGTTGTTAGAGATGACAATAAAATTTTTATAGCCGAAGTAATTGATTCAAAAAACGTAAAAATTATTGAGTGATAAAATGAAAAAATTAATTTTAATAATATTGCTTATTGGATCGTCAGTCTTAGTTGCTCAAGATTTTAGAACAAACTCAAGCAGATCAATTTTCTCTGATTATAAAGCGGCTAGAATTGGAGACGCAATAACAATTATTGTTGTAGAATCTTCAGAGGCCAGTAACCAAGCACAAACATCAACCGGAAGATCTAGTGATGTAGGATTAACGGCAGGCGGTTCATTAAGTGGATCAGAGTTGCCGGGTGTGGATTTTGGACTTGGAGCTAACAATGATTTTAGAGGCGGCGGTTCAACAAAATCATCCGGAATGGTAAAAACAAAAATTAGTGCAATGATTGATTCGGTCTTGGCTAATGGTTTATTAAGAGTTTCGGGAAGCCGTAAAATTGTGGTTAACGGAGAAGAACAAATAATTAAGATAAAAGGAATTGTGAGAAATTCAGATATCAATTCAGACAATATGGTTTTCTCATATAATATTTCTGATGCAGAAATAATTTTTGAAGGAAGCGGGATGATTGATAATAATACAGAACCCGGTTGGATAACTAAATTATTCCATTGGTTATTCTAAAGGAATATAAAATGAAAAAAATAATATTAATACTAATAATAACATCAACACTTTTTGCTCAACGCATAAAAGATATCGCCTATTTTCAAGGTGTAAACTCTGAACAGCTAATTGGATATGGTTTAGTAGTAGGATTAGCGGGAACCGGCGATACACACAGATCGTCATTTACAATTCAGTCTGTTACAAGTATGCTAAAAAGATTTGGCATTACAGTTCCGGAAACAAATTTAAGAACCAGAAATATTGCAGCAGTAATGGTTACTGCCAGAATTAATAATTTTGTAAAAGCAGGAAGCGAATTTGACATTAATGTTTCATCAATGGGAGATGCAACAAGTTTAATGGGCGGTACACTTTTAATGACGCCGCTCTCCGGAAAAGATGGTAATGTTTATGCAATTGCACAAGGTCCAATGTCTATTGGCGGTTACGATATAAATACAGGTTCCGGCGGAAGAGTTGCTCAGAACCATGCACTTTCCGGTAGAATTCCAAATGGTGCAATTTTAGAAACTGATATTAAGCAAGGAAGTTTAAATGCTTCTCAATTAAGTGTTATTTTGAAAGACCCGGATTTTACAACAGCTTTTAATATTGCCGAAGCAGTTAACGGACAATTTGGTGCCGGTACTGCAGAAGCAAAAGATGCATCAGAAATAAAAATTAATGTACCAGATCAGTTCTCAGAAAATTTAACTTCATTTCTTTCCGGAGTTGAATCCATTGAAGTGCAAAAAGATGTAATTGCCAAAGTAATTTTAAACGAAAGAACAGGTACAGTTGTATCAGGCTCAAATGTTAGAATTAGTCCGGTTACAATTTCTCATGGAAGTTTGAATATCACAATAAGATCATTTCCAATAATATCTCAACCAAATTCATTTTCTAATGGCGAAACAACACTTTTCAATAATCTTGTTCCGCAGGCAAATGAAAATAATTCAAATGCAATTTCAATTGACGGAGCTGCAAATGCACAAGAAGTGGCGGCAGCATTAAATTCATTAAAAGTTTCACCAAGAGATATTATTGCAATTTTCCAAGCATTAAAAGAAGCTGGAGCGTTGACAGCAGAATTGATAATAATATAAAGTTTATTTGATATGGAACAGATACCACTAAAAATATCGAACACTACAAAGCATATTTCTGAACCGGCAAAAATTGATTCAAGATTTACTGCTGATGAAAAAAAGAAACTTGCAAAAGCATCTCAAGATTTTGAAAGCATGCTGACTACAATGATGCTTAAAAGCATGAACAAAACTACCAATGGTTTATTTGGTGAAAATAATTTTGGCGGTGATGTTTTTGATTCTTTATTCGAGATGGAAATTGCAAGTCATATGACTGAAAGTAAAAGTTTAGGAATAGCAAAACAAATTTATGAAAAAGTAACCGGTGAAACTTTTGATCCAAAAGAATTTGGGATGGGTTTACCGGTAACAAAAAAAGCTCCTGAAATGAAGTTTGACGGTGGAATAAAAGGATTAACTCCATCTAATAAATCGATGAATAACGTTGAATATTTCAATCCGATAATTAAAGAAGCTGCTTCAAAATTTGGGGTCAGCGAAAATATTATAAAATCAATCATTCTTACAGAATCTGCTGGTAATCCTAAAGCATTATCAAAAGCTAGTGCAAAAGGTCTTATGCAGCTTATGGATGGAACTGCAAAAGATTTGGGTGTAAAAAATTCATGGGATCCTAAACAAAACATTTTTGGCGGTACTAAATATTTTTCTCAAATGCTTCAAAAGTATGATGGTGATGTTGAGCTGGCTTTAGCCGCTTATAATGCAGGACCGGGGAATGTTGATAAACATAATGGAATTCCTCCTTTTGAAGAGACTCAAAATTATGTTAAAAGAGTTTTGGGTTATTTTAATAATCTGGAAGGTTAAAATGGACTTAAAAGAATTATACACAACATTAAGCAAGCATGAACAAAATTTAAATGAGCTTTTACAGTCAGTGCAGAGAAAGCAAATTGCTTTAATTTCAATGTCACATGATGGATTGGAAGAATCAATTCAGCATGAAGAAAAACTTCTTATCAGAATTAAAGAAATTGAGAAGGAGAGGCAAAACTCATTAAGGAATATAACTCTTACATATAATGTCCAATTTGATTCAACAAAACTAAAAGATATTGTTGAAAAACTAAAACAGTTAGTAGCTGAAAATGAATTGAAATCATTAATGCTTTTTGAAGGAAAGATAAAAAAGCTAGCTGAAATGATTTCGGATGTAAATAATCAGAACATGTTTTTGATTCAACACTCAAAAAGATTTATTAATGAGACGATCAATACTCTCTTAACAAACAATAAAAAATCAATAGTTGATAGAAAAATATAATGAGCGTTAATAAATTATTTGACATATCGAGAACGTCGTTAGCAGCGTATCAGAAGGCACTAACAGTTACTTCTAATAATATAGCAAATGCTAATAACCCAAATTACTCAAGACAAAGAGTTGTTCTTGCAACTGAAATTCCGGATATAAGAGCAAAAATTGCTTTCGGTTCGGGAGTTAGATTGGATAGTATTGTTAGAGTAAAAAGTGAAATTACTGAAACGCAGATAAGAACCTATAATCAAAGTTATTCTTTTGCTGATAAGCAATCAACAATTCTTGGTCAAATTGAATCTCTCTTAAGTGAACCATCGGAATTGGGATTGTCCAATTTGATGAATAACTTTTTTAATACTTGGGACGAACTTGCTGTAAATCCAACTTCAGTTCCGTTAAGAAATAATGTTGTTCAAACTGCACAGCAGATGGCAACTAAATTAGAAAATATTTATTCGGGAATGTCCAGAATAAAATCTGATTTAAAAGGTGAAGGCTCAGAATTAGTTGAACAATTAAACGGACTTACAGAGCAGATAAGAGTTTTAAACAGACAAGTTTATGAAGCTAATGCAACGGGAGGAAGTTCTATAAATGACCTTCTTGATAAAAGAGATCAGCTTGTAAATGAACTTTCTCAACTGGCAAATATAAATGTTTCTTATGATGAATTTAATGTAGCAAATATTTCTATCGGCGGAGTGTTTGCAGTTGATAGAATCCAAAGTACACAATTCAAATTAACTGAAGAATCCGGAAAAATAAAAGTTACTACTGAAGATGGCGCAGCTTCTTTAACGTTAAATGGCGGTGCATTATATGGAATTTCTAAAGCATACAACCAGCAGATTCCAGATTATCAATCTGATCTTGATACTGTTGCAACTGCAATATACGAGCAAGTCAATAATCTTCACCAAACCGGATATTCGAATACTGAACCTCCGTCAACAAATTTAAAGTTTTTTGATAGTTATAGCAGTGGAGTGCTAAAGTTAAATTCAACTTTAGTCGATAATGTAAATCTAATTGCAATTTCTGAAGACGGAACAAGCGGAAATAATTCCATTGCTTTAGCAATTGCAAAAATACAAGATGGAAATCTTATAGATGGTGTTACTATCTCAGAAAAATATTCAAATTTTGTGAGTGGTTTAGGAAATGACAAACGAGTTCAAGAGCAAAATCTTGAATCTTACGAATTAGTGCTAAATCAATTGGAAATTCAAAAATCCGAATATTCCGGAGTATCGGTTGATGAAGAGATGATAAATGTATTGAAATTTCAAAGATCTTATGATGCTTCAGCAAAACTTATTAGAGTAGCAGATGAGATTTTACAAACATTATTACAGATGGTATAGGTGATATTATGAGAGTTACTGATAGAATTTTACAGCAGTCTTTTTTGTATAATCTTGAAAAACATAAAGTTGATTTGCAAACAAGACAAGAGCAAATTACTACCGGAAGCAAAGTTAATAGACCTTCGGATTCTCCTTCGGGCGCTTCAAGAATTCTAAGACTTCAAAACCAATTAGGTGGATTGAATACTTTTCAGAAGAATATTGATAATGCTCAATCTTCTCTTGAAGCTTCCGTACTTTCGCTTGGAGGAATTGGATCGGAAATTCAAGATATTCTTGTGAATATGGCTTCAATAAATAATGCCGCGGTTACAGATCTTAATTCATATGCAACCAAACTTGAAATGTCTATTGAGTCAATTATGAATTTTGCAAACTCTAAATTTGACGGACAGTATTTATTTGGAGGTACAAATAATTCGGCAGATCCATTTGTAAAAAGTGGATCAACAATTAATTCTTCATCTAATAATATTGGTGGTGAACAAAAAATTAGAGTATCTACAAATATTAGTCAGAAAATTAATATTACAGGAAGTGAGCTGTTTTTCCCGTCAGTAAAACAATCAGGTAATTTAGATTCCGGCATGGCAGTAAATGATACAACAACAACTTCAGAAAAAATACTTGATCCGGATGGAAATGAATATGATCTAAATATTACATATACAAAAACTGCAGCAAATTCTTATACTCTTGATTATGATGTTGTAGATTCAAACTCAAATTCAATAACATCATCTTCTCATGCTTTAGTCTTTGGCGTTGATGGTGCATTAAGTTCAATTGACGGATCTTCTCCGACTTCAATCTTTATTGAAGATAGCTCAACGGGAATTAAAATTAATTTTGATGTAAAATCACTTACAGAAAGTGCTTCCACATCTTCAATTTATACAAAGAAAACTCAACAAGCGGATATTTTCAAAACACTAATTTCTGTAAAAGAAGGCTTGCAAAACGGAATTAAACCAAGCGCAAATCAAATTCAGATTATAGAGGAATTTAGCCAGCATGTAATTAACAAAACTACTGATGCCGGCAGTATAATGAATAAATTGTCAAGCACTTACGATTTGCTGAATAATCAAACAATTGAATTACAAGAATTATTAAGCAGCGAAAGAGATGTTGATATAGCAGAAGCAATAATGGAATTAAATAATACACAGTTTAATTTGGACATGAGTTATAAAATATCATCAATGATTCTTCCTAAATCGCTTATGGACTTCTTATGATAAAGAAGTTAGGCGGAATACATGGCTTAATTTTAGGAATTCTGGCAATATTTGGTGCTTTCATTCTTGAAGGTGGTTCAATAAAAGCTTTGTTTCTTCTTTCTCCAATTATCATTGTTTTTGGAGGAACATTTGCCGCCACAATTATTGGTGCAGGTTGGGAAAGATTTTTTGCAGCTTTCAAATTAGTAAAGTTGGCTTATAATCCTAAAAAATATGAAGTGAAATATTTGATAGAAATTTTTGTTGAGTTATCAAAAAAATCAAGACAAGAAGGATTGCTCTCAGTAGAGAAAGATTTGTTCAGATTAAAATATCAGTTCCCTCAAAAATTAATAAAATACGTTTTGGATGGAACTGATCCGGTTTCTTTAGAAACAATAGCATTAACAGAAATAAAAGCAATGCAAGATCGTCATTTTTCATACATTCAAATTTTTTCTAAAATGGGTGGGTATTCTCCAACAATGGGAATTATTGGAACAGTAATGGCTTTAATAATAACTTTAGCAAATGCTGGAAACGACCCAAACGTACTTATTCAAAGTATTGCAACAGCATTTATTGCAACATTATGGGGAATATTCAACGCAAATATAATTTGGTTTCCAATAGCGGATAGATTAAAACAATGTCATCAAGAAGAAAAACATATGATGGAAATATCTTTGGAGGGAGTCTTGGCTCTGCAGAGTGGGGAGATCCCCACAATAATCAAGTCGAGAATGATAAGTATGCTGCCACAAAGAGACCAAGTAGAGTTGCTAGCCGCATAAAAATTGACGATCCTTTTGATAAAGATGAAGGAGATCAAGATCGTTATTTAATTACTTATGCAGATTTAATTACTTTATTACTTGGGTTATTTATAATACTTTATGCTATTTCTTCAATAGATATAAAGAAATATGAATCTTATACCGCTGCATTAGGAAGTGTTTTTGGAAAAACTAATGAACTTACGGATTATGATGATTCGAATTTAGGCATAACAGATCAGTTCAATGGAATGCGTACTTGGAAACATAATGTAAATGAATTAATAGAAATTAATGGTCTTGCTGAAGGAGTTCAATTAATAGAAACAGAAAAAGGATTGACATTAAGGATTATGGACAAAATTTTATTCAATTCCGGTGAAGCTGATCTAAATGAAAACGCAAAAGTTGTGCTTAAACAAATTAGTCAGGTTTTATCTGAATTACCAAATGAAATAAGAGTTGAAGGACACTCAGATAATATTCCGATTTCTACTCCAGCTTATCCTTCAAACTGGCATTTATCTGTAGCAAGAGCAACAAATACAGCTTTTTTTCTTTTAGGTGAAGATGGAATAACTCCCGACAAGTTATCAATTGCCGGATTTGCAGCATACGAACCTATTGCGCCAAATTCGTCTGAAGAATTAAGAGCACAAAATAGAAGAGTAGATATAGTAATTTTAAAACAACAATAGATATGGACATCATGAAACTAAAAAATCAACAGTTTGGTGAATTTGAGTTTGACGAAACAATAGTAATAAATTTTGAAGATGGATTGCTGGGTTTCGAAGAATTCAAAAAATTTGTTTTGATAACAAAAGACAATGACCTATTTTACTGGTTAACTTCAATTGATGAACCTGAATTGGTATTCCCAATATTTCCTATTCAATTGATAGAAGAGAACTTTCCTGATTTTAACGGTGATGAACCTTTTGGTATTGTAAGATTGGATAAAGATCCTCTAAAAATCTCAATAAATCTAAAAGCTCCAGTTTATTTGAACCAAGAAAATAATGTTGGGAAGCAAAGAATCATTGATAATGACAATTATCAAGTTGATTATAAACTTTTTACAGAAAACTAAATAAGAAAAATAATATGCTTGTATTAACAAGAAAGCAAGGCGAAAAAATTAGAATAGGTTCTAATATTATTATTACTGTTCTTAGCGCGGGAGATAATCAAGTTAAAATTGGAATTGATGCCCCCGCAGATATGAAAATTTTAAGGGAAGAAATTTACGAAACTGTAAAAACGCATACTGTTGAAGCGTCTCAACAGAGTAAAATTTCGTCCGAAGAGCTTAAAAAACTTTCAATTAATAAACTTAATAAAAAGAAATAATGCCATCGAAAACAAAAATATTGGTCGTTGATGATTCAGATGTAATTCAAAATTCTCTCAAATATTTTTTTGAAGATTTTGATTTTGATGTGATCACCAGCAGCGATGGATTAGATGGAATTCAAAAAACAGCAGAAAATAAACCGGATTTAATTATACTTGACTTGATGATGCCCAATTTTGATGGCATTAAAATGCTGCAAGTTAAAAAAGTTCTTAAGGATATTCAGAATATTCCGGTTCTTGTAATTAGTGCAAATACTGCAAGAAGTAATGTTTTGGCCGCACTTGAAGCCGGAGCTGACAGAGTAATATCAAAACCAATTAATAATGATGAATTAATGAAAAATGTTAATGAATTATTAGGTGGGAATAATTTTTCAAATAATAATTCAATTTCATTTTCTAGTGAAGATAAATCAGAAATTAAAAATAAGCTGGCTGAATTTTTTGTTGAATCATTTCAAATGAAAAAGGAAATGATAAAAACTGCATTACGCGAGAAAAATGAAAATCTTTTGAGAATGACGGTTCACGAAATTAAAGGAGCCGGCGGCACAATTGGTTATCCTGAACTGACTGATTTAAGTTCATTGGTTTTAGAAAAAGACTATTCTAATCAAAGTGATTGGCTTTTTGCAGAAATAAAGTGTAATCAAATTCTGCAGCTGGTAGATCAAATAAAAAGAACAATAAATATCTAAAGAAAACTTATGCTCATAATTATTGGTGCTTTAGTAGTAACTATAGGAGTTGTGGTTGGCTTCTTGATGGCGGGAGGACATTTATTAGTTCTTCTTCAAATCTCTGAATTTGTAACTATTGGTGGAGCTACAATTGGAAGTCTATTGATTTCTGCTCCAATGGCAACAATTAAAAAAATGCTTGCTGCAATTCCAAAAGCAATAAAGGGAAATCATCTTTCAAAAAAAGATTATATGGATTTACTTAAATCCTTTTATGATCTCTTTCTTGTTGCTCAAAGAGATGGTCTTTTGGCAATTGAAAAGCATATCGAAACTCCAAAAGAAAGTGATATTCTCTCTAGAAATGAAAAATTTATAAAAAATGAAGTCGCTTTAACATTCCTTTGTGATACACTAAAAGTTATGCTCTCGGGTGGAGTTCCGCCACATGAAGTAGAATCTTTAATGGATACAGAAATTGAAACTTTTGAACTTGAACAGAAACCAATTCCTCATTTACTTACAAAAACCGGTGATGCTCTTCCTGGTTTGGGTATTGTGGCGGCTGTTCTTGGTATTATTGTTACAATGGGTAGCATTAATGCCGGTGCAGAGGCTGTAGGGAAACACGTTGCTGCTGCTTTGGTTGGTACTTTTCTTGGCGTTTTACTTTCTTACGGATTTGTCGGTCCGCTTGCTACAAATATTGAACATCAAATTGAAGGAGATGTTCGTTACCTTGAAACTATAAAAGCAGCTGTTGTTGCTTATGCAAAAGGAAATCCGCCAATTGTTGCTGTTGAAATTGCAAGAAGAACAATTTTTTCGGAATCAAGACCTACTTTTTCTGAATTAGAAAAATTCCTAAGAGGCAAAGAATAAATGGCTGATGGTGGCGACAATAATCCCATAATAATAAAAAAAGGGAAACGTAAAAGTGAAGGGGGACACGGGGGCGCGTGGAAAGTAGCTTATGCGGATTTTGTTACTGCAATGATGGCGCTATTTATTGTTTTATGGATTTTAGGACAAAGTGAAGAAGTAAAAGAAGCTGTTGCTGGATATTTTAATAATCCAACCGGAGTTGGAGTAGGAAGAGGACCAACAGTTATTGATGGTGGTGGGATGACAAAAATAAGTCCTGAAATTATGAGTGATATGCAGATGAAAGAAATTGAAAGAAAACGCTTAGAACAGATGGGCGAAGAAATGATAGATGAACTAAGCCGCAGTTCTGATTTTGAAGATATTATGGATCAGATAGAAGTTGAAATTATTGACGAAGGACTTCGTATTGAAATAATGGAATCTTCGGATGATGTTTTTTTTGAAGTGGGTACAGCTTCAATGAATAAAAGAGCTGAACACTTAGTCGAACTGATTGGGAAAGAAATTTCAAAATTGAATAATAAAATTGTTATTGAAGGGCATACTGATTCAAGACCATTTCCCGGAGCAGAAAGCGGCGGTTATTCTAATTATGAACTTAGCGCAGATAGAGCTAATGCTGCAAGACGAGCTTTGATTTATGGTGGTGTTAAATCTGACCAGATTGAGGAAATTAGAGGTTATGCTGATAATAGACTTCGGAACAAAGAAAACCCAATTGATGTTATTAATAGACGTATAAGTATTATTGTTAAGTATTCAGATCCTTTATGAAAAAAAATATTTTAATTGTAGAAGATGATCCATTTACACAAAAATTTTATTCTTATTTGTTATCAAAAAAAAATTATGAAATTGATGTTGTAGAGGATGGTAACAAAATATTTGAGCTTGTGGAACTTAAGCCATATTCAATTATTATAATGGATGTCAATCTTAAAAACACATATCTTAATGATGAAAGGATGGATGGAGTTAAGCTTTCGAAACTACTTAAGCAAAATGCAACATCATCAAATATTCCTATACTCATTGTAACAGCTTATAATATTACTAGTGGTAGCGATTTATTTGTTAAAAGTTTGGCTGATGATTTTATTGTAAAACCGATTGAAGACTATAATTTATTAATTGATAAAGTAGAAAAATTGGTAAAAAAGTGACTGAAGACAGAGATAAAATTTTAGTTGTTGAAGATGAAGAAGATACTAGGTTTATATTAAATCGTCTTTTATCTAAAAATAATTATAATGTTAAAACCGCAGAAAACGGTGAAGCAGCTTTAGAAGTATTAAAAGAATTTCATCCTAAAGTGGTTTTAGCTGATTGGACTATGCCCGTCATGGATGGTCTTCAGTTATGCGATATTTTGAAAAGCAAAGAAGAAACTAAACTTATTTATTACATTGTGCTGACTGCCCGTGCTTCTTTAAAAGATAGAGTGACTGGTTTAGATGTAGGTGCAGACGATTTCTTAGTTAAACCGGTTGAAAATCAAGAATTGCTGGCTAGAATTAGATCAGGTGTGCGAATTAATAATCTTCAGAATGAACTTAAAAATATTGAGCATAACAAAGCTTTAATTGAGATGGCTGCAACTTTAGGTCATCAGATAAATAATCCTTTAGGAAGTTTAGTTATGGCTGTAAATAATCTGGAAGACGACCTCAAAAAATCCAAATCAAAACATCAAGATGATTTGTTTATTATTAATCAATCAATAGAAAGAATAAGCAAATTTGTTGATGCACTAAAGCATTTGAAGGATCCAAGCTTTACCGAGTATGCCTTGGACAATCAAATGCTTAAACTTGACTAACCTGGATTAAACAATCCTAAAATAGATTCGATAATAATTTGAGAAATTGTTTCTATGCTAGGAAAAATTACACATATTAACCCTGATGGAAAGTATACTAAAGCCAAAAGCTATGGTAATTATGAAAACTTTCTTAAGAAATCATTCGATTCGAATTTTTTCCCTCGTGATTCTATTGTTTTCTCATCTGCAGCAGTTTTCTTATCAAAAATTGGCTGGAATCTAAAAGAAGTAAAAAATCATTCCAGAGATAAACTGCATTTAATTTTACAAATTAATGATATTGAATTTAGCGCTGATATTGATTTGGTGGCATTTTCAGTTTCACCTAGACAATTATTATCCATGGTGAAGAGAAAATTTGAATCAAATAAAACTATAAAAACTTTAGTTAAAGTTTCTGTTAGAAAACTTTTTTATTTAGAAGAAGAAATGATAATTAGAGATTTAAAAGGAGTTAATAGACTTTTTGACAGAATAGATCAGCTTAAATTGGAAGGGAATTATGACAAATATGATTCGTATGCTTTCAATAGTCTCATTGATGGATATCAAGAAGAACTAGAAGAAGATTTTATTTTTATACTTTCCGGGCTATATACTTTTGTAGAGAAACTAAAGAAATTTGAAAACATAAAATCATTCAACCAAATTGACGATAAAAAATCGCCGATTATTATAGAGAATATTGTTACAGCTTATGAATGAAATTAAATCCAAAGAATTTGTCTCCTTATCGGAATTTAAACAACTTATCGAACTCCCGGAAACTAAAGCCTTAGCATTAGTTGATTTGAATGGAGTTATAAGGTATTGCAATAAATCTTTTTCAACGTATTTTTCATTGAAGGAAAATGATTCTTTTGAAAATTTAGAATCTGAACCGAATATAGAATCGTTAATAAAAAATATTTTACAGAGTAAATATTCAAGTTTTCATTTCGATCTTTTTATTTTCCAAACAGAAACAATTCCTTTCTCAAGTTACATTGTGGATCTTGACAGAATTTATGTTGACAGAACCGAATTATTCTTATTGGTTTTCACTTCACTTGAAGAACGAAAAGATTTAGAAGACAAAATAAATAGCCTTCATAATGCATTGGATTATGGTGATGTTGCCGTAATAATTACTGATGATGAAGGTTTAATAAATTATGTATCTAAGGCATTTGAAAAAATATTGAATAAAGGAATCGAAAGCTTATATAATAAGCCAATTGTAAATGAGCTTTCCCAATTTCTAGATACAGAGGATCAAAATGAATTTCTTAAAGCATTAAAAAATCGATCGGAATGCATAAAAATTATTTCGTCAAAAGAAAATAATAATGAAGGTTGGTTTAAGGAATTAAAATTTTACCCCGTTAGAAGAAGTGAATCTGAGAATTTAAAATTTATTTTAACTGCAAACGATATAACAAATTACATTCTAAAAAATAGGGTAATCCAAAAATCAGATCAGCAACAAAAAACTATAATTAATAATATTTCTGATCCCTTGGTAATCTTAAAACATGAAGATGATAAGTTTTTATTTGAAAATGCAAATGAATCATTTTTAGAAACATGCAATTTAGATAAAGAGCTTTCGCTTGGAAAGGAAATTGAATTTTTATTCCCGGAAGATTTTTATTTGACAATAATTAATCAACTTCAAGATTTTTCAGAAGAAGCAAATAGCCAAAATAGAATTTATTACAGCAATAAAGATATTGAAAGGGATTATCAAATAAAGATTTCTTCAATTATTGATGATTTTGAGAAATCTAAATTATTTATAATTAGTCTCAACGATATAACCGAGCAGCTCCAGAATGAAAGAGTGTTACGAGACGCTTATCTAAAAGAAATGAAATTGAATAAATTAAAAACAACATTTCTTGCTAATATGTCGCATGAAATTAGAACACCTCTAAATGCAATTGTAGGTTATGCAGATCTTTTAGAAGATGATATTATGAGCAAAGATTTTGAAAATGTTCCAGAAATGACAAGCTTTTTAAGAGATGGTGTAAATAGACTTCTAAATTTAGTTGACAATATTTTAGAAGTAGCAAAGTTAGAATCCGGTGAAAACGATTTGGATATTGAAGCTGTAAATGTTAATTCAATAATAAAAATATATTTTGAAAATTTTGCAATTAGACTTGATGAACGAAATATTAATGTAGATTACAGGCTTGATAGTGCTAATCCTCAGATAAATGTTGATGAATCAAAATTTAGAAAAATTATGATTGAGCTTATTGATAACGCAATAAAGTACAATAAAAGTAACGGTAAAATTTTAATCTCAACTTCCACTAATAACAAAGATGTAGTTATTGAGATTATTGATACTGGAATTGGTATTAGAAATGAAAAATTACATCAAATAATTGAACCATTTCTTCAAGATACAGATGAAGGCTATAAGAGAAAGTACGAAGGCGCCGGATTAGGTCTTACTATTGCAAATAAGCTTACTGAATTGCTGAATGGCAAATTAGAATTAACCAGCGCAGAAAATATTGGAACAAAAGTAACATTAACTTTTCCTTCCTAAATAATTAGACAAATAAAAGTTGCGTTGAATGTCTTATTTAGTCTATCTTTAACGATTAATTTTTAAAATCATTTTAATGTGTCTCTAATGCAAAAGATATTAATTTGGCTTGCTGCATTCATAATAACTTTACTAACTGCCTATTATCAAAGAGTTACCGGACCAACATACCCAATAAAGGATAAGATTACTCTTGAATCTTCCGAAATAAAATACACATTTGCAAGAAGCCACGGCGGTACTGAAGATCATGAAGTTGTCATCGAATCTACCGATCCTAACTTAGAAATTAATTTATTTTGGAAACCACTAAATGATCCTGGTCAATGGAATAAGCAGCAGATAAAATTTAACTCGAATAAATATGTTGGCATTCTCCCGAATCCACAAGTTTTAGCAGCAAAACTTGAATACTATCTAACAATCAAAAAGAATAAAGAAACTATAAAGCTTCCGCAAGAAAGTGAATTTATAATAATTCGCTTTAAGGGAGACGTCCCTTTGTTTATTCTTATTCCACATGTAATTGCAATGTTTGGGGCAATGCTTTTAGCAACTCGAACTGGAATTGAAGCAATCTTCAAAAGAAAAAATGTAACAAAATTAACTTACTGGACTTTAGGGTTTCTTCTAATTGGCGGTTTTTTACTAGGTCCATTAGTGCAGCAATATGCTTTCGGAGCATACTGGACGGGCTTCCCATTCGGTTATGATCTGACGGATAATAAAACTTTAATTGCATTAATTGGGTGGTTAATAGCTTTATTTATGATTAAAAAAAGCAAAAATTCAAATTTGTGGGTGATTGCTGCTTCAATTTTGATGCTTATAATTTTTTTAATTCCTCACAGTTTATTAGGAAGTGAAGCAGACTATAAAGAAATAAACAAACAGCAGATTGAAAAAAATATCGAATAATTAATAAGGTTATTATTATGAAAACAAAATTTGTTTTTTTTGCTGCAATGTTTTTTGCCATTGCTTTGTTTGGACAAGATTCTGTTCAAACATTTTTATCGCTTGAAAGAACCGGGGTTGCGGAATTTATCAAACAAAATCCAGAGTACGACGGAAGAGGAACAATTGTAATTATTCTAGATACCGGTGTAGATATGGGTATTGATGGATTATTAAAAACTACTTCAGGAGAAACTAAAGTTATTGATGTTCAAGATTTTACGAAACAAGGTGATATTAAATTCTACGAAGCTGATGTAGATAAAGAAGATTCCTATACAGAATTTTCAAATGAAGATGAAAAATTGAAAATAAAAACTTCTTCTGAATTGTCATTAAAAGCAGAAGATGACAATTTTTTTATTGGCGGAATTAATGAATCTTTATGGATGAATTCCGGAAGCGGTATAAGTGATGTAAATGGTAATGGAACAGAAAATGACACATTTACCTTTTTGACTTTCAAAGTATTAAATGAAAATTACTGGGTAGTATTTCTTGACTTAAATAATAATGGAGATCTCTCAGACGAAAAACCAATAAGAAATTATAAAGAAAATTTGGATGCTTTTTCATTTGCAACTAAAGAAGAACTTCCTCCTTTTACGATGGGATTAAATATATTTCCTGAAGAACAAATTGTGAGTTTTCATTTTGATGATGGATCTCATGGAACTCATTGTGCAGGGATTGCAGCAGGGAATATGATTGACGGAGAAAATTTTAATGGCGTTGCTCCCGGTGCATATTTAATAAGCTTAAAGCTTGGTAACAATAATTATTCAGGTGGTTCAACGGTTGCAGAAAGTATGAAAAAAGCTTTCTTGTATGCTGATAAATTATCAAAAGAAAGAAGCGAACCTTGCATAATTAATATGAGTTTTGGTGTTGGTTCTGAAATTGAAGGACATGCCGAGATTGAAAAATTTATTGACGAATTGACTAAAGAAAATCATTATTTGTATGTCTGCACTTCGAACGGAAATGAAGGAACCGGAATCTCTACAAGCGGAATGCCGGCTGCATCAAAATCAATATTTTCAACAGGAGCAATTCTTACTCAAGAAGTCGGCAGAGATTTATACGGCGCAAATTTAAAAGATGATGTAATACTTTATTTTAGTTCAAGAGGTGGAGAAGTTTCCAAGCCGGATGTTATTGCACCGGGAGCTTGTGCTTCTACAGTCCCAAATTTTGTCGGTTGGGATAGATTTTGGGGAACAAGTATGGCATCGCCTTATTCTGCGGGAGTTATGTCGCTTTTATTAAGTGCTGCAAAAGTTGAATTCCCTGATGTTAAAATTCCATCACAATTATTGTACAGAGTTGTAAAGGAAAGTGCTGTTTCAATGGAAGTATATCAAGACATTGACCAAGGGGGTGGATATATTAATGTTATTAATGCTTATGAACTTCTAAAAAAATATATAAATAATAATGAAGTAAATAATTTTGAGACTTACACAACAAGTGGACTTTCGCCAAATATGCCGCTAAATAGCGCATCAAATATATATTTAAGAGATGCCAGATATCTAAAAAATGACAATAGTTTTAGAGTTTCATTTTCTAGAGATAAATATTTAGATCAAGAAAAATTCTTTAGAAAATTTAATTTGGAAAGTAATCAAGATTGGCTTCAACTAACTACAAAAAAAACTTATCTGCGCAATGATCAATCTTCATTTGTAGATCTTAAATTAGATTTAGAAAAAATGCAAGAACCAGGTTTATATAATGGCGTGGTAAAAGCCTACCGAGATGCAAAGAACAATTTAGTTGAATTTGATTTTATGGTTACTGCTGTAATTCCTTATGAATTTAATATGAGCAATAATTATGAAATGAATTTTAGCGGTGAATTAAATCCGGGAATGTTTAACAGATATTTTGTTTCTATTCCTTCAGGCGCAAGCGCAATGCAAATAAGCTTAAATTCGGTACAAGACAAATATGGTAAAGCTGAATTTAGAGTTTTTGATCCGGATGGAAGAAATATATATACTTCATCAGCTTTTGATACAAAGGAAGATAAATTTGAAAAATTTAATTCATTTTATGAATTAAATCCGGGCGTTTATGAAGTTGTTGTTACAGGAAATTATTCTGCATTGGATTTATCAAATTATAATTTGTCAATTTCATTCAAAGGAATAAATAGAATAAACGATTTTGCAATTTCTTCAGATCATAATTCAATAGAAATTATAAATGAGTTTGGCGGAAACACAAAATATAATTTGAGCGGTGAAATTAATGGTTATAAGAAAAATCATTTTATCACGATTGATGAAAAGGCTATTTACCACTTACCATTTACGCTTTATAAAAATGAAAGTTCAAAAACTTTTAATGTAACTGTCTCTAAAGAAGATTTTAATAAAGTAACTGATTTTTCATTCCAGATTTTAGACGAAAAAGGAAAAGCAGTAAGAACCGCTGCATTGTCTTATCACAGTGATGATATATCATTACTTAACAGAAGTGATTCTGACAGCACCAAATATACTTTAGAATTAGTGCCGGCATTTGCAGATCTTCCAAATTCATTAAATGTTCACCTGACCGAAACCGGAAATTTTAAAGAGACAGAAAAAATTGATGTTAAAGAAGACAAAAGTAAATCTGTAATAATGTATCCATCTATTATAGAAAAATTAGAATTAAATTTTGTAAAACCGGCAGATAAAATTCCAGCCGACGCAAAATATTTTGGAAATATCTATTTCACAAACTCAGTAAATGAAAAAATTGAACAAGTACTTCCTCTAACATTTAAATAGTAAGGAGATTTGTATGAGTGATCATCAAGCAAAGGCAATTACTGGACTTCCAGAAAACGCTTATTTAGAATTAGCGCCGGGAGAAGAATATGTTCCGGTTATGTCGCCAAAAGAAAATGTACCGGAAGTGAATGTATGGTCTGTTCTATGGGGATTAATTATGGCGATGTTATTTTCCGCAGCCGCCGCTTATTTAGGACTTAAAATTGGTCAAGTTTTTGAAGCCGCAATTCCAATTGCAATTATTGCTGTTGGGCTTTCTACAGCATTCAAAAGAAATAAAGCGCTTGGCGAAAATGTTATTATTCAGTCAATTGGTTCTACTTCAGGAGCAATTGTGGCAGGAGCAATTTTTACGCTTCCTGCTCTTTACATTCTTGAATTGGAAGTTGAATTTTATCAAATATTCTTAGCTTCATTGTTTGGAGGTTTTCTAGGGATTTTGTTTTTAATTCCTTTTAGAAAATATTTTGTTGCTGAAATGCACGGCAAATTCCCTTTTCCCGAAGCAACTGCCACAACTGAAGTTTTAGTTGCCGGAGAAAAAGGAGGAAACCAAGCTTTAGTCCTTATTTCAAGCGGTATTATTGGTGGATTATATGATTTTATTGTTGCTACTTTCGGCTTGTGGAGTGAAGTATTTTCTACACGAGTAATTGAAATTGGACAAACCGTTGCCGATAAATTCAAACTTGTTTTTAAGATTAATGTCGGCGCAGCTGTAATGGGCTTAGGATATATTGTCGGACTAAAATATGCCGCAATAATTGCCGGCGGTTCTTTTGTAGCTTGGTTTGTTATAATTCCTGTGTTTGCATATTTAGGAGATTTTATAAATGTGCCAATAGGTGCTAATGTAGATCTATTAATTAAGCAAATGTCGGCTGAGCAAATATTCAGCAATTATGTTAGGCATATTGGTATTGGCGGAATTGCAATGGCCGGATTAATTGGAATTATTCGATCATCCGGGATTATTAAAACTGCATTCTCACTTGGGTTTAAAGAAATATTTGCCGGAAAAGGTGAAGCTTCTAATAATGTTTTGAGAACACAAAAAGATTTACCAATGAAAATAATTGTTGCAGGCATTGTAGTTACGGCAATTATGATTTTTATTTTCTTTATGATGGGCGTAGTAAGCAATGTTGTTCATGCAATTGTTGGGTTACTAATTGTTTTAATTATTGCTTTTCTATTTACAACTGTTGCTGCTAATGCAATTGCAATTGTTGGAACAAATCCAGTTTCGGGAATGACTTTAATGACATTGATTTTGTCATCAATTATTTTAGTTGCTGTTGGTTTAACCGGTGAAGCCGGAATGATTTCGGCATTAATTATCGGCGGTGTTGTTTGTACTGCTTTATCTGTTGCCGGTGCTTTTGTAACGGATTTGAAAATTGGTTATTGGTTAGGTTCCTCTCCTTACAAACAGGAGAAATGGAAATTTTTAGGAACCGTTGTCTCAGCTGCAACTGTTGGCTGGGTAATTATGCTTCTTAATAATACATATGGATTTATTGGTTCAGATTTACCCGCACCACAAGCAAACGCCATGGCTGCAGTAATTAAACCGCTTATGTCTAATCAACCAGCTCCTTGGATGATGTATATTGCAGGAGCATTTATGGCATTAATTTTAACAATGATCAAAGTTCCGGCTTTAGCTTTTGCTTTGGGAATGTATTTGCCGCTTGAATTAAACACGCCAATTTTAGTTGGTGGAATGATAGCTCATTATGTTTCGACAAGAAGCAAAGATGAAGATTTGAACAAAGCTAGAAGAGAAAGAGGAACTCTTATTGCCTCCGGATTTATTGCCGGTGGTGCATTGATGGGAGTTATAAGCGTTATTCTAAAATCTGCCGGAGCTGATTGGCATCTGGATGAATGGGCAGAATCACACTCTGCTGAACTTGTTGGTATTGTTATGTTTGCGGTTATTTGTATGTACATGATTTGGGATGCTCTGAGAGCGAAAAAAGATTAATTGTTTTGCGATTTGAATTAAAAGGCTGCTAACTTTTGCAGCCTTTTTTTTATTTAAAAAATAATTTAATACTGTAACATTTCTATTTGTTCTCTCGTCTAAATTTCAAAAAAGGGAGAGTCATGTATAGATTACTTATGTTCGTTTTTTTAATTCCAGCCTTTCTCATTGCGCAAGAAGATGACTTCTCATGCTCGTATGCAAATTTAAATTTAGGATATGCAAATAACGGAATTAGTTTTGGTAATTCGGAATACCATAATGGAATTAGATTTAATATAAGTGATTGTGATGTTAAATCTGTAAATGGAATAAATATTACATTCTGGAGACCATTAGAGAATTATGATTTTGATATGAGTGGGATTGCTATTGGAGGGGCACTAATGGCAAATAAAATGAATGGAGTTTCATTTGGAATTTTAGCAAATGTTACACGTTCATATTCCGCCGGGATTAATTTTGCGGGACTTGCCAATGTTTCTGATGGAAATCTTTATGGGATCAATTTTGGTGGATTAGCAAATGTTTCCGAGGGAAAAATGGTTGGCTTTAGTTTTGGTGTTTTGGCTAATGTAAGTAAAGGTGGTATGTACGGTTTTAATTTTGGAGGACTTGCTTTAGTTTCTGAAGATCCAATTTCCGGATTTAATATCGGAGGTTTGGCAGCTGTTTCAGAAGGAAAAATTTCAGGAATTAATATTGGCGGCTTAGCCTTAGTTTCTGAAAAAGGAATGACAGGAATAAATATTGGCGGATTGGCACTTGTCAGCGAACAAAAATTAACGTTTCTTAATATTGCCGGACTTGCAATTATTTCGAAAAACGAAATAAAAGGAATTAGTATTTCTGCCGGAAAAATTATATCAAAAAAAGAAATTACTGGAATTACAGTCACCGGATATAAACTCGAAACGGAAAAGTCTAAGGGAATAAATATTACTGCAGCTTGGAATGAGATCGGCAATATGAAAGGACTTTCTATTGCTTCATTTAATAAAATTGATAATCAAGTTGGAATTTCGATTGGCTTATTTAATATTGCCGAAGTCTTAAATGGTTTGCAAATTGGAGTCATAAATATTGCAAAAAATAATCCAATTCCTTTCAGAGTTCTCCCTTTATTAAATATGAATTTATAATTATGCTTTTCAATTAGTACTCTATTTATGCCGGAAAATTCCGGCATTTTTTTTGTCTCTTTCGTACATTGTTAATCTAAAAAATATCAGTAAAGAAGTGAATAATGATTTTAGGAAATGGAAATAAAAAACCCGAAATAACCTATCCATGTGAATGGACTTTTAAAGTAATTGGTGATGATGTTGAATCAATGATTTTAGCAATGGAAGAAGCCGTTAGAGATTTTAATTATGAAATTACTCCTTCAAATATTAGTAAGAAGGGAAAATATTTCTCCATGAATTTAATTGTCTCAATAATTTCTGATGAAGAGAGATATTTAATTTATGATTTGCTTTCAAAAAGTGATTCAATAAAATATATTTTATAATATTATTTTTTCATTCCCATCCTTAAATTGGTTCTAAAAATTTATTCGAGATTTATGAAAAAATTATTTTTCCTTTTGGTTCTGGTTGTATCTCCCATTAATGCTCAAGAAAGAAATTCGTGGAATATTATGGGCGGC